>Ga0265297_10004244_pt1 | contig 23799 bp, 35 predicted proteins | sample Munlanlwell13791_FD_192502 | JGI IMG/M metagenome (GOLD analysis project Ga0265297, IMG submission 192502) | Leachate microbial communities from a municipal landfill in Southern Ontario, Canada - Leachate well 137-91 | ecosystem: Engineered > Solid waste > Landfill > Unclassified | place... | reverse complement strand
ATGGGCCGAATCAATAAATGTTTTTAATAAAAATTCTGAATTGGTGTGTGCTTCCGCCTGTTTGGCAAAAATTTCATTCATATCTTTTCCCTCTTTCACTAAATCATCCATTGCACAAACATAGTCCGCATATGTTTCGCTTGCAATCAGAAATTTTTTATATGCACTATCCAATTCTGGGTCTGTCTCGCACCACATATGAATTTTTTCTGGATCAAAATCGTGCGCATACTTGTGCACTCCCTCACTTAATGACTCGAGTTTCTTTTTGAATTTCTCTGGGTCGGTGCTAAATATCTCGAACATAGGGATAGTATAAGGTATTTAGTAGTGCGTATAAAGTATCTTAACCCCGCTTTTAGCGCGCGGGGTGATTTCTTAAATTCCTTGAAAAATCAAATCCCCCATCGGGGGATTAAATTCTTTTCTCAACCATCTTTTCAGCAGTATCTAGTATCTGCTTATGAGACATTTTGAGTTCAGAAATGATATTTTTCATCTCAATTCGCTCTTCCTCAGAAATCGTTCCTTTTTGAAACTTTATCGAGAGGCGCGCATATTGGATGATTTTTTCATTGGTGTTCATGCTGCCTCCGGTTTTTGTTCGCGCAATTCGTTGAATGCTGTTGCGAGTGCAAGACGAGCATATCCCGCGCGATTGGTTGTTGGTCCGACCTTCTCGATCCAAGATGCATCAATATTTTGTTTCTTGAGATTTCTCGCAAGAATTGCAACATTGTCGATCATTGCATCGTGTGCACGTTTCCTCCATTCGTCGATTCGTGCATTCTCTTCTGCAACCTCTCGATCTTCGAACGTTGGATTTTTTGAAAGAAACTCTTCAAGTGTAAGAAGAATCTCTACATATTCAAAGAAAGACCCACGTGTGTTTTCAAGAAGTCCGCGTAATGCAGTGTCAGAACCAATCTGTTCCTCGATCTTACGGAGATCGATGCCAAACCTACTGAATTCGGCATTCCCAAAATTTTGTTCCATTTTTTTGATTCCTTCGGGAAACCGTTTAAAAAGATTTGATGTCATAGTGCGCGTTCCTTGGTCTATTTTTTTATTAATTTTCTATGTTTATATACTACAACTGATTTTTGGATTTGTCAATATATAGCTTATTGATTATCAAGCGCGTCATTCACTAACGCATCAGCACGGGCGTTTTTTTCGCGTGGAATGTGATGAAACGAGACATGATGGAAATCAGGAATATGCTTTTGAACCTCTAAAAATAGGGGGCGCAAACCTTCATTTTTTACCTTATATTCCCCCTTCATTTGCTTTACGATGAGCTCACTATCCATTCGAATTTCAAGTTCGGTTGTCTTGAGGTGTTCCTTGTAAAGCGATTTTGCTTTTTTAATTGCAAAAACTAACGCTTTATATTCAGCAACATTATTTGTTGTTTCGCCAATATATTCGCCGTGCTCAAAGTCGTCTCCAATCACCACGCCAATTCCTGCGGGACCTGGATTTCCGCGAGCACCACCATCGGTATAGATTATTACTTTCATAGAATTTTGATTTAAGTTTTGATGCGTTTCCATGGAAACTTGCCTAAAAAAGGAATACAAAATCCTGCTGCGTTTTTGTGCCCACCTCCACCAAATCGGGCAACAATTTTTGAAACATCAAATGATCCCACCGATCGAAGCGAGACATACAACATACCATTAGAGATATACCACACAATACCAAATGATTTTGTGCGCTCCGCAAGTACATGTCCAATTTTTGAAACAACCTTTTTTGATGACGAATTTACTGCAAATACAGAAAACGATCCCAGCCGTACTCTATCTGCTTTTTTAACCAATTCATCAACAATTTGGTCAAAGTAATCATTAATCGCCTTCCCTTTTTCTATTCCTTGTTTTCTTGTTTTTGTATTTTCCAACTCTTTTGAGAGCTTACTCCACACGGAAAAATCATAGGAGTGTGCATAAATATATGACCTAATATATTCAGTGTTTGGAAGCTTAAAGTGCCAGAGATCACCATCCTCAACATATCGAAGTAACATTGGAATTTTCTTTTTTGGATGAAAATAATTCCACGAAAGGACTGCGCCCGAATGGTTGTTATCAAAAACGTTTTGAGGAAACGCCTCGACATCCGCCTGTGCACTTTTATGGTGATCAAGGACTACCACCTTTTTATTTTTACTTATTAATTTCTCCAATGTTTTTTTATCAAAACTGTTGTCTACGATATAGATTTCCCTGCCTTTGAATTCCTCTTGAGGGAACACGTGCGGCTCGGTTGCGATGTATGTTGCTTTGTTCTTGAATTTCATCCACGCTGCCCACGCAGCACCAAATCCATCGGGACAATTCTCGTGATAAAGAATTACTACTGATTTATTTCGTTCCATAAAGAATAGAGTTAATTATACCGCAAAATAGCAGAAATAGTATTACGTATCTCGTAGTATGTATAACGTATAAAAAACCCGCCATGTGGCGGGTAAATTATTTATCGATGTGGAGGATGCGGACGATGCCTCGGGCAACTCCTTCTAAAAAGAACGATCCAAGCAGCGCGAAAACAATAAAGAACAGCGTCCACCACATAGAAAAGTACCAAGCATATGCGACACATATCAATAACGACACAACCAGAAATGTGCCGAACATTTTCGGAAATTTATCTGATGTTCCGACGCTTAGGATAAATCCAGTGATAATTGCAAAATCGGTTGTGAGCACCCGACCATACCCCTGCAGATCGATCAACCATTTGTCCTGCACCAGGAATATACCCAACAGTGTTGCAGCAAGAAGTCCAAGGGTGATTTGAAATACCTTTTTTTCTTTCGGTTCGTCGATATCAAATATCACGAAACCGGCGAAAATTAAGAACCATATTACATGAAGAACAATTGTCCTTCCCAAGATCATTGATAGAGCTTCCAAAATAGCCTCCCAAAGTTTTTATTTGTGAATGATAGCATACATATTATGGCATATATTTATAAAAAATGCAAGAGAATAAGAATCCAGCTTTTAGCGCGGGGTGATTTTTCAAATTCTTTATATCTTAGCCCCGCTTTTAGCGCGCGGGGTGATTTTTCAAATTCCTTGAAAAATCAAATCCCCCGTTGAGGGGGATAAAAATTAAGACTTTGATTTAGGTTCGTGAAATTTGAAAACAACAATGGTGTTTACTGCAAAGAGTACAACAAGAATCCCCTGACCAATAGCAATGTTAGTTTCTTTCATTAAAATGATTTTTACTAACACTATGATCATACCGCCCAACCGAAGCAGTGTCGCCAACAAAGAAAAATCCTTTGAGCTCCGCTCGTGATAAATACGCTTGGTTTGAGAGGCATACTCAATAAAAGCCATAAAGAACACGACAACCATACCAATGTCTACTGCTCCGTTAATGTTCACAAAATCTCCTTTCAGTTATTAATGATAGACATAAAATACCACGAATCTTCATTTTTTGCAAATAAGAATTAATGTGGTACCCTACTCTTGAACATTATCAACTAAGGAGAAGGCTATGAAAAAACGGATTGATCACACGCGCGGACTATGCGGAAAACCAGACATTCCTGATGGCACCCCGCTTGAGGAAGCAAGAAAGAACCCACCCCACTGCTTGTGCTGTGGAAGCACTATGAAGGTGATTGCTGACGGCGGCTCACTCGAACAGCTCGGTGTATATGTTGTACTGTGCCCCACATGTCCAAAAGAAGAAAAATAAAAAAACCGCCCAAATGGGCGGATTTAATTTATTCAATTTCTAATGCCATATTTTGAATAGCACTTTCTTGATGTGAATAATATTCGAGTACTTTTTGTTTTCTTATTGCAATATACAAAACGAAAAATAATGGACTTGTTACCCAGATGAGCCACTCATATGACGGGAAAAGCCAAATGGTGCAGTCGATAACGATCCAATGATAGAGATACAAATGCAACGTGTTATCCCCAAAAAATCTTATTGCGGTCAGTGTTTTTTTGATCCAAACTGTTTTTTGCTTCTCAAGAAAACGGAACACATAAAGAAAAAGTGAAAGGATAAATAAACCGAAAGCCATATAATAGGGATCAAGGGGAAATTGATAGTTTGATGGAAACAAAGATTTTTGTTCAAAAAATAGGGACACACCGAACACGGCTGTTATTATTCCACTTGCAATTAAAATGTTCTTCCGCTGTTTTTCAAAGCCAGTTTGTGCAAGAAAAAAACCAATGAGAAATGGAATGACCCACAGAGCCAAGGGAAACAAAACATTTCCATTTGCATACAAGAAGTTAGTAACTGGTGAAACAATGAAAGGAATGACCGTTATATAGTTTATTAAAAAAATACCAACAATGAGGAGCGCAATACTGATTTTCGGGTAGTGTGATTTTTTATGAATATAAAGAAACAGTGGAGAAAGAACGAGAAGAAACACATATAACAAAAGAATGGTGATTGGTGTAGAAAAACTATTAAACGAAACGATATTTGAAATGGTGAACTTCCCATCATTTATGAATTGGGTATAAAACGGTTCTGTAGAAAAATCAAAAACAAGCATCTTGATGATGTTGTATGCATAATAGAAAAATAAAAGTTGCACTCCCCTATACCACAATCGCTCAAATGCCTGACGGGGTGTTTTATTCTTATACGCAATAAACACAACGCTGCCCGCGGTTAACACAAACAGAAAAACGCCCACATGAAAGAGTTCCTTCAGTAAAAGTCCTCCAAACGACACGGGCATATTAGACCAATCAATCAAATGAATGAGTATGATGCCAATGAGTGCAATTCCTTTTATATATGAGATATAAAAATTTATCTTTTTTTCTGAGCTATGTTGATGATCCTGATTCATTATTCAAATATCCTTCTGCTCGTATTCTTTTATACACAATACCACGCTCAATTATTACGCACTAATAAAAATAGCACTGATAGTTCAATGCTATTTTTCTTTCGGTTTTATTCCTTTAGGAAAGATGCTTTGAGACAAGCTTTGTCATCTCGAACATATTTACTACCTCCTTGCCTCCAAAAACCTTTTTCAATGCCTCATCGGCGTTGATATTTCGCTTATTCTTTGGGTCTTGAAGGTCTTTTCCCTTGATATATTCCCAAAGCTTTTTCACGACTTCTGACCTTGGCATTGGTCCCTTTCCGACTACTGCTGCCAACTCTTCACTGATGTTCATTGGTTTCATGAACGCAGAATTTGTTTTTGTTGCCATATAGAAGTAATTATACTCTATTTCCCCTAGGGAAGGCTAGAGGGAAAACAAAAACCGCCCATGAGGCGGTTATAAACTACTTATATGTTCGTGGATGAACTCGGCAATATCTCCTGCCAATATTTTGCTGATATCCTCCCTTTCCTTTGTTCGGAATCGGCGAACAATTTCGAAAAGCATTGCATCGATATGAAATTCTTTGGCATAGTCAGCCACATAGTAGCCGCCAAAACCAAGAAATGTGCTATCAGTTGAAACTAAGACGCGATATCCCTTTTTCGTCATCCATTCATCGAATCTCACATCAACGTCCGAAAATACCGATTCACGATTATTAGTACCAAGAATAATATCGACATTTTCCAATCCTTCCTGTGTCAGATCCGCACATCCGTGAAAATCTAACAAAAGACAATATCCGTATTTTTCCTTGCACCACAGGATGAGTTTTTTGATCTCCTCATGATAGCGGTCATATACAAATTTCAGACGCTCATCGCCAACACCGATATCTACAGAACGATTAAAATCAACGTATGCACGGTGAAGCATTGCATACACCACATTCACAGGAACATCCAGTAAGATATCTTTCACTATCGGAAAGACATACATATCTCGCACGATTTGCATATCGCGGGAAATATCTTTTACACGTTCTTCAAACATACCGCGAAGATATTCCTTGGGAAGCACGCCGTCGTGCGGAACGGTAATAATTACTGGAGAATTGTTGCGAATGGTGAGAACAAAATCCTTTTGTTCAAGAATATTTCCCTCTAACATAACAACCTCTGCTTTCGTTTATTTTTTAAAATATTAAATAGCTTATGCAAAATACAACCTATCTTGGTTTGTGTCAATTTAGAGTTTCTAGGGTAGCAAAAAATGCTTTGTGGTCGCTTACTCCTTCGAGTATCTCAAAACTTTTTGCTGAGATGGATGGACTCACCATAATGGTGTCTACCATCAACTTTAGATTTGGTTTTCTGTGTAACACAGGATCAATGGATGAGACGAGCGTTTGAGGAACGATATCAATAAGTTCGTGTGCAAGCGCATCATACACATACTCTCCTCGCGTGTTATTTAAATCAGCAGTGAAAACAATTGGTTCGTTCAATTCACGAATTATAGGAATAAGACGATCGAGATAGCTTCTTGTAAACTCAATTTCACCAACTTCATTTATATCATCGAATTCGTGATCGTGGAGGCCCGGAGTCCCGTGGTCAGTAACCGGAAAGTGAGTTGTTGCGACGGTCACCAACGAATTATCAGGACATTTTAAAGATACTGCGAGAAGTGCGCTGAAATATTCAAAACGATCTTCTGGTCTTTTATCGCCTTTTGAAATTACATCATCCTCATTACGCCTTGGAAGTTCTTCTAACTTATTGTCATCATATCGATATTCTTTTGTCTCTTGTATGGAAAACCTTGAAAGAATTGCTGGACCCTCCTTATCTTCTTTTATTGCCACCATCGGCGTAAAAGCAAATTGGTATCCTAATTTTTCCGCCATCATTTTCACCTCATACAGCATTGCTTCTTCAAAACACACGATGTCGGGCTTTTTCTCTTCAAGAAGATGAATAACTGCATCGGTATGATTGTCTCTTTCAATATTTAAATGAAGAACACTAAATTTCATATCTGTGGGTTCATTATATCAGGCATATTGTTTATAAAAAATTCCGGGGATTGCCCGGAATTGAATGCCGAATTTAGGACTGTTGTATGGTGCGACTAATGACCGCAGCATAATGTCCATATTTCCAATAGCTTCTATGCCATCCGCACTTTGTGCAACGCTCTGAAACTTTTACGTTACACCTTTCGTCGATTCCTATTTGGATTACCGCGATAGGTTGAGCAACTGTTTCGCTCGTTTGCCATGTGTGGTTACAGAAGCATGACTTAAGATACCAAATGATCCATCTCATATTTACTCCAACCTTAATGAATAAAAAATCTATTACTTTCCGTTGTATGCCAATTTTTTACATACGGGGCATGAAGCAACGTGACCAGATCCAAATGGAATTAGTTTTACCTTAACTTCCTTGGTGCATGTTATGCAAATTACTGTCTTTTTTTCTTCTTTCATTTTTCTCTCCCAGAGATAGATGTTTTTAAAATTACTGTTTCTATATAATAGCACTATTTATATGAAAAGTCAATATGTCGTATTTTGAGTAAAAAAATACATTCTGGTGATAGCCAGAATGTATAAGAATGTGTAACAAATCGTTATTTTTTGTTTTTTCTCTCTTCGTAGTTTTTTGCCCTGATTACACGGCAACGAGTTAAACCGAGATTATAGAGGGGGCACGGGTTTTTCTGTGACGATGTGCACTTCCCCTTCAGGCAATTGGCAGAACGAGATGGTTCAAAATAATTTAGATCCATCGCAATTTTAACCATTTCGAAAATTTCCTCAACGGTTAATTTTGTTGGTGCAATATTTGGTACGCTTGGGCTACCATTCAAGATTGCTCCAGTACCCAATTGATACCACCATACTTCGGCGCCTTCAACGTTATTACCCTCAGCTTCCAATGTCTTCCAATCTACTGGGGTTGTGACGTTATTTTTTTGCCGTTCGCCAACACGGATCATTCTAATCAAGTCGGTTGTTTTAAGGCCAAGCTTTTGATTGTTCATAACTGCAATGTGACCCGTTGATTTCAGCTGCAACACAATAGCTGCACCACCACCAACCAATGAACGAGCGTATGTGCTCATTTGTGGGTTATCTGATCGCACAATTGCAACTTTGATTTCGCCTTTAGGTCCCGGAACTGTTTTTACTTCAGCAATATTAGCAAAACTAACTGCTGTTTCATGGTGGAAAGTTTTTTGATTTTCGTACATTGCATCCAATCCTTCGAAAACCCATTCCATAACTTTTCCCGGATGATCACCGCGTTCAAGACGAACTTTTGCAATGTGTGCCATTCCCATCGGTTCACCAGCACCCTTGAGATCATTATTTGCGGTTGATCGCAATATCTGATCGAATGCTGGATCGCTTGAAAGACCCAAGGCATCAGCAACAAGTGTTGCTGCGCATTTGTCTTCTTTGCGCTTTCCATCTTCTGACGGATGTTCGTCGAAACGTCCACCGCCAGTACCGATCAAGAGCATACCTTCTGCTTCGTATTCTTCGCTTGATTTAGGAAATCGATTTCCGCTTAAGTATTGTATCTTATACGGATTAGTAATTTCTGAAATTCCAGGAAATACTTTCTCTCCGAAACGATTCAATAACCAAATGGCTACTATTTCATCAAGGTGCGGGTTTAAATGCGTGTAAATCTTTTTTATTACACTCATCGCGTTCTCCTCTCTTATTTAATTTTTAATACCCCTATTATACCATACTTTATGGTATTTTTCAATAGGTAGAAAAGTGAGGGAAAATGCCCTATTTTGAGGATTTGAGTAATAAAAACCCCCTTACGGAGGTTTGAATATTAATCATCGCTGCTATTTCCCAAAATTCGAAGTATCCATAGAAACAGATTGATAATGTCTAAATATAAGCTGATACAGACATCAACGGCATTATCAAGTGTTGCGGGAATCTGACTTGCGCGGAACATATCGAAACCGATATAGAGCGCAAAGATTCCTGCGGCAACATAATGGATAATTGTGAATCCCATAAGTGCTGGGATAAAGAGAGACAGGATGAGAATAAAAAGCAAAGAAGAAAGTGCTCCGAAAAGTGCACCGCCAATTGAGCGATAGAAATTCGGAAACAATAATCCTGAAAAAGCCATCACACCCGTGACTGCCCCAGTGAGCATTGCTGCCTGACCAACTATGCCGGGTTTTGCTACTTCATATGCAGCGAGCACAGGACCAAGCGTTGCGCCGAATGGAATTACCACTAAGTTAAAACCGATAAATGAAATAAATGCAGATGAGCTCGTTCCCATAAAAATACCCAAGAGTGGAATACCAAGACCAACTACAAGAAATTCAAATGCTCTTGGATGCCAAGCGCTTGTTAGATCTGAAACGATGTAGGTTGCTATAAATCCCCAAGCGAGGATACAACCCATTACCAGGTAGAACGCACTACGCGTCATGGAATCTCTTCCTACGCGATCGAATGTGTTGGATTTGAACATTATTAACTCCCTTAGTTATGAATAATTTTTTAAAGTGTTATTAAAAAATATATGGAAAAAGGACAACTAATATCACCATGATAACTTCAATGACTGTGAAAGTTATCGGCTGCAGTGCATTTGCAATATTCCATTTCTTTATCGCAAATAGCGCACAGAAACATGATATCGTCCAGATTATCCACGCAAGTGCATTTTCCTGAGCTGGATTTTGATACGCGTGAATGAATGTTGGAATTGCTCCAACAAATACCGCGATCTGTGAACAGATAATCGCCGCAACAGCATTCCTTGTTTTCTTCCACAAAATAATTCCTAGAAGCGCGCCAACAATACTTACCCATTCAATGGAACCCATAGTCGGCTTTCCAAAAATAATAGCAAGCACTGTGACAAACCATGCACCGCACACCGCACCAGTGAGCTGGCCGCGCGTCGCATCTTCTTTTTTCATTGCGAAAAGTGCCAACGTATCTACGCTTGCCCATATCGCCCAAGAAACAGGAGATGGAATTGTCTCGCGACTTAAAATCGCTATGATGTAGGGAACGAATGCAATAAAGTATAGAACACCAGAAATAGTGTTCAAACGCTCTTTCGTTTTTTCCTTCACTTTTATGCCTCTTATATTTAATTATTAAAGTAGCTATATTATACCATACTTTATGGTATTTTTCAATAGGTAGAAAAGTGAGGAAAAATGCCCTATTTTGAGGATTTGAGTAATAAAAACCCCCTTGCGGAGGTTTGAATATCAGGAAATTAATCCTTTTTTCTTTGCATCCCTAACGGACATTGCGTTTCCGTTTGGATAAGTAAATCGGGAAATAGTACGCGCATTAGGATCTGTTACAAACGCGAATGCGTCAGCAAACATAGCTTTAATATTTTTTACAAATTCTTTCATTATTACTTCCTTATTAGTTTATAAATATTTTTAAATTATTTTTTACATCTGATTAAAGACACCAAGATCAATCATCCACTCAGGGTGTTCTTTGATCATTTTGCGCAACTCCTTTCTGCGAAGACCGAGCTTTGCGAATTCAGAGAATATCGCCGATGGTGTTACTTCCCTATTGCTTATGCATGAATGTGTCATACAAACGATTCGCAAAAGGATTTCCGGTCTGTTTCTTGCAACCCAACTGAGACGCTGTTTAAATCCATCAATTTCGATCCAAGTACGATCTGCGGTTGGTAGCTTCTGAACCATTATCATAAAGGCAACTGGCAATTTAACTCTTGATAAACTAATTTTCTTTTTATTAAGAAAATCAATAAGATCTTGCAGTGTTAGATTTTCGGCGTTGCTTCCCAATAATATTTTATCTTGGTACTTCTGCCTTTGCAGATTATTTTGAATAAAGAATTTTTCCTTATTTTTATGTGACATTGCTGTTCACTCCTTATTTAATTGTTAATGGAAATATAATACCACGTATTTTGATATTTTGCAAGTATAATAAAACCCCCACTGGGGGGGTTGAATCTAAAAACCGATAAGGGGAAATTAACGAATTGAATTACGCATAAATATTCTTAGTCCTTTCTGAAATGCAACAAGTGGATAATTATCCACTTCTGCTTTAAGACGCCATTTTTTACCAATAGTTAAGCTTACATAAATGATGATGCGCTTATCTCCATCATGCGTGCAGATAACATTGTTTTTCAGTAGATCAAGAAATCCTTCCTCGCCTCTTGATTGCCCTAACGTGTTCTTTCGTATAATTGCCAAGGCCTCATCGATGGAAAATATATTCTTTCCTTTTTCCATCGCAGAGTAGAATTCTGATTTTGTCATGGTGCTTTCGAGTTCCCATGGAAAACAAAGTTCATAAAAATCAGGAATCTCTTCTGACGCTCTTGCAAAAACGAGCTCTTCGAAACTTTTTTCAATTTCATATTCAGGCAATGTTTTCGCCTGAGCATGGAATGCTTCATCTTTTTTAAACATTGGTTCCCCAACTAATTATTAATAATACGAGGATATTATACCACACTTTTGGCTATTTTTCAATAGGTAGAAAAGTGAGGAATAATGCCCTATTTTAGAGATTTGTGTAATAAAAATCCCCGCATAATGCGGGGATTTGTTACTCAATAGTCATATTTTTGAAATTGCGGGCAGAAGAATATTCCTCAACTTTCTTTATTTTTCTTACCGCCTCTTCAAATGTTCTTACGTTTTTTACCAGAACCATGCCTTGAGTCCATTCCCACCCTTGGCAATAGTATTCATATTCGAATGCAACGAGAAACATATACCCTCCAATTGTTATTAAAGAATGCATTTATAGTAATCGCCTACGCTTCTAAAATCAATATAAACATCTATAGAATTCCGAGTATAGTGAGCTGGGTTATTAAATCAGTATAATCTCTATACTGAACCCCCTTCATACCTACACGTTCGGCTCCTTCAACGTTTGTTTGTGAGTCATCAATGAAAATACATTCGTAGGGTTTTATACTCATTTTTACACACGCTAAAAGATAAATTTCGGGAGATGGTTTATCCATATGTTCTTCGCTGGAGTTAATAAATATATCAAAATATTCTGCAAAATTGTCTCGCTCTTTAAAACGCGAGATGGTCATTGCCGTCCCATTATTAATAACCCCCAATTGAAAGTGATTTTTTAATTTTGGTAAAAGAAGATTCCATACCTCAGGAATTTTTTGGTATTTATCAACGTTGCGATCCATTAGTTCATCTAATGAATATTTTTGCAAAATTGGATCGCTTTTAATTGCTGATAAATAATCAGCATCGTCGCTGAGCGCATTCTTTATGCGTTCCAATGTTTCTACTACCTCATCGCGAATATAATCGGGGCGTCTCTGTAACAATGGACCGACCATATCGAAAAGAATCGCTTTATACATACTTAATAAACTGCCTCTTATTTTAGAGCTTCAATGCCAGGGAGTTTTTTGCCGCTTAAGAATTCGAGCATTGCTCCCCCACCGGTTGAGAAGAAAATGTTTTCGGGAACTGAGCAGGACGTTTTCGGGAGCAAACAGAAAGAGGAAATTGTTTCCCCACCACCCACGATGATTTTTACTGAAAGATCTCGGATTGATTTTTCTAACACTGCTTTCCAAATTGCTTTTGTTCCTTTTTCAAATCCTTTCTCTTCGAACCTGCCCATTGGTCCGCTCCACACAATGGTGCCTGCTTCTTTAATGAGCGCTGAATAGAGCTTTATGGTCTTTGGACCAATATCCAAAATTTGTCCTTTTGATTCTGCAAAGTCCAAGGGTGTTTCAATAATTGAAGAAAATGCATAGTGCTTTGCTAATGCGAGCGCATCTTTTTCATAGAGTGATTTACCCATCGGAATTCCCTCGGCTGCGAGCACGGTGTTTGCTGCTCCACCACCCAAGAGCACTGCTGAAATTACCTTTTCAAATTTCTGCACGATAGGAAGTTTATCACTTACCTTTGCACCACCCACGATCAAAATGAATGGATGAGCGGGCTTCTTTTTGAGTGTTAAGTTTTTAATTTCTTTTGCAAGACCAAGACCAGCGAATGATGGGAGGAATTTTGGCAATGAGGCAACGGAAGCGTGTGCGCGATGAGAAACTGCAAATGCATCGTTTATATAAAGACCACCCAATGATGCGAGTTGTTTTGCAAGCGCTTGATCGTTTTGTTCCTCCCCTTTTAGGAATCTGATATTTTCAAGAAGAATGACTTGTGCGTCTGAATCATCAAGTTTTTCTTTTATCGTATCGAGGTCGAGAGAGGAAATAAAATCAACTTGAGTACCCAAGGCGTCTTCAAAAATTTCTGCAAATGGTTTTAAAGAAAGTTTCTTTACTACCTTTCCGTCTGGTCGCCCCTTATGAGAAACCAAAATGACGCGAATGTTTTGTTTGATTAAAAGTTCGAGTGTGGGAAGAACGGATTTCAAACGAAAGAGACCTTCATTTGTCGATGAATCAATATTTAAATCAATTCGGACGAGTGCGGTATTTCCGACGAACGGCTTCAAGAGTTTTGCATTAATAATTTTCATCCGTTTCATTATACAAAACTACTTATATATTGATAGTATGAAAAAAATAAAACCGCTCGTTATGAGCGGAGTTTAGCAAAAAAGACAACCTTAGAAACCTTTTTTGTTGGTGGCCATTCCAAAATGAGTCCAGCATTTTCGCACGTTTTAGTGACATCCACTCCCATTGCTTCTGGGTTTGTTACCATTTCATATCCTAGCGGTACGCTTCCCTTTTTCTGATTAACAAAACGCATAAGCAACGCGCGCACGTGTCCTTGCCAATGACGTGGATTTTTGAGTGCGGGATCAGTCCACGATGGGTGAAGTATTTTTCTTTTTTTGAGATACGTTTCAAAATCGAATGTAATCGCAAAAATATATACATCCTCAACGTGAAACACATTAGGGAAAAACTTTGCTTTTGGGGGACAATCATTTCGCCTCCCATAATTCGGACATCCTTTTGGATGATTGTGATATGGAAAGAAGCAAAGTGCTCTGACTTTTTTATTGCAAACCGCATTCACTGGCCCAAGAACTAAGGCCTCTGACTTGATCGTGGCGAGCAATCCAAGCGTTTTCATAGACCTCCTTGTTCCGTTGTTATTAAATTTTCTATAAACAAAATACCACTTTTTTGTGGTATTGGTCAATATAAAACCCCCGATTGGGGGTTAAACTGCTTTTTGAAATACAGGAAGATGGTTTTGAAGGAATTTTACATTTTTTTCATACCAAGAATCTGGGTTACTTTTTCCACAGGAAGGGCAATATCCGCCAATTATCATATCGCTGGTAACCACTTCGTATCCATTTCTTACTGCATCTTTACCAGTTTCAAGAACGCAGGCACATGCATTGATACCCATAAGAAGTAGAGTCTTTGCTTTTAATTGTCTCAGAAGATTATCGATTCGAGTAGACCCGAACGCACTATCACTACTCTTAATCAGCTTGTGACAATTTGAAACTCCTTTTAGTTCTTTTTGAAGTTCGGAAGTTGTTTCTCCACAACCACTGTACTCAAGAACTACAATCGGTACATCATTCTTCTTGCATTCTTTTATAACAGCAATCTGGTTTGGAATTAGTTTCCTCTTTTCTTCATTAAGAAAATAATCTTGCATGTCTATTAATAAGACCGCAACATCATTTGTGTTGATAAACAACATCGTGTCTTCCACGCAAAACCTCCTTATTCAATTTTTAATGTTATAATTATAGCATAGATTTATGTAAAAGTCAATGTATTCCTAATACCCTATTTGGCTAGGTTTTAAGCACATAAAAACCCCCGATTGGGGGTTAAATGTTATTTTTCAACACCGTGTTGAGTTTCTTTAAAAATTCAGGGCCGCCTGATTTTTTTGCAATCTCCATTGCAACAAGGGTCAAACGAACATCGAGGTTTTCCTGAGTTTTCTCATTCATTGCTGAAAGCATCATTAGGTGTACTGCTCCGAATTCATCAACTAAAGTTCTTAAGTTGGCATTCCTTAAAAGACTTTTGAATGATTCAGGTGGTTCTTCTACTTTTTTGTCTAATGCATTCGTTAAAATGTAGACGTAATCCGATCCACCGAAAATCGATGCAATTCTTTCTGCTGTGGTACGGGAATTGGTTTCCAAAAAGTCCTTTCTGAGCGCCTCAAGATTCTCTATCGACTCAACGGGTTTTTCTTTTTTTGATGTTGAAAAAAAGTTTGCTATTCTTCTGATCAAATTCATTATTACTCCTTATTTCTCTTTCATTATTTTTTTCCAAATTTTGTGTGCATCTTCCGAATTTAAAAGATTAAATCCAACAAAAACAGTAAGGAAGAAAATCCCTCCGAATATAAGAACATTCAGAATGATCCCCTGTGCTGGCTGCGGAATTGTTCCAATGTAACTTAGTGCGAACACAAAAGTTAAAAACGTAATGATAGCAGTGAGAAATTTGAAGAAGTATTCAAGTATCTTTATGACATACACAGCGGAAGCAAACAGTATGGCAAATATTTTTTTGATTAGGTTCATTGCTACCTCGCCTTTGTTGAGTCATCTTTCGGATAGTAATAAACTTCTGCCGCTACGAGGTATCCCTGCAACATTATTGTGTTAACATCTTTGATGTTGTATTTACCGCTGTTAACGATTGCATCCAGTCGCGGTTTTATTTCGTCCTGTTTCTCGTTGTAATAGCGCTTCTCACTCAGTATAAACATGGCTTGCAGCCCTGTATTATCACAGTCCTGTGCTGTGCTGTATTTTACTTCTGCTGAAGTGAGATACGTATCTGAATAAAATGTTTTTACTGAAACAATATTAAATGTTTTTGAGGACAGAATACTGTCGAGTGTTGCAACAACATCTTCCTGTTTTTCGCTGTAATAGCGCCTACTGCTTGTTATTGTGATTATCCTCATACTTGTACCGTCTTGAACGTTCTGACAAACAACGAGCTTTTGCTGAGTTGTCGTTGTGTCGCTACACCCAAAAAACAAAGAGGCAGAAAATAAGACTACCGCCAAAAAAACGGAAAAACTGATTCTTTTCATTTCTCAATTCCTTATAAAATTGGAAAATTGTTATTAATAAATGCTGGTAAAATAATAGCACGAATTTATGTAAAAGTCAATGTATTCCAATGCCCTATTTGGCTAGGTTTTGAGAAAATAAAAACCCCCGATTGGGGGTTAAATGTTACTTTTTATTTGGAGCGACGTATTCAGGAGTGCTTTTAAGCATTTCTGAAAGAAGCCAGCCAGCAACCGCTTCTTTGTCTTGGTGACTTGGACCGAAAGATCTTAAGAATGAATTTAAAATCGTCATCTGCTTTTTTGCAACTTTTTCATCTTCAGTTTTCCAATCCCAATTGCTTATGTCTGCGCCAGAAAAGAAAAGCTTTGATACATAATCGGACCATGGATTGTTTTCCTTAAATTCTTTTGGGCAGGCTCTTACCAGTGCATCTTCATTAGAGAGCCCTCCGAATGGACTTGGAGTACCTGAGAACATCATTTCTCTCAATTGTTTTATGTTCTCCTCTTCCTTTCTTTTTGCTTCTTCCGCTTCTTCTTTTGTTATCCACCCCTGCTTCAGTGAAAATTCAATAAACTTCATTCCAGCTACCAACACAAGGGTTTTGATCGGAACTAAGTAAATTTTCTTTGTGCGCGTATCGCCTGGGCGAATTAATGATTCGAAGGTTTCTTTATTGTGACAAATAATAGCAAATGAGGAACGATATTGCCCGGTTAACACAACCGGCAACATACCATTTGAAAAGCTCCATCCCTTTGATGAACTAACAAGAGTTCCCTGCTTCGCTAAAAATTCTTCTTTTGATAAATTGAATGCACCAATAGCAAATTCCATAACAACCTCGTTATTTTATTAAAAATAATTAATTTATTGTGCTGGAAACAAAATACCACAAAATAGTGGGTTTGGTCAATATAAAACCCCGAACAAGTCGGGGTATCAATAAAAGAATCTTTTATTGCTTATAGCAATCCGTTTTCTTTTGCATACTTTGCAAAATCGGGGCCGGAAGCAACAAGAAGATCGCTGACTGGAACGATATAGATTTCTTTTGGTCTGCGGTCAGACGGATCAGTAAATGCATTGAATTCTCTTTCATTGTAGGCAATACCAGCAGCAGTAAACGGTCCATTATCTATCAATACTACCGGCAACTTTCCTTTTGGAAGAGTGTTCCATTTAAAGCTATTTGAAACTTTTTCGCCTTTTTGTTGTAAAAACGTTGTTTTGTTTTGTCCCTGTGGGTTTACATAGAATCCCATTGTGAATCCTCCTATAAGGTTAAGAAAAAATATTAATTGAATTTTTTAGCATTCTTTTGCGGTTGTTATAAAGCCGCCTGGAAGTGCTACATTTGAAAGCTCAATTTTTTCGTCTTTCAAGAAATCAACAAGATCTTTGACGGTTAGAGAATCAACTCCGCCCTCATAAGCATGATTGATTCCTAGGAGTCTTTTTCCTTTATAGTAACCGCTTTTTTTAGCGGCATACAAAAAGAATTTACTCGATTTTGATCTGGCCATATCGTTCTCCAATTATTAAATTGTTAATGTTAGGATTATAGCACGAATTTATGCAAAAGTCAATGTATTCCTAATACCCTATTGGGCTAGGTTTTAAGCACATAAAAACCCCCGATTGGGGGTTAATCTTTGAGCTCTCCAGGAGGCACTTCTTCTAAAAGAACAATTGTTGTCACCAATCCAAGACCGCCATCAAATTTCCACGTCCTTCCGGTCCATATCATTCCATCATGATCAAATGTATCAGTAATTAAATTCCCCTTTTTTCTTCCAACTGCATCGCTTCCCTTCTCATAACTCACGAGACCAAAACCAGTATTTTTATAAGCGAATTTGCTTCCTGGTTTGAGATTTTTTAATTTCTTTATAATCTCCTGCTCGTTCGTCTTTTTTTCTTTTTTAACAACCGCCTCTTCCTTACTTTTTGGTTGATCTATCTTCTTATTGGATTTAATTGAGACAATCTGTTCTTTTCCTTTTTTATAGCGCTTCCAATTTGCTACCATTTCTTTTACTTCCTTCCATGCATCTTCGTGAATTTCTGCACGCAATTTTCCCGTTCTCGGATCTCTACGATGATTGGTAGTATTTTCAACCAACACCTTACTCGACCCAGGAACTTCTAACAACTCATTGTAGATATCCATATCTACAAGACCTCTTCCTTTACGCATTGTACACCTCTGTTTAATTTTTAATTATGCACTACCAAAATACTCTCCCTTGGTTGTTTCGTCAATAAAAAATTACCCTTTAGCGAGGGAATTTTTTTATGACAAACATTTGATGTTCCTACTCCACACTAGCCCGTGTTGCAATCTGGGAGGCAATGGGCGCAGCCATTCACTTGGCTGAAGTGTCTGCTTGCGGCATGAACTGCATCGCGGCAAGTCCAAAAGCTACCGAGCAGGATCGCGTTTTCTTCGTCGGGAAAATAGGGGCATCCCTCCATATGTACCTCGTGATCCCCATTGTCTTGGGCGTTTTTATTTACGTAGTAACGCATAGGGTTGGGTTATTTATTATAGAAAATTATTACCTCAGACGTCTCTCGATATCAGTTTTGTATGATTTAACATATTCAAGTAATTGCTTAGAGATTTTATCATTTCTCTGTTTGAAAAATTTTGCAGCAAAATTAAGGATTTCTAACGCGCTCTTTAAATCTTCTGGTTTTCCTTTTTTAAATAAAGCTATTGCAAGAGACAACATATTTGCACCCCCACCTTGCAATATTTCCCTTGAATATTCCGGAATTACTTCATGAATCAGTATTTTATATTCTCCAAACCCAACTTCACCTTTGTCATCAACAGTAAGAAAATCGCCGGGTTTGATTATGGGGGCGAATCCCTTCTTATACTGGGTTCTGCAATAATCGTTAATTAAATCTTCTAGAAAGCTCAGCTTTGAAAATGGCTTAAATTCCTCTTCCCTCTTTTTGTGAAGCATTGGAGTATATCTTTTATAAGAAATAAACCTTAATTGTTCAGCAAATGAAACGTTTAGCGTAGTTAAATTGTCTCTAACCCAAAAGACATAAACTGGAATTGGAGATGATTTCCAATATTCTAACGTTGTGCGTCTAATTCGAGGTAAATCTTGAGTATATTTAACTTGTACATAAAATAATAAATTTGTAGGAGAGTCATCTCTGATAAGTTCACATATAAAATCGTTCCCCACATCATTACTTCCATCAATTTTATGAACCAAACAAATATTCGATAAAAGAAACTGAACAAGGGCCTCTCCGACATTCCCCTTCTTTTTTGCTTCGGTATATTTTGGTAACTTTTTAACCATATTTATATTTTATTACTAATGATGACCGATTTTACTTTTACATACACACAAAACCCCTATACCTGAATTGAAAAAAAGACAAAACGATTTTTATTAACAAAAATTATCCGCTTTTTTTGCAAAAATTAATTATATTTTGATGTTGATGATTAATTTTATAAGCATACGGATAACCAAAAGGATACAGGGGTTTATTATCTTGTAATAAAACAGTGGTTCCAGAAAACTCAAAACCAATTTCATTCATAATTCTAACTATATCAGCTTGAACGCAAACTTCCTTTTTATTTACAGTAAAATCACTAATGATTATACTTGTGTATCTATTATTGTTTAATTTTTTAAAAACTTCGGACATTATTTTAGAAAATAAATTTAAAAAATCATTATAAGTTTTTTGATTTCCTAAATCATTTTTATTTTCAGAATAATATTCAATGCCTTGCCTTGTTCCGCTCCGATGATCATCTTTTTTTATTCTCAAACCTTGCCCATTATTTTTTAAAATATTGTGGTAGGGAGGAGACGTTACACAGTAATCAATTTTACCTTTAATTTTAGGAATTTTTACTAAAGAATCTCCAAAAATAATCTTTTGATTTTTTTTGATCTTTAAATCTTTTAGCCGAGTTTCTGCTAAATTACAATATTTTTTGCTCAAATCAATCCCTATACCTTTGCGATTAGTGTTATTACAAGCCACAAGAGTTGTGCCGACACCGTCAAATGGGTCGAGTACAACCATATTCTTTTTTGTGAACATTAAAACGAGTTTTTCGATATCCTTTATTAAAAACGGTGCGGGGTGCTGAAATGCAAACTTATCATCTTTACATTTTTCACTGAGCCAAAAACTTTTGGTTAATTTTAACCATTCCGTACCAGTTAAATTGTTTAACTTATTTCTTGGGTCATATTTTGTAGCCATAATTAAATATTTTTAAAAGACGATTCAAAATCTTTTTTATTTAGTGATCTAGATGATTTTAAACGATCAATTTCACTATAAAAAACATAATGCCAATTATAATGCCTAAAATTGTCAATAAACAAAGGATCTCTAATTGTTTTAAATTCACTGGATCTAGTATCAGGTAACACCATAACTTTATTTATTTCAATACCAAGATTGGATGCACGTTGTATGCCAGAAGTAAAATTTGTAGAATTTTCTACTTCTAATGCGCAAATAATATTGTCAGCATCACCGATCCATAAAATATCAATCATTTCAATTCTTGCCCTCTTATCCTTTTCTTGTATAAAACTTAAGGACGTCAAATCAGCATATGAAGAAAGGGATTTTGATTCATATAGTTCAGGTTGTTCTCTTTTTCCTATAAATATTTTGTAACCTAATTTTTTTCCAATTAATGAAAGTTGATAAATAACCTCACTATGTTTAGTAAATTCTTTTTCAGTTTCACCACCTTTGTAAACCCACTTTCCACCAGATTTATTCGCATATTTTCTTAAAATCTTATCAATTGATTTAATATCAGGAGTTAGCCCATTTGGATATTTAATGAAAATTTCACCTAAAATTTCATCTATATTAACCGCAACTCTTCGCCTTAAAAAAGAAACTATTGTTTCCTCAACTCTATCAGTTAACAGCTTATCTGGATATTTTATATATTCTTCTGGTTTAGCGAACCACCAATAGTTACCAGCTTTTTCATTGGTGTTGTTAGTAGTTATAAAGATGCTCCCAATATTTTTTGATAAAATATTTTCGATATTTTTATCAAAATCTTGTATATCAAATCCAGCGGTAGACATCTCCGCCAATAATCCGTTGAAAAGAATTTGAAATGGGGTGGGTTCATTTCTTTGTCCAATAATTTGAATTGCCTTTTGGATAATAAAATATTCAAATTGATCCTCGTCAGTTTTTAAACTAATAGAAGGAGCTTTTATGCACCTAATATAAAAGTCGGTGGCAGAGGTGCCATACGGATTTGCAACATTTGATTCGCCAGTTCTTTTATTTTGTTGGTGAATTACTTTTTCAATTTTAAATCCAGAAAAAGATAGAGAATTTAAAAAAGCATTCCAAATTGAGATATCTTTGTTATGAAAAGTAAAAACAATTTTACCATCATTCTTTAATACCTTGAAGAGATTTTTGATGCCATTTTGAAATTTAATTTGATATGTTTTTAAATCTTGGATACCCCTTTTAATAGTGATTTCATTATCAAAATTTGGTTTGTACCTTGCACTATATTTTTCTAACCAAACTAACCAAATAGCACTTAAATCTAAGTATTGAACAAGTCCTCCATATGGGGGGTCTGTAATAATAAAATCAATAGAGCCCTCATCCACATAATCAGTAATGGTATTAATATCTATAACACCATATTTAATATCAAAATTTTTAGATCTATTACTTTTATTACTTCTATCCACATATAATATTTTTGGTATCTTACCTATATACTCTTTTACAGAACTTAAAACACTCTCAACAGATTGTTTCCCTAGACAGCTCCCCCTAAAAACCAGTAATGGATTCATTTCCATTTGTCTTGAAGAGCATATATAAGCAGATCTACCCCAACTTGTAGAAAATGGTCTATTAGAACTATCTCTTCTAGGTACACTCATTTTTGTACACAAATGAATTGATTGTATAAAACCAAATAGTAACTGTTTTTTAATTTCCTCATTTTCTATTAAAAGAATTAAATCAAATATTTTTGAAATAACATACAAATTTCTTTTCGTCCATATATCAGAAAAATTATTACCACCAATATTTTTAATAAAACTTGCAGTAAAAGATGGTGATTGATAAAAAACTACATTGGGAAACCAATATGGATTTTTTATATTTTTTGAGTTTTCAGCAATCTCAATGTCAGGATTTTCTGGCTTTGCAGTATATTTGTTTGTTTTTTTATCACAATTAGAGCAGATGATACCTAGTTCATATAATTTAGATTGATCCCACTTAAAATTCTGCACGGTAGCACACTTATTGCCACAATGTCTACATGTCGTTGAAAAATATTTTTTATAAATCTCATCATTTTCAATATTATTAATTATTTTTGATAATTCATTTTCAAATAATTCTTTATTAAACTCCGTGCAAAGAGCCTCAATCAAAAAAGAGGTTAGAGGATTCAAATCAAAGGCAATTGCTTTTTTCCCAACTTTTACAGCCTCAAAGGCACTCATTGCACTGCCAGCAAAAGGATCCAAAAACAATCCATTTTCGGGCGTGTAGTTGCTTATATAAGAACGCCAAATATTATGGGGCTTTTTACCCCAATATTTCATTGCTGTATAAATTGGAGGTCTTGTTTCTTCAACTAAAGCATAATTAATGTCTTTCATCTTATGATAAATTCATTTTAACAAATAAATCGGAATTAAGACATGACTTTGATTTAATTAATCCAAAGTCATTAGTTATTCAACAATGTCCGACCCAAAGAAAAACGCTTGAAACTCATACACTATACCAAGGAAATGCACGGGAGGGATTTTGACGGAATAAGGGAAATGTTGTAGTTTAGAGGAAACATTAACAAACAAATTGGGGGCTTTATGAAAGCCAAGAAAAAAACAGGATTCTGGAAACCTATCCTAGGTTCCTGGATGATTGTGGTGATTGTTTTTTTATGCAATCTCATCGTGGGGAAATCATTTGAGTCGTGGGATATTCACATTCCCATTCCTGGATTTCCCATTCACATTGATCCCGTGTCTCGCTGGTGGGACCTGCTTATATTCCCCGCTCAGATCTTTCTGATTTATTTCGGGATAAAGTTGGTTGATAAAATCAAAAGTGATGCGGGAGCACTCAGTATTGCTATTACTGTCGTTATGAATGTGTTTGCGGCTTTTGTGGGAATTTTTATTGGATTCTTCCCCGCAATTATCTTAGCGGCACTATTCAGCTTGATAATTTCAGCAATTGTTTCCGGTATTGTATTTATTGTAAAACCAAAAGGGGGTGACTAATGGAAGGGAAAAAGAAATACACGCTTATTGGATATGCAGACCCGGTAGGAAAACGAAACAATAAGATTAATTTCAGATTCGTGAAGTTAATTTTCAAAGACGAAAACAAGCTCTTATTTCACGGAATTTATGCAGGAGATAACAAGACGATTACTTTCAAACTTTGGAATATTGAATATGTTCCCGTGAAATCGGACATCAGCGTAAGTGCTGGTGACATGATGCTTTGCGGGTATATCTTCAATGGAGAATTCGCGGTTGGGACAGATGAAGAGATGGTTCCAAAACTTCTTGAAATTGCAAAATCCGAGACGCTCAATCCTGAAGAATTATTTGATATCGGGCTTTCCCTATCGAATGTGGAACTTATCGTTGCCGGTATAAAAAAATGTATTGAAACATATACCAGATGGAAACTGACATACGAAAATTTCAACATTCCGAATGAAGAGGTGCGGAAAGCGGTAGAAAAAAGATTCACAGAAAAAACATAACGACCCTGATTGGGTCGTTTTTTTTGCGTAAAAAATCCCCCTTTCGGGGGAATAAATAGGAATTTATGGGAGGACGATTTTGTAAT
>Ga0265297_10004243_pt1 | contig 23800 bp, 18 predicted proteins | sample Munlanlwell13791_FD_192502 | JGI IMG/M metagenome (GOLD analysis project Ga0265297, IMG submission 192502) | Leachate microbial communities from a municipal landfill in Southern Ontario, Canada - Leachate well 137-91 | ecosystem: Engineered > Solid waste > Landfill > Unclassified | place... | reverse complement strand
CCCAAAGCCAAATACTTTGTGGTGGATAAGATCAGCAAAGAACAGGTAGATGATTATGCTGATCGGAAAAAAGTGCAAATTGAGGAAATGGAAAAATGGCTTAGCCCCAATCTGAATTATAAATAGAAGTTAATCTATTGAAATTTCAATCCATCACATATCCATGTAAAGATACTTTAACTCCACTTTACGAAACTTTCTTTGTGTTTCTTCGTCTTGTTGTGCTTTGTCAGCATCAAATTCGCCATAGGCATTAACAACAATGCGGTCGCTGTTGATTCCCATAATCTGCAGATAGTCATTTACCGCCTTGGCACGATTCTCCGATAGTTTCCTGTTTCGCGCTTCATCTCCCAAATTACAGGTATAACCTGATATTTCAATTTTGAGGTCCATTTTGTCGTTAAGCGTTTGCACTACTTCTTCCAACACTTTTTTTGACTCATTATTGATCATATATGCATTCAGAGCAAAATAAATCTCTTTCCTTGGAGGTAACAAGGCCATAAGTTCCTCTTTCGACATAATTCGGATGGTATAAATATCACTGAGTTCAGTTCCTTTGTTTGAACAAAAAAATGCACGATCATCATATTTACTGAAATAGGCATCAAACCCATTGGAATTCACTTTTCGACCCAGATTTTGGGGTATTGTCCATTTCGTCCAGCTATCATCAAGCCGTTGGCTCACAAGAATATCCGCGCTACCAAGACCTCCTTTCCCTGAACTGGAAAAATAAAGTGTTTTTCCGTCTGCATCCAGAAAGGGCGATATTTCGAAACCCGAAGAATTGATCATGGTACCTAAATTTTTGGGGGCACTCCAGTTTCCGTTGGCATCTTTCAGCGAAACATAAAGATCCTCCTCTCCAACGCCACCTTCCATCTGAACCGACATTAAGATTACGTTTTCAGCAGCATTGACAAAAAATCCATAGAACTTGCTCTCGGATGCCAAACCAGGAATGCTTACCGGTTCAGGAACTAAAGTATCCGCTTTCTGTAGAGACAATCCAAATTTCATGTTGTTTTTTCCTGCATACTGATTTAAAAGATAAAGACGTTTGCCATCTGCACTGACACCTACCACCGCATTATTATTTTCGTTGTTCAATTTTGGGAAAGTGTTTACAGCAGTTTTCCAGTTTTCCTTTTCTCCGGAAGCCATCCATATATCCTGACCGGCAAGTTTACCACCTGTATTCTGTTTATCAAAGGTTCTGACGAAATAGAGTTTCTGATTTTGAGCATCATACAAAGGCTGGCTTTCTTCAGATTCTGTATTGATGGCCTCTTTAAGTTTAACGGCATCCGTAAACTTTGGAACCAGGCTTTGTCCAAATGCATTACTCCCTGTTAGTAACGCTAAAAATATGGCAAGGTTTCTTAACATAAGCATATCACTTAAAAGTTCATTCCAATAAAAAGTTCGTGGCTTCCGCTGTTGGATTTTGGCAACATAGCCGTATTATAATCATAAGCATAGCCAAAACGAAACTGCTTATAATTCATTCCAAGCAGGACAATGGCTGAATTCTTTAATCTGTATGAAAGCCCTGCCCAAAATTTCTGATCAAATTCTGCCAATAAGTTAACATCAACTGATAAGGGAATTCCGCTGACATACCTGAGCATAACTGAAGGTTTCAGTCTTATTTTCTGAGCTTCCATACTCATGATATAAGCAAAACCAAGATAATGGTGAATCTGAAGCTCAATAACATCGGAATTATTGACGAACCAAATCTGGTTACGTAAAAGCTGCTGGGCTGCATATTGGAATTCAAATTTATCAGAATAAAGAACTAAGCCTGCATTCAGATTCATAAAAGTTGATGAGGTGTTTTGTGTCAGGAAGTCAATATAAGTCTGATCGTCAGGAAAGGCAAGTATTAAACCTTCCTTATCAAAGGTATAATTCAACAATCCGGCTTGTAAACCTAATGCAAGGTTCATTTTACCTTTTAACTTCAGATGAGCTGCATAGCTCAATCCCGCATTTAACCTGGCAAAGGCGCCCAGTCTGTCATTCTGAACAATTCCCCCAAGAGCATGATATACCTTGGATTTTTTTGTTCCATAAAGACTTTCATATTTTTGTGGCTGACTGATACGCAAGGAATATTTATCATAGGGTTCCGGAGGCCGTTCACCCAGCCTGCTATGCCCGGATATGTAATAAGTCACCGGTGAATTGGGTATTCCTGCCCAATTTTTACGAAAACATAAATTGACATGGATTTTCTCATCCATACCTGCAAATGCCGGGTTCACATTAAAAGGATCAATCTGATACTGGTTGTACATTACAACTTGTTGTGCTTTTATCTGCAAGATAGAAGCAAACATGATCAGGAGCACTATTATTAGCTTTTTCATTTTTATTCTCCTTTTTACCTGATGATTAAAAGATTGCCGGTTTTTGGCTTTTCTTCGGCATTCAGTTTAATAATGTAATAATAAGATCCCGTTGGCAATTCCTTTTCACCGGATTTACCATCCCAAGCCTGGGCATAACCCACTGATTCAAATATTAGATCGCCCCACAAATTATAAACCCGAATAATGCAATCAGGATAATTCTGCAAACCCTTGATTTCCCAATAATCATTGGTGCCTCTACCATCTGCATTGCCGGGAGTAAAAACAGTAGGAATAAAAAGATCATTAATAACACTGATCTTCACGGAGTCTGTGGCATTACATTTTTGCTTTGTTTCCACATAACATGTATAGGTAATACTTTTCTCAGGAGTGCACAGCGGATGTTTAATGTCGGGATCATCAAGATAATCGGCAGGCGTCCAGTGAAAGTCAAGTGTATCTTCAGTTTTTGGATTCAGGTAAAAAGCGTCACCCACATAAACTGTGGTATCATTACCTGCATCTAAAGAGGGTGCATCGTAAACGACTACCCTGGTTGTGCAACTTGCCATATTTCCTGAAGCATCTTCCACTTGATATATTTCCGGATTTTCACCAACCGGAAATATTTTACCACTTCCATGGCCTGAAACAAGAGTCATATTAACCCCCGGACAATTATCAGAAAAAGTAGGCAGATTATAGGTTACATAGGTCGTGCAGCTTTCCACAAGAGGAGTACAAATTATTTCCGGCAACTCTTTGTCTTCGACAACGACCAAAAATGAGCAGGTATCCCAATTACCCCCGATATCCTGCAAACGGTAGCTAACCGTTGTGGTTCCTTTTGGAAATTGTGAACCGGAAGGAAATCCGCTGATCAGAATCAGGCTGTCATTGGGACAGTTGTCTTTTCTGACCAGTTGGTAAGTTACCACAGCATGACATAAACCACTGTCGGTAGTGACCTTAATATCATTGGGACAGGTAATTTCAGGAATTTGTTTATCTTCCACTTCCACCGTGAACTCACAGGAATCCCTATTTCCTGATGCATCGGTAACCTGCCATTGTTCAATTGTAATTCCCGCAGGGAAATTGGTATCGGGTCCAAGGCCTTTTACCTTTACCGTATTTGCCCCGGCACAATTATCCGTTCCAATGGGAGGGCTATAACTAACAGCAGCATAACATTTGTCCTGTTCTGCCGTCATTTTTATATTTCCCGGACAAACAATTTGTGGATTGATCTGATCTTTTACCGTTACCGTAAAACGGCATTCGGTTTTATTGCCGGCATCATCAATTGCAGTGTACACAACCGAAGTGGCTCCCGTATTGAAAGAATCCCCCGGATTGTAGTTGCTGTAAAATGTATCCACATTGCAATTATCAGAAGCTGTGGGAGCTGTCCAGTTGACCGGTATTCTGCAAGACGTTGTGCCTGCAAAAACATTCAGATTTGATGGGCAAGCAGTAATTACAGGTTTTATAACATCAACAAGCTTTATAACAATGGTGTCATAATTCGGACATTTCCCCGGGCTGATTACTTCAGCCATGATGGAATCCAGTCTTCCCGATTTAAATACCAAGGTTTTGCTGTTAGCCAGAATAAGTGAGCGGTCCATCCTTATCCAATTCACTGAATCTACTGGTCTGCCAGCCTCCAGGTTGATTTGAGATCCAATACAAGTGTCAATATCTTCTCCGATATATACAGGAGGAGGATAAAGGTCAATCTGACTTTCAAATGCACCCATATCTGCAATACCATTAAATTTTCGTGGTTCTCCCCTTTGATCCTCCGTTACGGTAAGAAAAGGATCTCCTGAATCCAGTGCGGGGCTATTACATCGAAAACTATGCGTCATTGTTGTTCCTCCATAATTGCCCAAGGGAAGGAGCATCGGATCTATGGGACTGACCGTATTCCCCATGATATCTCCGGATGTGCCATACATTCCCGAACTATCACTGTTTCCGATGAGATTGTATCCTCGCGAAACGATATAGCATCTTGAAGAAAGATTACGGTAAATATCATGTCCGTATTTTTCGCCAGATACATTATCTGCAACAATGGAACTCAGTAAAAAAACCATGACGGTATCCCTGTAATCCAGATAGGTATTCGCAATCCCTCCCCCCCTGGTGCCTGCAGCATTAAAGAGTATGGTAGATGCTGTAATCTCAATTTTAGGAATGACAGGAGAGATGCTCAGGTTATAAATCGCTCCTCCTTCCTTCCCAGCAGTATTTGAGGAGAATGTGGAACTGACTATGTTAACATATCCGGAAACATTGGCAAGAGCACCTCCACTGGAATCAGCTCTGTTATAAACAAAAGTGGATTGAAAAAGATAGACCATACCTTCAGAATAAATAGCACCTCCGTGTTTGGAGGAAGTATTTGCCAAAAATGAACATTTGTATGCCTGAAAATTCCCTAAATTAAGCACAGCCCCACCTGAATTTCCTGAAGATGCTTTGCCGGAATGCAAAGAAAGGGCAACGATCGTCAAGGTATAACCTGAAGACACCTCAAACAGACGACTTTTTCCGGCAGCACTGATAATCAATTTATTTGCTCCAGGTCCCAAAATAACCAGACTTTTATTTCCAGGGACAATTGGTCCCGAAGTAAGTACAATGCTATCTGATGCTATGGAAGAATGGAAGGTAATACTATCTCCGTCTGCTGAAGAAGAAACTGCATTTCGCAATGAGCCGGTTCCTGAATCAAGACGGTTGGTAACTGTTATAAGCGCAGCACTTGCTGATAGCGAAAAGAACATCAAGGGAAGAACAAAAAATGTTAAACGGCATTTTATCTTCCGGAGTAAAGTTTTATTCATAAGTTGTAATTATTCTTAAGCTCTTAACTGGTTTAACAAAATTTCTGACAAAAACTCAATAAATTAAGCAGCTATCAAATTTAGAGAAATTAAATAAAAAAATAAAATCTCATTTATAAAAGAGCCATTTCCAAAGATCATTGTAGGTAATTTTAGCTCCATGCAATAAAATACCTATTCTGTATATTCGGGCAGCAAACCACGTAGTTGCAAGGAAACTTGCTACTAAAAGTGTCATGGATCCGGCCAATTCATACCAAGGAACACCGAAAGTCGCTCTGGCAACCATGATCACAGGAGAAGTGAAAGGGATCCAGGATAACCATATCGCCAGCATGCTGTTTGGTGATTGTAACACAGCCTGAATACTGATGATGGAAACGATGAGAGGTAAGGAAACCGGCAAAGTAAATTGCTGCATATCTGCCTGATTATCAACGGCTGCTGCAATTGAAGCAAATAGAGAACTGTACAGCAGGTATCCTCCGATGAAATAAAAGAGAAAAACAAAGAGAATGAAGCCAAATGGAATGGTATCCATTCCCTGTACAAGCTGTCCAAAAGGATTTCCGGGATCCGAAAGATCAAGACCGGGCAAAGAAAGACCAAAAACGGTAAGCAGCGATATGAGAGAAACCCAAAGAAAGAATTGGGTTAGTCCAACAAGGGCTACTCCAATTATTTTTCCAAACATAAGCTCAAAAGGTCGTACAGAAGAGACAATCAATTCCACAATCCTGTTTTGCTTTTCTTCGTGCACACCACGGAGAACCAGATTCCCGTATATAAAGACAAACATATAGTTCAGGAAAGCTGCAACTGCAGCAATAATGGAAGCCAGTAAAGTATTGTCTTTTTCGGCTCCGCTTTCAGTTATTTTGGTGACATTTACATAAATTATCGGTTCCAATTTTTCAAGTGCTAACTTATCAAGTCCCAGCTTTTTTATCTTTTCATCCTTTATACGTCCTGCAATTTGTTTATTTACCTCTTCACCCACAAAGGAACCGCTGTTTTTACTGGAACGCAGATCAATCCATTGCAGTGTGTCGAAATTTGTTATTTCAGGAATTATGAGTACATGTGCTTCTGTCTGATCTTTCAACAATTCCGTCAGTTTTTTCTCATTTCTCCTTTCACTGTACAAAAATTCAATACTTTCCGTGTTTTGAAAATAATGATCAAATAAACCGGAATAATCTACCACAGTAACCTTTTGCTTTTTTACCATAGGATTTTCTGCAAGAAAAACTGAAAGTCCGATGATTCCCGCATAAAAAACTGGTACAAGGAAGGTCAGTATCCAAAATGTTTTTTTTCTTACTCTTGTCAAATATTCCCTGCTGATGATGTAAACTATCTTATTCATTGTTGTTTTCTTTAACGAGTGATACAAAAATATCATGCATGGAGGGTATGATCTCATTTACGGAACATATCTCAATATCCGACAATAATTCCGGTAACACATCATTGATCCTCGAGCCGGGTTTCAACTGAATTTTGAGTGCCATGCGCCCTTGGATCCTTGTTGCGCTATTATCTGTTAAAGAATAATACCTTGATTCCCGTATCTTCAGAAATGGTTCCTGTGCAGCATATTCAATCTGATAAAGGTTCTCGCTGTACCTTCTTTTAATCTCGTATTTTTCCCCGTCAATCACTTTATTTGCTTTATTGATCAGGGTTACATGATCACACAACTCCTCAACGGATTCCATGCGATGCGTGGAAAGCATGAAGGTTGTCCCTGCGGCTTTGAGTTCTAAAATTTTATTCCTGATCAGGTCAATATTTACAGGATCAAATCCGGTAAAAGGCTCATCCAGAATTACAAACTCAGGTTTATGCATTATGGCAATAATAAATTGCAATTTTTGCTGCATTCCTTTCGAAAGCTGTTCTACTTTCATGTTCCACCAGCCCTGAATCTCAAATTCCTTCAGATATTGCCTGATCACATCACCGGCAAGATTTCCCTTCATCCCTTTTAAATGAGCTAGATAAATCAGGTGTTCGCCCACTTTCATTTTGCCGTATAATCCGCGCTCTTCCGGCAGATAGCCAAGTCTTTGTATATCTGTCCTTGTAATTGGCTTATGGTTGAACATAATTTCACCCTCATCATTATTGATGATTTGATTGATTATGCGGATTAAGGTTGTTTTCCCCGCACCATTCGGCCCCAGCAAACCATAAATGCTGTTCTTCGGTATATCAAGTGAGATGCGATTCAACACCTGTTTATTACCAAAAGATTTGGATACCTGTTTAACTTCAAGAATGTTCATAAAAATATGTGTAAAGTAAAATTAATTGTAAAACTAAGGATTTACAAAGGTTATAAAAAAAACATATTAAACAAATACGGAATTGATCAGACTTTATTTCTATTGAAAAGTTATGCTAATTAACAATCGGAGAATTATGAACAGGGAATCAAGAGGTCTTTAACCGATGGTAACATGACCTGCAAAGCGGTTTATACTTATCTTTTTCACCTATAAGAATTTGCTCCATATTCGAATCCATGCGAAACGAATGATGGGCAAGGCTGCCGCATTCTGCACATATCGCATGCAACTTGGTGACATATTCGGCAATGGCAAGAAGTTCAGGTACCGGTCCGAAAGCATTTGCATTAAAATCCATATCCAGACCGGCAATGATCACTCTTCTCCCATTCAAAGCAAGGTCCTGAACCACTCGCACAAGGGCATTACTGAAGAACTGAGCCTCATCAATAGCAATCACATCAGCATCTTCCGCTTTAGCGGGTATTTCATCAGGATGGTGCACCAATATTGACGATACTGACCTCATGTCGTGGGATACCACTTCGTCCTTACTATACCTCTCATCCAAAGCAGGTTTAAAAATGGCTACTTTCTGATTGGCAATAACAGCTCTTCGCAGCCTGCGTATCAGTTCTTCCGTTTTTCCTGAAAACATGGAACCACATATCACTTCAATCCAGCCTCTTGCCGGTGATCGCGAAATAAGAGGTTCGGTAAACATAATGTTTAAGTATTTATTTGATGGCAAATTTCACATAAATGCTGGCTTGCACCTTTATTTTCTCAAATTGTATTTCTTCCTGTGCACCAGCTACCCGGACTCCATCAACATAATAAACATTCCCGGAAGCTCGCTGACCCCGAACATTTGCATACTGCTCATAATTGTAACCGCTTTCCAGCTCTTTAACAATCAACGCTTTCCCCGTTTGCTCACCAATTGCCGACAACAAATAATCGGCTTTATCTTTTGCGGCCTTGATAGCCATAATCCTTGCCTCCTTTCGTAGATTTTCAATTTGAGAATGATTTACCTTTGTAATGCTTGCATCCAAAATATCCAGTTTTTCAAGTTCTTCATACACTTTACTGACCATTTTTGCATCGCCAACTTTTAATAAATATTCCTTTTTCGTAAGTACATCTTTCCTTCTGATACGTACTTTTATATAATCTGCATTCGCATCTGATAGATTCAGGTTCGCCAAATCTATCCCAAGTGATTTGATAACTTCAATCAGTTTTTCTTCCTGCTGTTCAATGGTGACTTTATCTTTGTTGAGATATTTTTCATTAATGGTAAAGCCTATATAGATCTCATCCGGAATAACTTCTTTCCAGGCCGTTCCCGTAACCTCTATATACGGCTGATCGTCATTGATTAATGCTTCATTTTGTGCAAAGATTTGAGGCAAACAGAAAAATACCAGAATTGTCAATAATAAATACCTGCTTTTCATAAACTTCATTTTTTAATGTAAAGATTTGTTTTTAAGACGATCTTCTTTCGTTCAAAAATAAGAAAAGCCGCAGAATTATATCTGTACTTTTTAATGATTCCTGATTTGCAAAGAATTTAGCAAAAATCCCTGCAAACAAAAAAGGAAGTTTTTACAAATCAACCTGTTATGCTACGGATCAATCCAATGCTTGAAAGTGTCAAATTGGACATGCATCGTATTGAGCCATTGATTTTCCTGCTATACCCTTAACAAATTAACCCTGTTGACTAATGTTATCAACAATAATGTAGAAGACCATTTTTTACACCCATTTTAATTATCATTAATTTTGCGGCAAAACGAAAAAATTGGAAAAAATTAATCAAATAAAGAAGCTGCTTGAAGATATTCAATCACTTGTATCTGAGATTGCAGTGGCTCCGGATCAGGGCTCAAAACTGGAAATCGATCTGCTGAATAAAAAGATCATAGACCTTTATGAAATAAGCCGTCAACTGGGCTGCAAAGAAAAAGCGGTAGCTGAAGTGGTGTATACTGAAGCAGAATTTGTATCTGCGTTCATTCATGACAATGAAGCAGAGATCATCTCTGATAAACGAACGGAAGAACATGTTGAACCTCAAAATCAGGAAATACACAGCAAAGAAGAAGAGGTTATTCAAGAAAAAGAAGAAACTCCTGAACCTGAAAAGGAGGAGGAAACCAAACCTGAGCAGCAGGCAGTAGAAGAAATTATTGAAGTTGAAGTACCCGAAGACGAGGCTAAACTTCCACCACTTCCCGTTCAGGAAGAACTCAGGAAGGCAGCTGACGAACAAATCCAGAAAAAAGCCTTGCATGAGACCTTTGCCCGGCCCGAAAAATCCTTGAATGAAAAGTTTGGAAGTTCACAGACCAAGATGGCTCTGGCAGACAGTCTTTCAAAAGGCCCGATTTCTGACATTAAAACGGCTATCAGCCTCAATTTAAAGCTTACCTTTATCAAAGAACTCTTTTCAGGTGACCAAAAAGAGTACAAGAGATTTATCGAATTCCTCACAAAATGCCAAAATTATTCTGAGGCTAAGATGTTTCTTCAAAGCGAAACCGAGAAGCACAAAGAATGGGAAACAAAAACAGAACTTATTGATATATTCATAGATTTAATAACCAGGAGATTCCGTTCTTAGATAAAGGTATCCTGACCATTACATCCGATTATTGCCGAATCAATTGAAATAATGTCTGAACTCCACTTCAAGCTTCAGAAAAACGGCTATCATCAAGGAAAACGCGATCAGAGAAGAGCCTCCGTAGCTAATCAAAGGTAGTGGAATACCAATGACGGGCAACAAGCCCAAGGTCATACCCAGGTTGATCATGAAATGAACAAATATTATTGAGATAATGCCATAACCATATATTCGTGTGTACCTAAGTTTTTGCCTTTCGGAAAGCAACAAAATATGTATTAACAGACCGGCAAAAAGTATCACCAGTAAAGTACTCCCCAAAAAGCCATATTCTTCGGCAATTGTACAAAAAATAAAGTCCGTGTTTTGTTCAGGAACAAAATTGAACTTTGTCTGAGTACCATTTAAAAATCCCTTCCCGTGGAAGCCTCCTGAGCCAATTGCGATGAGAGATTGATGCACATTATATCCTGCACCTTTAAGATCAATTTCCTTTCCAAGCAGCACATTTATCCTGGATTGCTGATGAGGTAAAAGAACATGGTTAAAAACATAGTCAACACTGAAGGTGAAAGAGGAAAGAAACAAAAACCCAATAATAGCGAAAGTGATAGCTTGTTTTCTGCTGTTTGCAAAATACACAAAACCCGCTCCCAAGAGTGCAAAAACACCGATAAGCACATAGGTATTGATAAGAAGTGCGAGGAGAAAAATTACCGCAGCAGCAATAGGAAGATAAATAAACCAACCCGATAAACCCTGACGATAAAGAACCAGAATAAATGCAACAAAAACCAGAGCTGAACCGTAATCTCTTTGCAATAAAACCAGGATCATCGGCAATCCGATGATCATAAAGCCAATAAAAGCATGCCGTTTTTTTGTAATCAGAATATCGGTGGTATCAATGAATCGTGCCAATGCCAAAGCGGTTCCGAATTTTGCAAATTCTGATGGCTGAATACTAAAAACACCAATGCCTATCCAAGATTTTGAACCTGCTATTTCTTTCCCGACAACCAGAGTCAGGGCAAGTAACAGAATAGTTGCTGCATAGATGGGATAACTAAAGTTGATAAAAAACCTGACATCAATGATCATAACCAAAAAGAAAAGAAAAGCAGAAACTCCAATAAAGATAAGCTGTCGCGTAAAGCTGGAAGTAAGTTCAAATATATGCTCATGTCCTGCACTTTGCTCCACCGAATAAATATTTAACAAACCAGCCAGAACTAAGGCAAAGAATATAAAAGTCATTAACGTATCAATATTTCTGTTTCCGCTAGTCCGCTCCATTTTCTACCTCCTGCTGTTCTTCAACTGTTTCTTCCCCGCTATCAACAGGCATATTATCCGTTGTTCTTTTTTTTGCTGAAGTATTAATACCTTGATATGCGTTACTGAGCATAATTTCCTCAATCCATTGATGATCGGGATTTACTTGCCCTGACAGATGCTTTTCGATCAATAAAAAACAAATTGGTGCTGCCCAGTGAGCTCCCTGTCCTGCATTTTCAATGACAGCAGCAACTACAATTTTCGGATTGTCCTTAGGTGCAAAAGCAATAAAAACACTATGTTCTTCACCATGCGGATTTTGAGCAGTTCCTGTTTTACCGCATACATCAAAGGAGTTAAAAGAAGGACCATAACGTATTGCCGTTCCAATTTTGGGCACATTCGACATCCCTTCCACGATATAAGTCAGATACCGGGGATCAATATTCACTCTGTACTTTTTGAAATTGTATTTGGTGATAATACCATCTTTCATTTTTGACATGACGATGTGCGGTTGAATATAATATCCCCTGTTTGCCATTATTGCAGCCACATTGGCCAGCTGAAGCGGAGTTAGGCTTATCTCGGCCTGACCAATGGCTAAAGACAAAATATTTGATGATTTCCACCGATTTTTACCATAAATTTTATCATATCTTTCAGGTAAAGGAAGTATTCCCGGAGATTCATTTGGAAGATCAACTCCCAACTTGCGACCTATACCAAAAAGCATGACATTATCTCTCCAGTTGATATACCCATCTCTTACAGAAGTAAACCGTTTTTGATCAATTGTTGCCCGAAAAACTGTACAATAATAAGTATTGCAGCTTAAAATGATGCTGTAATTCAGATCCACGGGAGATGGATGCTCATGGCATCCAATTCTCAAACTGCCCAGTATGTAAGCACCTCCGCACGGAACCGTCCGGTCAGGCGTAATCACTCCCTGATCAAGACCAACAGCAGCCATCACCACCTTAAAGGTCGAGCCCGGAGGATACATCGCAGTCAATGCTCTGTTAAAAAGAGGCTTGTCGGGATCCAGTAACAACATTCGATAGTTCTTTGAACGCTCCCTGCCATTCAGGAGAGAAGGATCGTAAGTTGGCCCACTGACCATGGCCAGAATATCTCCGGTTGAAGGCTGTATAGCCACAATACCCCCTTTTTTATCTTTCATCAGGTACTCGGCATAAGCTTGCAGATCCATATTCAGGGAGGTAATAAGATTGTAACCCGGCTCAACGGCTCTGTCGAGTGCACCATCCAGATAACTGCCTTGTTCGGTATTAAAAACATCAACCAGTACAAATCGTTCACCGTTTACTCCTCTCAAATCTTTCTCATAAAACTTCTCAATCCCGCTGATTCCAATCAAATCTCCTCTGGCATAATAACCCTCACTTTCATCAATATCATTCTGATTTACCTCACCCAAATAACCCAAGGCATGTGAGGCTAATGGTTGGTTATATTTTCGTATCATCCTGGGTTGCACATAGAATCCTCTGAAGCGGAACATTTTTTCCTGCAACTTCCCGTATGTTTCCAGAGAAATGCTTTTAATAAATGCAGAGGCTTTGTAGCGGGAATAAGCAGAAGCCTCTTCAAGTATTTTGACATATTCTTCCTTTGCAATATTGAGTATTTCGCAGAACTCAGCAGTATCAATGGATTTAACCTGTCGGGGTATAACCATCAAATCATATACAGCTTCGTTGGAAACCAAAATAATCCCTTTCCTGTCATAAAGCAAACCTCGTGGAGGATATACTGTCTTTCGCTGTAACACGTTTTCTTCAGCAAACTGTTTATATTTTACAGCAATAATCTGCAAATAAAAAAGCCGGATAATAAAAATAGCACAGACACCAATTATAAAAAACAACAGGAGTTTATATCGGTCCCTATAGACAATCATTGCTTGCGAACATTATAAAAGAATGAAAGCTCATAGAAAAGGATCATGAGGCTACTGAATAGAGTATTAAGCGCTATTTTTAATAAAGTAAACCAAAAGTCCCTGAAAGCGTATGCCTGCATAAAATGGAGAAAAAGATGATGCACAAAAACCATAATGACAATCATGACAAGAAATCTTTGCGCTCCTAAAATCCAAATGTGCGGGGCAATGAACGGGTCAGTAATCTCATCCTGCAATAGGGCAGATAAAAGGTAAATCCTGATAAAAGCAATAAGAACAGTAGAAAACGTATGTAATCCGTAGGTATTTGAAAAAACATCCACGACCAGTCCAATAATGAACGCAAAAACTAAAACCAGATTTTTACGGGTATTAAATGGAAGAATAATGATCAGGTAAAAATAGATCATGGGGTGGATCAGGTCAAATAAAAATATGTTATTGAGAACAAATAATTGTAACAGGCAAAGGATGATAAAATGCAATATATAAGTAAATAAGGTTCTTGTCATTGGGCGGCTTCCTCCTCTAGTTTGATCTGTTCAGGAAGATCCTTTTTTGAAACAACATAAGCATAATATAAACTCCTCATATCGCAGCCCAGCAAAACACTTATGTCATAAAAGGCTCCGGTAGAGGATAGTTTAAAGTCGCAAATAGTGCCAATCGGAGTGTTTTCAGGAAACAGGCTGGAGTATGGCCCGACCACTACATGCTGGCCTTTCACCACTTTAACATGGCCTGGAATATCTTTCAGGATTACCTTGTCGGCATGATGTCCATTCCAGCTTACCGAGCCAATATTCCCGGTTTCCATGATCTTAGCATTAACCATGAAATCGCTGTTTAGTATAGATATAACAAGTGAATAATTCTCAGAAACACTCTTCACAATTCCAACAACGCCATTGACAGTAACGACAGCCATTTGCGGTTGAATTTGATGTTTACTTCCCCTGTTCAGGGTAAGGAAGTTGTTTCTCAACTGAAAAGTATTGTTGACTATTTTAGCGGGGATAAATAAATACACCCTATTGGCATTGGTATCATGAAAGTTACTGTCTTTAACATCAATATCCTTGGTTTTAAACAGCATATGTTTCAGCAAGGCATTTTCTGCAACAAGGTCTTCATTCATGTCTTTCAAATGAAAATATTGTTGCAAACCCCTGTATCTTTCATATATCCTTCCATTGACTTCCTGAAAAGAATTCAGCATTTTAAAGCGCTGATAAAAACTGTTTGAAAAAATCAAACTAATAGCCACGAGCTCCAGAAGAGCAAAAAGAATGGGATAACTGTTGCGTTTAACAAATAAATATAATCTGAACATCTATTACAGGATGATCATCATTTATGAAATCAAGAATTTGAATTTACCAATATTTTTCAGAGCAATTCCGGTTCCTCTGGCCACAGCTCTCAAAGGATCATCAGCCACATGAACAGGGAGTTTGTTTTTATCTGAGATTCTTTTATCGAGTCCTCTGAGTAAGGCACCTCCGCCTGTCAGATATAAACCTCGCTGGTAAATGTCTCCGGAAATCTCAGGAGGAGTCATCTCAAGCACTCTTAGGATGGCTTCCTCAATTTTTGTAATGGATTTGTCAAGGGTTTGTGCAATTTCGCTATATCCGACCGAAACCTGTTTTGGAATACCTGTCATCAGGTCACGTCCACTGACCAGATAATTTTCAGGAGGATTATCAAGGTCTGTCAAAGCTGAACCCACCTCAATTTTTATTTTCTCAGCAGAGCGTTCTCCAATAAAAAGATTGTGTTCACGTCTCAAATATTCAATAATATCATCATTGAATTCATCCCCCGCAATTCTGATGGATTGATCACAAACAATTCCCCCGAGTGAAATAACTGCTATTTCGGTAGTCCCTCCTCCAATATCAATGATCATATTTCCTGTCGGTTCTTCCACATCAATTCCAATTCCAATGGCCGCTGCCATTGGCTCATGAATGAGTTTAACTTCCTTGCAACCGGCTTTTTCAGCAGAATCTTTCACAGCTCTTTTTTCAACCTCGGTAATTCCCGAAGGTATGCATATTACCATTCTTAAGTGTGGTGAAAATAAAGTCCTTTTTCTTTTCACCATATTGATCATACCACGCAACATCTGCTCGGCAGCTTGAAAATTGGCAATCACACCATCTTTGAGAGGCCTGATGGTTTTAACATTTTCATGGGCTTTCCCGTGCATTTGCATGGCCAGATTACCTATAGCAATCACCTTTTTTGTGGTGTTGTCAATGGCAATAATGGAAGGCTCTTCCACTGCAATTTCATCATTATAAATAATAATCGTATTGGCTGTACCCAAATCAATAGCTAAATCCTGAACAAATAAACTTCTGAAACCCATAAAACTAATGTTTGAAATGTCTTGTTTTGGTAAATACCATAGGTAAACTATGTTTATTGCAATAATCAATAGAATCCTGATCCCGAACTGAACCACCAGGCTGAATAATGGCAGCAATACCTGCTTCGTGAGCTACCTCAACGGTATCGGAAAAGGGGAAAAAGGCATCGGATGCCAGCACGGAACCCTGCGGATCAAATCCGTATCTTTTTGCCTTTTCCAGAGATTGTTTTAAAGCATCTATCCTGTTTGGCTGTCCCATACCCGCTCCAATCAATTGTTTGTTTTTTACGAGACAAATTGCATTCGACTTCAAATGCTTGACAATTCTGTTGGCAAATAACATATCGCTGATGTGTTCAGGAGTTGGTATAGTATTGGTCACAACCTGAAGGTCTGCTTCCGTTTCGAGTTTGATATCCCTATCCTGCACAAGCAATCCAAAAAGGTTGGTCCTTATTTCCTCAATAGGAAAATCAGCATTGTTCAATTGCAGGATGATCCTGTTTTTCTTGCCTTTCAGCAATTCAAGAGCTTTAAACTGATACCCACCGGCAATCAGAATTTCAAAAAACAATTTATCAATCTCGGCTGCTACCTCTGCGGTAATAATTTCTTTTGTAACGATAATTCCTCCGTAAGCAGAAACCGGATCCCCGGCCAAAGCATCTTTCCATGCATCAAGCAGATTATCTCTCGTGGCAGCTCCACATGGATTCAGATGTTTTATTACAGCGAATGTATTTACATCCAAGTCATTAATAAGCTTTATCGCTGCGTCAATATCTAGAAGATTATTGAAGGATACCTGTTTGCCATTCAACTGAATAAAAACTTCTTCAATATCACCGTAATACACTGCCTGCTGATGAGGATTTTCGCCATAGCGAAGCGACATCCCGTTGCCGTAGCTTTTCTTAAGCATTTCGTTGTTGCTGCTTGCCAGATAATTAAAAATGTACTGGTCATAGGTAGCACTGATTCTGAACGCATTGGAAGCACAGAGTTTTCTGTCACTTAATTCCGAGTATCCTTCTTTTTTCAGTAACAAATCCAATAAAAAGGAGTACTGATCTTTCGAGGGAATGACCAATACATCATTGAAGTTTTTTGCTGCTGCCCGAATCAAAGATATCCCTCCGATATCAATTTTTTCAATAATTTCGTCATCACTGGCCCCACATCTGACCGTTTCGAGAAAAGGATATAAATCAACAATAACAAGATCAATATCTTCAATCAGATATTTTTCCTTTTCAGCCTGATCATTTTCATCTTCCCTGCGGTTTAAAATACCTCCGAACACAATGGGATGCAATGTTTTCACTCTGCCTCCAAAAATTGAGGGGTATTTGGTCAGATCTTCCACATTTACGACTGAATAGCCGTTGGCTGAAATAAAATCAGATGTACCCCCTGTTGATATGATCTTGATATCATACCTTTTTAATTCATCCAGGATGGGCAAAAGCCCGTCCTTGTTGTACACACTGATTAAAGCCGTTTTAATCTTCTTCACGCTGCTTTTGGATTATGAAATTTAAAAGTGCAAAGCTAAAAATATTAGACGTTTTTATTCAACAAAAATAACACAAATGACTTTTATTTTCATTTTTTTGGTCAGATGTATTTTTTAATGATTAAAAACAAGGGAACCAATCACTTCAGGGTAAAATTGAAGGTGATTGTCCCGTATTGTTCTTCCGAAGCATTAGGATTGGGAGTAAATTTTACTTTTTTTGCAGCAGCGATCGCTTTGTCCACAATAGGCCCTGTGGTAGTGGTTGCCCCGCCTTTAGCTTTTGCTTCAGCTCTGATGACATAGCCATTCCGGTTAACTACAATTTCAATTACCACTTTTTCAACACGTTGTGAATTATCCTCAATTTTAGGAGGACCTTGCACAAGCCCCCGACCTGACAGATTAAAGGAGAAATTGCCTGATCCGCCTCCCGGACCATATTTCGTAGCATTGGGATCTCCGTTAGTGCTTCCCTGATTACCCTTTTGATCCGTATTCCCTTTGACTCCGGTTCCTCCTTTTGCAGCGTTGAATTCAAAACGTGGGTCGCTCTTCCGTTCAGGCTGGTTTTCATCCGTCTTCTTTTCCTCTTTGTCGTTGGTCATGTTTATGGATGTTTCCTCTATATCCTGAGTAACTACTTCTTCATTTACAACAGGTTCTGAGGAATGAACAGGTATTTGAGGTTCTGTATTTACTATTTCATTGTCCTGAGCTTCCTGTCCCGGTGAACCGTAATCGGCATCACCAAGAATGACATAAGCTCCCTCCGGTTCATTATAAATACTTGTTCCCCGGAAACCAAAAATCAGGAAAAGAACGAAAAGGACAGAGAAAAAAATGAAAGTTCCCAAAAAAGCAGTCAGCTTGTCTTTGGGTTTTATCTCCGATTTAAAAAATCTGTTCTTTTCCATGATTCAGGTTGTGTAGCAATAACGACCCTCGAAGTCACTTTATTGCATGTTTTCAGCACTTTTACAAATTCTCCGTGCATTACCCTTTCATCAACTTTTAAAACCACTGACAATCCAGCATCACCGGCAATTTGTGAACGCAGTACATTTTCCAGCATTTCCAGATTTGTTTGCTGATCTTCAACAAAGTATTGCATATCACTGGTAACGGAAACGGTAACTACTTTAGGCGGTTGCTGATCGCTTGTTGCCTTTGGCAAAATCAGCTTTATGGCGTTAGGTGTTACAAAATTGGAAGTAAGCATGAAAAAGATCAACAGCAAAAAAATGATGTCCGTCAGGGACGCCATGCTGAATTCCGTTTTAATATCAGTACTTCTCTTGATTGTCATATTATACAGGTTCATGAAGCACATCTATGAATTCCACAGATGTTGCTTCCATTTTAAAAATAACTTTCTTAATCATAGAAGATAACACATTGTACCCGAATAAAGCAAGGATACCTACAATAAGACCTCCGGCAGTAGTGATCATTGCTACATAAATACCACCGGCAAGCTGCTCGGGACGAATGTTGGCACCGGCACTTGAAAGCTCCCAGAATGCTTTGATCATTCCTATAACGGTTCCAAAAAAACCGATCATGGGCGCAACTCCGGAAATGGTAGCTAAAGCAGCAAGATTCTTTTCCAGCTTAAAGACCTCCAGGTTAGCCACATTTTCAACAGAAGTCGTAATATCTTTCAAGGGATTTCCGATACGTGATATTCCTTTTTCGATCATACGAGCAATAGGACTGTCTTTGGAAAGGCAAAGAGACCGGGCTCCTTCAATATTTCCATTTATGACCAAATCCCTGATCTTATTCATAAAATTGTCGTCAATTTTTGCAGACCTTTTGATGACCATATAGCGTTCAATAAAAATATAAACGGCAAAAATTCCCAAAAGAATAATCGGGATCATGACCCAACCTCCTTTAATGGTCAGTTCAAGGATGGACAGCTTTTCTTTTACTTCAGTAACTGCTGCCGGGTCAATTGCCGTTGCGGCTTGTAATAAGATACTTTTCATACTATTGTTTTAATATCCAGGCTGATGAATTTTCTTTTTCTCTGATTATATATAAAAAGTCATTTGCTTGATGCAAATCTGAAAATTTTCCATAAGATACACGATAAAAACTATTTTGATCCGGCAAAATCTCACTGCCTTCAAAACGATGTACCAGTTTTCCATAAAAAGCTTCTGCATTGCCGTATTCTTTAAAACAGCCCCCTATCACGTAATAATAGACTGCAGTTTTATATTTGGCTTCTTCATTTGTTTTCGGGGAAGATTTCTCTGCTTTGACAGAAATTTCATTGTCTTTCTCCGAATTTTTTGATTCTGACAATGAAGGCAACTCCTTTACATCAGATACGGAACCGGTCGGCAAATCAACATTCGTGGCAACCGCCAACACATTCAAACTGCTTTGCTGCACTGTAAAGGGTTCCTTAATTAGAAAAAATGCCCATAATGAAATCAATATCGGTAAATAAAGAGCAACACTGTAATACACAATCCTACGTTTTTCAGCAAATTTCCCTTTCTTATGATTCCTGATCACCGAAGATTTATTGATCTCAAGATATATTTTTTCATCTAATGCTAAATTTCTGCGAACAACAGGCTTTAAAGGAATTTCTTTATAACCGAAAGAGTTCAGATTAAAATTAAAGGTATTGTAAGGAGAAAAAATAAGCTTTTGATCTTCATTGTTTCTGATCTCTCCTAATTTATTGATCCTGACAGCATGATTGTTTTGAAGCATATTATCCCATTCCCTGACATTCAAACGAATCAATTCAAGTGCTTCCATATAGGAAATACTTTCCTTCCTGGCAATGTAATGTTTTAAAAGTCCGTCATCGGATTTCAATGCAGGATTAAAAGCCAGATTCATGGAAGGTGGATAGATCATCATGTTTTCCGTGCTAATTTCCGAAGCTTTGTAATGCCCGATAAAAGCTCCGAAATCCGGAACAAGCACAAACTGATGTTCCATTAACAGATCGGCAATATATTTATCTATTTTTATCATTGCATTTATCAGAAAACAGTTTGGCTATTTTCTAAAGACATTCATTTAAGGATTCAAAAATAATCTATTTTTCAGATTCCTGTAATTTACTTGATTGTTGAAAAGTTGATAACTTAATATCGCGTCCTGAATGAACAACCGATCAATAAATTACAGTAATAGTACCGGCTGTATTGAAATAATTGCTTTTAAATACATAATAATAAGTTCCTTCCGAAACCAGTTTGCCATTGACTTTACCATCCCAATAAATATCGGTGTTTGAGCGAAATAACTCCTGCCCCCATCGGTTAAAGATGATCAGCTCATAGGTATCACATTCAAAATTCAGGTTACGAAGCGTGAACAGGTCATTTTTAAGATCATTATTCGGAGTAAAGATATTCGGAATTTCAATTTTTTCGGGGATATATTTGTTTAACAAAATGGTACGTTCTACCGAATCAGTGCATATATCGTTAAGATTGATGTAAAATTTTACGCTGTAAGAACCTGCGTCCGCATATTCATGAACGGTATTTTCGGTTTGGGAGGTATCCCCGTCACCAAAATCCCAGAAAAAATTGCGTGCTCCTTTCGAAAGACTTTTAAAGGAGGCAATGGGCAAACAACTGTCAATCCCTGCATAAAAATCAATTGGAGGAGGAATATGCACCTGAATTTGTTTTGTCAGCGTATCGTAACAGGGAGGATCTTCCACAATCAGCCTGACATGGATCATAAAGCTGGTATCGTGATGCATACCAAGGGTATCAAAGTAATGCGAAAAAGTCAAAACCGTTTCATACACAGGTTTACCATCTCCAAAATCCCACATATATTTGCCATTTTTTGAGGAATTGTTCAGTATGTTGATTTTATTTGTGCAGGTGTCCCATGAAATCTGAAAATCTGCCAGAGCCAAATGGTCTATCTTTACCGTGTCAATGATAGAGTCCATACAATTTTCAGCGGAGTACACCATAAGACTTAGCCTGTAATCTCCCGGATTGCTGTATTTTACAATAACGCTGTCCATCGCCTGAGAGTAAGATCCATTTCCAAAATCCCATAAACTTTTTACCGCCAACTGTGAATTGTTTTTAAACAACACATCCGGTTCACAATCTGTCCTTTGAAACGAAAATGAGGCATTTGGGAGTTCAGGCAATTCCAGGTTTTGATAAACAGTATCCACACAAAGGGTTCCTGCATTGGCAACCAGCATAACTGTGTATTGACCAAAATTTGCATACTGATATTCATAAATGGTGTCCACACTGGAAGTGTCGTTTCCATCCCCAAAAGTCCATAAACTTGTGTTCTTTGAATAAGTAGATGGATTTATGAAAGTCACTCGCCACAGGCAGGTATCAATATCTGCCAATATCTCCGCCTTGGGAGTGATGATGTTGACCTGTTTATATGCCGTATCGGCACAAACCTCATAAGGTTCTGCAATAAGTGTGATGACGAAAGAATCAGCTGTTTTGTAAAAATGAAGGTGCTTGATACTGTCGGTTGATGAACTGTCGTTGTCGCCATAATACCAAAGGTATTTTTTACTGTTTCCGGATATATTATTCAGCAACACCATGCCGTCACAGGTATCAAGGGTAAAATTGAAACCCGCCTCAGGAACATAGGGAATGTAAACTTCCTTAACCGTAATGTTTTCACAGACTGTTCCGCTGTCCACGATCAGGGTAACGGTGTATCTTCCGGTATCTGTATAAATGTGTTCAGTGGTTTTTGAATTGCTGTTATTGTTTTTACTGCATGTATCTCCAAAATCCCAGTAATAAGTTTGAGCATAACGGCTTGTTCCTGTGAACCCTATGTGATTGACACAGTAATTAGCTTTCCAAGTAAAATCCGATTCAGCCTGGTTGTACACCAATATATACTGATAAGCTGTATCATGTTGATCGCAGGAATTGATGTTTGAAGCGATCAGGCGGATGAGATAAATACCGGTATCGGGATAGGGATAACGAGGTTCGAATGCTGTTGAAGTATCTGTTAACGTGCTGTTTACACCAAAATCCCAGATATAGGTCTCTGCACCCTGGCTCAGGTTACGGATATGAGTGGAATCGGCTTTGCAGAAAATGGTATCCACATTAAAGCGTGCCAAAAGGTCAGGGATATATAATTCGATTTTAAAGAGGGCATTGTTGCAGTTGGAACTGTTGTTGGTTGTAGAATGCACATCTGCAGGATAAGTGGGGAAATCATTATAGCCAAGACAACTCGCACATACAGACTGGTAAATGACGCCTTTTTTATCAAAACGGCTGGTGCCCCCATCCACATGGTCAGAACTCAGGTCTCCTCCATAATAGGTGGCAAAAAGCAGTCCCTGTATATCTTTGGAAAAAACAGCCACGTAAAAATCCGATCCGTCCGTTGTTTTTTGAAAGGCATCCGGAGTAAGAGGCAGATTTGTTGTAGCGCTTCCGAAGTTTCGGCTCATGTTTGCGTTCGATTCTCCACCCCAACCAGAAAAATAAATCCTTTCGCAATAATCCACCATAAAAGCAGAAGGAGAAAGATCGGGATACAACCTTCCGCTGCCAAAAACCGTGGAGTAGATCATGCTGTCGAGTCCGCTGTTAAGCTTAGTAATAAACATTTTCCCTTTCGGATTTGAATATTTGACATTTTTAATCGGGAAATAATCGCTCATGGTTTGACCGGTGACATACACATGGTCGTTATTATCAGTTTGCACAAAATAAACCTGATCGTATTTATCCGTTCCAAAATAAGTCCCGCTGTTCAGCGTACTGAAATTTTCAGAAATATAATAAATAAATCCATCTGCCACTCCGCCCTGAAAACTGGTCTGATATTTTCCTGAAATTACAGGCAGATTTGAGCTTCTTGTCCCTCCGCATACATAAAATCCGCCATTACTGTGAAAAGCAATGCCATATCCGGCATCATCCTGGCTTCCCCCGACAAATGAACTTTTCAGAAGCGAATCCAGGTTGTTTGACAACCTGATCACACAGGCATCCTGATTTCCACCACCGTAAACAGATTGAAAAACACCGGATGTAACCGGAAAATCCATGGACTTTGTAGTGGTCGCCACATGCACCCTGTTTAACTTATCTATATTGATTTCCCCCCTGTAACTATCCCCGTAATTAAATCCCAATTCACTTTCATTATAATCATTAACAAATGGGATCAGATAATATCCGTTAAGGCCATCCTCATCGGACCCTCCGATATAAGTGCTTGCAAGAAGCTGTTTCCCGTCAGGAGAAAATTTTGCAACAAAAATATCAAAAGTACCATTTTGTGAAGAATCATAAAAATGAGCACCAATAGGAAAATTAACAGATGAAGTATTGCCAAAAACAAACAGGTTAAAATTGCGGTCCACTACCAGACTATGAGGGTCTTCATTTCCATTTCCCCCAAGGTAAGTAGCATAAATTAGTTTCTTCCCATCCTGACTGTATTTCAGGATTCCTACATCCCTTCTGTTGCCGGAACCGTAAACCGTACTTGCATGTCCCCCTCCGAAGGTGACCTGAAAAG
>Ga0265297_10004241_pt1 | contig 23812 bp, 47 predicted proteins | sample Munlanlwell13791_FD_192502 | JGI IMG/M metagenome (GOLD analysis project Ga0265297, IMG submission 192502) | Leachate microbial communities from a municipal landfill in Southern Ontario, Canada - Leachate well 137-91 | ecosystem: Engineered > Solid waste > Landfill > Unclassified | place... | reverse complement strand
AAGAATAGGCGGTAACGATATACAATTAATTGAAGCCTGGATTAAAGAAGTTAGTTTTTAAATTTATTTTTAGCAGGGGGTAAAAAATGAGAAAAGGAAAGGTGCTTAAAGAAGAAGAATTTATTGTATGTGAAGAGTGTGGAAACAGGTTACGGGGAATTTATTTTATCCTTAAAAAGGCAAATACAGACCTCAATAAAATCTTATGCAGTTTTTGTTGTCATGAAAATCTTTTAAAAAAGAAACAATAAGAAGAAGAGGGGAGAAAATAATGTCAGATTTAACGTCCTGTAATTATTGTACTTTAAAAAGAATACGTAAAGATGCAAAGGAAAATGGGAAGATTGTAGTCCTTAAAGCGTCAGGATTTATGGGTGGAATTGATGTTTTTGTCCTCAAACGTGGCGAAAAACTGGACAGAAAAGAACACTTTTGCGCCTGGCTAATGGAAATACCTGATAGATGTGTATGTTAAAAAATAAAAAAAAAAAAAGAAAAAAGTGAAAGATATATTATATAACGATAGAGAAAAAATTACTAAGCTTATCCTATGTGGTTATGATGAGGGTATTATAGAAAAAAATGGTGAAAATATTCATTGGAAATTAGAAATTATTAATGATAAAAGAAAAGGAAAGTGATTTAACATGATAACAGAACATTCTAAAAAGGCAATTCATTATCTTAGGAAAACAATCTATGCTTTAAATACCATTAAAAGAAATCTAACCTTAGAGCAGATACGAAAAGGCACTAACAAAGGAATTGAAATTGAAATACGAAACCTTAAAAAAGCAATCCAAGTTATTTCAAATCCTAAAGATGACCTGGGAGACTTTTTTAATGAAAAAGAACTTGAACTAAAAACAGGTCAGGAAAGCCATTGGAAAATTATTATGTAAAACTAAAAAAGGAGAAGAGAAAATGACTAAAAAGCCAATTGTGGGTCCCTGGATTGATATGAAAGAATATAATAAACTTAAAAAAGAAAACAAATTTCTTAAAAAGCAATTAAAAGAAGCTATAACGTATATAATGATAAAGGCTATATTTGAAGAAGAATTTGAAAAAATAACAAATGATATATTGGAGAATAGAAAATGAAAGAGCTAAAAAATAATATTATGAATTTTATAATGGAAATGTATGATATTGCTATAAATATAGGTGAAGAGATAATTACCTGGATAGTAATAATAATTATAATTTTGTTTATGCCTTTAGTTCTAATAATTGTATGTATTTATAAAAACCTCATAGAAGGGAGAAGAGCTAATGACCATAAAAAGGAGTAAGTTAAAAAAGGTCTGTAAAAGAATATTAGCTAAAGTTGTTGATTATTTAAAAAGAGTTTACTATGGAGATTTAAGAAGATACAGGTGGTAAATTAACTTGTAATTAATTAAATTATAGTTTATAATGTATCGTATATTTAATAAAAAGTGAAAGGAAATTAAAATGAAAGCAACTAAATTAGTTGGCAAATGGGCAATTAGAACTAAGCGTACCAGAGGGATAGGTGATGGAAGAATAGGTGATGGAAGTTATACTGACTCACCGATATTTATATTAAAAGCAACTGACAATCATATAATCTTTGAACATTATGAAACATTTTTAAGGGATAAAAGACCCTCTATTCTTAATGATGATTTTTGTGATAATAACTGGATTGATTATAAGAAGTTAATAAAACTCCCTTTTTGGGTAAAAGTATTAAAAATAATTGCTTATAAATTTATAAAATAAAAATTATGAAAGGAAACTAAAATGAATGACAAAAAAGTAAAACAAATTTTCTCCGCTACAGTAAACACTAAAAAGTTAAAAGAGGCACTTATCCCCCATACAGAACTCACTAAAAGTAAATCTTCTTTTATCTTAGAAGCTATAAAAATTGAAGTAGATGAACTGAAGTATCTTCAGCTATATTCTACTAATCTGGAAATGCATTTAAATACTTTTGTAAAAAGCAAAGCTGAAGGGCTTGGACGAGTAGCTGTACCTTTTAAAACTCTTGAAAAGGCAGTGAGTACTTGTGATACTGAAACAATGATACTTGAAGCTATAGAAGAGTCCTGGATAGAAGAACAGGAAATTATAGTTGAAGAAGGAAGATGGATAGAAGAAACTCAAGAATGGACAGAGGATATAACAAAAAAAGAGGATGTGATGGTAAAAGAAATTAAGCTAAAAGTTGATAAACTCACTCTAAATACTATATCAATAGAAGAATTTCCAGAATTTCCTGAAATTAAAACTAAGGAAGAAGTTAAAAAAGAAAACATTATCACTTTAAATGATTGGAAAGGTTTTATAGAAACGCTTGAAAAAACAAAAGACTTTAATAAAGCACCTTCTTATACATACCGTCCAATTCTTGAAAGCTATTATCTTGATTTAAAAAACGACTGCATAGTAGCTACCAATAGTTATTTTTTAGCTAAAGTAAGTTACCACTTTGGTGTAAAAGAATTTGATGATGATAATGATATTAATGATGATAATAAAAATGAAGCTAATGAAAATAAAGTTAATAAAAACGCAATCATACTTCCTAATATTATCTATCCTCTTCTAAAGAAAATAGATAAAAACATAAAAGATAATACTAACTTTTTTATCTATTATAATGAGAATGAAGTTAAACTCCAGGTAGAAAACCATACTTTATGGTGCAGACAGATTTCAGGAAAATACCCTGACTATTTAGATTTATTTCCTAAAGATTTTAATCTTGCAATTGAATTTAGTATTGAGAGTGCTTTAAAAATCCTGAATAAGGTCCAAAAAATATTTGGTGATGAACAATCACAGATAACTTTGGAACTTAATGAAGCTATGACCAAATTGGTATTTAGTAGGGAGCATAAAGAAATTGGTAGTTTTGAAGACGAAATTGATGTAGTAGAAGCAATAATTAAAGATGAGTTAAAAGAAAAATCTGAAGATAAAAAAGAAGTAGAAGGAGAAGAACGTCCATGGCTGCAGAAATCAAAGATTATGCCAATAACTTTTAATCCTTATTTTTTAAAACTCTGTATTAAAAATTTTAAGCAACTGGAAAATGTAAGGTTAAATATTGTTGATTCCTTAAAGCCTGCAGTATTTGAAATGGGATACGGAGACGAATATTTAATTATGCCTATTAAAACAGAATAAAAAGAAAGAAGGTAAAAATAATGGATTACATTATTAGTAAGAAAGAATTAACAGAGTTTGCAATGTATTTTACTGGTACAAGCAATAAAGATAGGGCAAAAGAGCTTGTCAAAGATTTCCTCAAATCTAAAAAGAGTTTAAAGTTAATAGCAGAGGGACATATGCTTATTGATAGAGATAACGCACCAATAATTTATACTTTTAAAGAAGCTGACCATTTGACTTCCTCTGAAAAACAAAGGGGCAGTTTATATAACATATATGCTCAATTTATTAAAAAATAAAAAAGGGGGAAAAAGACTAAAAATGGATAAAGATAGAATTAAAGAGACAATCAAACTTTATGAAGAAAATGCACATATTCTTGGGCAATTATGTGGAATGGATGTTAAAGTTGTAAATTTAAAAATACTTAAACACAAGATAATTGCAGATGTTATTATATTAGATAATGGTAAACAATTTTATAGAGAAAATAATGTTGAATACCCACGTGAAATAATATCTAAATTAGAACAAGGGTTTTCAATTGGGGGTGAAATAAAAAATGTTAAAAACAATAGTAAAATGTAAAAATCCAAAATGCAGTAATATAATAACCAATTCTGAATATGACACACTTGGTAGGCATAAAGGCAGGATTAGTGAATTCTGTTGTAAAGCCTGTTGTGATGCATATTTTAAAATAACGCATCCAGATTATTTTAGTAATTATTATTTAAAAAATAAAAATGGGGAGGATAAATGAGTAAGAAAATAAACATACAAATCAATTCTATTTATGGAAACCTACTGTTTGAATATAGTTGCGTGGGTAATACTGTAAAAAAGACTGTAGAGAAAGCAGTTGAACAGGGAGCCAACCTATGGAGAGCCGACCTACAGGGAGCCAACCTACGGGGAGCCGACCTAGAGGGAGCCGACCTACAGGGAGCCAACCTACGGGGAGCCAACCTACGGGGAGCCGACCTATGGGGAGCCGACCTACAGGGAGCCGACCTACGGGAAGCCGACCTACAGGGAGCCAACCTACGGGGAGCCAAAAATTGGAATGTCTGGGTTGATAATTTGTATTCTCTGAAGATGCAAAACCCAAAAACAAAATTAAGATATTGGAAATACCTTGTAGAGGGTATTAGTTCTTATCAATATGCTACATATACTGTTGGCAAAATTTATACAGAAAAAGACTTTGACGAAGATGAAAGGAATGAATGTGGCAAAGGTTTAAACGTGGCAACCCTTATGTGGTGTTTAAAGAATAGTATATTTAGGGATAACATAGACTTAATAGAAGTGGAGTTTAATATCTCTGATATAGTTGCAGTCCCTTATTTTACTGATGGCAAATTCAGGGTAAAAAGATTTAAGGTTCTGCGGAAAATATCAAGAGAAGAGGGGGAGAAAATATTAAATGATTTAATTGGAAGTAAATTAAATGAATAATGATAGCGAAAAATTTATTAACATTGATAGAATTATAGAGGGGGTTTTTGTGGGATTATTTACAGGACAAAAAAGCAGAGTTATTGTATCTTGGGCACAAAGAGGTGAAAATATACCGCTTACCTGTCAGAAATGTGGTGCAGTTTTCTATACTAAAAATATTAATTACATTGGTGCGCATACTATTTATTATGGAACTGACCATAATGCCTGCCAGATATGTAAGCATCATATTAGTTGCTTAAAACCTGATATGAAAAGATACACTAAAGGATTATTTGAATAATTTGGACTTGAGGCACTAAAAAGAATTTGCTTTAATAGGATTTGGCAAACCTTTAAAGTGCCTCTCCATTTTTACTCTTCAATATTTAAAAGCCTTAAAATTTGCCTGAATTCGTTTTTATATTCTATCCTTATTCGCATACCTAAAAAGACAGCACGCATCCTTCCTTGCTCTATCCGTCTGTCCTTTTTAAAACCATAAGTCTGGACTCTTTTAGTAAATTCTATTTGCCCCACAGGAGTTAATCCTTCCATATATCGGGAAAGCCATTCAGAGTAAAAATTATGAAGTGCAGTAGTAGCGATTTTAGTTTCTCCCCCCTGATAAGGAACGACTTCTACAGTATCCTGCAGAAAAGCTACTACGCTATCATTTTCCCGTCTATATTCATTTGCAGAGTCTTCCATAATCTTTGATACTGTCCATGTATTTGTCTTTTTTAGCCTGGTAAGACCCTCTAATGCCCAATTAAGGATGCCTGATTTTTCTTCTTTAAAAAGCTCATCCAATTTAATCTTGTATGCCGGATTTACAGGAAAAACTGTAGGAAATTCTATAAATTTCCATCTGGAAAACCATCCTCTTGTCTTATCCGCAACTTGGGGAAGTGTATTTGCACTAAATAAAAGTCTGCATACAGGTGTAAAATCAAAAGACTTTCCATGCTTAAATTCTCCCCGTAACCCTTGAATATCTCCACCTATTATTGTTTTTATTATTCCTGTATCTTTTATATATTTTGCATCAATATCTCCACAGACATTAACCAATTTATTTTGTAAATAGGCAGTTTCAAACGTGTTGGTGAGCTTATGTAGTGGAATACCTACAAGAGCTTTGCCGAATAACATTTTTATAGCATCAATAAATATAGATTTTCCATTTGAACCTGTACCATACAGGATAACTGCTGTACGGAAAGAAGTATCTGGAATAAGGCATAATCCAATAAATTCCTGTAAAAATTTAATAGAATTTTCATCTGGTATCCATTCTGAAAGTGCCTTTAGCCAATTAGGACATGTGGCTTCAGGGTTATATTCCACAGGGAGTTTTATCGTAGTATAAAAATCAGAGTTCCATTGTTTTAATTTTTTCTCTTTCCAATAGAAAACACCATTAGAAAGACAAATAATAGATAACGGGTCATATCTTGCATTTCTATAAGCAGTGGCATAACCGAGGTCAAATAAGCCCTCTTCAGAAGATACAAGAGCACTTTTTAAGGCTTCAATTGCCTCATCTACGCAATGATTGGAATCCCATGTTCTATTACCGCCATGTGCTTCATCTTTTAGAGCTTTACGTAATTCACTTTTAACAAAAACTAAATCTAATCTTTCCCATGGACCATAAAGGTCATTACATCTGAAAAATGACCCCATATCAGTTGCATATTTCCAGGAATATCCTAATTCTTTTTGCTGATTTATAAATAATTTAATAAATGGTGTGGGGCGAAATACTACTTTTACTTCACCTTTTTTTGTAATTTTTTTAGTGCGCTTCATTTCTTCAGCCAGTGCAATGGATTCTACTATAGTAATTATTTCCTCATCATGCAATGGTGGTTTGCAATGTAGTTTATTCCAGAGAATTAAAACTTCTTTTACTTCATCTTTTGGCATACCTCTGCCGATTAGGCTTCCTGCACGTTTAGTAAGTTCATCATTTCTTCTTCCTTCTTCAAGGGTTTCTTTCCATGCATCTTCAGGTAATTTTTTACCTTCAGGCAAAGCGGTAGTTTCATCTTCTACTTTTATTTTATCAATAATCCATTGAGGAGCATCTGCAAGTTCAATATCTTTAGGACCACAACTTTCTTTCCATCTGTAAATCCTTCCGCTGGCATGGACGGAAGGGGGCATAACTGTCTGTTGACCATCGCAGATAATTGCAAATTCCTGGTGTTCCCCTTCCCCTGCAAGAGCGGACTTCTTGGTTTTAATCCCTCCTGGAAGCCTATATAACAATCGTCTACCTTTTCCAGTATTAAACTCCCATGTTTTAGGGATATTTCCTTTACTTACTTCCTGAAGCATCTTTTCGCCATGTGCCCCATCTATATCTATTCCTACTAATCCAGATACCTGACCGAGTGGAAGCCCAATATTTATAGATTGGCATTGTGCAAACCATGAATAAACATCTGCTTGAGTAGTTTTTTGTCTTGTGGACCATGCCTTTATTAGAGGAGTTTTTCCAGGGGATTTACATATTTTTAAATGATTCCCATATATCCCTTCATGCGTGGACGAGCAAAGAGGTATAATTGGAAGTTCTTTTGAAACATAATAAAGAGCTTCATGTTTTATATCTGTTGTATAAGTGGTGGATTTAATATCGTTTGTCGTCAAAAATATCCTCCTTTTATTATAAGATTTATAAGAGGATATTAAATATTAATTGTGTTATCTGTTTTCTTTTCTGTGGAAGCATTTTTAATTTCTAAGAACTGTAAGAGTGCCTGAACAATAGCTTCCGACATAGTAAGTCTTCTATCTATTAATTTCTTTTTGATTTTCCAGTAAAGTTTTGGTGATATTAAAGCTCCAATGTATTTGTTTTCTTCTTCCAGAGGCATGTTACTCCTTTATAATGATTGCAAAAGTTATAAAAATATTATATTATAATTTTAGATAAGTCAATATAAATTTACAAGCAATAAAAATTAATGGAAAATAATTTTTAAATCTATGAAAATATCTTGACATTAATCCGTAATTATAATAAAATACTATTATTAATATTATTGTATAAATTAATGAGGGAGTTAAATAATGGATGATAAGCAAATAGTGGAAAACATAAAAAATCTGAACGAACAAACAGGAGGACACATGAGTGAGTTAATCCGACTAAATCAAGTAATAGATAGATTAATTAATAGAGTTGAGAAACTTGAGCAATTGACAAGTGCAAATGATTTTGATTATACAAAAGTCCTTTTTAATGAAAAAACTGGAAGGGTTATTAAATACAAAAAATAAATAGAGTAATTTATTATGAGGAAGCAAAATGAAAGAAACTGCAATGGGTATTTCCGAATTTTTAAAGAACTGCCGAATGAAAAAAATTGAATCAAATACAACTATTGTGCTTGTTGATATGCAAAAATTAAAAGTCCTTGCAAGATTAAAATATCTTGGAACTATTGATGACGAAAACTATAGAATTAAAAAGGTAATTACATATAAAGGTAAAGTTATTGGGGAGAGTGGATAAGAATGAATAAAAAGGAATATGTAAGTAAAAGATTTTCTTACGAGAAAGATGATAGAACTGATGATGAAAAATTGGATATGGATGCAAGATTAAGAGGTTCAATAGGTGCAAAAGAAGCAGATGTAATTATAAATATGATAAATGATTATAAATCCAGGAGATGATAAGTGAGGTAGAAGATGAATAAAGAATATCTGGTAACAGATAAAGAATTAAAAGATATTATCAAAAAAGCTATTAAATACTCAAAAACTATTTTACATCCAGAAGATTATATTTCTAATTTCCTTAAATCTAAACAACCAGTAAAAACACTAAATAAAAAAGAAGTAGAGAAAGTATTAACTAAGGGTTTAAAATTTTGCTTAAAACGTAATGAAAAAGGTTTACTACTTCCTACCTATGATGAAGAGGGAAATATATATTTAACTAATATTGAAGGTGTAGTGGCTTATCTTTTACCAAGAATATGTTCTCTTGTAATACCAAAGAAGAAGATTATTAAAGCATTGAAAGGTACATTTGGACGATATTACAAAGTAATAAATAATAATTTTTATGAACATGTAGCAAATAAAATTTTGGAGGAGGAATAAATGAAACGTTCAATTGGTGTTTATTTAGATTATGGAGTCTTAGCTAAAATTAAAAATGAAGATTGTTATGATGAAGAAGATGTCTACCTCTTAATACATAATAAGGCAATGACATCAAATTTAGATACAATTAAAAAACGTGTTTGTGCTTATATTGAACAATTAAAAAGTAAAAAATATTTGGGTAAGCATATAGAGATTGAATTTTCAATGGAGGTAGACGATGAAAATAATTAAATTACCAGAACCGTTACCAAGACCAGTAGAATTTGATGAAGATGAAGAAATTACAAATAATTTGAATTTAGGTATTGGGCACTTTCAGGATATAAATCTGGAACTTGGAAGATTTAATTTAAAATTCAATGCTAAAGATAGTAATATCAAGATATATCAATTGACACAATTTAAGCATCGTATTAATTCAAATTTCAAAATACCTGATAAAGTTAAATATGTAATTCAGATAGAAATGGAAACATCTGAACTTAAATTAACAGACTTAAAAGAAAATGGTTGTTGTGCAAATAGCGATTATGGTGATGAAGAACTGATTGAAAGAGAAATGTAAAGAAAGTAAGGAATAATATGAAAACAATAATAAATAAATATTTAAATGAAAAGGAAATTAAAAAACGAAGGATAAATAGGATTAAAACTATAATAATTGAAGAATATATGATATTTCATAGATATTTACCAGAGAGGAATAGGAATGAAATAGAAACTGATGCCGAAGATTTTGCCGATGATTTAATAACAAGACTTAAATATAATTTGGAGGAAACTAATGACTAAAAAATATCAATTAGATGATGGAACTGTTACAACTATAAGAGCACATTATATAAGACAGGAGTTCTTAAAAAATAGAACTCGTAGAGAGATTGCAGATGAATTAGATATTTCTTATGGTATTGTAGCACAGGCTACTTTAAATATGACTAATAAGAGATTGCTTGATAAAAGCAGGATTTATGTAACTTTAAAGGATGGACGAACCATACCACGTACAGAATATATAAGGGAACAAATTTTAAATAAAGGAAAGACTATTAGTGAAGTTGCAGGTGAACTTAATATATCCTATGATTCTGCTTATTATGCAGTTAAAGGTATTGAAGGAATACCAAAGAAACATCATGGGAAAGTAATTATAGACTGGGAAGGGCAAAAAGTTTACCGAGTAGATGTTATTAGGAAGTTATATTCAGAAGGCTATTCTATACGGGAAATTTCAGATACCTTAAATTGCGATTATGCAATAGTTTACAACTCAATATATAAATATTTAAAAAAATAAACAAAGGAGAGGGAAATGACAAATAACATACAACCAATTGAAATCACATCACCGCAGACTATCATAGGCTTTGTTACTGAAAATGTTAAAAAAATTAAACTTGTCCAATTAAAGCCTAATGGAAAAACAATCCTTATTACAGGTGCAAATCAGCAGGGAAAAACTTCGCTTGTAGATAGCTTTTGGTGGACACTTGGCGGAAAAAATGCTATGCGGAAGACTTCTGAACCAATACGGGAAGGAGAAACAGAGGCACGTTCAATTTTAGAATTCCAGGATTTTATTGTAGAACGTAGATATACACTTAAAAGTTCTTATCTATATGTTACTTTAAAGGATGAGCAGAGAACTCCAGTACATCCAGCCCAGAGTTTTATAGATAAATTTCTTGGAACTATCTCAATTGACCCTACGGAAATACTTCAGATGTCTCCAAAAGAACAGGTAGAGAATCTTTTAAAACTTTTCAAGGTTTATGATAAAGTAACTGAACTCGATGGTAAATATGAGGGTCTTTATCAGAAAAGATGGTCCATAGGACAAGAAAGAGATTCTGCAATAGGTGCATTGGAAAATTTAGAAAAGCCTTCTGAAGGTATTTCAAGAGAAGAAAAAAGTATATCAGATTTGAGTAAAAAACTTACAGAAGCCATAAATTTTAATAATAATATAGAGCAAGCAAAAAGACAAGCAGACAATGCCCAAGATAATATAGTAAATAGAAATAGAACAATCTCTGAATGGGAAAATCAAATTAAGGAACTTCAGAATAAAATAGCTCAAGCTAAACAAGTTAATAATCAGGAACAAGCCACAATAAATAAAATACAAGAACAAATAGAGGGAGTAGCATTTAAAGAAACAGTTCCAATAGAAGAAGAAATTTCTAAAGTAGAAGAATACAATGAAAAAGTAAGGGAAGCTAAAAAATATGATGAATTTCAAAATAAAGTGAATAATTTTAATGAGCAATATAAAGAACTAAATGAGGAATGTGAAGCTATCCTTAATCAGAAGCAGGAAATTCTTCAGGGAATAAAGATGCCTGTAGAAGGTTTATCCATTGATGATAGAGGTTTAGTCTTTGGTCCTACACGCAGACCTATGGAACAATTATCTGATTCTGAACAGCATTTAATTGCAGGTAAAATAGCCATGGCAGAAAAACCAACTATTAGAATACTAAGAATAAAACATGGTGAAGCATTAGATGATAAAACATTTGAAATTTATCAAAAAATGGCAGAAGAAAATGGCTATCAATTGATTATAGAAAAAGTAGATACTTCTGGCAAACTTGGAATAGTTCTTGAAGATGGTGAAGTCATAGCACAAAATGATACCTTAACTTTTACTGAAGTTAAAGAGAAAGAAAAGGAGAAATAGATGAAAATAATAAGATATATAAGAAAAGAAGATTTAGAAAGATTTCTTGAACATGATAGAGATTTAGATTGGCTAATACGCAATTCTCTTAGAAAGGAAGATGAAGCTTGTGTAGGTGGTAGTATAGCCAATATCCCAATTGAAATTATAATTCCTAATAAATGCGTAGACTAATTATTATCTATATACTTTTAGGTCTTCTCTTAATATGGGCGATTGCACTTACTATCGGAATGGATATTGCAAATGCTAATCCAGTATTTAGATTTATACCTAAAGTACAGGAAAAGGAAGTTCCAGTTGAGAAGATAGTGTATGTAGAAAAAGAAGTAATACAGGAAGTCTATTGGTATCAATTTAAAGCAACAGGCTATAGTCCCAATGACCCAAAGCAGGGCACGAACAGGACTATGGCTTCTGGAAAAGAAGTCTATGAAGGGGCTATTGCAGTAGACCCTGATGTGATTCCTCTTGGCACAAAAGTAGAAATTAAAGGGCTCCCCAATGAATGGGATGGAATTTACACTGCAGAGGATACTGGCGGGGCAATTAAGGAATTAACCATAGATGTATTTCGTGAAAATTATTTTGAGGCATTGCAGATTAATTGTAATGTATGGATTAGGATTTTAGAAAGTGAGGAGTAAATGGATTTTACAGAAGTTAAAATATGGTTTTTAGCAACCCACAAGTGGATATTGGGTCGTGAGTTATCAAGCGAAGTGGCTTACGATATTTTTTGCGAGATGAATAACCATTTTTTATTTATGAATGCTAACCTTAATAACTTCAATATACCAAAATCAATTAAAGATATGATGAAATGTCTGGAATATAAATATAACCCTGTCAATGATAGTTATTCTCCAATAGAAAGGAGTAAATCATGAAATATTTTACTAAAGAATATATAAAAGAATGTGATTGTAGAGAGATACAGGGGTTAAGAAAAAAATTTCAAGAAGGTGACTGGTATTTTAATGTTAAATTTCCAACCTATAAACCTTCTACCGTAGACATGGAAGAGGGTGGTACTGTATTCCAAAACCGCTGGCGAAAAAATGTAATTTGGTTGCCAAAAGACCAATTAGATGAGGAGATAGTTAAGATATGTAAGGAAAGATTCAGGAATGATGATTTTACTTATTATTTTAATTACAACAATAATGTTTTACCTGATGTGGTGTATTTTACGGCTGGATTAGTCCATAAGGGAGATATTTGTTTAAATTCTAATAACCCCCTAATCGCTAAGATAAAATTATTAAAGCAATTATTAAAAGAAAGTGAGGAATAATGAGCTTTAGTGAATTTATAGGAGAAAGAGAAAGAGAAATTAAAGCAGAAGTTAATAGATTAAAGCAAGAAAATAAAGCCCTCAAAAAGCAAATACCGACAAAGAAAAGGATAATTGAGGTATTGAATAAATATTTAACAAATGAAATGTATACCGAGGATGTAAATATTAAAGGGATAGCAAATGAAATATTAGGAGATGGTAAGAATGGATAATAAGGAAATTATAATTGAGGAATTACAGGGTATTGGAGTATCAGATATGATTGGTGGAGAGGGTCTTGATGATTTTGCCTCTTCTCTACTCAAAAAATTGAATAAGCTAAATAGGGGGAATGTAGAGAAGATATTAAAAAAATCTTACAAAAATCATTATGACCGGTATGAAAATATCTTTTATGTAGATGAAGCCATGAGTGAAGTTATAGACCAAATCCTCCAATTAATCCCAGAAGAAGGAGAAGTAGTGGCAGAGGGAATCGTTATGTCTTATCCGAGTGGCTTTGAAATAGGGGATAAAACACTATCAGAAGTAAACAGGGAACTATATAAATATAAAAATAAAACTATAGAGATAATAATAAGGGAGGTAAAGTGATGAAAGTAGAGGGAAAGAAAATTAAAGCTATGGAAACGTTACTTAATAAAATTAAGAAAGGTGGATTGAATCCCAAAGAAATAGAGGAGCTTAAAAAACTCTCAAGTTATTTTCTCTATATAGCAGTAGCAAGTAATTATATAAATTAGTAGGAGATAAAATAATGGATAAAGAGAATTTTGATGATGATTTTTATGGAAAAATAGATAAAGTAATAATGCAGCATTATAGCGAAATAAACAAACCCTACACAATTCATTCATGGAGTAGGTCTATAGGAAAAGCAACAAAACAAGCAGAATTAATTGCAGAAAAAATCAAAGAGTTAGGTATCAAAAATGTGATTATAACTCCAATGGCAGGTAAGCTAATAGTAGAAGGAGAAGTAAAAACAACATGGGATATAATATCTATGGGTATAGAAACAAAAGAAGCTCTAAAAAGATATAGGGGCAAAAAAGTAAAATTATGGATAGAGGAGATAGAAGAGTCTTTAAAGATATTTAAGTGGAGGGGCAAAGAATTAATAACTTGGTCAGATATTTATAATGCCATTGATGGAATAGAAACCAAAAAAGATGGTAGAGAATTTGTAAAGGCTGCAAATGTTTTTTGTGATGGTGATGTAGAAGAATGGATTAATTCCCTTTTGGATTATATGTGCCCAGATGAAAGAATAGAGGATATTAGATTGATGTTGGGTATTAAATCAAATCAACAAGAGGAGATAGAATAATGGATAAAGATAAAACAGGTTTTGATAAATTTAATAAAACAGATAAAGAGTTTAAGAAGTACGAGGAAGAATTAAAAAAGAAATATACCAATAAAAAAGATGTCAACAGGCGTGATGATTTTGAAGATGGTCAGGTCGGAATGGAGGAATGGTAATAATGAATAAAGATACTTTAAGGGCTATTGAGCTAATAAGGGATATTTTGGGTGATAATAGTGAAAGGTGGTGAAATAAGATGGAAAGAATAAAAGAAATAAAACAAATGTTTTTAGCTAATACTTTATGGTGGGCATATAAGATTTTTAGATTTGAAAAAATTAAAAATAAATATTGGGATTATGCCTACAAAAAGAGTAATAAGTAATTAAGAGAGGTAAAATAATGAGCTTATCTAAAGTTTATGTGGTAGAAGCTAATTTTCAATGGAAAGAACAAACCGGTTTTGTTTATGGTTTATTTTTATATGGTGAAACTTGGACATTAATAGACCATTGGAGAGAGGTTGAAATATGTTCTACAAGAAAAATAGCAGAAGATATTATTGCGAGTAAGGAATTTATGTTTGGAGATGAAGCAGTAGATACTAGAATTATTGAACGCAAGATAGCTAGAAAGAATATTACCCAAAAGGGTAATAATTTTTATTTAAATGGTTATGCATCCCCTATTAATTGTGGGTAATGATATTAAAATAAAAAAAGATTAATGATTTATAATAAGGGGGAATAAATGCAAACAAAAAATTTTGAAGAGAACACAATCATATTTAAAGTTAAAAAGGATACATATACTTTTGATGATATAACCAAGATAATTAAATGTTTATTACTAAAAAGAGAAAGGAACCAAAAATGAATCTTAATGAAGAAAGACCAAATTTTAGTCAAGAGGAGCTTTTACAAATCCAAAAGCGTTCTGAACGTGAACGGGATAAAGATTTAATAATGCTTCTTGAACATCGGGGGTATACAGTATTTGCTCAACAATTAGCAAAAGATAGTGAAAATACGCAGATGATTGCAATTCTTGAGGCAAGAGGACTCAAAGTAATTGACCCTAATAATTTAGCTGAAGAAGATATAAATTCTATAAAAAATTTACTTAAAGAGGAAAATAATGTAAAATCTAATAATACTGATAATACTGATGATAATAAATTAGAATTATAAGTTTATGGAATTTATTACTTTACTTAATAAAATAATTGCAAGCAGCAAGCCAAATTGGAAACCGCCTGAAAAATTACTCGCAATAGACCCTGGAGAAACTACAGGGGTTGCTTATTTTATTAATGGAGAGCTTATAAAAACTGCTCAACTGACTTCTATAATAGCTATAGAAGAGGCTATCTTAGATTTCTTACCAGATATGCTTATTTATGAGGATTATAGGATTTATCCTGCTAAATTAAAATCTCACAGCTTTTCAGAAATTCCTACATTAAAAATAATTGGAGCTATAGAATATGTATGTGAAAAATACCATATTAAAACTATAAAACAATTAGCCACTATGGCTAAAGGTTTTTGTAATAGTTATAAATTAAAGGAATGGGGCTATTGGGCTAAGGGGGAACAACATTCAAGAGATGCAATCAGGCATGGCTGTTATTTTTTACTCTTTGGAAAGGAGGCACGATGAAGTTATTTATTACTGTACTCATATGTATAATAATTCTACCTTTTATTGTATTTACTACAATGGGAATAATAGATTATTATCGGGTTGAAACGGAAAGATTAATATCTACACAGGAAGAAATAATTGAACTCCAAAAAAGGGAATTGCAATTTATCACCAATGAATTTTTAATCCAGGTGGCATATACAGAACATTTAAAAACTATATGCGATATAGAAAAGATAGATTATCCAAGATATGATGTTTTTTTAGATGAATATATTTTTTTGCAGGGAGAACTTGAAGATGAAAATTATCTTTATGAGAATGAATTAAGATTTAATGATTTAATTATAAAAGCCACTCGTATGAAAGGTTTTCTACAGTAATGGATAAATTAAAGGATTATCAACTGCGTGGAGTAGAATTCATATTACAAAAAAAGGGAAGAGCTATCCTCGCAGATGAGGCAGGATTGGGTAAAACCTACACTACACTTGAAGCAATTCAAAGACTTCAAAGCGAACCTGTCCTTATTTTTTCTATTAATCCTGGATTGTATGTCTGGCATGATGAACTTAGCCGATGGTATGATAAAAAATCAATAGTCTATTCTGGACCTCCAGAAGAACGAGGTAAGCTAAGGGAAAAATTTTTTAAAGATGGAATTAAATATTTAATTGCCAATTACTTTTTTATTGATGAGATTAAAAACGAATTTAATGATATAAATTGGAAGACTATTGTGACAGATGAATATCATATTATGGGAATATCTAATAGCAGAACGAAAAGGTTTGGAGCAATATTACCGCTTGTAAGAAAAGCAGACCATATCATTATGGTTACAGGAAGTCCTGTACGAAGGAATTTATCAAATCTTTATGCACCTTTCAATCTTCTTGACCCTTATACATTTTCAAGTTTTTGGGAGTTTGTGAATAAATATTGCATAATAACTGAAGATAGATTTGGAAAAACTATTGAAGAGATGCCAAAAAATCCTGAAAAATTTGACAGATTACGAAAAAATTATTTAATAAGAAGACTTAAAGAAAATGTTTTAAAAGAACTTCCACCAAAGACACGTCAGCCAATTTCTGTCTTTATGAGTCCAGAACAAAAAGAACTATACGAAAAAATGGATAGTGATATGTATATTGAATATGGAGATAACATAATAACTGCACCTAATGAGGCAGTTAAACTTCTCCGTTTAAGGCAGCTTCTTGTTACACCTTTAATTTTTGATATTCCTATAATCGGTGGAGCATTGGAAATGCTAATTGAACTTATAAAAGTGGAATTTTCAAATGATAACCCTGTAGCTATTTTTACACCATTTAGGACAGCTATAAAACCAATAATGGAAGTTCTTAAGGAACGTCTTGGAAAACCTGAAGTCCTATTTTGCAAACTCCATGGGGGTATGTCGGTAGAGAAAACTCATGATAATGTTTCTAACTTTCAAAATGCTACTACTGTAAGGAAAATCTTTATAGCTACGATAAAAAGCGGAATGGCTATAACAATAACTCAAGCAAAAGTTGCAATCTTTATTGGTTATGAATGGACTTCAGAAGAAAATAGCCAGGCAGAAGACAGGCTTCATAGGCAGGGACAATTAGACAATGTAAGGATACTATATCTTTTGCATAGAGATAATGAAACAGATGAAAAGGTAAGGCAGATTTTAAATAGCAAACAACGGGCAATTAACTGGACATTATATACTAAAGAGATGTTATTAAAAACTAATGTTTCACGTGAAACAATAATATGAAAAAAGTAATTTTTATATTAGGAACACGAAAAGCAAGCGGATATTACCGTATGGAAATGGCTTGTAATCTACTGCAAGAAAAAGGTTTTCAAGCTGAATCTGTTTATTATGATACATTGGAATATTTAAATCTAACTGCTGAAATTCCTACTATTTTAGGAAAGCCTAAATTAATAAATCTTCTTGATTATGATGTAATAATTTTTCAGCTTGTATGGCATCCATTTTTTCTTCATTTTATGGATAGATTAAAAACTTATAATAAAAAGTTAGTAATGGAAATTGATGATGATTATTTTGCAATTCCAGCTTCAAATCCAGCTTGGATTACATTTCATCCTAAAATCAAAGTAAAGCAGGATGCTAATGGTGAACGGGTAGGTATAAAATATAAAACTCAAGTAAACACTAAGCTTATTACATTAAGAAATGCCTGTAGGAAAGTGGATATGCTCCAAGTTTCCACTCCAGAACTTGCAGAAATCTATAAACCATTGAACAAAAATATTGTAATTTTAGAAAATATGATAGAAAATGAATTATATGATGCTATTCCTAAAAGACAGAATAAAAAACCAGTAATAGGATGGTATGGTACAGGAACGCATGAAGATGATTTGAGGATTGTCTTAGGGTGTTTTCCACAGCAGGAAAAATTTACTTTACTTCTTGCAGGATGGGGAGAAGTTTCAGATGTATTATTTAAAGGATATAAAAATTTGGAAGTCTATGGAAGATTTCCGATGGAGGATTTACCAAAATATGTAAAAAAATGTGATATTGGAATTGTACCCTTAGTAGGTTGCAGATTCAATGATGGCAAATCTGACCTTAAAGGCATGGAATTTGGTGCAGGTGAAATTCCTGTAATTGCAAGTGATGTAGCTCCATACAGACGATGGATAAGACATAATGAAAATGGATTATTAGTTAAGAGAAATAAAACTAAATTCTGGATTAGATATTTAAAGCAGTTAATTGAAGATAAAGATTTAAGGGAACGTCTTGGAAAAGAAGCAAAAAAAGATGCTATAAAAAGAGATATATCAAATAATATAGATAAATGGATTAATACTTATTTTCTATGAAAGGGCAAATAACATGATAGATAACTCCTTTGTAAGTATAATAATTCCTGTAAAAGATTGCTATAACTACTTTAGGAATTGTATTAGAAGTGTAATAAAGTATACCAAAGATTGCAATTATGAATTAATCATAATAGATAATGCCTCCGGTCCACAAGTAAAAAGCTATATAAGACAACTTCTTAGGTCATTTAATTTCATTAAAGTAATAACTAATTCCAAAAATAAAGGTTTTGCTTACGCAATAAATCAAGGCATACAAATAGCATCTGGAGAATATATTTGTCTTCTTAATTCTGATACTTTTGTAACACCTAATTGGTTAACTAAGCTACTAAAAGGTTTTAAGATGCCTAATGCAGGGATTGTAGGACCTACTACTACCTATTGTTCTACCAGTCAGGGATTATATAAAAATTCATCAGATAAATTTACAGAATTAACTATAGAACAAGCTATAAGTTTAAGTTCTAAACTTAAAGATAAATGTATTGAAATTATAGATTTACAGGGATTTTGTTATTTAATTGCAAAGGAAGTTATTAATAAAATTGGAGTTTTTGATTGGAAAAGCTTTCCCATCGGCGGTGCGGAAGAAATTGATTTCAATATTAGAGCAAGAAAAGCAGGTTTTAAATTGTATCATGTAGTTAATTCATTTGTACATCATTATAGACATGCTACATTTATAGAATCAAATATAGATAAGAAAAAAATTACAGAAGCTAATTTACAAATTCTTAGAAAAAAATCCTATGAAGATTTATATATTCCAAATGATATTGATAATATAATACAAACTAAAAGTGAATTAATTGATGTAGTTATGCCTATTTTAGATAGACCGAAGGAAACAGTTGCCACTCTTAGAAGTCTTTTTAAAAATAATCAAAATATAAATGTAATAGTTGTAGACAATGGTTCAGATGATTTAAGTTATTTAACTGAATTTAATGTTCATATTATAAAAAATGATAAAAATTTAGGCGTAACTAAAGCATTAAATCAAGGGTTAACCATTTCAAAATCAAAATATATAATACTTATGCATAATGATATTGTAATAAATACAGATAATTGGATTGATAAAGCAATAACATTTATGGAAAAAAATGAATCTGTAGGGATAGTTGGAATTGCAGGTTTTAAAAGACTTTTACAAAGTGCAAATGTTACCAATATTGTTTCAGGAATTAAAAAATATGATAAAGAACTATTTAAAAAAGCACAAACTGATTTTATAGAAGTACAGGCTTTAGACGGATGTTGTATGATTTTAAAAAATATTGAATTAAAATTAGATGAAAATCTAAACTATTATTTCTATGATTGGGATTTATCTTTACAATATTGTAAAAAGGGATATAAATTATATGCTATGAATTCAACTTCAGAGCATTTTGCAGATGATAGAAAAAGAGCTACTTTTAATAATCCTAAATATAAGAATAGTTGTCCTAATGATGAAGCATATCTCAAACAAAGCAAAGAATATTTTATTAAAAAATGGAATGATTTTATACCAGAAGAAGTAATTGTAACTGCAAATATAAATAGTGTAGATAACCCTATAAAAAAACATTTTGATAATCCAGAATTTAAATATATTATATTCACTGACGATAAAAATATAAAAAGTGATTTCTGGAATATCAATTATATTAAACCTAAGTTCAATGACCCTCGTAGAGAAGCACGAATGTACAAATGGTTAATCCATAAATTTTTTCCAGATATTAAATATAGCTTATGGGTAGATTCTAATATTATAATCATGTCTGAAATAACAGCTTTAATAAGATTATATCTTGCCGATTCTGATATTGCCCTTATACGTCATTGGAGAGATTGTATTTATGAAGAAGGTAAAATATGTATGGATGAATATTTAGATAAACCTGATATTATAAAAAAACAATTAGAAAGATATAAAGCAGAAAACTATCCTGAACATAATGGATTACATCAAACAAGAGTAATTTTACGAAGACATACTAAGGAAATAAATGCTTTAAATGAAGCTGTATGGTCAGAGATATGTACAGGGTCTTTACGGGACCAATTATGTTTTAATTACATGGCATGGAAAATGGGTATCAATGTTAACGATATTCCTGGAAAATTTATAATTTATTCTTCAATTGATAAAGTAAATATTGAGCATCCTTATAACTTTGGTTTAATTAATCATACAAAACAGAATAGGTTCTATAAATGAAAATAAATTTAGGTTGCGGTAAAAATATAAAAAAAGGATATGTTGGAGTAGATATAATAGATTATTCTACCTATTATCCTGAAGGTCAATTTATTCAAGCAGATTTATTTAAAGACTTTCCTTTTGAAGATAATACCATAGAGATAGTTTATGCTGCCCATTTTATAGAACATATACCACAAGATAAAGTTATCTGGTTTTTTAATGAAGTATATAGAATTTTAATTATGGGAGGTATCTTTGAAATATATGTCCCACCTACCCAAAGTCCAGATGGTAAAGCGTGTAGAGGGGCATTTTGTGACCCTACTCATAGAAGTTATTGGAATGATTTATCATTTAGATATTTTGATATGAGCTGGAAGGGCAATTGGCTATCTAAAAGTTATGGTATTAAATGTAATTTTAAAATACTAGAAAATACATTTGTTAATGAAACTAATTTACATGTAATATTAAGAAAGGAAAAATATGTATGAGGATGAAAAAGAATTATTTTTAAAAATCCATGGGTATCCTTTGGATTTAGAAAATCCTAAAACTTTTAATGAAAAATTAGTTTGTAAAAAACTTTTTGACAGGAATCCTTTAATTCCGCTTACTGCAGATAAATATAGGGCAAGACAATATATTAAAGATAAAATAGGATGGGAAGCAGAAAATCATCTTATTCCTTTGTTATATGTCACAGATAACCCAGAAACTATCCCATTTGATAAATTACCTATGGAATATATTATTAAACCCAATAATGCTGCAGGTAGATGGATTTTAGCAGAGGGAATTGATGGACTTAAGAAATACGATATTAATTATATACATAAAGAAAGATTAAATCTTAGTAAAGAAGAAATAATAAACGAATGTAAAAAATGGTTTAAAACAGTTCATGGACAGGAATGGTATGAATGGGCATATAGTCAAATAGACCCTTTAATTATAATTGAAAAATTACTTAAAGAAGAAAATGGTAATCTTCCAAGTGATTATAGATTTGCAATGTTTAATGGAGAATGTAAATTTATGTATATAACAAGCCCCAGACTTAAAACTTTTAATTATTATGATGCCAATTGGAACGCTTTAGATATAAAAAGAGAAGGACATGCTGTAGCACCATTAATTGATAAACCAAAGAGATTTAATAAGATGATAGAATTTGCAAAAAAATTATCAAAGCCATTTGATTTTGTAAGGATAGATTTTTATTTGGTTGATGATTATATTTATTTTGGGGAGATTACGCATTATCCAGGTTCAGGACATGCTAAATTCCCAAAAGAAATTGATTTACAATTTGGCAGTTATTGGGAAATTAAATGAAAGGAGTAATATGATAGATTTAGGAGTACATAATTATGCTCAAGAACATGATTTAGTAAAATTTTCAGCAATTCCTCATTTAGAAACTGTTACAGATTTGCTTAGAAGCTTAAAAATTACCAATGCAGTAGATATAGGAACTTTCAGAGGTATTAGTGCATCATTTTTAGCACAATTTGCAGAAAATGTTTATACGTTTGATGCTATAGATTATCCTGAAAAATATAAAGTTTGGAATGATTTAGGGATTAATGATAGAATACATTTTTATTTAATAAAAAGTAGACGTACTGATTATCCCTATTATGAAAATGCTAAAGATGCTAAACCAATTATTGATTCCTTACAATTTGATTTTGCCTTTATTGATGGTTTCCATGATTATGATAATGTAAAAGGGGATTTTGAAATGGTAAAAAAATGTGGTAAGGTACTATTCCATGACATCATTCCATTCTATCCTGGAGTTGTTAAGTTTACTCAAGAAATAGGGATTACAAAACTTCATAGATTCTTAGGTTATTGGGAAAAAAATTCTTGACAAAAACAATAAAAAATTATAAAATTAGATAAAAATAAAGGAGGTCAAAATTATGCCCATAAGTAAGACATTAAAGGGAAGATTCAAACCACAAGTGCTTCAATTTAATATTACTAAGAAAAATAGTAAAGGTAATAATTCTACATTTACTGTAAGAGCAGTTTTTGAAGGTAACATAACATATAATATTAAAGATGTTTCACCATATCCTGATGAAAATCGCTATGGTGGAGAAATTACATTAAATTTAAAAACAGATGAAATAGATATTTGGAGAATTGATGAGGAATAGAATTTTTATTAATTAAAATTTAAAGGAGGTCAAAATGGATGATAGTAATGAAATGTTTATATGTATTCAGTCTACAGAAGTTGAACTTAAAACATTAGATAGTGATTATTTTCCTGTAATAGTAAAAGGATATATTACTGGTAGGCTTTCTGTCCCCTCTGGTGCATTTGAGGGAACTCTTAAAAGTGCTAAAATCGTTAAAGATGCTTTATATAATAAGCATAAAATAAAAGAAGCTATAAATTTATTAAAAAGTATAATTAAGGATGATAAATGACAGCACCATATTTAATTCCCCAAAATGAACTCCCTGAAAAATATATCTCAATGCATACTTCTGATAGGATATTATTTAGGCGATGTAGAAGAAGATGGTATTTTGAAAGCCAAATGTATTGTCATTTGAGGGAGAAAGATACATTTAACCAAAATCTATGGTTTGGTACGGGCTACCATTTTGCTTTGGAAGATTATCATGGATATAATGTTTTTGGTAATCCTATTAATGCGTTTAATATTTATTGGAACTCTTTTAAGAAAGAAGAACTTCCTATGGAATGTCATGCCCTAGGAGAACTTGCTTCTCCAATGTTATCACATTATACAAATGAATGGTTGCCTAAAAGAAATGAATATGAAACCTTTATTTTTAATGGCGTTCCTCAAGTAGAAGTTGAAATAAGCATATATATCCCAGAACTTTCCGAGTATGCAGGAATTCCTGTAATTTATCAATTAAAAATTGATAGAGTCTTAAAAGATTTAGATGGGCTTTTATGGACACAAGATTATAAAACAGTTGGAAAATTTGATACTGCAAAACTTGTAAAAGATAATCAAGTGAGTGCCTATACTTGGGCTTTTCCTTTTAAATATAATACTAAAGCACAGGGTATGGTTTATACCCAATTTA
>Ga0265297_10004240_pt1 | contig 23819 bp, 26 predicted proteins | sample Munlanlwell13791_FD_192502 | JGI IMG/M metagenome (GOLD analysis project Ga0265297, IMG submission 192502) | Leachate microbial communities from a municipal landfill in Southern Ontario, Canada - Leachate well 137-91 | ecosystem: Engineered > Solid waste > Landfill > Unclassified | place... | reverse complement strand
AAAACCGACAAGGCCTTCTATATCATACAGATGAAAGAAAAAAAGAGACCTTACGTCCCGGAATTTAACGAGGTAAAAGAAAAGGTGATAAAGGCCTATGTGAAAGACGCCGCGATCAGCATATCCAAGAATGAGGCTGAAAAAATCCTGTCACTGATAAAGGATGAGATAAAGAACGGGGGTTCTTTTGAGACCGCGGCTGAGAAAATAACCTTTACGATAAAATCGACCGACTTTATAACGCGTAACGACTACATACCCGAATTAGGCCTCGCGGCGGGCGTCGCGGACGCGGCGCTTCCCCTGAAAGACACGGAAATATCCGGACCGGTAAAAACCCTGCAAGGCTGGGCCATCGTGAGGCGTGACGCCTACCAGGACATGGACGAATCAAAATTCGACCAGGAAAAAGACGAATTCAGGGAAAGGCTTTTGTCCAAGAAAAAAGAGGATGTCTTCGGCGCGTATTTTCTGGGATTGAAAAACAAGGCGGGTTTTATAAGCTACACTAATTTAAAATAAACGGCTACTTCTCGTGACTCAAAAGCCCCTTTAATTCCTTCATGAACTGATTTATATCCTTGAATTGCCTGTAAACAGAGGCAAACCTAACATAGGCAACCTCGTCAAGCTTGTACAGAAGCTCCATTAATAACTCGCCCACCTCTTTAGACGGCACTTCTTTTTCAAATTTACTCTGAAGGGTATATTCTATCTTGTCCGCCAGGGCCTCTAACTGTTCCGTGCCTATGGGCCTTTTCTCGCACGCCTTGGTAAGACCGGCCAGGATCTTTTTCCTGTCAAAGGGTTCGCGCCTGCTGTCTTTTTTTATTACCATCAAGGTTGATTCCTCGATATTCTCGTACGTCGTGAAACGGCGGTGGCAACTGAGACACTCGCGGCGCCTGCGTATGGAACGGCCTTCCTCGGATGCCCTGGAATCAATAACCTTGTCCTCGCTATTTCCGCAGAATGGACATTTCATGTTAATCTCCTTTTATAATAACTATATCTTCAAATCCTTATAAAGAGGGAACTTCCTAGTGAGCCCCGATACCTTGCCGGCGCAATCCTTCAATATCTTTTCATCCGCCTTGTTCGTCAACACAAGATTCATGATATCGGCTATTTCCCTCATCTCGGGTTCTTTCATGAGCCTTGTCGTGACCGCGGGCGTCCCAAGCCGTATGCCGCTGGTAAGAGAAGGGCTTTTCGCGTCAAAAGGCACCAGATTCTTGTTGACTGTTATGCGAACCTTGTCCAATAACTCGGCCGCCTCTTTTCCCGTAAGGCCCTTTGACGACAAATCCACCAGGAACATGTGATTATCCGTTCCGCCCGAAACTATCCTGAAACCATGCTCATTCAAAGCCCCCGCGAGGTATTTTGAATTTTTTACTATCTGCTCCTGGTATCTTTTAAACTCCGGGGTATCCGCCTCTTTAAGCGCCACCGCCTTTGCCGCGATTATGTGCATGAGCGGGCCGCCCTGGATGCCGGGGAATATCTGCGAGTCGATCTTTTTCGCGAATTCGTTCCTGCAAAGTATCATCCCGCCCCTTGGCCCGCGAAGCGTCTTGTGAGTGGTGGTAGAAACCACCTCCGAGTAATGGACAGGGTTCGGATGCAGCCCCGCCGCGACAAGACCCGCTATGTGCGCCATGTCCACGAACAGATACGCCCCCACGCTGTCCGCTATCTCCCTGAATTTCTTAAAATCAATCACGCGGGAATACGCCGAGGCGCCGGCCAATATCATCCTGGGCCTGTGTTTCTTCGCCAGGGAAGATATCTCGTCGTAATCAAGCGTCTCTGTCTTTCTGTTCAGGCCGTACGGGATTATATTAAAAAATCTTCCTGAAAAATTATGCGCCAGACCGTGGGTAAGGTGTCCGCCGCAGGCCAGGTCCATCGCCAGCACGGTATCCCCCGGATTCAAAAGCGCGAAATACACCGCCATGTTCGCCTGGCTGCCGGAATGAGGCTGGACGTTCACATGCTCCGCGCCGAATATCTTCTTCGCCCTCTCTATGGCCAGCTCCTCAACATCATCAACGTTTTCGCACCCGCCGTACCATCTTTTCGAAGGATAACCCTCAGCGTATTTGTTCGTGAGCGTGGAACCGGCCGCGGCCAATACGGCCGGGCTGGTAAAATTCTCACTGGCTATCAGCTCTATGTTATTCTGCTGCCGCTCCAATTCTTTATGTATTATGACATAAACCTCTGGATCGTCTTTTTTCAATCTATCCATTTATCCTCCGCGCCTCTCTATCTTCTTGATCTGCTCAACCCTTCTTCCGTGCCTTCCCCCGAGAGAAGGCGTCCTGAGCCAAACCTCTAAAATCTTTTTCGCCAGATTCCGAGAAACTATATTCGCCGCGAAGACCAGGATGTTGGCGTCGTTATGCTCCCTGCTGGAACGGGCGACATCTATCCTGTCGCACAAAGCGGCCCTGACGCCCTTTACCTTGTTGGCGACTATCGACATGCCTATGCCTGTCTTGCAGATAAGAATCCCTCTTGAGAATTTCCCGGCCCCAACCAGCTTCGCGGCCTCGTAACCAATCGCGGGATAATCACAACTCTCTTCGTCGAAGGTCCCGACGTCTTTCACCGCGTGGCCTTTCCGCCTCAAAAACTTAACCAGCTCCTTTTTTAACCTGAATCCGCCGTGGTCCGCGCCAATGACAATCTTCATCATTTCTCCTTCTTGAATATCTCCAAAAATATATCCTCCACCTCTTCCTTTATTATGCCCAAAACCCGCCTGTATTCATCCAGGGATTTTCCTATAGGATCCGGGATATCCTCATTATCCTTTAGCAGCCGGACCTTCGAATTCAATCCCGACGCCATGTTTAAAATGGCGTTCCGGTGCAAGCCCTCCATGACAAATACGTAATCAGATTTTTTCAATAAATCAAAGGTAACCGGCTTCCCGGAATGCGCTGAGACATCAACGCCTTCCTCTTTCATCACGTCTATCGTGTTCGAAGCGGCCTTTATGCCTATGTACGTGGAAGTCCCGGCTGAATCAACCGCGACCCTGCCTGACAGCCCGGATTCCCGGATAAATTTCTCCAGCAGTCCTTTTGCCATCACGCTGCGGCAGCTATTGCCCGTGCACACGAAAAGGACATGATAATCAGCCAATAGATCCTCTCCGGGAATCGCGCCATTTCTCAATATCGCGAAAGGCTCTGACGTAACGTCCACTACGGTCGATTCCTGCTGTCTCTCTGTCCTGCCCCCATCTAATATTATATCAATAAATCCTGACATTTCATCAATAACTTCCTGCGCTGACACGGGAGGCCTTCGGCCGGACATGTTAGCGCTCGGCGCGGCGACCGGCACGCCCGCCTTCTTTATCAGAGAAAGCGCTATTTTATTGTCAGGCATCCTCAGGCCGACTTTCTCTTTCTTCCTATTCAAGGCCACTATGGTCAGCGGCCCCGGCCAAAATTTATCTATGATCTTTATGGCCTTATTTGACAATTCTATGTTCATCTCGTCCAGCGCGCCCAGGCCCGCTATGTGGATCGTGAAGGGCTTGTCCGCCGGCCTTTTTTTTATCCCGCGCAGCCTCTCCATCGCGTTTTTATCCAAGGCGTTCACCCCTGCCCCGTAAACCGTTTCCGTGGGAAAGGCGACAATCCCGCCGTTTTTCAAAACCAGGGCCGCTTCGCTGATCAACCTCTCGTCGGGAAAATAAGGATCCAGCTTTATTACCTTTGTCTGCATAAAAGCTTCAGGATGCGGATAGCGAATATCGCCGCGTTTTTCGCGCCTGCCTTGCCTATCGCCATGCCTGCGACAGGCACGCCGCCAGGCATCTGCACGGTTGATAAAAGAGAGTCGAGCCCCTTTAACGCCTTTGTCTCTATGGGCACGCCTATCACGGGTAAATTGGTATACGCGCTCACCACCCCCCCTAAAGCGGCTGACATGCCCGCCCCGCATATCAATACCTTGAGCCCTCTTTTTTCAGCTGACTTCGCGTACTCACGGACCTTGTCAGGCTGTCTGTGGGCTGACAGGACATTGATCTCGTAGAGGACCTTGTTTTCCTTCAGGACCTTTTCCGTCTCGGCCATTATCTCCGCGTCCGACGCGCTGCCCATCAGTATACCGACTAAAATCTTTTTATTCGCCGCCATAACCCCTCCATAAGTTGACACTCAAGCAATACTTCTTTTGTCAACTTAGCCTGTTTATCGCCCTGTCTCCGATGTCTTTCCTGTAATGCATCCCCTCAAAACGTATCTCTCCTACCGCTTTATAAGCGTTTTCCTTGGCTGATTTTATGTCTTTGCCCAGGGCAGTTACTCCCAAGACCCTGCCTCCGCTCGTGAAGACCTTGCCGTCTTCCGTCATGGTGCCGGCATGGAATACTATCGCCCCCTGTTTTCTGGCGTCGCCAAGCCCTGAGATTTCCTTATGTCTCTCGTATTCGTCAGGATATCCCTTTGAGGCGCACACGACAGAAAGACACGCGTCTCTTTTCCATTTGACATCCGCTTCATCGAGGGTCCCGTCCACACAAGATAACATTATATCCGCTAAATCTGAATCCAGACGCGGCAAGATCGCCTGTGTCTCAGGATCACCGAACCTGACGTTGAATTCCAGGACCTTAAGCCCGTTTTCCGTAATCATCAAACCCGCGTATAAAACGCCTTTATAGACCTTGCCCTCTTTTCTTAGGCCGTCTATAACGGGCTTAAAAACATCTTTTATGACCTGCCTCATGATATCTTTCGTGACTACCGGCGCGGGCGAATAGGCGCCCATGCCGCCCGTATTCGGCCCCTTATCGTTATCAAAAATCCTTTTATGGTCCTGAGATGATTCCAAGGGTACTATTGTCCTGCCGTCCGTGAATGCCAATATCGACGCCTCTTCCCCGTATAGGCATTCCTCAATCACTATTTTATCCCCGGCGCTCCCGAACGCCTTTTTCGTCATCATCAAGTCGATCGCCTTTTCCGCCTCTTCCAAAGTCCTTGCCACTATAACACCCTTGCCCGCGGCCAGGCCGTCCGCCTTTATCACCCTGGGGACGCCTTTTTGCCTTAAATATTCTTTTGCCTTTATCGCGTCGTCAAAGACGCTGAAATCAGCCGTGGGCACGCCTAATCTCCTCATCGTCTCCTTGCTGAAGACCTTACTGCCCTCCAAATTCGCCAGCTCCCTTGAAGGCCCGAATATCTTCAAGCCCTCTTTACAAAACGCGTCCACGATACCCTTGACCAGGGGTATCTCGGGCCCGGCGACGGTCAGATCAATCTTATTTTTTTTCGCGAAATTCAAAAGGCCCGGGATGTCATCGGCCTTTATATCAACCAACTCGGCGATCTCTTTTATGCCCGCGTTGCCCGGCGCGCAATAAATCTTCTCTGCTTTTTTACTCTGCGCCATCTTCCACGCGAGGGCGTGCTCCCTGCCGCCGGAACCTATGACCAAGATTCTCATATTATAACTTCGCCTTTGCCTTTTATGACCTCGCCTATTGCCCAGGATTTCAACCCGAAGCTCTTTATGACGCCGCGCGCCTTGCTGACTTCTCTTTTATCCACCACCACTACCATGCCTATGCCCATGTTAAAAGTGCGGTACATGTCTTTATCGCTTATCCCGGCCCGCTTCTGAATCAGGTCAAATATATACGGCTTGTCCCATAATTCCTTGTATATGAGGCATGACGCGTTTCGAGGCAGGACCCTCGGGATATTATCATAAAATCCGCCGCCTGTTATGTGCGCCAGCGATTTGACTTTTACTTTTTTCATCAAACTGAGTATCGTCTTTGCGTATATTATGGTGGGCGTCAAAACAGCCCTGCCGATTTTTCCTTTCATTTCACTTTTAGTAAAGACCTTCCGTATCAGACTGAAACCGTTTGAATGCGCGCCGCTTGATTGGATACCTATTATCATGTCCCCGGGCCTTACATACCTGCCGTCTATGATCTTATCTTTTTCAACCACGCCCACGCAGAAACCGGCCAGGTCATATTCTTCGCCCTTGTACATGTCGGGCATCTCCGCCGTCTCCCCGCCTATAAGCGCGCATCCCGCCTGCTCGCAGCCCCGCACGACGCCTTTTATTATATCCCTCGCCTTCCTGTCGTTTAGGCTCCCTGTCGCGAAATAATCTAAAAAGAAAAGCGGCTCCGCGCCCGTAACTATCACGTCATTCACGGACATCGCGACAAGGTCTATACCTATGGTATCATGCCTGTTGAGGACCTCCGCCACCTTCAGTTTAGTGCCGACCCCGTCAGTGGAAGATACGAGTATGGGCTCCTTGTACTTTTTTGGGATCCTTGTAAGCGCGCTGAAGCCTCCTATGTCGCAGATCACTTCTTTACGCCTGGTTGATTTAACCATCTTCGCTATATCCAGCACGAAATTATTGGCCTTATCTATGTCAACCCCTGATTTCTTGTAATTTATCATAAAAACTCCTTTACATATTGAATGCCGTTTTTGAATATATCAAAACCGTCTCCGTATCTCTTCAGGCCCTTGCGCGTCCATTGCGGATGCTGCGTCCCCAGGACATGCCTCTCTGGATGCGGCATCATCCCCAGGATCCTGCCCGTTGTATCGCAAATGCCCGCTATATCGTCTACGGAACCATTGGGATTATCCTCGTACCTGAACACGACCTGCCCGTTTTTCCTTAACGCTCTTAACACATCCTTGTCCCTCGGTATAAATTTACCCTCCCCATGGGCTATGGGCAGATACATCCTGCCTTTAACGCCTTTTGTCCACACGCATCTGTCTCCTGATTTCCCCAATTCAACCCACTTAGCGATAAAACTGCCTGAATTATTGAAACTAAGCGTCGCCTCTATATCATTTCCGCTTATCGCGGGCAAGAACCCGGCCTTCACCAGCGCCTGAAAACCATTACAGATGCCTATGACGAGTTTTCCCGCGTTTATGAAATTTTTTGTTTCTTCCCCGAGCTTGTACCTGACCTCATTCGCCAGTATCTTTCCTGACGCGATGTCATCGCCGTACGTAAACCCCCCGGGGATGGCGAATATCTGATAATCCCTCAATGATTTCTCGCCTCTCGCGAGCTCATTTATATGCACCAGGTCCGGCTCCCCGCCCGCCAATTCAAACGCGAAGGCGGTCTCCCTGTCGCAATTAGTGCCTGCCGTCCTTAATATAAGTATACGGGGTTTATTCATCTATCACCACTTCAATGGCCTCTGCCACGCCTCTTTCAGCTTGTCTATACTCACATTAACCGCGTCCTCGCCGCTCAACCCGCGGATCCTTAAATCTTTTTTATCCCTGACCTCTCCTATCAATCCGATTGGAACGCCTTTCATGGCGCCTTCAAATTTTTTCTTGTCCCTTTTTCTTACCTCGATAATGAACCTCGTGTTCGATTCCGAAAATAAAATCGCGCTGTCCGTCCTCGCCGCGTCCTCGCGCGGCGCCTTTCTCAAGTCCGCCTCAGCCCCAAGCCCGCCTGAAAACGCCATCTCCGCCAGCGCCACCCCGATGCCGCCCTCTGACAAATCATGACACGCCCTTGCAAGCCCGGCGGAAATCACTTCGTGCACGCGGTTAAAAATCTTCTTCCCGGTCTTCACATCCACCCGCGGCACGCTGTTCCCGATAATATCTCTTATAAGATTATAGTGTGACCCGCCCATCTCATCCTTGGTTTCGCCCACGACATATATCAGGTCCCCGGATTCTTTAAAATCCATCGAAACGGCTTTTTCCACGTCTTCCATCACGCACATGGCTGAAATCAGAAGGGTCCCCGGGATGGAAATCGACTCGCCATGAACAGAATATTCGTTATTCAAGCTGTCTTTCCCTGATATGAACGGCACCCCGTACCCTTTCGCGATATCGTAACACCCAAAGCTGGCCCTTACCAAAGACCCTAACCTGTCCGGCTTATCAGTGTTGCCCCAGCAGAAATTATCCAGGATGGCCGTGTTTTTCAAAGACCCTCCCACTGCCGTCACCTGCCTGAGCGCCTCGTCTATGCACGACGCGGCCATCCAATAAGGATCAATAAATCCGTATCTGGGATTTATGCCGTTTGAGATCACGATCCCTTTTTTGGAATTGAATTTCGGCCGGATCACGGCGGCGTCCCCGGGCCCGTCGTTTCTAACTCCGACCAGCGGCTTTAAAACACTCTGCCCCTGCACTTCATGATCGTATTGGCGTATGACCCATTCCTTGCTGGCGACATTCCAGCTCCCGAGGACCTTTAACAGATACGGCGTTAAATCCCCGGAGGGTGTTTCCGCGCGTTCCTTGTAAACAGGCCTTGACCAGGCCGCGCCGCGCTCAAATCTGGGAATGCCGTCATGCAGAAAACCCATGTCAAGATCACAGACAATATTCCCCTCATATCTCAATCTCAATCTCTTGTTCGAGGTAAAACACCCCACCACTGTCGCCTCCACGTCTTCTTTCTTAAATATATCCAGCAATTCTTTCAGCTTTTCCCTGGGCACGGCAAGGACCATCCTCTCCTGCGCCTCTGATATCCATATCTCCGTATAGCTCAACCCACGGTACTTGAGGGGGGCCTTTTCCAGGTCCACCTCCGCGCCCAGGTCCTGACCCATCTCTCCTATGGCGCTTGAAAAACCGCCGGCGCCGCAATCCGTTATCGCGTTATACAAATCCCTGTCACGGGCCTTCAAAAGCGTGTCCGTGACTTTTTTCTCCATGATTGGATTGCCTATCTGCACCGCCCCGCCTGATATCTCTTCTGATTTGTGCGTGAGTTCCCCGGAAGAAAATGTCGCGCCATGGATTCCGTCCCTGCCTGTCCTGCCTCCGACCGCGACAATAAGGTCTCCGCGTTTGGCGGCCTTGAAAGATTTATCTTTCGGCATTATGCCTATCGTGCCGCAATACACCAGGGGATTCCCGATATATTTATCGTCGAATAAAACCGCGCCGTTCGCCGTCGGTATGCCCATGCGGTTCCCGTAATCCCTGACCCCGCTCACGACGCCCTTCATGATCCTCTTGGGATGCAGCATGCCCTTCGGGACTTTATTCTGCGGCGTATCTGGCCGGCCAAAACAAAATATATCCGTATTCATTATCGGCCTGGCGGCCAGGCCGACGCCCAATATGTCCCTGATCACGCCGCCTATGCCTGTCCCGGCCCCGCCATAAGGCTCCAGGGCGGAGGGATGATTGTGCGTCTCCACCTTGAAACAGATATTATCCTCTTTATCAAACCTCACGATCCCCGCGTTATCCTTGAACACCGACACGCACCACGGCCTTTTCAATTCCCGCGTGACTTTCGCTATCGTGCTTTTTAATAAATTATCTATTATTATCGGCTTCTTATCTCCCTCTTTATAACTGATGACCCCCCTGAACGTCTTGTGCGCGCAATGCTCTGACCAGGTCTGGGCGATAGTCTCCAATTCGCAATCGGTTGGATTACGGCCCAGTCTCTTGAAATATTTTTGTATCTCCCGCATCTCCCTTAGATTTAAAAACAACTGCCCGCGCCTGCTGATATTTATCAGCTTTTTATCATTGGCGCCGAGGATATCCACTGTTATCAGTTTAAATTTATATCCGACGCCTTGTGTCTTTGCGTCTTTGTGTCTTTGTGTCCTGACAACATGCTGTATCACTTTATTATAAAGCAGTTTTTCGCATATTATCTTGAATTCCGGCTCCGTGATCCTGCCTTCTATGACATATTTCTTCTCTGTCTTGATGGCCCTGACCCCGTAAATACCCATATCCTTCACGGCCTTTCTCGCGCTTTCCTCAACAGGATCCATGACCCCGGGGTTATACGCGATCTCGACGATCCTGCGGCCGGCGCCGGACTCAGCGCGCCTGGCGCCAAATTCATATTCCTGCGTTATGGAGTCCGTCAAAAGTTCCGCCGCTATTCTCCTGGCGTCGGACTCTGAGACATCCCCGGAAACGATAAAGACCTGGCTGACATCAACTCTCTTGACTCCCTTGATGGCCAGGTCTAATATGTCTTTTTTGATCCCGTTTCCGGAAGGGTCAAAAATACCTCTCTTATTACGTATCTCTATCTTCCATTCCACGTCTTAATCCTTGGGTTAGGACTTTACTCTCTTAAGAACTTCCTGGTAGGCTTCTTCTATCTTTCCAAGGTCGCGTCTAAAGCGGTCTTTATCCAGCTTCTCGTTTGTCTTCTTGTCCCACAGCCTGCACGTGTCAGGCGAGATCTCGTCTCCCAGCAGGATCTTTCCCTTGTGCCTTCCGAATTCCAGCTTGAAATCAACCAGCTTGAGACCCACCTTGTCAAAAAAATCCTTTAATATCTGATTAACGCTGAAAGAATAGTCTTTTATTTTCCTCATTTCCGCTGAGGTCGCGAGTTTCAGTATCTCTATGTGATAATCGTTTATGAGGGGGTCATGGAGCTCGTCCTTTTTATAATGATACTCAAGGACGGGCGTCTTTAACGCGATACCTTCCTCCATGCCCAAAAGTTTTGAGATCCCGCCGGCGGAAATATTTCTGACAGTCACCTCTACCAGTATGATATCAAGTTTTTTCACCAGCATGTCCCTGTCGCTCAACTTTTCCACGAAATGCGTTGGGATGCCTTTTGACTCCAAGAGCCTGAAAAGCGCGCATGATATCTCATTATTCACTATGCCTTTATCCTTTATGGTGCCTCTTTTAGTGGCGTCGAAAGCGGTCGCGTCATCCTTGAATTCCTGTATCACCAAATCCGGCTTTTCCGTATCGTACAAAATCTTTGCCTTGCCTTCGTATATCTTCTTGCGTTTCTCCATCAGCTGCTCTCCTCGCCTCGTTTGCTAAGTTGACACTCGAGTAATACTCCTTTTGTCAACTTAGAGCTATTTTATATGCCCACTTTCCTGAAAATCCTATTGACGTGTTTCGCGTAATAAGCTACGTCGAAAAACCCCTCTATCTCCCTGGACTTCACGGCATTCATGAAATCCTTGTCAACCCAGAGCGCCTCCTTGAAATTCACGTTATCACCCCAGACCTTCATGGCGCATCTCTGCACGATATCGTACGCCTTTCGTCTTTCAACGCCTCTTTTTTCAAGCTCCACTAAAATCCTGGCTGAGAACACGAGACCTTTTGTCTTCCCGAGATTAGCACGCATGTTCTCAGGATATACCAGCATGCCCCTTATTATCTCTATCATCTGATTGAGCATGTAATCCAGCAGCATGACGCTGTCCGGTATCACGATCCTTTCAACGGAAGAATGACTGATGTCCCTTTCGTGCCACAAGGCGACATTCTCCAGGCTGGCCATGGCGTTAGAACGCAAGATTCTCGCCAGGCCCGCGATCCTCTCGCACATCACCGGATTTCTCTTGTGCGGCATCGCGCTTGAGCCCTTTTGTCCTTTAACGAACGGCTCCTCGACCTCTCTCACCTCTGTCTTCTGTAAATTCCTTATCTCTATCGCCATCTTCTCGAGCGTGGCGCCTACCAATGCCAATTGAGACATGTAATCAGCGTGCCTGTCTCTCTGCAATATCTGCGTGGATATATTGGCTGGCCTCAGGCCTAATTTCCTGCAGACATAACTCTCGACATACGGATCCACGTTTGAATAAGTGCCCACGGGCCCTGAAACCTTGCCAACAGAAATTATCTTCTTCGCCCTGTCAATCCTGTCGATGCCCCTGTTTATCTCGTCAAAAAATAACGCCAGTTTCAGGCCGAATGTCGTCGGTTCGGCGTGCACGCCATGGCTGCGGCCGACCATCACCGTATCCTTGTATTTTTTTGCCTTCTTCCTGAGCTCTTCTTTTAACATCCTCAGATCGCCTATGATAATATCCGCCGATTCCCTCATCTGCACGGATAATGCCGTATCCAGGACATCGCTTGAGGTAAGCCCCTGATGTACGAACCTTGACGAATCTCCCACGTATTCCGCGATATTATGCAAAAACGCGATCACATCGTGGCGCGTGGATTTCTCTAGCTCTCCTATGCGTTTTACGTTAAACCTTGCCTTGGTTTTTATTTTCTTTAGGTCCTTCTTGGGGACCTTGCCCAATTCAGCCATCGCCTCGCAGGCCAGTATCTCGATATCCAGCATCTTCTGAAATCTATTCTGGTCAGACCATATACTAGACATCTTTGGAAGGGAATATCTTGGTATCATAGCAGAATTAATATACCATATATAGGGTATGCGGTCAATTAAAAATAAACGGCCCCGCGCATCTTGGAAATTGACATATCACCCGCTTTGATATAACATATATTCAGGGGATTATGACCAATAAAAAAGGCCTTACATTAATAGAAATAATAATAGCCGTGCTCATATTAAGCTATGGCATGGCATCCTCCCTCAAATTATACACCGCCCTGACAGAAATACTCTCAACAAGCACCTATTATTATACCGCCGTCAATTTAGCGAGAGACGTGCTGGAATTCGGGGAAGCCGCCTCCTTCTCCCATGATTTCAAAATGTGGTATAAGTACCCGCCCGGCAAGAAGGATTACGGATGGGGAGTGATTAAAACAACGGGATACGCCTTGAAAGAATGGCAGCATTATCTTCCGAAAAGCCTCGACCCTCAGAAATATCCCGAACCTTTTTATCTGCTGGGGGATATTAAAAAAAATGGGCTGGTCCCCTCTCAATATCCAAATTCGGTTGAAATATACTATGAATGCAAACAGGAACCCCTGTTCCGCAACAAAAATGGAAGCCCGGCATTCAGGGAAGATGTCACGATCACGTGGCAATCAAGAAACGGCGAGATTGAAAAATTAGAGGCCAGCGTGATACCGATAGTAAGCAACAACCAGCTGACGCTGGAAATCCAGGACTTCTGGTGGAAATAAAATAAGGAGGCTGTCATGTTAAAATTGAACAAAGGATTTACCCTTGTGGAGCTGACATTGGCCGTGGTATTGCTGGGTATAGTGATAGGTTCGGTTAACGTATACTCAAAATACATAGGTGTCATGTATAAAGACGTGGATAAGTCCGCCATAGTCGCCATGTCTCAATTAGGCAGCGGCGTGGAATACATGGTGCAGAGGCTGATACACACCAATACCAATGAACGCACCGCCAGCACCCCAAAAGGCCTTGTCATCAGCCCTGACGGCAAAAGCGTAGATTTTATCGTTATCTATGGCGGGGCGGAAAGAGAGGCCCGCATATATTTCCAGAATAATAAAGTCTACTACGACTACAACATAAGAGACGATGAGCCGGCCAAGCCTTTTTTAACCGGGATCATAGACCTGTCTTTCAAGAAAGAGGCCACGGCGTACATAAACAAAATGCCCAGTGAACAGCGTTTAGCGGTTGAGATCGAGGCGGAACATGAACCATATCCTATTAAAATACGCACATCGCTGACCGGCAGAAACCGCCCGGTAGGATCGTCGCGCATCAACTGATATCCGATGATAACGCAGAACAAAAAAGGTGGGATAGCCATAATAGTGACACTGGGGACCACGCTGACCCTTACGCTGGCCGTGATGACCCTGTATGTATTGGTAAACGCCAAGCTCTCATCACTGAAAAGCCACAAAGAAAAATTTATAGCGTACTATTTATGCGAGACAGGCATATCAGGGGCGATGTACGATTTTGGAGCGGGCAAAAGCGGCAACGGCTCAAAGGTGGACTTCAATTACAAAATAGGGGACAAGACATATAAAGTACGCTATGAAATCATAAAATTAGGGTCTGTTTACGAGGTGATAAGCAGCGCTGTCATAAATAACAGGACTTATTATCTAAAGGCCGCCGGGAAAAGGGCCTTTCCCATATTCATAAAAGGCCGTCCCGGGGGAAAATAAATCGCGAGAAAGGCGGAAAACATGAAAAATAAAAAAATCGTGCCGATAACTATGGTTTTTATAATCTTTTGCCTGGGCTGTCTTTGCGGCGTATTTTATTTCATGCGCGAGGCAGGGGCCTCCGACCCCGAGGGAGAGATTTCCGGAGGAGAACGAAACGCCAGCGTGACATGGGATGAACACTGGCAGGCGGTAACGGCTTACGTAGCCACGGAAAACGGTTATTCCGAGATCGATCCGTCCACTCATGATGACAGCGGCGTGTGCGGCAAGATAAATTACGCGCCTATTGTCACATCCGAAGGAAACGTCAACGTCCCTTATGTCTCTCTTGAACCGGACATGGTGATCACCAAATGGAAAGTACACGGACACATACATTTCGAATAATCTTACTGCTTGCTGTCTTCGCGTGCGGATTTGTTTCAGGAAAAACCTTTATGGCTCATAAAAACAAAGACCGCGGGCAGAAACAGGCTTATCCCATACAACGGCAAAGGATAATGGCGATAAATAAAGCCGTCGCGGAAGGCAAAGACAGCTATGAGTTTGAGGTTGGCTATAACCCGATTTTAAATAAATAAGGAGGATTTGACCATGAGACTTAAAAAAATAACGGCATTATTTATGCTTTTAGGCCTGATTACCTTATGCGTAATCAACAGGGCCGGCGCGGATGAAACAAGCGACCCTTATTCCGCCAAACCGCCTCAGAATATAGGGGCGTGGACGGATGAGACATGGGAGGCGTCAGGATTCTACAAAACCAGGGAGGAACCCGGACAGGACGCGTTCAAATACTCATTTACGACAAATCCGGAAACGGCCGTGAACCCAACCTATTCCGCGTCGCCGTCTTACGTGAACGGCCATATCGTGCCCGGGGCCAGCCTGCGCTCAGACCTCGTTGTTACCGAATGGCGGGTTACAGGCCACGTGCATTTCACAACCACCGCCGGAGGCACCTGATAAACTAATGACTAAAAACAAAGGATTTACCCTGGTGGAGGTCATGATGACAGTGGCGATCATAGTTATACTCGCCACCCTTTCTGTCATAGGATTTTCGAAGCAGATAGAGGCGGCCGCTGAAAAACAGGCCAAGGTCACTCTTAAAATAATATGGGATGAGGAAAGGGATTTTTACAGCTTCAGGGGCAAATACGCCACTGACACGGGATGGAAAAATAACCAGCTGAACATACCATATAAACCGGAAGACGACAGGTATTCCTATAAAATAACAAAACCTACGGAAGGCGACGCGAAAAAAGAAAATCTGGAAATAAAGGCCTACAGAAAAAATAAAGATTGGGGTTTTTCAATAAACACGGCCGGGGAAATAATAAGATTTTAACCCTTCCTGTCCAGTATCCTGTTTATCAGATCAGCCATGAATTTAAGCTCGTCGTCGGAACGCAGCCTCACCCTGCGCGCCGTATCCCCTTCCGCTATCTGGGTCAATTCTTTTTTAAGCCTGTCTATCGGGCCTATGAGTTTATTGGACATGTAAAGCCCCGTCATCAATAAAACAATGAATATCAGCGGCAGGCCCAGCCCCATCACTAAATTGACCGTCCTCAACACCGGGAACAGATTATAACCTATGGACTCCGGCACCCCGAGCCCCTCGTTTACTATGACAAATATAAAATAATACATGCACACGCCGACAAACATGGCCGGGACCGCCATGGAGAACAGAAAAAGAAGCGCGTATTTAAGCTGCAGCCTGCTCCTTACCGCGAAAATATTCCTGTGAAATTTAGCCATATCTCATCTCCTTATTTTTAACTATCACAACAATGGACCCGTCACGACCCCGTCTTTATGTATCAGATATTCATGGCTATTATAAGGAGGTCTGGCGCTGGCGCGTCTCCTGGCCCTGGCCTCAAAATTAGGCTCGTCCACTTTATATTTCTGAATATGATAATCGAAATGCCTTTTGGGATTCTGGTTCGGATCGGTTATCGGGAGGGATTTGATATCGTATACGAATTCATCCCGCCTCAAGAAATGCCTCTTCTCCTCGGCCTGTATCAGCCTGAGTGTATTTGCCGCCTCCATAGCCTTTGTCTTTTCCTCTATCCTGACATAGGAAGGGATGGATATGGCAAAAAGAACCCCGAGGATTACCGCGGTTATCACTACTTCCACAAGAGTAATCCCGTTTTCCCCTGTTCTGCGGAAAGGAGGCATGAGCGTCATTATAAAATCACTATATCACACGCCGGAAAAAAATCAACGAAAAACCCCCTCCTTAGTTGACACCCGAGTAATACTCCTTTTGTCAACTTAGACATGTCAAAATTTGAATTCGCCTGTTTTTCCATCCACGCTTACAATGATTTTATCTCCATCTTTATATTTACCCTCCAGGAGCTTGAGGGCCAGCTTGTCCTGGAGCTCGCGCTGAATGAGACGGCGCAGGGGTCTCGCGCCAAAATCAGGGTCATAGCCTTCTTTGGCCAGCTTGTCTTTCGCGTTTTTATCCACCTCGAAGGAAATGCCTCTTGTCTTTAGCTTCCCTGTCAGGTCTTCAAGCTGGATGCCGACTATCTTCTCTATGTCTTTTTGAGTGAGTTTATTAAATACGATAATCTCATCTACGCGGTTAATAAACTCGGGCTTGAAATGCGAACGTATCTCCCGGCCTATCTTATCTTTTATATTACGGCTATCCGCGTCCTGAAAATACTGGCTCCCGATATTCGAGGTCATTATTACCGCTGTATTTTTAAAATTAACTATCCTGCCCTGGCCGTCTGTCAGCCGGCCGTCTTCCAATATCTGCAAAAGCACGTTAAATACGTCCGGATGGGCCTTTTCTATCTCGTCAAACAATATTATGGCGTAGGGCCTGCGTCGTATCCTCTCGGTAAGCTGTCCCCCCTCTTCATAACCCACGTATCCCGGAGGCGCCCCTATCAGACGGCTTACGGAATGTTTTTCCATGTACTCGGACATGTCTATCCTCATCATGGCGTTCTCATCGTCGAATAAAAACCACGCCAGCGTCTTCGCCAGATAGGTCTTGCCGACCCCGGTGGGACCCAAAAACATAAACGAGCCTATGGGCCTGTTTATATCAGACAGGCCTGAACGGGACCTCCTGACGGCATTTGATATGAGAGATATCGCCTCGTCCTGGCCGACCACCCTTGTATTCAGGCGCTCCTCCATGTGGACAAGCTTCTCGATCTCGCCCTCCATCAGCCTTGAGACAGGTATCCCCGTCCATTTTGACACAATCTCGGCGATGTCCTCCTCGCTGACTTCCTCATTGAGCATCCTCTGTTTTTTCTGGATTTCCTGAAGCGCCTTTGTCTCTTTTTCCAAATCTTTCTCCAGATCCCTCAATACCCCATAGCGTATCTCAGCCACCTTGTCCAGCCGCGCCTCTTTTTCGTAACGATTCTCCTCTGTCCTCACGTCTTCCATCTCTTTTTTAACCTTGCGGATCCTGTCGATGGCCTCTTTTTCCCTTGTCCACTGTTTTTTCATCTCGCCGGATTTCTCTTTAAGCCCAACAAGGTCCTCCTCCAATTTCCTGAGCCTCTCTTTGGAAGAAGCGTCTTTTTCCTTTTTAAGCGCCTGGCGCTCTATCTCGAACTGCATGATCTTGCGCTCTATCTCGTCTATCTCCGTGGGAAGGCTGTCGATTTCTATACGCAGGCGCGACGCCGCCTCGTCGACCAGGTCTATCGCCTTATCAGGCAGAAACCTGTTGGAAATATACCTGTCTGATAAAACCGCGGCGTTCACCAGCGCGTCGTCTTTTATCTTCACGCCGTGGTAATTTTCATATCTTTCCTTAAGCCCCCTGAGAATAGCTATCGTATCCTGCACGCTCGGCTCGCCTATGAATATCTGTTGAAACCTTCTCTCCAGGGCCTTGTCCTTCTCGATATATTTTCTGTACTCATCCAGCGTGGTCGCGCCGATACATTTAAGATCCCCTCTCGCGAGGGCCGGCTTTAACATATTAGAAGCGTCTATCGCGCCCTCAGCCCCGCCGGCGCCCACCAATGTATGAAGCTCATCTATGAAAAGTATTATCTCACCGCCTTTTTCGTGAATTTCCTTTAACACGGCTTTAAGACGATCCTCAAATTCACCTCTATATTTAGCGCCGGCTATCAACGCGCCCATGTCAAGCGCTATAATACGCTTATGCTTTAAAAGAGTCGGCACATCTCCGTCCGCGATCCTTCTGGCAAGACCTTCCACGATAGCGGTCTTACCGGTGCCCGGATCGCCTATCAGGACAGGATTATTCTTTGTCCTGCGCGACAAGACCTGTATGGCACGGCGTATCTCCTCATCCCTGCCAATAACAGGATCTAGTTTGCCTTTACGGGCAATCTCTGTCAGGTCTCTTCCGTATTTTTCCAAAGCGCTTATATTTTCTTCCTGCGGATTCTGGTTTATATTCATGATAATCGCCTCCTTATCTCCTTTTATATTAGCACTCTATCACTTCGAGTGCTAATTGTCAAGCAAAAATTTATGAATAGTAAATTTTCGCGTATCCGCCATAGCTCATCACACATTTTACTTATGGATTTATAGAGCGAAGGCAGGAAGCAAAAACTACAGAGGGGCAGGAAAAATAACATTATGCTGTCTACTATTTAGTCGCCTCGTAGATGCCGTAGGTAAGACCTATGCTCAAGGCGGTGCGTATCAGACCACACCCGGAAACACTCATCACTAACACTGCCAACATCGCCAAAACAAGCATTAATTTTTTTCTGATACGCAAACAAGACTCCTTTTGTTATTCAGATTGAAAATTTGATGTCCTAGCGGCTACTTTTAGAACAATAAATCCCAGCGCTTTTTATACCCCGCTGATTTTGGTTTACGCTGGCGTTTGGCTATATTAAATACCCCTTAAATATCTTTTAATTTCGTTATGGTCTCCTGCCAGGATAAATTTAATCAAATCCCCTTCCCATCGAAAAAGAATCCTTACCTTAAGACCTTTTCTAACCTCCCAAAAATTACCGAAAAGATGTTTTAGCCCCATGCCTTTATATACAGATCTTTCTTGTGACAATACATCTATCGCTTGAATTGCTGTTTTCTTTATTTCTTCTTTCTCTTCTCCATGAAAATTTTTTACTGATTTGTCGAAAGAAGGTTTAAACTCAAACCTCATAAGACCTCTATGTGCTTTTTGGCCTCTTTGGCAGTCTTATATATTTTGCCTTTTTCGGCAACTATCCTTCCTATCTTCTCCCATTCTTTAGGAGTATAGGGTGATTCCGGCACAACCTTACAAGGTAATAACATAATCCCATCTTTACCTAAACCAAAAATAACCGTAGACCCCTCTTCCAAATGCAAAATCTTTCTTACCTGATTAGGGATGGTAACCTGACCTTTTGATGTAATTTTGGCTGTTTCAATTATTGTCATCTTATTCTCCTTTTTTTATTACTTCCTTACTTTCTTACTTCTATTAAAAGTATACCACACAGAAAATATCTGTCAAATAATAAGGCGACTTTCTTTATGAAAGTCGCCTTATATAAAATTGGTAGCGGGGCTTGGATTTGAACCAAGGACCTTCGGGTTATGCGTACTACTATGGCTTTCGCCACTCCCAAACTAATCGTTTAGGATTTGTAGTCTGGACTATACCTTCCCCCATTCTTGCTTTCGCAAGAAAGCATGGGGGCCTGCCATCTAGTCTCTACACACTTTTCGCTATGAAACACAGCGAATTTGGCTCGGTATTACCAGTTAAGGCTTCACCGAATTTGACAGGTAATCTTCCCTTGCATTGCTGCAAGGACGCCCATGTTATTGAGCCCGACGAGCTACCAGGCTGCTCCACCCCGCAATGTTATTCAGTTGTAGTGTTATTATAGGCCCTTATATTCGTGATGTCAACGCTTTTAACGCTCTATCTTTATAGGGATTTCGCCCTTGCGGGTAACTCCCATCGAATCCCTGGCCACCTTCTCAACGTAATTCATGTCCTCCTGGAGCCGCTTCTTTTCCTTGTACAGCTTGACGTTCTCCCTCTCCAGCCTCCTGATCTCGTGCTCCATATACATATTTTTCGCGGCCAGCTGCATGAATTTCAGATACCCCGGGAGGAATATCACCAGCAGAATCCCGCCTATGACAAGATACTTGGATTTTATCCTTATTTTGGCCATGGCATTGAGCCGTAAACCGCTTTCTTGCCCAAATCCTCTTCTATCCTCAATAATTCATTATACTTACAGATTCTATCCGTGCGGCATAAAGACCCTGTTTTTATCTGTCCTGTGCCCATCGCCACTACGAGATGCGAAATAGTAGTATCTTCTGTCTCGCCTGAACGATGCGACACAACCGCGGTGTAGTTATTCTTCTTCGCCATCTTTATGGCCTCTATCGTCTCTGTGACAGTGCCTATCTGATTCACCTTTATGAGTATTGAATTCGTGACCTTCTTCTCAATGCCCATCTTGAGGCGCTTTGTGTTCGTAACAAAGAGGTCATCTCCAACGAGCTGGACTTTTCCGCCTATTCTATCAGTCAACTTTTTCCAGCCATCCCAATCGTCTTCCGCCAGGCCGTCCTCAATGGATATGATAGGATATTTTGAGACCCAATCAGCGTAAAAATCAACCATATCTTCGGCGCTGTTTTCCTTGACCTTTTCCGCCTCTAAAATATACTTCCCGTTTTCGTAAAAAGAACTGGCCGCGGGATCCAGCGCGATGAATACGTCCTTGCCCGCCTTATAGCCCGCCTTCTGTATCGCGGCCAAAATAACCTCTATGGCTTCTTCGTTGGATCTCAAATCAGGCGCGAAACCGCCCTCGTCACCGACAGCGGTTGAAAGCTTTTTATCGTGAAGGATCTTTTTCAGATTATGGAATATCTCGGCGCCCATCCTCAGCGCCTCTGAAAACCTTGAGGCGCCTTTAGGCATTATCATAAATTCCTGCAAATCCACGTTATTATCGGCGTGCGAACCGCCGTTCAGGATATTCATCATGGGTACCGGCAGGACATTCGCCTTTTCCCCGCCCAAATACTTATAAAGAGGGATTTCTTTCTGAAGGGCGGCCGCCTTCGCGGCGGCCATTGAAATGCCTAAAATCGCGTTCGCGCCCAAGCGGCCTTTATTCTCAGTGCCGTCAAGCTTTATCATCAGCCGGTCCAGCGCCTCTTGTTCCGCGGCGTCCTTGCCTTTCAAGGCGGCCCTCAATTCACCGTTTACGTTACCTACGGCCTTTAAAACGCCCTTGCCCAGATAGCGGCCCTTGTCCCCGTCCCTCAGTTCCACCGCCTCGTGCTCTCCGGTTGACGCGCCGCTCGGCACGCTGGCCCTGCCAATGACCCCGGATTCAAACACGACATCCACCTCCACGGTGGGGTTACCGCGCGAATCCAGTATCTCTCTTCCGATTATCTCCTTGATCAGCATCCCTTTCGCCATCTTTCCTCCTTTTTAGAGAATTTATATTAACATACGGCCTCTCGATTGTCAACCATTCCAAGGCTGAGGCGCGCCGCGGTTGACACCCTTATTTTATTATGATATACTTTATTTCACGATTAAGGAGAATATACTTATGCGTAAAATGAAAAAATTTAACTACAGGATCCTCAGGATGCACTTTTTGTCTCACTGGATAAAGATCGTGGTGACGCTCACCATAATAATCCTCCTGATCCTGTCCGTATGGGGACTGATGTCGCTGGAGTCTTTTTACCGCCACCTCACCATAGCGCAGATGCCCATAAGCATACTCCTGGCGGGCCTCAACGCCGGCATATTCGTGTTCATGTACATGATATTTTTAAGGGGCGGCTTCACGAGCATAAAACAGACATCCATAAAAGGACAGAATGTAAACGTCGGATGGAACGACGTCATAGGCATAGACGAGGCCAAGCAGGAGGCGTGGGAAGTCGTGCAGTTGATAAAAGACAGGACGCGCCTCTCGAAGATCGGCGGCAAGATCCTCAGGGGGCTCCTGATGGTAGGGCCTCCCGGCTGCGGAAAGACATATCTGGCCAAGGCCATAGCGACAGAGGCCGGCATACCATTCATATCCATGTCAGGCAGTGAATTCACCGAGATATTCGTGGGTGTGGGCGCCGCCCGCGTCAGAAAGCTTTTCAAAATGGCGCGCGCGCTCGCTTACGGGCACGGCGCGTGCATCGTCTTCCTGGACGAATTGGACGCCATAGGCAGACAACGCTCGTTCAGTTTCTTCGGCGGCGGCCAGGAAACAAACAGCACACAAAACCAACTGCTCGTGGAGATGGACGGCCTGAAAGAAAAAGATTACAACGTGATCGTGATAGGCGCCACGAACGCCGCTGAAGGCGTCCTGGATCCCGCCCTTCTGAGACCCGGCAGGTTCGACAGGAAAATATACATAGACAGCCCCAGCGCGGAAGCGAGAGAAAAAGTTTTTGAATATTATCTTAAAAAAGTAAAATATGAAAAAGACCTGAATATCGGCCGCCTCGCGAGAAAGGCGGTTTACAAGACCCCTGCCGAGATCGAGAACATCATAAAAGAAGCCGCGCTCATAGCGACGCGGAACGGAAAAGACACTGTCGGGCACAAGGAAATATCCGAGGCCATGGAACGCATCGATATGGGCCTGAAACACAAACGCCAGATGACAAAAGAAGAAAAAGAGATGGTCGCGTTCCACGAAACAGGCCATCTGGTGGTAATGTACATCCTCCACCCCACTGACGACGTGTTCAAGGCGTCCATAATATCCAGGAAAGAAACGCTGGGCGCTGTCTATTCCCAGCCGCGCGAAGAATTATATACCTCGAACAAGGAAAGGATACTCGCCAACATCAAGGTTTCTCTTGGCGGATATGTCTCTGAAAAAATAAGATTCAATACCACGAGCGACGGGGTCACGGCCGATTTCAACCGCGCCATGCACCAGGCGCACAACATGGTATGGAGATTCGGCATGAGCAACGCCGGCTACGTGGGCGATTACACGGCGATACCCGAGGCCCAGCTTTCAGAATCGCTGAAAGAAAACCTCAACGCCGAAACCCAAAAGATAATACTCGGCTGCCTGAAAGACGTCGAGGACCTCCTGAAAAAAGAATGGCCTATAGTGGAAAGATTCGTAAAAGAGCTCCTCGCGAAAGAAGAGCTTGAATACGACGACATAGAGTCCATATTCAAAGAATACGGGAAAAGCCACAACACCAACAAATCAACATGACTGCCCGCCTGACCGGACGCAAGATCATACCTGCCGTGTTCCTATTGACCCTTTCTTTGTGCGGCTGCGATAAACCATCTTACCCGGCAGGCAAGGTCGAAGATTCACTAATAAAACTATGCGAGGATGAATACGGCCTCACGGACGTGAAGGTCAAGATAACCGGCTCCACGCTCGGGGTCTATATACCCATAGAAGGCCTTGTCGATTCTAATTTGAAGCTGGACAAGGACGCGGGGGAAAAGATCGAGGATGTGGCGCTTTCGATACACAGGGTCACCACCAGCACCGACATGCCCCTGAAGTTCTACACCCTGACGGCCAGAGACACCAGGGCAATCGGCGCGGAATTCATCCTGACCGGATTCATATACGACGTAATAAGGGTCCGCCTCCTCGATATCTCAAGAGGGGAATATTTCCGAAGGATATTGAGAGACTTCAGGTTTAACCCCGCGATAATGGGGGAACAAAAGATAAAAGAATTCTTTGACGCGTTGAAAAAAGACCCGGCCCTGGCGGAAAGGGTGAAATTCTTATTCTATCCCATTTACGCCATAGGCAAAAAAGACACGCAGGACATAAGAATAAACGAAATGGACGCGAAAGAGGTGTCTGAACGGGAGGCCCTGTTATACGTGAGGACTATCGAATCTTATGAGGTCGCCCCGGGATTCGAGGCGTATCTGGCCATATTCCCTCCCGGGTTCAACAACGAATATCTTGTCCTGATAGACCTGTCCGC
>Ga0265297_10004239_pt1 | contig 23822 bp, 31 predicted proteins | sample Munlanlwell13791_FD_192502 | JGI IMG/M metagenome (GOLD analysis project Ga0265297, IMG submission 192502) | Leachate microbial communities from a municipal landfill in Southern Ontario, Canada - Leachate well 137-91 | ecosystem: Engineered > Solid waste > Landfill > Unclassified | place... | reverse complement strand
GCGATAAAATATGACTGGATTAAAGCTAGGGCTACCGTGCCATACCGCGTAAGCTGGTTTATTTTTTCATAACCGGCCTTTCCCTCTTTAGCCATTTTTTCTAAAGCCGGGATAACCGCGGTTAAAAGCTGCATAATAATCGATGAGGATATGTAAGGCATAATCCCCAGGGCAAATATGGTCAGCTTTTCCATTGCGCCGCCGGAAAACATATTAATTATGCCAAAGATCGTACCGCCTTGGGTTTTAGCCAGACGGTTAAAAAACTCCGCTAGCGCTGCACCGTCAATTCCGGGAGTAGGGATATAACAACCTATCCGGTATACCGCGATTAAGGCTCCGGTAATAATCAGGCGCCTCTTTAGGTCCGGTATCTTAAACGAATTAACCAGCGCACTAAACATTGATCACTTCTACGGTGCCACCCGCTTTTTTAATTTCTTCAGCGGCTTTTTTAGAAAATGCGTGGGCCTGTATGCTAACCGGTTTCTTAATCTCACCCTGTCCCAGCACCTTGACTAATTTATGCTTATCCTTGATTAGCCCATGCAGTGCCAAAACTTCCGGATTAATCGTAGCTTCTTTTATCTTTACAAGGTTCGCTAAATTTATAATCTGGTATTCTTTCCTGAAAATATTGGCAAACCCGCGCTTAGGCATCTTACGCACTAAGGGAGACTGACCGCCTTCAAAGCCTAAATAAAAATGCCTTCCGGCGCGGGAAGTCTGGCCCTTGCTTCCCCGGGTAGAAGTCTTCCCGTGGCCGGAACTAGAGCCTCTGCCCAGGTATTTTCTGCGTTTGTGGCTGCCAGCGGGCGCCCGTAAATTAAACAGGTCTACCGGTTGTCCTGGCTCTTCTGTCTTCTTGGTTTTTAAGGAATTTTTACTTTTCATCTTCAATTGCCCTTAAGGCCTTTAAGGCCGGCAACCGTGGCCTTAATAACATTAATAGGATTATTAGATTTAAGGCATTTAGTGAGTATATCTTTTATTCCGGCTGCCTCACATATCGCGCGCACCGGGCCGGCGGCGATTACGCCCGTACCTTCGGAAGCGGGCTTGAGCATAACCTTAGCCGCGCCGTATTCGCCGATAATTTCATGCGGTATGGTGGAACCTTCTAATTTTACCCTGAAAAGGCTTTTCTTGGCCTTGGTCAGGGATTTGCGTATCGCATCGGCCACTTCATTCGCTTTATCCAGGGCGAAACCTACCCTGCCTTTAGTATCGCCAACAACAACCAAGGCGCTAAAATGCAGTTTTTTACCACCCTTGGTAACCTTGGTTACCCGGTTTATCGTAATTACTTTTTCAATTAATTCCGGCTGTTGCTCAATATTTAATTCGCGCATAAGTTAAAACTCCATTCCGCCTTTTCGCAAAGACTCAGCAAATTCCTTTATCCTACCGTGATATAAATAGCCTGCCCGGTCAAATATTATCTTGCTGATACCCTTCTCTTTGGCTAGCCGGGAAAAAGCCGCTCCGAAAACTTGAGCGGATTTAACGTTGCCGGCATTGCCTGCCTTCTGCTTAAATTCCTTGTTGGCCGTCGAGTAGGAAAATAATACCTTATTTTCGGTATCGTCAATAATCTGGGCGGAAAGGTTATTCAAACTGCGCTTGACTACCAGGCGCGGTTTGATTTTAGAGCCCTGCATTTTCATCCTGATCCGACGGTGCCTCTTTAACCTGGAGAGTTCTTTTTTATTCATTTTTATTTTCCACCACTGGTTGCCTGCGCCTTGCCTACCTTTTTCTTTACGTACTCGCCCGCAAAACGTATTCCTTTCCCCTTATATGGTTCAGGAGGAAAAATAGCACGTATCTCGGTAGACACCTTCCCGATCAATTGTTTATCAATACCCTTTACGACTATCTGCGTGGGTTTAGGGGTTTCTATTGTTATGCCTGGCGGTATCTGAAAATTTACCGGATGCGAAAACCCTAAGCTCATATTCAGATTACTACCCTGCACCGCTGCTTTAAAACCTACTCCGATTATCTCAAGCTCCCTGGTATAACCTTCGCTTACACCTTTAATCATATTAACTATCAGGGCCCGGTGTAATCCATGGAGAGACTTATCCATCTTGGTGTCTGCTACTCGCTTAACCAGGATCTGCCCGTCTTTAATTTCCAGGTCAATCCGGGGAGAAAGACCCATATTTAATTTGCCTTTAGCGCCCTCTACCGAGACAACGCGGTCCTTTACCTCAACCTTGACATCCTTGGGAATAATAATAAGCTTCTTTCCTATTCTAGACATAATTTTCCTTACCAGATATAACCGATAACCTCTCCGCCTAAGCCTTTTTCGCGGGCATCTTTATCAGTCATCACTCCGCCCGAAGTAGAAATAACTGCCAAACCCTTGCCTCTTAAAACTACCGGTACTTTCTTGTGCTTGACATATAAACGCAGGCCCGGTCGGGAAATACGCTTTATATTCCTGATCGCGGATTTTCCCGCAATATATTTCAAATAAATGCGTACCAATCCCTGTTTTTTATCCTCAATCAGTTTAAAATTATCTACATAACTTTCTCTTTTTAGGATATCCATAATAGATTTTATGGTTTTGGAAGCCGGGACATCTACGCTATCCTTCCTGGTCATAATGGCATTACGTATAATTGTAAAGCAATCGGCTATTAAATCGGTCCTTGACATTTACCCCCCAATTCTCCTTTTTTCTTAAAAACCTCTGCTACCAGCTGGCTTTCTTGACACCCGGGATTAAGCCTTGCCAGGCCAGCTCTCTAAAACATATGCGGCATAGCTGGAACCTGCGCAGATACCCGCCGCTCCTGCCGCAAATAGCGCAACGGTTATATTTACGCGTTGAGAACTTTGGCGTCCTTTTCCACCTTGCTATCTGTGAGTTTTTAGCCATAGCGTTATTATTTAATCCTTATCTGTTTTAAAGGGCATGCCGAATAATTTCAGCATCAGAAAAGCCTGCTCCTTTGATTTCACATTTTTAATTACAAAGGTTATATCCATGCCTTGCGTCCGGGTTAACTTATCATACTCAATCTCCGGGAATATTCCTTGTTCGGAAAGGCCCAAAGTATAATTGCCCGCTTTATCAAAGGCGTTGGTAGAAACCCCCCTGAAATCGCGGATACGCGGCAAGGCGATATTCAGCAGGCGGTCCATAAATTCATACATCATTGCCCGGCGCAAAGTAACTTTGCAGCCTATAGGTGAACCTTCTCTGACCTTAAAGTTAGAAATAGCTTTTTTGGCCCGTCGGATAATCGGCTTTTGCCCGGTGATGGACGCCAATTCTTCCATCGCCTTTTCCAGGATCTTTACATCCTGTAAGGCTTCGCCTACGCCCATATTTACCACTATTTTTTCCAGGCGCGGCACAGCCATCTTATTTTTAAGTTTTAAGTCCCGCACCATCTGCGGAGCTATCTCTTTTCTGTATTTTTCCAGTAATCTGGGGGCTATTCTTTCCATCTTTTTATATTGCCTCTTTACAAGTTTTACAGATGCGGATCTTTGTGCCGTCTTTTAAAACAGAAAAACCCACTCTGCGCGGGCGGTCGCAATGTTTACAGACCAGCATAATGTTGGCAATAGCCATAGGCATTTCGATCGAAACAATCCCGCCTTTTTGGTCCTGGCGGGTCTGGCGCTTATGTTTCTTGGCTAAGTTCAGGCCTTCTACCAGGGCGCGGCCAGACGCAGAAATTACCTGAATGACCTTGCCTTTTTTTCCTTTATCTTTTCCTTTGAGCGCCTGGACGATATCGTTTTTTCTTATTTTTTGCATTTTAAATTACCTCGGGAGCCAAAGATATAATCTTAGAAAAATTTCTATCCCTTAATTCTCGCGCTACCGGTCCAAACACGCGCGTACCGCGGGGATTGAACTGGTTATCGATAAATACCACGGCATTCCGGTCAAACCTTAATACCGAACCGTCAGGCCGCCTTATCGCCTGCCTGGTCCTGACGATGACCGCCTTGGCCTTTTCCCCTTTTTTTATCGTCGCATCGGGTGAAGACTCTTTTATATTCACATTGACTACATCGCCGATCTGGGCATTAGCGCAATTCTTCTTACCCAGGACGCAGATAAGCGAAGCCCGTTTTGCTCCGGTATTATCTGCGACGCTTAATATTGAGCGTAATTGGATCATTTTTAAACTTCCCTGCCTGTCGGCAAGACAGGCTCTTTAACTTCTATTTTTTCAACTCCCGGGACCTTTTTTATTACCTCCAGGACCCGAAAACGTTTGTCTTTAGAGATGGGCCGGGTTTCTTCTATGCGCACCGTATCTCCCAATTTAGCCGTTCCCTTTTCGTCATGCGCCTTAAATTTATTATAACTCTTGTTTACCCGGGAATACTTCGTGTGCTTACTTATTTGCATTACGCGCACAATAACTGTTTTCTGCATCTTATCGCTTACGACTATGCCGGTAAATTGCCTTCTTTTGCCCATTTTTATTTTTCTTTCTTTGTATTTAATACGGTAGCGACCACGCTTAATTCCCTTCTAATCAGGGAAAACCTATGCGGTTTTTCCACTCTGCCGGAATAACGTTGTCCGTTTAATTTGAAAAGCTCCTCTTTCAAGGCCTTTTCTTTATCCAGTAATTCACTTTTCGATAAACCCGTTAATTCTTTAGCTTTTAGTTTTTTAGCCATTTTTACCTTTGCAAGCGGCTGATAAATTTAGTGCGGAGCGGCAATTTATAAGCCACCAGCCTAAAACACTGACGGGCATACTCTTCGGGCACCCCGCCCAATTCTAACAATATCCTGCCCCTCTTAACTACGGCGACCCAATGGTCCAGGTCCCCTTTACCCTTGCCCATACGTACTTCCGCCGGTTTTTTAGTGATGGATTTATCCGGGAAAACCCTGATCCAAAGCTTACCGCCTTTATGCAGCTGGCGGGCAATAATGACGCGCGCAGCTTCAATCTGTGTGTTCTTTAACCAGCCGTTATCCAGGCTCTTTAATCCGAATTCCCCAAAGGCCAAATCCGCGCCGCTAGTCGCAACACCCCTGCGCTGCCCCTTCTGTAATTTACGGTATTTTACTCTCTTGGGCATAAGAGGCATCTTATTTTATCTCCTCTTTAGCCTTGACTTTTTCTTCCGGAATTGCCGCAGCTTCCAGCCTAGACTTCTTTTCCAGTATATCGCCTTTATAAATCCAAACCTTAACCCCGATAAGCCCGTAGGTAGTAAGACTCTCGGCAAAACCATAATCTATATCCGCGCGTAAAGTCTGTAAGGGTACCTTACCCTGCTTATAAGTCTCGGTACGGGACATCTCCGCACCGTTAAGCCGGCCGGCGCAACAAACGCGTATCCCCTTTACTCCGGCATTTATGGACTGCTCCATAGCGCGTTTTACCGCGCGCCGGAAAGCCACTCTCTTTTCCATCTGAAAAGCGACATTTTCCGCAACTAATTGCGCATCTTGCTGCGGATTCTTCACCTCTTCAATATCAATGGCGATCTCCTGATTGATCATATTATTCAAATCTTCCCTCAAGCGCTCGATGTCCGCGCCATGCCTACCAATGATAATGCCGGGCCGCGCGCTGAATATACGAATCCTTAATTTATCCGCCAATCTTTCAATAACGATCTTAGAGACCGCAGCCTGCTTGAATCTTTTCTTGATAAACTTACGGATATTATAATCCTGATAGATGAACTTAGGATAATCCTTATGCCCGGCAAACCAGCGGGAATGCCAGTTCCGGATAAAGCCTATTCTTAAAATTAACGGATTAACCTTTTGTCCCATTTATTATTCTCCTGATTTTAAATCTAGCTCTATTTTTATATGCGCCGTGCGTTTTAAGATCGGCTGGGCCCTACCGAACGCCGCTGCCTTAAACCTTTTCCAGCTCGGGCCCGGGTTACAAATGGCCTTGGACACATAGAGCTGTTCCCGATTAAACCCTTTGACCTTGGCGTTAGCCACAGCGGATTTTAAAATCTTAATCAAGTACTCTTTAGGCCGTTTATTTATGTTTAGAAGTATGGCCTGGGCGCTGGATGCGTCTTTTCCGCGGATAAGGTCCATAACCTGCCTGACCTTCGTCGGTGATATTCTTAAAAATTTACCTTCTGCTTTCGCTATCATTTTTTCCTATCTGCTACCTACTATCTACTGACTACTCTTATTAGGTTTTCTCCAACGCTTTTTTAGCCTTTACGCCGCCGTGTTTCCTGAATATACGGCTGGGAGCAAATTCGCCTAATTTGTGGCCGACCATATTCTCGGTTATAAAAACCGGAACATGTTTTTTACCGTCGTGCACGGCAAAGGTCAAACCTACAAAATCGGGTATCACCGTTGAACTTCTAGACCAGGTCTTAATTGCCTGGCGCGTTCCGGACTTGCGCTGTTGGTCAACTTTCCTTAATAACCTTTCTTCAACAAAAGGCCCTTTTTTAAGTGAACGCGGCATTATGGCTTCCTTCTTTTAATAACAAACTTATTAGAATACCGATTCGGTTTTCTGGTCCGGTAGCCTTTGGTCGGCTTACCCCAGGGAGTAACCGGATGCGGGTTGCCCTGTCCGGATTTTCCCTCGCCTCCGCCATGCGGATGGTCTACCGGGTTCATCACTAAACCTCTTGACTGCGGTTTTACGCCCAACCACCTGTTCCGGCCTGCCTTACCCAGGTAAAGCGCTTCGTGTTCTACATTTCCCACCTGGCCGACAGTAGCGTGGCAATCCAGGCTGATCAGTCTTACCTCGCCGGAAGGAAGTTTAATATGGGCAAAATCTCCTTCTTTCGCCATAATCTGCGCGCTGGAACCGGCAGAACGCACAATCTGTCCCCCCTGGCCTTTGCTTAATTCTACATTATGAATAAGTGTCCCCGAAGGCATATGCCTTAAGAGCAGGCAGTTACCGGTCTGAATTTCTACGTCTTTCTGGTTGCTGGAAATAACGCTCTGTCCTACGCTCAAGCCTACCGGAGCTAGTATATACCTTCTTTCTTTATTCGGGTACTCTATCAAGGCGATACGCGATGAACGGTTAGGGTCATACTCAATAGCGATAATCTTACCCGCTACATCAAGAATATCCCGTTTAAAATCGATAACCCTTAACATCCGCTTATGCCCGCCGCCGCGATGCCGGGAAGTAATCCGGCCGTAGGCGTTCCTGCCGCCGCTTTTCTTCAAGGGGCGCAACAGGCGTTTTTCCGGCGTAGTCTTGGTGATTTCCAGAAAATCCGCACCCGTCATATGCCTGCGTGAAGGTGTTGTTGGTTTAAAATATTTAAGTCCCATGCCTTTTAAGCTACCTCTATTTTTTGCCCTGCCTGTAAAGTCACTACTGCTTTTTTGGTTTCGGGAGTCCTGCCTAGCTGGTGGCGCACCCGCTTTAGTTTCCCAGCGGAAACAAAGGTATTTACATCTTTAACCTTGACTTTATAGAGCTGTTCTACCGCCTGTTTGATCTGGATTTTATTCGCCTTGATGCCGACTAGAAAAAGATACTTGGCATCCGGTTCATACTCTGTCGACTTTTCCGTGCGCATTAAAGACTTGATGATATCCTGTGAATAATTCATTTACCTAACCTTTTAGTCAATTGGCTTAAGCCGTCTTTAGTAATAATTATTTTTTTATGGCTCATAACTTCGTAAACATGCGTGTCCGAAGCCAGATTAAATCTTAGGAAACCGATATTCCTTAGAGCTAACTTCGTGTTCTCTGCGGCCTTATCCAACAATAAAAGCGTAGATAAAGCTTTCCTCTTTTTTGCGCCGGCCACTTTAAGATGCGTGAATATTTTGAGCGCGTCTTTAGTTTTAGTATTCTCTAACTTAAATTCATCCAGAACGATTAAATTGTTTTCTTTTACTTTAGCATTCAAGCCGGATTTTAGAGCCGTCTTTTTTATCTTATCCGGGAGGACATAAGAAAAATCTCTCGGGTGCGGGCCAAAGGTTACGCCGCCGTGGCGCCATAAAGGCGAACGGTTCGAACCTACGCGCGCGCGGCCCGTACCTTTCTGCTTCCAGGGTTTCTTGCCGCCTCCGGACACCTCGCCCCTTGTTTTAGTGGCCGCCAGGCCTTTTCTCTGGTTAGCCCGGTAGGCGGTAATCGCCTGGTATACAGCCTCCGCGTTGATTATGCCGTCAAAGACCGCACTATTCAACTTTACGCTATCTACTTCTTTGCCTGCCGCGTTATATATAGGTAAGGTGATGGCTTCCATTTATTATTTTTTCTTCTCTTTTACGGCTGCGCTCTTTGCCGCAGAAGCCGCTCTAGCCGTTTTTTTCAGAGCCTTTTTGATAATGACATAGCTATTTTTATAACCGGGGACAGCTCCCTTAACCAAAAGGAGATTATTCTCCACATCTATTCGCATAACCTTTAAGTTCTGAGTGGTGACCTGCTTAGCTCCCATATGCCCGGGCATATGGTGGCCTTTCCACACTCTTCCGGGCGTAGTGCTTGAGCCGACCGAACCGGCCCGGCGACGGGAAGTTGAACCATGCGTCATTGGGCCGCCATGCCAATGCCAGCGCTTCATACCGCCCTGGAACCCCTTGCCGATGGAAACTCCCGTAACATCAACAAAATCCCCCGGGGCAAAAATATCCACCTTCAGTTCTTCGCCTATTTTATATTCTTTAGCCGCATCCTTGTTTAACTCTCTGATCAGCTTGCGGCCGGGTATGTTCAATTTCTTAAAATATCCGGCAAGCGGTTTTTTCAGCCTTTGCTCATTCGTTAAGTCAAACCCCAACTGAACATTTTTTTCATTTACCGCTAATACCGGGCAGGGCCCGGCCTCAATAGCGGTGACGCTCACGAATGAGCCGTCATCAGCAAAAATCTGGGTCATGCCTATTTTTTTGCCTAATATACCGGTCATTTTATCTCAACATCTACCCCTGCGGGCAGGTTCAGCTTCCTTAACGCATCTATCGTTTTGGCCGTTGGTTCAAATATATCGATAAGCCGTTTATGCGTGGATAAATCAAACTGCTCGCGCGACTTTTTATCGATAACCGGAGAGCGTAATACTGTATAGATTTCACGCCTGGTCGGCAGCGGAACCGGGCCGGCGATTTTAGCGCCGGTCCGTTTCACCGTCTCCACGATCTCCAGGACCGCCTGGTCCAAGAGGCGATGATCATAAGCCTTTAGTTTTATACGTATCTTTTGCTGTGTGCCTGACATATCTTTATGCAATAATCTCCGTAACTACTCCTGCGCCTACGGTATGGCCGCCTTCGCGGATAGCAAAGCGCGACTCTTTTTCCATAGCGATAGGCGTAATCAATTCTACTTCCAGGTTAACGTTATCTCCCGGCATAACCATTTCTACGCCGGTAGGGAGCGTAACATTTCCGGTAACATCGGTTGTCCGGAAATAGAATTGCGGACGGTAACCTTTAAAAAACGGCGTATGCCTTCCGCCTTCTTCCTTGGTCAGGATATAAACCTGGGCCTTAAACTTAGTATGGGGAGTAATGGACTTGGGAGCAGCAATAACCATACCGCGTTCAATATCGTTCTTTTCCACGCCCCTTAATAGCAAGCCGACATTATCACCGGCCTGGCCTTCATCCAGAAGCTTGCGGAACATTTCTATCCCGGTAACTACCGACTTCTTTACTTCGGGCCTTAAACCTATAATCTCAACTTCTTCGCTCAGTTTTACCTTACCGCGTTCTATTCTTCCGGTAGCCACCGTGCCTCTACCTTCGATGCTGAATACGTCTTCTACCGCCATCAATAAAGGTTTATCCAGGTCTCTGACCGGCAGAGGAATAAACTCATCGCAAGCCTTAATCAGGTCTAAAATCGGCTTGCAATCAGCGCTGGTAGGATCATTTGCCGCAGCCAGAGCTTTAGATGCGCTGCCGCGGATAATCGGAGTCTTATCTCCCGGATATCCGTATTTAGTAAGCAATTCCCGGACTTCCATTTCCACCAGGTCCAAAAGTTCATTATCCGTAACTAAATCAACTTTGTTTAAAAACACAACCATCGAAGGGACATTGACCTGTCTGGCTAAAAGGATATGCTCCCTCGTCTGAGGCATAGGGCCGTCAGCCGCGGAAACCACCAATATAGCGCCATCCATCTGCGCTGCGCCGGTAATCATGTTCTTGATATAGTCGGCATGGCCCGGGCAGTCAATATGCGCGTAATGGCGGGAATCCGATTCGTATTCAACGTGGGCAACAGAAATAGTAACGGTTTTGGTATCGTCCCTTACTGTTCCACCCTTGGCGATATCAGCATAGGCCTTGGCGGTCGCCCTGCCCAACTTAGCCAAAATATTAACAATAGCTGCGGTCAAGGTAGTTTTGCCGTGATCGATGTGTCCGATAGTTCCGATATTTACGTGTGGCTTACTCCTGACAAACTTTTCTTTAGCCATTTTCCCTCCTGTTTTTATTAAAAGCTTTTTCTGGTCGAACCTGTAGCAGCAAACCCGGTTATAATTTTCTCTGCTATATGTGCAGGCACTTCGCTGTAAAACGAAGGCTCCATTGTATAGGATGCACGGCCTTGTGTCAAGGATCTTAGTATAGTAGCATAGTTGAAAACTTCAGCTAGCGGAATGTTCGCCCTGATGGTGCGCAGGTTAAGGCGCTGTGCAAGTGAAATTATTTTTGCCCGTCGAGAACTTAAGTCGCCGATGACCTGGCCCATAAATTCTTCCGGGACGATTACCTCCATATCCATGATCGGTTCTAATAAAACAGGGCCGGCTTTTCTTAAGCCCTCATTGAAGGCCAGCGACCCGGCCATTTGGAACGCTAATTCCGAAGAATCAACTTCATGAAAAGAACCGTCAACCAGAATAGTTTTTACATCCGTTACCGGATACCCCGCTAAGACCCCGGATTTAGCTGCGCCCATAATCCCCTGTTTTACCGCCGGGATATATTCACGCGGGATAGCGCCGCTTTTTATTTTATCTTCAAAGGTAATGCCTGCGCCCGGAGCTTCCTGCGGCTCCATTTCAATAACGCAATGCCCGTATTGCCCGCGGCCACCGGACTGCGAAATAAATTTTCCTACTGAACGCACTTTTTTAGTCAAGGTCTCGCGGTAAGCTACCTGGGGTACGCCGACCTGGGCTTCCACATTAAACTCGCGCATAATCCGGTCAATAATTATCTCCAGGTGCAATTGGCCCATCCCGGCAATTAAAGTCTGGCCGGTTTCCTGGTTATAAGTAACTTTAAAAGACGGGTCCTCATCTTCTAATTTATGCAAAGCCATACCTAATCTTTCCTGTGCGTCTTTGGTCTTAGGCTCAATCGCCTGCTGGATAACCGGTTCGGGGAAACGCATCGCTTCAATCAAAATTGGGTTATTTTCCGTACAAAGAGTATCGCCGGTTTTAGTCTCCTTCAACCCTACGGCAGCGGCAATCTCTCCGCAGGAAATACTTTCGACTATTTCCTGCCGGTTAGCGTGCATCTTGACTATCTTGGTTACCCTTTCCCGCGTCCTCTTGGAGGCATTATAGAGATAAGAACTGGAGGTCAACGTGCCCGAATATACGCGGACATAATTAATCTTCCCTACGTAAGGGTCAGTAGCTACCTTAAAACAAAACGCGCAAAAAGGCGCCTTTTCGGAAACCTTAATTTCCTCAAACTCGCCTGTCTCGGGGTTCGTCCCTTTGACCGGGGGTACATCCAGCGGAGAAGGAAGGTAATCCTTGACTGCGTCTAAAATCATCTGTACCCCTTTATTCTTAAAAGATGAACCGCAGAGGACCGGGACAAATTTATTAGCGATAACCCCTTTTCTTATCGCAATTTTTAATTCCTCTGCCGTAATTTTTTTACCGTGCAGGTAATCTTCCATAATTTTATCATCAACCTCAGCCAGCCTTTCAATCATGACCGTATACTGTTTTTCAACTTCCGGCATTAATTCCGCCGGAATATCCCTGATCTCGCTATCTTTCCCCAGATCATCTTTATAAAAAATAAGCTTCATCTCAACCAGGTCAATGATTCCCTTAAAATCCCCGTCCTTACCGAAAGGTAACTGGATCGGCGCAGCATTGGTCCCTAGCCTTTTATGCATCTGGTCAATTGCCTCCAGAAAATTACTTCCGGTCCTATCCATCTTGTTCACGAAAGCAATCCTGGGCACGCCGTAACGGTCAGCCTGACGCCAGACTGTTTCGGATTGCGGCTCAACGCCGCCGACCCCGCAGAAAATCACTACTGCCCCATCTAATACTTTTAAAGATCTCTCTACTTCAATCGTAAAATCTACGTGGCCGGGAGTATCGATTAAATTAATATGGATATCTTTCCAGGCACAGGTTGTCGCTGCCGAAGTTATGGTAATACCGCGTTCCTGCTCCTGGACCATCCAGTCCATGGTCGCGGTCCCTTCATGCACTTCTCCCAGCTTATAATTTCTTCCCGTGTAAAAAAGGATGCGCTCGCTGGTCGTGGTTTTTCCCGCGTCAATGTGCGCGATTATCCCGATATTCCTGATTTTATCTAAAGGTACTTTTTCCATATTCTTTCTTTCCCTACCTACTACCTACTAACTACTACTTACTGCTTTTCTACCACCTAAAGTGCGCAAAGGCCTTGTTCGATTCGGCCATCTTGTGCGTATCGTCCCTTTTTTTGATTACTGAACCTTCTCCCTTGTAAGCCGCCATAATTTCTTCTGCTAATTTTTGCTCCATAGGTTTGCCTTTTTTATTCTGGGCAAAATCCCTTATCCAGCGCAGGGCTATGGATGTGCCGCGTTCCTGGCGTACTTCAATCGGCACCTGGTAGGTCGCTCCACCCACACGCCGGGGCTTAACTTCTAGCCGCGGGCGGGCATTATCCAGGGCTTTATAAAAAACTTTCAAGATATCCTGTTCATTAAGGTTCTTTTTTACGATCTCAAAAGCGCCGTAGACTATTTTTTCGGCAGTAGCCTTTTTGCCTTCCAGCATAACCATATTCACGAATTTAGCCACTACCTTACTATTAAGCTTTGGATCGGCTAATACTACTTTTTCTTGAGCTTTTCTTCTTCTCATTATATTTTCCTTTATTACTAGTTAGGGACTATTTAGGTCTCTTGGCTCCGTATTTTGACCTGCCTCTTCTTCTGGCACTAACCCCTGCGGTATCCAATGTGCCCCTGACAATATGATACCTTACGCCAGGCAGATCCTTAACGCGCCCTCCCCTGACTAAAACTATGGAATGTTCCTGCAAATTATGCCCCTCACCCGGGATATAAGCAGTAACCTCTATGCCGGTAGTTAACCTGACCCTGGCGACCTTACGCAAGGCGGAATTAGGTTTCTTCGGCGTCATAGTGCGCACCTGTAAACATACTCCGCGCCTCTGCGGACAAGCCTTTAAAGCCGGGGACTTGCTCTTTTTATGTTTGGAAATTCTTCCTAACCTGATTAACTGTGAGATTGTGGGCATAGATTTATTCCTTTTTATCGGTTACATTTTTTAGAACTTCAATGTCACGATGGCCGCGAAAACCCGTTCCTGCCGGGATAAGATGCCCGACAATAACGTTTTCTTTTAAACCGAATAATTCATCGTGTTTTCCGCTGGTAGCCGCTTCAGTCAATACGCGGGTAGTCTCCTGGAAACTGGCAGCCGAAATAAAACTCTCGGTAGTTAAAGACGCCTTGGTAATGCCCAGCAAAAGCGGAGTAGCCACAGCGGGCTTAGCACCTTTTTTAATTACCCGGGAGTTTTCTTTCTGAAATACCCATTTATCCACCTGTTGGGTGGCTAAAAATTCAGTATCACCCGGGTCTTCCACGCGTACTTTTTTTAACATCTGGCGGATAATTAACTCAATATGCTTATCATTGATCCGCACGCCCTGCAAGCGGTATACTTCCTGCACTTCGTTTACCAGATACTCCTGTAAGACCTTATCTCCGCAAACACGCAGGATATCCTGTAAAACCACCGGGCCATCGGTTAACTGCTGGCCGGCCTCAACTTTATCGCCTTTATAGACATTCGGATGCTTGCCGTGCGGAATAACATATTCTCTCTGCATGCCAGTGGTGGACTTAACAATAATTACCCGCTGCCCTTTTTTCGTCTCGCCAAACTCTACAAAACCGTCTATTTCGCTGATGATTGCCGGGTCCTTCGGCCGCCTGGCTTCAAATAACTCCGCTACGCGCGGAAGGCCGCCGGTAATATCCCTGGTCTTAACGACCATCCGCGGAATCTTGGCCAGGAGATCGCCTCCGTCAACTTTCTGGCCGTCCTTGACCATAATATGTGCGCCGATCGGAATGGGGTAAATCCCCAGGATTTCCTTGGACGTATCCAGGATAATAATCTGCGGATGATACTCCTGCTTATGTTCAACTACTACGCGCTCGGTTAACTTGGTAACCGGATTAAGCTCTTCTTTAAGCGTAATATCTTCTTTTAGGTCTTCACATTTTACGCTTCCGGGAACTTCGGTTAAAACCGGCAAGGTATAAGGATCCCAATGAACAAAAGCAAGATCTTTTTCTACTTCGCCGCCGTCGGCAACATTAATAAATGCGCCTTGCGGGATAGGAAAACGCTCTAATTCCCTGCCTTGCTTATCATTAATGCTTAAAGAGCCATTGCGGTTTAAAACAATAAACTCCTTGTTCTTTTCTACTATTCTTAAATTATGGTATTTAAGTATACCTTTACTCTTGGATTTGATAAAAGACTGCTCTACCTTACGGGAAGCCGTACCTCCGATATGAAAAGTCCTCATGGTCAGCTGGGTCCCGGGTTCGCCGATACTCTGGGCTGCCACCACGCCTACTGCCTCGCCTAATTCCGCGATTCTTCCGGTAGCCAGGTTACGGCCGTAACATTTAGTGCAGACGCCCCTTCCCGACTCGCAGGTCAAAACGCTGCGAATACGGATCTTTTCAATACCTAATGATTCAATCATCTCCGCCTTATCTTCAGGGATCTCCGAGCCGGTTGCGACAATAACTTCATCGGTAATAATGTCCACGATATTATCTAAGGCTACGCGCCCCACAATACGGTCTTTAAGCGAAACCACCTCTTCGTCGCCTTCAATGATCGCCGAAACCGTAATTCCGTTAAGCGTTCCGCAATCCTCTTCCGCGACAATAACCTCCTGGGCAACATCAACCAGCCTGCGGGTTAAATAACCGGCATCCGCGGTCTTTAACGCGGTGTCCGCTAAACCCTTACGCGCGCCGTGCGTAGAGATAAAATATTCCAAAACATTCAATCCTTCCCTGAAATTAGCGGTAATCGGGCTTTCGATGATTTCTCCTGAAGGCTTGGCCATAAGCCCGCGCATACCGGCCAGCTGCCTGACCTGTAAACGCGAACCTCTAGCGCCGGAATCAGCCATCATAAATATAGGATTAAAGCTATCCATCCCTTTGAATAATAAATCCGAGATTTCATCCGTGGCGTGCGTCCAGATATCAATGATTTTGGACTTACGTTCGCTGTCGGTGATAACGCCGCGGCGGTACTGTTCTTCAACTTTAGCCACTTTTTCTTTGGCATCTTTTAAAACTTCCGGCTTGGCTTGCGGTATCTGCAGGTCATCTATACCGATGGATATACCGCCCTGGGTGCCCATCTCAAAACCCAGCTTCTTGATATCATCAAGCAGATTGATTAAAGCGGTATGCCCAAACCTCTTATAACAATCAACCACAATATCCCCAACCTTGGATTTGTTTAATTCCTTATTTACGAAGCCGAATTCTTTTGGCAAGACCTGATTAAATAAGGTCCTGCCTACGGTAGTAGCGATAATCTGCTTTCCGGGAATAATCTTCTTTTCATCCAGGTCAAAAATACTCTCTACCCTTAGTTTGATTTTAGTATGCAAAGCTACGATTTTATCTGCGTGGGCAATAATAACTTCTTCGGCATCGGCAAAGATCATCCCTTCCCCCTTTAACCCGGGTTTCTCCTTGGTCAGATAATGCACTCCCAGGATGATATCCTGGGTAGGAGTGATGATCGGCCGGCCGTCGGCGGGAGAGAATACGTTATTTATAGCCAACATTAAAATCTTGGCCTCTAGCTGCGATTCCAAAGACAAAGGCACGTGCACAGCCATCTGGTCGCCGTCAAAGTCGGCGTTAAAAGCGGTACAGACCAGAGGATGGATTTTGATGGATTTTCCTTCGATTAAAAGCGGCTGGAAGGCCTGGATACCCAGACGGTGCAAAGTCGGCGCGCGGTTCAATAATACCGGATGGTCCTTAATCACCTCATCCAGTATATCCCAAACCTCAATTTTACCGCGCTCAACCATTCTGCGCGCGCCTTTGATCGTATGCACAAAACCCTTTTCTCTCAGTTTCTTGATAATAAACGGCTCAAATAATTCCAGGGCCATCTGTTTAGGCAAGCCGCATTCATGAAGTTTTAATTCGGGCCCAACTACTATAACGGAGCGGCCCGAATAATCTACGCGCTTACCCAAAAGATTTTGCCTAAAGCGCCCTTGCTTGCCTTTGAGCATATCGGATAAGCTCTTTAACGGCCGGTTATTCGCGCCCATCACCGCTTTACCGTGCCTGCCGTTATCCAGGAGCGCGTCTACTGCCTCCTGAAGCATGCGTTTTTCGTTACGAATGATGATCTCCGGGGCGTTGAGCTCCATTAATTTCTTTAAACGGTTATTCCGGTTGATTACCCGGCGATATAAGTCATTCAGGTCGGATGTGGCAAACCTTCCGCCGTCTAACGGGACCAAAGGCCTTAAATCCGGAGGGATAACCGGCAGGATTTCCAGAATCATCCATTCCGGATTATTGCCGGATTTCTTAAAGTCTTCAACGATCTTTAAGCTCTTCAAGCCTTTACGGTTATTGAGAGAATCCTTAGATTTTTCCAGGTCGCGCCTTAATTTACGGCGGTGCCCGTCTAAATCCAGCTCCTTTAAAAGATCCCTGACCGCTTCCGCCCCGATCTTGGCCTTGAAATTCGCGCCATATTTAGCTAAGGCTTCCTGGTATTTATCCTCGGTTAAAAGTTCTTTTTTCTTTAAAGGGGTGGTCCCGGGGTCAATAATTACATATTCCTCATAATAAATTATTTTTTCCAGGTCCCTTAAACCTATATCCAGCAGAGCAGACATACGGCTAGGCACGGCTTTAAAAAACCAGATATGCGTAACCGCGGTAGCCAAATCAATATGGCCCATGCGTTCCCTGCGTACGCTCGAACGCTCAACAGTCACCCCGCAACGGTCGCAGGTTATGCCTTTAAATTTAATGCCTTTATATTTACCGCAGTTGCACTCCCAATCGCGTACGGGGCCAAAAATCTTTTCGCAAAAAAGGCCGTCCTTTTCCGGTTTTAACGTCCGGTAGTTTATCGTCTCCGCCTTCTTGACTTCGCCTTTAGACCAGGATTTGATTATCTGGGGAGAAGCGATTTTAATCGAAATACTGTCAAAAGAAACTATCTCTTCCATTATTTCGCCTTTTCTGTCCGGATATCCAGACCTAAACCTTGCAGCTCTTTAATCAAAACATTAAATGACTCCGGCGTGCCGTGAGTCAAACGCTGTTCACCTTTAACAATCGCTTCATAAATTCTGGTCCTGCCGGAAACATCGTCGCTCTTTACGGTCAACATCTCCTGCAAGCTGAATGCCGCGCCATAGGCCTCTAAGGCCCAGACTTCCATTTCACCTAATCTCTGTCCGCCAAACTGGGCTTTACCGCCTAAAGGCTGCTGCGTAACCAGGGAATATGGCCCGATAGACCGCGCGTGTATCTTTTCATCCACCAGGTGGATCAATTTCATTACGTACATATAACCTACGGTAACCTTATGGTCAAAGGGTTCACCGCTATAGCCGTCATATAACTGAATTTTTCCATCTTCGGGTAAACCCGCTTTTTTCAGCATCTCTTTGATTTCCTTCTCGCTGGCACCGTCAAAAACCGGAGTCCCGACATAAAGGCCCAGTAACTTAGCTGCCCAGCCTAAATGGCATTCCAGGATCTGGCCTACGTTCATACGGCTGGGTACGCCTAAGGGATTTAAAACTACTTCCACCGGCGTGCCGTCCGGCAGATATGGCATATCTTCTTCGGGCATAATTCTGGCAACCACACCTTTATTGCCGTGCCTGCCGGCCAATTTATCGCCTTCAGCCAGCCGGCGCTTGGTCGCAATATAAACTACTACCCTTTTTAATACTCCGGCCGGTAGTTCATCGCCGCGCCTGACCTTCTCAATCTCCTGCTCTTGCTCAGAAAGTAACTCGCTGACCTGTTCCTCAAAAGAAGCGGCAAGGATCTTGGCTTCTTCATTATCGCTAAAATCGTATCTTTCTACCTTTTTCTTATCAATACCGAGGAGTTGGGCTAATCGCGTTATTTTTTCGGCCTGCACAAACTCCACTTCCTGCTTATAATAAGCCTTCAACTCCCGGATTTTAGCCAATTCGGTAGATTTTTCTTCCTTAGATTTTCTACCGCGGTCCTTACGCGAGAAAACATGCACGTCTATAACTACGCCCTGGACGCCCGGAGGCACGATTAAAGAAGTATCGCGCACGTCGCCGGCTTTTTCACCGAAGATCGCCCTTAAAAGCCTCTCTTCCGGAGAAGGCTCGGAATCAGTCTTCGGCGTAATCTTACCGACTAATATATCGCCGGGAGAAACCTCGGCGCCAATGCGGACAATACCGCTTTCGTCCAGGTTGGCTAAAGCCTCTTCGCTGACATTAGGGATATCGCGCGTAATTTCTTCGTTACCCAGGCGGGTCTCCGTAGCTTCAATTTCAAATTCCTCTATATGGATAGAAGTAAAAGCATCCTGCTCAACTAATTTTTCACTGATGAGGATAGCGTCTTCAAAGTTATATCCGCGCCAGGGCATAAAAGCGACTAAAACATTTTTGCCTAAGGCTAATTCGCCGCCCTTAGTGCCGATACCATCAGCGATCACTTCACCCGCTTCTACTTTATCCCCAAGCTTTACAATCGGACGCTGATTAATAGATGTATCATTATTGGTGCGCAAAAATTTCTTTAAATGGTAGATTTTTTTTCCGATCGTAATGGAAGAGGAATCAATGCTGGTAACCTTGCCGGATTCTTGCGCGATAACCATATTCCCGGAATCCCGGGCGACCTTCTCCTCCATCTGCGTTCCGACTAACGGCGGCTCGGTAATCATTAAAGGCACGCCCTGTCTTTGCATATTTGAACCCATCAGCGCGCGGTTAGCATCATCATGCTCCAAGAACGGGATGAGCGAGGCGGCGACGGAAACCAACTGCTTAGGAGAAACATCCATATATTGAACCTGTTTTCCCGCAACCTTGGGAAAATCGTTTTTATAACGGCAGGAGACCTCTTTTTCTACAAAATAACCGCTATCATCCAGCGGGACATTGGCCTGGGCGATAATTTTATCTTCCTCAATATCCGCGGTCAAATAGTCAATCCTTTTAGTTACTTTGCCGTCATCAACTACCCGGTACGGTGTCTCAATGAGGCCCAGGGTATTTACTCTGGCAAAAGTACTGAGGGAAGCGATTAAACCGATATTGGGGCCTTCGGGAGTTTCAATAGGGCAAACCCGGCCGTAATGCGAAGGATGTATATCTCTCACTTCAAAGCCGGCGCGTTCGCGGGATAAGCCACCCGGGCCAAGAGCGCTTAAGCGGCGCTTATGGGTCATCTCAGCTAAAGGATTAATCTGGTCCATAAACTGGGATAGCTGGCTGCGGGCAAAGAAATCGCGGATCTGATTAGATAACAATTTGGAATTAATCAGGTAATGCACATTAATACTATCAAATTCACTCAATATGCTTAGCCTTTCACGGATAGACCTTTCTACCCTGGAGAGGCCTATGCGCACCTGGTTCTGCACCAGCTCGCCGACAGTCTTAACCCTGCGGTTCCCCAGATGGTCAATATCATCAATCTTGCCAATGCCGCTATTGAGGTTAATTAAATATTCAATTACCTTAATAATAGTATCCGAATCAAGTATCCTCTTTTCCAGGGAAACATTCATCCCTAACTTTCTATTCAAGATGAACCTGCCTGCGCGCTCCAAGTCATAACGCGCCGGGTCAAAGAATAACCTGTAAAATAAAGCCTCGGCCGCTTCTTTAGTCACCGGCTCGGTCGGCCGCATCTTGCGGTAAAAATCCATATAAGCTTCTTCTTTATTCTTGGTATAGTCTTTCTTCAGGGTATTAGTGATCTCCGGATATTCCTTGCCAAAGGCAGCAATAATATCTTTATCCTCGGAAAAACCGAGTATCCTTAAAATCTGGGTGGCCGGAAAATTCCGGCGGCGGTCAACATAAGCCAGGATTGTTTCGGTAAGGTCGTATTTAAATTCCAACCAGGCACCGCGGTAAGGGATAACCCGGCCGTGAAAAATTTTTTTACCTGTAGGGTGTTCCTCTTCTTCAAAGGAAACTCCGGGTGAGCGCTGTAACTGGCTCACTACCACGCGCTCGTCGCCGTTAATGATAAATGTGCCTGTCTCGGTCATTAAAGGCAACTCGCCAAAATAGGCGTCCTGTTCTTTCGTTTCCTTAGGCGTGGTCAGGCGGAATTTTACCTTAAGCGGCAAAGCATAGGTCAGGCTTCTTACCTTTGATTCAGCGATATTATACTTCGGCTTGCCCAGAGAGTAGCTGATGAATTCCAGTTTTATGGAGCGGTTAGGGCTTTCAATAGGAAATATCTCATCAAAAACCTCCTGCAGGCCCTGGTGTTTCCTGTCGCTGGATTTAGCATCCAACTGCAGGAATTCCTGGTAAGCCTCCCGCTGGACATCTAAAAGATCGGGTATGTTATATACTTCTTTTAGTTTAGCGAAGCTTTTTCTTTTAACCATGTATTATATTCTTCCGTTTATCTAACTGCCTTCACGCATCCTGGCAGTAGAGTTACTTATTTTAATTCAACAGTAGCGCCGGCTGTTTCTAATTTCTTTTTGATTTCTTCGGCTTCTTCTTTAGTCGCGCCTTCTTTAACTGGCTTGGGTGCGCCGTCAACCAGATCCTTGGCTTCTTTCAAGCCAAGATTGGTAATGGTGCGCACTTCCTTGATAACGGCGATCTTGTTGGCGCCTGCGCCGGTTAAAACTACCGTAAAGGTAGATTTCTCTTCAGCTGCGGGAGCGGCACCGGCGGCACCGGCTGCGGGTGCGGCCATCATCGGCATGTTCGCCTTAACCCCGAATTTTTCTTCCAGGGCTTTAACTAAATCTGCCAACTCGAGTACGGTCATCTCCTCGATTGATTTGATCATCTCTTCTAATTTTGCCATTTCCTTCCTCCTTTTAACTTGTCTTTTTCTGTCTTATTTGATCCACGCAATAAACAAATTTCGCCAATACCTGGTTCAGCGTAATAACTAAACCTGCTATCGGCGAATTCAAGGCCCCCACCACCTGGGCGCGTAAAACTTCCTTTGCGGGAAGCTTAGCCATAAACTCTATGTCTTTTTTTTCGATAATCTTATCGTTTAAGGAGCCGCCTCCGAGTTTTAACTGCTCATGGTCTTTCGTAAAATTACATAAAGCCTGGGATACGGCAACCGGCTCGTCTTTAACAAAAACCAGGCCGCATGGTCCGTCAATATCCTTTAATAGGACCTCTAGCCCCGAAGCCTTAAATGCCCGGCGGGCAACGCTATTCTTAGCCACAAATAAGGAAGCGCGTGATGTTTTAAGGCTCAGCCTGAGCGAACAAAGGTCGGGACTGGATACCCCCAAGTACTGAACGATAAATACGCCGTCGGAACTTTTAAGCGTATTCTTGATCCGGGTCTCGGACGCCTCCTTGACTATTAAGCCTATTTTTTTCATAAGTTTATAATACCAACATTAATCCGGGGTTCATAGAAGAAGCTATAGCAAGGCTCTTTATAAACTTTCCCTTCACCGACGCCGGTTTAGCCTCATTCACTGCTTCGATTACTTTGGAGGCATTATCATATAATTTATCCTCGCCAAAAGAGACTTTTCCTACCGAAAGATGCATCCCGCCTTGCTTATCCACCCGAAATTCGACTTTGCCTTTCTTGACATCTTCAATGGCTTTTAATATATCATTGGTAACCGTACCTGTTTTGGGGCTGGGCATCAGGCCGCGTGGCCCCAGGACCTTGCCTAATCTACTTAGATCTTTCATCATCTCCGGAGTAGCAATAACGCAATCAAAATCCAAAAACCCTCCGGTAACTTTTTCGATAAGTTCTAAGCCGCCTACATAATCGGCATTCGCGGTGCGGGCGATTTTTTCATGTTCGCCTTTACAAAAAACCGCGACACGAATCTTTTTTCCTGTCCCGTGGGGCAGAATAACCGTGCCGCGGACCATCTGGTCGCTCTTTTTGGTATCTACGCTTAAGTGAAAATGCAAATCTACGGCGCTGTCAAATTTTGTCAACGGCATCTTCTTTAAAACGCTGATCGCCTCCTTAAGCTGGTATTGTTTATCCCTCTCCAGCATTTTTTGCGATTCTTTATACCTCTTACTGCGTATTTTCATAGTTTTAAATTAATCCTCAACTGTAATACCCATGCTGCGGGCTGTACCTGTAATAACTTTAACCGCCTGCGCCATGTCGGAAGTATTCAAATCCGACATCTTTTGCTTGGCGATCTCTTCTACCTGCTTGGTAGTGACCTTACCGATAATTTCTTTTCCGCTGGTCCCGGAAGCCTTAGCCAGGTTTGCCGCGCGCTTTAAAAGGACAGACGAGGGAGGGCTTTTAATAATAAAGGAAAAAGTCCTATCTTCATATACGCTGATAACCACAGGCAAAATCAGGCCATCCCTGCCCTTAGTCTGATCATTAAACTGCTTGCAGAATTGCATGATGTTTACGCCGTGCTGGCCTAAAGCGGGCCCTACCGGAGGCGCCGGGTTTGCCTGGGCTGCCGGAACATGTAATTTAATTTGCGCCTTAATCGCCTTCTTAGCCATATTTATATCTTTTCTACCTGCCAGTATTCCAATTCTACCGGCGTTGAGCGTCCAAAAATAGAAACACTTACCTTTATTTTTCCTTTTTCCGGGTGTATCTCATCAATTGTTCCGTTAAAATTCTGGAATGGCCCTTCGGTGACCCTGACCTGCTCGCCCTTCTCAAAAACAATTTTCGGGCTGGGTTTGGCCTGCGTATCTTTTGTCTTCTTTAAAATATTATCTACTTCGCTCTGCGGCAGGGGCATTGGCTTCTTGCCTAAACCAATGAATCCGGTAACTCCGGGAGCGTTCTTTACGAACAAATAGGTATTCTCATTCAACTCCATTTCGACCAATAAATACCCGGGGAAAAATTTCCTCTGGGATATTTTCTTTTTCCCGGAACGTACCTCGGAAACCTGCTCGGTAGGAATAACTACGCTGGAAATTAAATCCTGCAAACCGGAAGCGGTTATTTTATTTTCCAGGGATACTTTCACTTTATCCTCTAAACCTGTCTGAGTATGCACTACGTACCAGTTTTTCATTATTTAAATAAAAGGCTTAACAGCTTGGAAAGGAATATATCCAGCACTCCGATAAAAACGCCCAATAGCGTCGTAACTACGATAACGACGATAGTAGATGCCATTAATTCTTCGCGTGTGCTCCAGGCAACCTTTCCTAATTCCACCTTTACTTCTCTGATAAAATTTACGGGTTTTGCAATTATATTCATATTTTTTTGGCTTCTCTACCGCGCTTTAAAACTACAGGAGCGGCAGGACTTGAACCTGCAGTCACGGTTTTGGAGACCGTTGGTTTGCCATTAACCGACGCCCCTAGTCCTGGAATCCTTCGCTTCCCTCAGGATG
>Ga0265297_10004238_pt1 | contig 23840 bp, 27 predicted proteins | sample Munlanlwell13791_FD_192502 | JGI IMG/M metagenome (GOLD analysis project Ga0265297, IMG submission 192502) | Leachate microbial communities from a municipal landfill in Southern Ontario, Canada - Leachate well 137-91 | ecosystem: Engineered > Solid waste > Landfill > Unclassified | place... | reverse complement strand
GGGAATATATAGCCACGGAACCGTCCACAACATACCGCATTAAAACACAAATAAAGACTGTATAGTCCCCTCACACGGTAGAAGTCGCTGGTTCAAATCCAGCAGCGCCTACCAAATTAAATCGGGCGGTTAGATCGAAAATGATCTTTCCGCCCGATTCGTTTTTTCTCTATATTTTGTATAGATGGCTTACCTGGCAGGCAGGCGCTCGGAGACCAGGCTGCGGAAGCGGTCGAGGTCGAACATGCGGCCGGGGCAGGTCTTTTTGCGATCGAAGTCGCGGTGGCAGAAGATTTGCGTGGCGGGGTCGATGTACCAGGACCAGCATATGCGGGCGACGAGCTCGGCGGCGGAGGCGAGCTGCGGATCGGGCGGCGGCTCGGCGTCGAATTTGCCGACCAGGCAGACGCCGATGCTGTCGTGGTTCTCGCCGCGGCAGTGGGCCCCGATCGTTACCTCGGGACGCCCTGGCATCCAGAGGTACTGGTCGCCGACGAGCTCAACCCCGTAGTGGTATCCGATGTCGCTCCATCCGTTGACTTCGATGTGGTAGCGCCGGATGGCGTCCCAGGAAACCGTCCCGGAGTCCTTGGTGTCCGAGCAGTGCATTATGACGCGCTTCGGTATCATGACAACCACCTGCTAAAGGATGCCCCAGGGGCGGATGGTGCGGCGGCGGCCGCCCCTGGGGCGCTGGCGACGAGGTAGGAGGTGTAACTCTATCGCCAGGGATGGATCCGACCGGCGGTCTGCCGCAATCAAGCCCTCACATAGCCAAATTGCACCGCCGGCCGGAAGCCGGCTCATCTGAACTCGATCATGGGCGCCTGCTGGCTGACCGGCGTCGCCGGGCCTATCTGCCGGGCGAAACTGCGCGGCAGGGAGCAGGCGGCCGCGTAGCATGGGTCCTGGCGGCACTCGGGCGCCTGCTCCAGGCCCTCCAGGTATGCGAGGCGCTTGGCGCAGTCCACGCAGCGCGCGCCGTTCTTGTCGTAGTCGATCCACTGGCAGTTCAGACAGGGAGATCTCATCATCGCGCGTTCCTAATGTGGTCTTGAATTCGTTTTAGCAGTATCGCCAGGAGCCCGATGCAGGCCCGCAGCAGACCGTCAGCATAGTCATTCAACGATCTTCTTCCCGTCTTTCCCATAGTTCCTCGCGTGATGCTGCGCCGCGGCGTTGTCGCAGTGGCCGTCCAGGTCCTCGCGGAAGTAAATGCAACGCGCGTCAAACGACACGCTCGGGAAAAAAAATAAACACCTAGCGCGCTCGTCGTCGCTGCCGCCTCCGCAGACGGATAGCTGTCTCGGCATGTCCTCTCGGCACATATTAATCCGTTCCATCCCTCGTCACAGTGCAGCGGCAGATCTCGATGCCGTGGTCCTTTAGCACGTCCTTTGCGCGGTGGTAGCCGGCGCTAACCTCCTGCAGGAACATGGACTGCACGTAGAGCCGCGCCTGCTGCCGGGTGCCCCGCAGCGTGTCCGGAAGCATCCACCCGCGGCGGTAGGCGGCCCAGCCCCTAAACGGCTTTGACCTTGGCCTCGATCTTGCCGCGCACGATGGCTCTGATCTGATCATCGCTGTAGTGCCGCTCCATTGTCTGCAGGGCCTGGGCCGGGACGCGCTTGTAGACCCGCGCGATCGCTCCGGCGAGGAGCTTCTCGGGCTGAGCCACCCGCCCGTCCACGCGCTTTTTCGCCACCTGGTCGATCTCGCGCACGACGGTCTCGGCCGTCTTGTCCAGGCGGTCGAAGGCGAACTCGATACCCTCGCGCAGGTTGCGGTCCTCGATCAGCGCCGTCCTGGCCTTGACCCACTCGCGCAGGAGCTTTAGGCCGTAGGGGATAACGACCGTCGTCACGAGCGTCAGCCCCGTGGCGGCGACGTCAGTCAATGATTGTTTGAGCAGGTCTTCCATCTGGCTCCTTCCACCGGTCCAGCCGGTATCCGTATCCGATGCGCGCAAGCTGGTATTTCTGGTTATCGCGCCGGTAGCGCGACCACACCACGCCGCCAAAACCCCTCACGGCTGCATAGGCCGCCCAGCGCCGCCAGGCGGAGATCCCGTCGGCTTCCATTCCGGCGAGGAAGGCATCGTCGCACACGTTGCGGTCCCGCCAGCCTGCAAAGTAGAGAAAATCATGCAGCACCGGCGCTCGGCCGAGGTCATAGGGGTCTAGAAGTGGCCAGACCACGCTCGGGACTGAAGCGAAATCCGTCCAGAACAGCGGCGGCACCAGGATCTCGGCATCGTCGACCAGAACCCGGAAGGGCTGCCGCACCGTCCAGCGCCGCCCGCTGTTGGGGCTAGCATGGTATTGCGTCACAAGCTCGCTCAAAAATTCTACGCGCATGTCCGTCACCGTTTATTCCAGGCGACGCGGCAGACCGGTCCGCCCGCGAGAAACGTACCGGCCCCTCATCGACCGCGCCGCCTGGAAACCTTAAAAATAGGTCAGCTGCGCCAGCTGATGGTCGATCCCGGCCAGCACGAGCGCCTTGTCGTACTTGGTGAGCGCCTTGACTCCCAGGTCCGGCAGGTTTATGAGCCCCAGCCTCCTGGACAGCAGGAGCGCGAGCGCCGGGTCGATCGTCGCCTCGGTCACGAGGTACTTTGTAAGACCGTCTATCGTAAGGATGTCGCGGTCGGCGACCCAGGTGCGCGTCTTTCCGACGGCCCGGCGCAGTTCATCGGCCCGGATCAATTTGGTGCCGATGCCGACGAGCGCGGCGTCCAGGAAGGCGGCGTCGATCTGCTCTGGCGTCATCCCCAGGCGCTGGGCCGTGGCGCATATTACCGAGCCGGCGGCCTCCGGCTTGGCGCACACCGGGTCCTGCGGCGGCGGGTAGATGGTGGCGCAGCCGAACAGCGCCAGGATCGTCAACAGCATCGCAAACAATAGACTGGTTCTCATTGTGTCCTCCTTTTTCATTCTTCTGGAATTGTGAATTTTAAACTCAATTTTTCTTTTACGGCCGCCATGAAACTGATCATTTGCACCCTGGCCCTGGCGCGGGCCTCCTCCATGGCGTCAAGCTGTGCGCGCACCGCCTTAAACTCATATGAAATCTGGCTGATCTGCGTGGCCCGGTCCTTGCTGCATTCGGACTGGGCCGTCAGACACTCGGTCCTGTGCATGTAGAGCGGCTTGCCGTTCTGCTCGTAAATCTCATGCTTATGCACCCCAGTCCGTAGCTCTCCCGTGTTGATCTCCTCCAGGGCCTTAACGCGCGCCTCAAGATGCGGGATTCTGTAGCGCACGGCGATCAGCCATGCCACTATCCCGGAGCCGACCAGTGCCGCGAGCGACACGAGCCCCATCACCACCTGGATCCACTGGTGCCATGCCATCGTTATGTGCTCGGGCTGGCCGAACTGCTGGGCGATAGCGATGGCAGCAGGCCGGCCGCGAAAGTGTTCAGCACCTTGAACTCCAGCACTCCCACGAGCGGGAGGCCTGACCCGAGCGTAGAATTGTATGTGGAGGTAATGATCAGATAGCGCACCTCATACTCGGCGTCGCTGTCGTTAAGCGCCAAATCGTCCTCGTAGAGCACGATGTTGACGGCTGAGGCCGGCACGGCCACGCGCTCGTTAGAACGGCCGTTGACGACCTCCAGGTCGCCGTCCTTGAGCGCCCAGTGGATCGCGGTTGGAACGGCGGCCACCCCGTCCTCATCGTAGAACGAGACCGACACCACGTATGTCGATCGGGCCTCGGCGGCCACGCTTGCCTTCGTCGTCACGGCAGCACCTCCTTTAGAAATTCGTCGAAACGTCCCTTGGTCTTGCCCCAGCCGGGCACCTCGTCGGCCATTTTCCACCCCAGGCAGGCGTTCTTGTTGCGGAACTGGTCCTGGCTCCAGCGGCTGCGCGTCCAGTTGCCGCCGTGGCGGATGTCTATGTTGGGCCTCCGGCTCATCCAGCGCTCGGCCGGGTGGCTGTCCACCCCGCGCGGCGGGCGGTGCGTGCCGGGCTCGTAGCCCATGTTGCGGTCGTAGCCCTCGGCCTCTACCTTGGCGACCCGCTTGCGGTAGTGCTCCACCAAAAGCTCGCGCCAGGCGACCAAGCCCGAAGTCTGCTTGCAGTAGTAGAAAAGCGCCTGCCCGCTGGCGGCGTCCACCTTCCAGGTATTCTCGTTGTAGTAGTAGACGTCCGTCCGCGGCGGCACGAAATCGAAGTGGCTCTCGTGGTAAAGCATGTCGTGCTCAACCATGTAGACCACGTCCGCCTCCACCGCCTCCAGGCCCGCCAGGATCTGCTTGAACATGGCGAGGTGGCCGCGCTCCATCGGCAGGTGGATGTTGCGGCCGAACTCGATCGGCTTTAGGCTCACGCTCACCAGGTCCCAACCGTTGCGGTAGCGGTTGAGCCGCGCCTGGCAGGCCGCCATGAGGCGCTCGTCCAGGCGGTTGTCGGTGTAATAGACGAGGCCCTTCTTTATATCGCGTGACGCGTGACGTGTGACGGGTGACGGGTTTGCAGTGTCGTGCCAATCCGGCAGCGGCTTGAAGTGGTCGAGCATCCAGTCGAGCTTGCGCACGGCCTTCGGCCAGGCGCCCTCGATCCAGAGCTTGCGGGAATGCTCGCGGGCCGGCTCGGCCTTGGGCGCCGGGTACGGGAAGCTGAACCCCTGCTGGGTGCGGAACAGGTGGCTGTACCAGGTGCGCTTGTTGACGACCATGCGCCCGCCGGAGAGCCAGCTCTTGCAGCCCACCTCAACACCCATCTGGCCCCAGGAGCCGTGCCCCTCGTCCATGCCGTCGAGCTCCCAGTAGCGCTCGCGCGTCATGAAGAAGCAGGCGCCCAGGCAGCAGAGGATGTCGCATAGATCACCGTGCTGGCGCTTTTCGCCTTCCTTCCAGTATTGGAAGTGCAGCGTTTTGTCGAACCGCCAGGCCGTGGTCAGGCGGTTTTTCCTGGGCTGCCAGACAACGTCCATGGCGTGCTCGCGATGGCCGCACTTGTCGCACTTGGCGGGCTTTGGCCCCTGGTACAGTCGGTTGCCGCAGCCGCCGCAGACCCAGTCGAACCCGTGCAGGTTGTACATGGCGGGGATGGTGGTAACGTCGGCGGCGAGCTCGCCCGTCTCGTAAGGCGCCATCAGCTTGCGGTCGAACCCCTGGTCGAGGTGGCAGTGGGCGTCCAGCTTCATAACGAACCGTGCCCGGCTGATCCGCGCGGCCTCGTTCGTTGCGGCCCGCTGGCCGATCGACTCGGTGTGGTGCACCAGGATCACGCGCGGGTGGTCGGGTATGGGCGGATCCGGCCAGGCGCCGTCCGCGACCGCGATCACCTCGGTATCCGCCTCGGCGCGTTCGAGCACGCACTCGATCGTTCGTTTCAGGAACATCTCGTTCCGCGACGGAATTAAAACGGATAAGTTTTTAGCCATCGGCATCGGTCGGCTTCTCCCTCCACGGCCAGCGGAACTTGCCCCAGGTGGGCTCGTGCTCGCAGATCGCGTCGATCATGGTCTTGGTCATGCGGATCGCCATGCGGCACTTCATCTTGATCACCGGGTCGTCCGTGTCGCGGTAGATCTCGCGGATGATCTGGCATACGGTGTAGTGCCGCGTGTCGAGCTGCATTTTTTTGCGGCTCACCGGACGGGCGATGGGGAACGCCTCGTAGTCGATCGGCGGTATGGGCCGGCTCATGCGCCGAACCTCTCGATAAGCCGCAGGGCGTTTCCCCAGTACGGCAGGTCGTTTTCCAGGATGTCGTCCTTGTTCCAGCGGCGCAGGCCGTAGAGGCTCCCCTTGTGGTCGAACGTTACGACCGGGGCGGCCGGTGTCTCGAAGAACCCGCGCTTTACCTCCGGCAGGTTGAGGTTGCCCTCGTAGCGCCCCGGCTCGCCCCAGGAGCGCAGCTCGCGCTTGCTCCACAGCTGCCTGGGGTAGGCCGCGAAGCGGGTCTCCAGCGTCTGCACCATGAGCCGGCGCTGGGCGATGCAGGCGTGCATGGCCGTGCGGTTGCGCCAGCGGAAAACCCCCTGGGGCTCCACCCACCAGCGGCTGCGGTTGTAGCCGAACTCGTCCGCGGGCGGGCGCTCCTCGAAGTGCTCGCGGGTGTAGAGCGTGTCGTCCTCGGCGCAGGCCACGTAGGGTGTGAGCGCCGCCGTGGCGCCCACCAAAATCTGCCAGTAGACGTTGTAGGTGGAGAAGCCGATGTCCCCCAGGCAGATGTTGCGGCCCAGGTCGACCGGCTTCTGCGTGACCGATATGATCGGGATCCCTGCCGCCGTCTCGCGTAAGTGCTGCCGCACGCGCTCCCCGAAGGGCTCGGCGATGCGGTTTGCGGTGTAGTAGATGATGGTGAGGTCGTCCACGGCTCACTGTTCACGGTTAACGGTTAAAATGCGAGCTGCCAGTGTCAGCGCCTCGCATACGGCCTGGTCCATGTTGAGGTAGCGGTAGGTGGCCAGGCGCCCGCAGAAATAGACGCCCGGCTCGACGGCTGCGTCCGTGCGGTAGAGCTCGGCCGTCTCGCCGTCCGGTTCCACCGGGTAGGCCGGGTCCCCGCCGTCCACCGGGTACTCGCGGGCGATAACGGTTTTGCGCTGGGACTGCCTGGCCGATGGCCGCAGGTGCCGGTACTCGTGCGTTCTGGTGTAGGGCACGCGCTCGTCGCACTCGTTGATCACGGCCGCACCCTGGAAGTCCGGCACCGGGTGCGCCTCGGTCTCGAAGTACACACCGCGCCACCGGAGCGGCCCGAACCTGTAGCCGAACCAGGCATCTATCGGGCCGGTGTAGACGACCCGGCAGCCGGGCGGCACCTCTGCGCGCACGTCGTTAAAATCGACGCCGAGGTGCACCTTGATACCTTCCGCCAGGCGCTCGAACACCGTGCGCCACGGCGCTATGGGAAGCCCCTGCCATGGGTCGTCGAACAGGTCGCAGGCGTAGTCTGTCCGCACCGGTATGCGCCGGCCGAGCTCGGCTGGCAGCCCGGACGGATCGCAGCCCCACTGCTTGCGGCTGTAGCCCTCCACGAACGCCTCATAGAGCGGAAGCCCCATCTTGGCCACGCAGGCGTCCCGCAGGTTGGCGGCCCGCGGCAGTTCGCGCAGGCGGCGGCGGCCGTCTGGCTCACGCGGGGCGCAGGGCGGAACCAGCACGCGCACGCCGTCCGGCGGCCGCAGCAGCTCGGGCGCCTCGTCCGAGTAGGTCGAGGCCAGCACCCGCATAAAGCCGGCCGCCTGCCGGGGCGTCATGTCGAGATCGAAAAAGTGGTTGATGGTCAAAAGGTTTATGGGCCACGGGTAGCAGCGCCGCTTGTGGCGCGCGAGCACCCGGTGGCGGTAGTCGTCCAGCAGGCTGAGCCGGCGCATCCACTCCGCCGCGGCCTCGGATCCGGTGTGCCAAACGTGCGTTCCGTAGCGGTGCACCTCGATGCCGGTGTCGGCGTCCGCGTAGGACGCGCACAGCCCTCCCAGCTCGTCGCGGCGCTCGACCACCGCCACCTTGCACCCGGCAGCGTGCAGGCGCTCCGCCACGGTGAGCCCCGAGAGACCCGCGCCGACCACCAGGTATTCGAGCCCGCCCCAGTCCATCAAACCCCCCTCGGCCTGGTGTACGTCCAGCGCGTTTCGGCGTAGACGCTCTCCTCGATCAGATTGACTTTGCACCCGTGCCTCCACACCACGTAGGGCAGCGCCAGCTGGTCGTGCAGCAGGTAGCGCGTCTTGTGGTGCCACCACTCGGTCATGGCGGCCCGCACGCTGCGGGTGGGGCGGTAGGCGAGCGCGGTGGAAGCGTAGAGGATCTTGTCCTCGAAGGCGTCGTCGGCCTTTATGGCGGCGAGCTGCTCCTCAATCCACTCCCCGTCGTAGCGCGAGATGAGATACCGGCTGCGGCGCTGGGTGGGATCCTTCATGCGGGCCAGCATGTAGCGCGCCTCCGCCTCGATGGTGTTGCGCAGCGGGTGCCGGTAGAGCGCCATGTCGGCCCCGTCCAGGTAGGCGAGCATCCAGGACGCATAGTAGCGGTCGGTCACGGTGCGCGAGGTGTCCACCCAGATGTAGGCGTCGTATCCCGGCAGCACCTGCCAGCCGAACATCTTGAGGATCCCCGGCTGCATGCGCGAGGTCATGGCCTTGTAGCGCGGCGGGAAGTTGGCGTCGTTGAAGTGGCGCCGCTCGATCTCCCATCCCGCCGGCGGGAACTGCGGCGCCCAGGAGTACTCCGGGTCGAAGCTCCCCAGGTTGGCCGTTATGATAACCGCCTTTTTCATGCCTTCACCCAAAACCAGGACCGGTTGCGGCGCAGCTTCTTGCCGTCACGGTAGGTGTGGTCCTCACCCGCCACGAACCACGGGCTGATCCTGTAGCAGCTCGTCCAGGCCTTGACGGCGTCCACCACGTGGCAGCGGTAGCGGCCCTCGGGGTGCTCGTTGTAGTCGTGCCCGGCCACGATCCCGCCTGGCCGCACGCGCTCGGACCACTGCCAGATATCCTGGATCACCCACGGGAGGTTGTGGTTGGCGTCGATGTAGACAAAGTCGAGCGAGTCGCGCTTGAACTGCTTGACAACATCCATGGAATAGCCGCGCACCAGGATCGCGTCGTAGGGCTTGAGACGGTCCTCGGTCGCCCGGTAGAAGCCGTCCAGCTTGACCTGGTCGACGTGGTCGCGATAGCCCTTGTAGCGCGCCCAGGAGTCCACGCAGAACAGCTTGACCGCTGGATTGGCCCGGCAGATCGTCTCGCTGTACTTGCCCTGCTCCACGCCGATCTCGGCGCCGACCTTGAAGCCCAGGTCTCCGAACAGCTCGGCGAGCCCGGCGCGGTCGATCTGCTGCAGCAGGACGGGTGAAGCGGCATCGGGCCGGACGTCGAACTTGCTCAGAATGTGGGTTAAGGTGTCCATGGACCTCGTGTGAAGTTTAAGTGTTAAGTGCTAAGCAGACCATTCCCGTAAAACTTAAAACGTAAAACTTAAAACTATCATTTATTCATATATGTGCCGGTACCTCCGTCCGGCCATAGAAGGCGTCCTTGTGTCGCTGGTGCTGCCAGTCCTCCGGCCAGCCGTGCTGGGCGAGCAGGGCCTTGTCCCAGAAGTGCTCGACAAGCCAGGAGAACCTGCGGGTGGCCTGGGGCCACTGGTCGTTCAGCCAGTAGTCTGCGGCGTAGGCCTCGCTTTTGCGCTTGCGGTGCAGGCTAAGATAAAACCCGCGGCCGGTAGTGCTGGCCTTGTGCAGGTGCGCGTACCACGTGTTTTTGTTGACCACGCACCGGCCGCCGGAGAGCCAGAACTTGAGGCCGACCTCCTGGGCCTCCTGGTAAAAATAGTAGTTGTCGTGGTCGAGCGGGTAGAGCAGCCGCATGAATGCGCTTTTGTGCATGAACCAGCAGGACCCCTGGAAGCTCATGACGTCGTCCACCCGCAGGTGCGCCCGCTCCTTGTTTATGGCCTTGTTCTCGTCCCAGTCGAACGTTTTGGCGTGCAGCCCGATGCCGTACATGGTCGGCTCCCACGGGAACGTCAGGTAGGAGTAGTTGAAGAAGCGCAGCTTGGGCGTCCAGGTCTCGGCGTGGATGGAATGCCGCGTGAGAACGGCGAGCCAGTCCTCGGCGCAGTCGGCTTTTAACGCCTCGTCATACCCCGGCGCGAAAATGCAGTGGGCGTCGCACTTCATCAGGTATTTGCCGGTTGCGGCCTGGGCCGCGGCGTTGATCGCCGGGCGCATGCCCTTGGCCTCGGCGTGCACGATCGGGCGCACGCGCGGATCCGGCTTGCTCGGGCCTGTCGGGTGAGCGGTCGGCCCCTCGACCACGGGGATGATCTCGACGTCGCCTGCCGCGTTTTCGAGCAGCCCGTCGATGGTCGCCTGCAGGTAGATCTCATTTCGGGCCGGGATGATGATTGAAGTCTTGCCGCTCATACGGGTGCCATCTCGGTGAATGTCATGTAGGGCTTTTTCTGCGACCAGGTAGCCGTGGGCCGCTTCTGGGCGAAAGACAAAAACAGCAGATCGAACGGCAGCGGGCTCGGGCTTGCCGATGCCGACGGCGAGAGCGAGCCGCTGGGAGAAACCGACGCGGAAGGAGATACCGAGGCGGAGGCGCTCAGCGACGCTGATCCCGACGGCGATACCGACGCGGACGGCGAAAGCGATGCGGAGGCCGATCCGCTCGGGGATACGGACGCCGACGGCGACACGCTCGCGCTCGGAGACCCGCTTGGAGAGATCGAGGCGCTGGGCGAAACACTGGCAGACGCCGAGACCGACGGACTGACCGACGCGCTCGGGCTTACCGATGCGGAAGGCGATCCGCTTGGAGAAATCGACGCCGACGGACTAACGGATGCCGATGGAGAAACAGATGCCGATGCGCTCCCGGATGGGCTTATTGATGCACTTGGGCTCACGGACGCAGAGGCTGAGACGGACGGACTCAAGCTCGCGCTGGGCGAAACGGACGCGGACGCTGAAACCGACGGCGAAAGCGAGGCGCTGGGAGAGACGGATGCGCTCGCGGACACTCCGCCGGCGCTGGGAGACGCCGAGCTGCTGGGAGATGTGCTCGCGCTCGGGCTCTCCGATGCAGACGGTGATACGCTCGCGCTCGGAGACCCGCTCGGAGAGATCGAGGCGCTGGGCGAAACACTGGCAGACGCCGATACCGACGGACTTATCGACGCGCTCGGGCTGACCGAGGCGGACGGCGACCCGCTGGGAGAAATCGACGCCGATGGGCTCACGGACGGGCTGATCGAGGCCGACGGACTGACCGAGGCCGAGGCGGAGACGGACGGGCTCAAGCTTGCGCTGGGAGAAACAGATGCAGACGCTGAAACAGAAGGAGACAACGATGCGCTGGGTGAAACCGACGCGCTCGCGGACACGCCCCCGGCGCTGGGAGACGCCGAGCTGCTCGGTGAGACGCTCGCGCTGGGGCTCAGCGACGCCGACGGCGACACGCTCGCGCTCGGAGACCCGCTCGGAGAGATCGATGCGCTTGGCGAAACACTGGCCGAGGCCGAGACCGACGGACTGATCGACGTGCTCGGGCTGACCGAGGCGGACGGCGATCCGCTGGGAGAAATCGACGCCGAAGGGCTCACGGATGCCGATGGCGAAACAGAGGCCGACGCGCTCCCGGAAGGGCTGATCGACGCCGACGGGCTGACCGATGCCGAGGCGGATACGGACGGGCTCAAGCTCGCGCTCGGGGAAACCGATGCCGATGCTGATACCGAAGGCGACAGTGAGGCGCTGGGTGAGATCGAGGCCGATGGAGACCCACTCGGAGAAATAGACGCCGAAGGAGAAACCGAGGCGGAGGCGCTCCCGGACGGGCTTATTGATGCACTTGGGCTAACCGAGGCCGATGCGGAGACGGACGGGCTCACGCTTGCACTGGGAGAAACAGATGCAGACGCCGAAACCGAAGGCGACAGCGATGCGCTGGGTGATATCGAGGCCGATGGCGATCCACTCGGAGAAATAGACGCCGATGGACTCCTTGATGCAGACGGCGAAACACTGGCGCTTGGAGACCCGCTCGGAGAGATCGAGGCGCTCGGAGAAACCGATGCCGATGCCGAAACCGACGGGCTGATCGAGGCGCTCGGGCTGATCGACGCCGACGGACTCCTCGATGCAGACGGCGAAACACTGGCAGAGGCCGAACCGGACGGTGACACGGATCCTGATGGACTGACTGATGCGCTTGGAGAGACGCTGGCACTCGCCGATGCGCCGCCGGTGGATGCTATGAACGACACCGCCGCGACTCCGAAATACCACTCAGATCCATATACACCCAAGTTGATCGTAGTTGTTGACGCCCCTGGACTGTCGGCTGTTATCCCACGCATATAGGCGTCTAAATTCGTCTGCGTAACTCGGCTGGTCCAACCGGACGGAGCCGCTATGTATGATCCATAATTTGCAGCTACCGCCGCCACTGAATCAGTCGCATTAGTGTCAATCGTAACTGCATCATCGCCATCGTCAGCGGTCGCAGCGCCAGAATCGCGCACCGCGTTAACACCATCAAAATACAGTACCACTACACCCGGCCCGAGTTGAGGCGTAGCGTTCCAGGTAATAGATAGTGCCTGCGCCCCGGTAGATGTTGACAAAAAATAGGATACGGCGCAGCCAAAATTTCCGCTTGATGTCGAGTGCGATTCGCCGTCCCTGGCCTGACCGCCGATTGTCATTGCGGTTGGATATGCGGCTGGATAGGCAAACGTAAAAACAGCAATTCCAGTTGTACCGCTCGGAACCGTTAAATTCCCACTAGTCCAGTCTTCTGAACTAATATATCCCATGTTTTGTACCTCTACCTGATACCGTGATGCCCGCAAGCCTGCTGCGCCAATGTACGGTGGCGGCTCGCCGGATTGCCAGTTGACCTCATTGCTGTAGCCTGATTCCTGGCTCGGAACTTCGTTGTCGTAGGCAGTCGCCGCGAAGTAATACCGCGTTCCGTTTGCAAGCCCTGGCACCGTGCAAGTGGTGACGTTGCCAACGTTGAGGTGGACGCTGTAGCTCCCGCTCGCCGTGCCGTAGTGGATTTTATAGCCTGCAATGTCCGGCTCCGTGTTCGCATCCCACGCAAGCCGGACTTCTGCGGCCCAAGCATTGCCGACAAGGCAAAGTAAAAATGCAAGCCAGCGCACATCATTACTCCTGATGCTTAACAGAATTTGTCAAAATGGCACCGACAACAGATTGCACGGCAACCTTGGCCGAAACAACCGTCAAGCCGCCATTATAAACCGTAGTCACATAAACGCGGTCAGAAGCAAAGCAGGCACTCGCAACCGTCCACTGATGCACGTTGACTGTAGGCGCTACGGTGCCGACGAGCGTATCACCGCCGTCAACTCCATCGGTATCATGGTACACGCGCTGCTCAACGATTGCCGCCGCGCCAACAGGATCGGGCGTCCAGGCTACGCCTACGTTGCAGATCTGAGCTTGAGCTGATACTGCCATCAACAAGATTGCGACAACCAAAAATAATATTTTTTTCATTGTTTTTTTCCTCTCCTTTTTATGTGCTCGGGCTGGCCGAGCTGCTGGGTGATGTGGATGCGCTGGGGCTGACGCTGGCGCTCGCGCTCTGGCTTGCCGATCTGCTTGGGCTGAGCGATGCGCTGGGGCTGACCGAGGCCGAAGCAATGCCGTATTGCGGGTCTGCGTCCCAAGTCGTGCCGTTGTAGGTATAGCGCACGTTCTCGTCCCAGACCCAAAGGCTTAAGCCCTCCACTGGGTCCATCTCGTACCAGGCGCCGCCGATGTATATCACGATGTCGTTGGCCTCGTGCGTCCCGAACGCGGTGCCGACGATATATGCCGCGCCCTCTACCGGGCTTCCCGGGTAGGCTGTGATGATGTCGCGGGCGCCTGTCATCAGCGCCGTCAGGATCGTCAGCGCCTGGTTGAAGACGCTGTACTTGCTGATCTGCGCGCTCGTCATCTCTGGGATCGAAAGCAGATTGCTCATATAAAGCTCCTATACTGACACACGCTTGGCGATCCCGCGGCCGACCACGCTCGACATCTGGTAGATGTCGAAAACGATCGGCTGTGTCTGCGGGTAGCCGTCCGCCACCCGGTCCGCGTACGTGTAGGTGGCGGCCGGCGTCGTGGCCGTTATCGTGCGCAGGACCGCTCCGCTCGTCGGATGGATGACGTCGACCTCGTAGGACTCGCTCTCCTCGGACTGCTGTCCACCGTAGAAATCCGCGAGGTCGGCCTGCTCGAAAAAATACCGGTCAGCCGGATACCATTTGAGAAAGCACCACGGGGTGGCTGACAGTAAGCGCGTCGCGTAGGCGCCCTGGGCCGGCAGCGGCGTGATGGTTGAACCGTCAGAGGTAAAGGCCGTTGGAGATCCGACCGACCCGTATGGGCTGCGGACGCGGCAGAGTATCTCGGTTCCGATCAGCTCGGTCGACAGGTTGACGTAGTCGATCCCGGTGAAGCCGTCGAGCATCACGAAGTTCTCTGAGGCCGCGTGCGTCGCCATGTAGCGGCTCGTCCCGTACAGCCCGCGCAAAAGCCCCGTCAGCGTGTATATCCCGTCCGCGAGCGTGGCCGTCATGAACTGGATGATCTCGTATCCGGTCGCGTCGGACCCGATCGCGGCGAGGTTGGCGCCATCCTCCAGCATCTCGTCGAGCGTGGCGTCAGCGAGCGTGTCGCCGGAGTTGGTGATCCGCACGGCGACCGAGGCTGTGTAGTCAAGGCACCCTTCGAGGCCGGTGCCGAGCGTCGACGTGCAGAGCCCGACGACCGCGCGGTCGGCGCTACCGAGCACGGCCTGGTCCGTCCACGAGGAGCCGCCGTCAAGCGACACCTGTACCGCCGCACCGGAGTAGCGCGTTGAATCACCGTGCGCCGCCACGTAGAAGCCGCCGTCTCCGTCGGTGACCCGGATCGGCGGCAGGTTCATCGGTATGAAGGACGGGATGTACCGCTCCTTGTTGATGTCGACCTGGGACACTTCGAGCGTGTCCGCCACGGCGTCCGACTCGTAGACCCCGCCGGGCTCCTCCTCGGCCATGACCCACACGACCCCGTCCGCGTCCGACATCTCGACGATCCGCATGGCCTGGCCGGACACCGTCACCACGTCCCCTGGCGCAAGCCAAAGGTACTCGCGCCGAACGCTGAACTTGTAGCTCTGCCGCACGCGCCAGAGCATCTTCATCAGCACCTCAGCGACCTGCTTGGCCTTGGTGTTGGTTGCGACGATCCCCATCGAGATCTCGCGGCGCATCAGGTTTGGCTTGTCGATGCGCACGGCCTGCTGGGTGGCGATCTCGTAGTCGAGCGTGCGCGACTCGTAGGACACCGTCAGGTGGGTCGGGATCTCTGCGTCCTGGGAGCGCACCGTGACGGCCCGGTCCGGCAGGTCTCCGCCGTAGGCGTGCGCCGCGAGCTCGGCCGCGGCGATCGTGGCGACCGACGTGCCTCCCCTCTTTTTGAAAACGATCTTCCAGTCATCCTCGGCCACGTCGACCGAGTAGAAGGTCAGGAGCGTTTCGAGCGCCGTCTTGGCCGGCATTTGGCGGGCCACGTGGTAGCCGACGAGGTCGTCGGACGTCAGCGCCGTCGTGTCGATGTAGGCCGCGCCGATCCCTGCCCGGTCGCAGATGTCGGCAATGGCGTCCTCCAGCGGCACCACCGCGTCCAGCACGCGCGTGCGCTGCTTGATCGTCCCGGTGATCCCGCTGTGGACGTAGACCGTGTTGCCGTCCGTCGTGCTCGTGACAAGGTCGCCGCCCGCCGTGATCGCCAGGCCGGAATGGTAGCCGGTCGGGTTGTCGAGGTCGGTCGCTACTTCGTAGCCGGCCGGGATGACCGCCGTGTCTCCGATCCCGGACGTGGTACGGTTGACGGATCCCCATGCGAATCGCCAATATGAGTTACCGACCACCAGGTTGATGTAGGTGTTTACAAGCCCACCCAGCCCGCCGAATGTCCGCTCGCCGAATACAGGCTCGTCCTGGGACCACGAGAGCACTGTCGGGTTGCTGGGGTGGCACGGCCCCCAGTAGGCGTCCTTGCGCGTGCCGGCGTAGTCCTGGTAGAGCACCATCAGCGGAGCGTAATACCACCCGCTGTTGTAATACTGGCTGGTGCCGTACCGCACCACCATGCCGTCGGTCGTAAAGGCATACGAAACGCGCAGCCCGCGGTAGACGCTGTCGTCCTGCCAGCTGGTGACGAACTTGCCCTCAGAATTGTAGCAGTAATGCACGCACCGGCCCGAGTACAAGCCGAGCTCGTTGTCGAAGGCGAACAGGATCACGCGCGAGGACGGGTCCACTCCGATCCCCTGGTGCGTATAGGAAGCCGGCGCGGCCACGGCGAAGGTGCGCAGCACCCGGTTCGTCAGCTGGTCGAACACGTAGGCGAGGCGGCTCGTGTTATCGAACTTGATCAGGTTGCCGTCGTTGTCCACCGCGCTGTAGGCCGAGAAATCGTATGCGGAGAGATCGACCGTCATGTTTTCGGTGGTCGTGCTGCCGTTGGCGATCACCTCGGCCTCGATGGTCGGTATCCCCTGGAACTCTCCCACCGGGAAGTCCTTGAACACGATGTAGCAGATCCCGCGGTAGGCCGGCGTGAGGGCGGCCCCGAGGATGGCCGCGATAGACGGGTCGGCGGTCTGGCTCTCGCTCCCGAGGTAGATCGAGAAATAGGTCTCCTGGCGGGCGATCGACGTGTCGAGGTTCGCCTGGTGGATGTCGGTCGATGCGCCAGTAGGGAAGAACGTTCCGCTCGGGTCGCGGAAGTCGGCGTACAGGTTGTTGTTGACCCAGATCCTGGAGATGCCGTCCACCGGACCCTCGCAGAAGGCGATGGCGAAAGTGGACGTGTAGGTCATGGTCTTGGTGGTGTAGCGCACGCCCTCCTCGCGGAAGTTCTTGGTGCTGACGGTCTCGACCGGGTCCTGCATGTAGATGATGTTGCCGGCGAGCCGTCCGGACCCGTACTGGATTGGTATGGGCGCCCCGTAGGTCGACACCTGCACGCGGTTCTCGCGAGGCTGCGGAGGCGGAACCTTGACGCCGTCCGCCTTGTCAGGGAAAAGCGCGGCGCCGGCCACTCCGCCGACCATACCGCCGATCGAGGCGCCGATCATGGCGCCCTGGACCACTTGGCCGCCGGCGAAATAGCCGATCACGGCCCCGATGACCATCCCGCCGATCTGCAGCGCTGTTGATCCGAAGCTCATGAGGTCGTCCACTGCCGGTTGGCTGGAACGTACATGGCCTTGTCCATCCCCGGGATGTGCGGGAAGCCGCGAAATCTGTCCTTATTGTTGAAAGTCGCGCGGCAGGTCGCCCAGCGGCGGTCGCAGCCGGCGTAGGCCGTAAAGGCGTCTCCGTTCGCCGGCGAGTAGGGCAAGTGCTCCAGCAGGTAAACCATGCTGGAGGCGTAGCTCGCCTGGATCTGCATGGTGATTCCGGCGTTGTCTCCGGATGAAAACGTCATTTTCCCGTAGTTGAAGTAGCCGTCCGCACGGCCGGAGGCGTCTCCCGATACAGAGAAAATGCGGTCGTTGGTCACCACGTTGACGACGCCCGTGTGCGTGTAACCCGCCATCGAGACCCCGCAGCGGCTGTCTCCGAGCGAGGCGCTGCACTCTGGCGTGTAGATGCGCCCGATCGTGTTGCCCAACAGCTGGGTGAGGCTCCTCAGCTCGATCCGCGCCACGTTGTCGCGGATCTCGGACTCTCCCATCCGGCCGTACTGCAGCTTTATGATGCCCTGGGTGGTGTCCGCCCAGTTGATCATGAAGGTCCATACCTGGGCGTAGTCATAGAGGCCGGCGCGCATCTCGGTGTCCTTGTCGGAGTCGACCGAAAAGGCTATCTCGATGTCGGTCGCCTCGACGCCAGCTCCGAGCTTGGTCCTGAAAATCGCCGGATTGCCAGCCTCGATCGGCGTGTACGCGACGCCTCCGTAGGTGATCGTCTCGTCGTGGTCCGTCCAGCCCTCGACCGTGTCGTCCTGCCGGCGGATGCGCCAGCAGGTGGCGAGCGTCGTCAGCTCTCCTGCGATATGGTTTTTCAGGTCGGTGGAGACGCTGCGGCTCATGTGTCCCCGTATTTTAGCTCGACGAGCGGCACCTGGGCCGCGGCTGCGTTGTAGTCGTTGATGTTGATCGATAGCCGGTCCGTGTCGAAGCGCACCGGCACGTCGAACTGGAAGCCTGCCGTGATGGCCTGCCCTGCGGTCGGCGCGCTCCCGCCCGCGAAGGTGACGATCCCCGTCGTGGTGTCGACCGTGTAGTCGATCCCCTCGATCTTGGCAGACCCGGCCACCGCCACGACCACCGTTCCGGCGACCGGCTTCAAAATCTTCCGCGTCCGCGTGTAGGCCCCCTGGGTGTAGACCTTGACGAGCTGCCAGGTGGCGTCCGATCCGTCGCCGGTCCCGATGGCGCAGTCGGTCGCGGACGGCGTGTCGTCCCGTCCGCAGGACTTGTAGTCCATCCAGTCCTTGAACCGGAACCCGATGGCGCGGCCGGCCATGATCTGGAAAAACTCCAGCAGGGTCTCCAGCTTGGCGATGGTGTTGACCCCGTAGGCCACGTCGTACTCGTGGCGCGGGTAGGCCCAGCGCTGGTTCCTAGTCTCGGCCCCGGAGTCGACCACCACGATCGAGGTGGCGAACCCTGGCCCGCCGCGGCTGCCGTAGCTGATGTCGTCCGGGAAGCGCGGGCTCTCGATGAAGGTCGTCATGCGTTTCTCCTGGCGCTCCGCGAAAGCGTGGCGAACAGCGCGGCCTGCATCTGCGAGAGGCTCTCGCGGTCCACGCGGCCGGAGGGCGCCGCCACGTTGATCGTGATGTTCGGCTGCGCGGTGCTCGCCTCGACCCCCAGGCGGCCGCTCGGCATGCGCCTGAGCGGCATCACCGCCTCCGGGCCGGCCTCGCCCATGAGCCCCACGCCGTTCGCGAACGGAAACACCGTCGGGCGGGACACGACTCCGCCGGACGCGAAGCGCTCGACGCCGGACCGCGTGAACACGTTTCCATAGGCGCTCGACGCGGTGGACGAGACGGCCAGCAAGTCGGACAGGTAGCTGATCAGCCCTCCGCCTCCGCCGGTACCGCCCACCGACTTGGCGCCGAAGATCGCCTGGGTGGCCATCTGCGCGGCCACGTCCGCGAGCGCGCGCTGGATCGAGCGCAGCACCGCCGTGGCGTAGTCCTCGAACGAGGACAGCTCGCCGGTCATCGCGTCGAAGAAAAGATCGGAGAAGTTGTCCTGCATTGCCTCGGCCGTGCGCTCTGAGAGTTCGATCATTGAGTCGAACCCCGTCTCGACCGACTTCACCACGTCGTTGATCTGCTCGTCCCAGCCCTGCTTCTGCAGGAACGGGATTTCCTTCTCCATCCTGCGGACGTCGTCCTCGGAAGCCTTCTTGTAGGCCTCCATGTCGAACTGCTTGACCTCGGTGCGGTACTTGGCGAGCGACTCGCGCAGCGCCTCCAGCTGCTCGTACTGGTCCTCCCAGACCCCGTAGGAGAACCGCCCGGTGTCTGACGTCAAAAACTCTTTCATGGCCTTCTCGGCCGCCTTCTTCGCCTCCTCGGCGTCCACGACCGGCTTAGTGTAGACGCCGACGAGGTTCTCGCGGTATCGGGTCGGTATGGAAACGCCCGGTACGCCCTTGTAGCCGCGCGTTCCGACCATCTGGTTCGTGCCTGCGATATTGTTGGCCTCCTCGATCATGCGCATGCGCTCGACGTGCGAGGCGTAGTAGAATTTCTGCGAGTCGATCAGGCCCTTGTCGATCAGCTTCTGGCCCTCGAACACCATCCCGGTCATCGACGGCATGCGCGCCAGGTCCATGAACTCACGCAGCGCCTGGGTGGCCTCCTTGATGTACTTCGGCAGGTCCTGCTTTAGAAACGTCTCATTGTTGCGGATCCACTCGGAGAGCGCCTGGTTGACGAAGCCCATGCCCTCCTTGAGGGCGTCGAAAATGCCGGCGTCCGCCACCTGGCGCTCCAGGTCCTGGATGCTCTTGCGGAACTGGACCATCAGCCCGTTCCAGGAGTTCATGGCCTTCTTGGCGCCGCCGTTGTAGTCTGCGTCCAGCCCGCGCCAGATCGTGTCGATCACCTGTTGGATCGAGATGTTGGATTTCTGCAGCTGCTCGACCGTCATGCCGAAGCCTTCGGCGAGGTACTTGCGGGCGTTGATCCCGACCTCGGAAAGCTGGTTCAGCTCCTCGGCGGATACCTTGCCGAGCGATGCCATCTGTCCGAGCGCTCGTGCTACCCGCGGCATGGTCTCCTCGCCAAGCACGGACGACACGTCGATCAGCGTGCGGAGCTTGTCGGCCGTCGGCGTCAGGCCCATCGCGCCCATCATCACCCAGGCGTCGGTCGCCTTGGCGACGTCCACCGGCAGGTCCTTGACGGTCTCGTCGATCAGCCGGAGCGTCTCATGACCTTTGCCCTTGGTTACCGTATCGAGCTTGATCGTCAGCTGCTCGAACGAGCTCGCCGTGTCGAGCACGGACTTAGCGAGCGCCCCGATCCCGATGCTGACGCCGAGGCCGGCGAGCGCGCCCTTGAGCGAGAAGACCGCGCCGCTCATGTCCTTCAGCCGGGCGGTCACCTGCCGGAAGGCCGCCTCGCTGGCGTCCTTGGCGGACAGCACGATTTCGAGCTTGGCGTCTGCCATGTCAGAACCCTGCCATTTCCTGCACGCTCACGAGCACGCCGCCCGGGGCCACCTGGCCGCGCATGATCATGCGGAAGTTGTTTCTGATGCGGGTGGCGGTCTGCGGGCGCTGCCAGTCCCAGAAGGGCTGCACGATCGGACGCGGCGGCACGGTGAAGCGCGTTGTGGTCTTCCTCAGCATGAGCGGGTTGCCGGTGCGGCGGCTTTTCCAGGTGCGCCGGGTGCGGCGCTCGGATCCGCGGGCCGCCATGTAGCGGCGCATGCGCTCGGTGACGGGCCGCGTGAAGCCTTCCTGCTGGCGCGCGGCCGCCCGCACGACCCAGCGCGGGCTGCGCTTGGTGAACCCGACCCGCATGGTCATGCCCTGGTCGTCCACCAGATAGGTGATGCCGGAGGCGAGCCGCAGGAGGGGCTTGTGCTGGCGCACGCCGCTCTTGCGGTTGATGGTGCGCGCGATCATGGAGAGATCCCGCAGCCGGTGCCCGGGCGCCGCCACCCCCATGCGGATCGCCTGCGACATGGTGTGCCGCAGGCTGAACCCCTCGGTGCGGATCGCGTTTTTCAGCGCCTTGCGGCTCGCGGCGGACTCGACCAGGATGATCTTCAGCAGCTGGTCGACGCCTTCCGCCTTGGCTTCCATCTTGATCATTTTTCCGTCCTCGCGTTCGCCCGCGCCAGCGTCGCGGCTTCGAGCGCCATGATTTTCTTCAGGAGCCCCGGCGTCCAGTCGATCATGAGCAGGCCAGCTAGCCCCATTAAACACCCGTAGTCAAGCCCGACGATCCCAAGTCCTCCCGCGCGCCATTGCGTCTGCGAGGCCCTCCACAGGTCCCAGGCGTCCTCGTTCTCCGGCGTCAGCTCAGGTGGCCGTCCGTTGGGGCACTCGGCGCAGCGCTCGTGTCTCCGGCAGGCGGCGCAGTAGTCTCGGCGCTTGGAGTCGCACTCCCACTCCCAGCGCCGGACGAGTTTTTTTCCTCGTCCTCTCCGCCGTAGGTCTCCGCCATGATGGCCTTCCAGGCCGCCTGCAGCCCCTTGACGCCTCCGGCCCGGTCGACCGCCTCGCAGCCTTCCGCGCCAAGCACCGCCATGAGCGCCACGTCCATGATCTCGCCCAGGCGGTCCTGGTCGTCTCCGTTGATCTCCGGCCGGAACGCGAAGCGGCCGTAGCCAAGCCTGCGCATCTTCTTGTCGCAGATCTCGGACAGCCGCAGCCCGCGCACCTCGAACACCTTCCCCCCTATTTCGATCTCCCGCATGCCGCACCCTTTTTTTTTCTTTAAACCTTAAACTTTAAACCTTAAACATCCCCTAAGCCGACGGGCTCGCCGAGCTGCTCGGGCTGATGGAGGACGACGGCGAAAGCGACGCCGAGGCGCTGCTGCTCGCCGAAACGCTCGGCACCACGTCGGTCGTGTAGGCGCTCGTCCCGTTGGTGACCCGCGCCACCACACCGCTCGCCTCGCTGCCGTTCGCGTAGTAGCCCTGGAAGTTGAGGTCGACGATCAGCCCCTGCGGGCCCGGGACGTCCGGGCTGTTGCGCTCGTAGAGCAGCTCCTGGATTTCGAGCTCGAAGACGCTCGACGCGCTGCCGGTGACGGTGAGCTTCAGGCTGCGATCGGTGCCGGCGATGGCGTAATCGATCAGGCTCGTGTCCTCGAACAAGGTCTTGAGGTTGCCGCTCACCTCGACCTTCTGCTCGGCGAGGCTCCCGGCCAGGCCCTGGCCGCCGATCACGTGATAGACGTCCATCGGGAAATTGATGTTGATGGTGAGCTCGGTCGCGGTGGCGAGCGTGGCCCCTCCCTCGGTGAGCGCTGCCTGGAAGTTGTTGAGCCGCGCCAGCGTAACCGTGGTCGGCGATGCGTCGAAGGAGGAGCTCTCCATCGAATCGACGCGGCCGGAGATCCCGAGCGTCGCCACCAACTCTCCGTCCCCGCCGACCGTCATGGCGAAGCTGTTGACCTTGCAGCCCTTGAACTGGTTGTACTTGGCCGTCCCGAGGTCGGTGAAGGCGGTCTCCAGTATCATCGAATACTGGCTGGTCGGGATCTTGAACTCGTGCACGTAGGGGCTTCCGCCGGTCGTCGTCGGAAGCCCGAACATGGCGATCAGCCAGTAGGGCAGCGCCGCTGAGTCCACCGGGATCACGATGTCTCCGGCGACCGATAGGTTGCCGGCGAAGGGCTCGCTCGGGTTGCGGCTGCTCGAAAGCGTGGCCGGGCGGTTCAGCGCGCGCGTCGAGCGCACGCCGAATGAATTGATCGGCAGCACGAACCCGTTCAGCGCGCCCGCCCCGAACGTTCCCTCGAAGCCTAGCTGAAACTGTACGGTTGATCCCTTTTGGTGGGCCATCGTCGTTGTCTCCTATAAAGTGGTCCTGGTGGCGCCCAGCGTGAACGGTTCGATCAGGATCAGCGGGCAGCCGGCCAGGAAAAACGGGAAAAATTCGATCGTCTCGATCTCGACCGCGATGTCCTGCAAAAGCGCGTTGCCGGTGTCGACCGCCGCCACGGCGGCCACGGCGAGATCCACCATGTCCATCACCTTTTGCACGCCGAAGTACTCGACGGCGTTGGTCTCCGGGTCCTGCGCGAAGTTTTCGTCGTGCAGACAGGCGACCATCTCGAACTCCATCCACTTCTCGGTCACCCCGCGGCCGTAGCGGCAGGCCGTGGGCCTCAGCTGGATATAAGGGCAGTCCGCCTCGCCCGGCGCGTTGCGCTCGTCGATGTTAACGTAGACCTTGTGCGCACGGCCGTAGTAAGCCTTGGCCCAGGCTGTCAGCGCGGAGTCGGTCGAAAGCGCGTCCTTCCATGACTCCAGTGTCGTTTTGATGCTCTCGGCCATTTTCCCGCCTTAACCGTGAACCCTGAACCGTGAACCCTGAACCCCGAAACTACCGCCTCCACACGGGCTGCTCGCCGCGGTAGAGCTCGAGCCGGTGGGTGACCCCGTCCGATGATACGGTGCGCAGGACGTGCCAGGTGACGCCGGAATAGACCACCTCGTCGCGGTAGGCCGGCGCCGGAACGGCCGCGGCCGAAACGATCAGCTCGGCGCTCTCGCGCCGTGCGTCGGCCTCGTCCTCGGTTTTGATCTGAAACGAGGCCGACACGGCGCTCCCGTTGTAGGTGACGGACTGCACCCACGGCAGCTCGGTCCCGAGCAGTAGGGCCCGGTCGGCCTCGTATTGGTCGCGCAGCGCCAAGATGCCCTCGCTACGTCACGATGGTGTCGTAGAAAAGGCAGCCCGCGTCCGCGCAGGTGATCTTGAAGTCAAAATACTCGGAGGCCTCGACGATCCAGGACTTCTGATCGTTCTGCCACCAGTACCGGACGGCCCGGTATATGTCCGACTCCATGACCTCGTCCTCCTGGCCGGCGTCGCCTTTCCAGTTGAAGCAGTAGGCGGCCGCGGGCTCGTCGATCGCGGGCTCGGGCGGGCTGTAGTAAAGCAGCGCCGCGCCCTTGGTGGCGTTCACTTCCCAGAGGTCGACCGCGTTGAAGTCGGTCCCGGCCACGACCTCCTCGGCGTCCGAATAGATCGAGCCGCCCAGGATGACCTCGTCGAGCTCGAAGATCTGCGCAAGCGTCTGCAGCGTCACGTCAGCCGGGCGCCCCTGGGTGCCGGAGTACTTGATGCGGTCCAGCACG
>Ga0265297_10004236_pt1 | contig 23856 bp, 24 predicted proteins | sample Munlanlwell13791_FD_192502 | JGI IMG/M metagenome (GOLD analysis project Ga0265297, IMG submission 192502) | Leachate microbial communities from a municipal landfill in Southern Ontario, Canada - Leachate well 137-91 | ecosystem: Engineered > Solid waste > Landfill > Unclassified | place... | reverse complement strand
GCGGCCCCGGAAGCTTTACAGGAACTCGCGTCGGCCTTGCGGCAGCGCGCGGCATCGGCTTTGCGGCGGGCAAGCCCGTCATGGGCATTGATCGTTTCTCGATTTACAAAGCGCTGCATGCGGAAATCAAAAATCTTTTGGTTGTCATAGACTCCAAGAGGGCGGAACTGTTCTGTAAATTTTATCCCGCATCGGGTGCGGCACACGAGGCCTGCATGATGACCGAAGAACAAATCCGGCAATTTATGTCGGAACATCCCGACACAAAACGGGTGGGAGATATAGAAACCCCTAACGACGATATTCTGGCGGCCTGCGCGCGGCTTGCGGAAGAAGCAAATGTCTCCTCTCCGGAGTATCTTCCTCGTCCTTTGTATTTGCGCGCTCCGGACGTGACTATGGCAGTGGATAAAACTTGACCGATATTTAGGTTTTTTCGTAAGGGAGGCTATGCGCAAAACGAAGACCCAAAGTCAGGACGCCAAAATCGCCGCTGCGGCGCACAGCCTTGCCGCCAGAAAAGGCTGGCCGCAAGTAACGCTCGAAGACATCGCAAAGAGCGCTAAAATCCCCGTTGCGTCGTTTAAAAAACGTTTTTCCTCGACACGTGACATCGTAGGCGTTCTCATTAAGGACGGGGGGCGCGAAGCCTTGGCAAAGGTCGGCAAACCGACGGGGTCGCCTCGCGACGTTCTTTTCGACCACATTATGGCTCGTTTTGAGGTCATGCAAAAAGACCGTAAGGCCATTTTGTCCATTAACGAGGCGATGCTTCAAGACGCGTCTTTGGCTTACATTATGGTGTGCGCAACGAGAGAGAACATCGAAGCGATAATTGATGCCACGTCAAATGAATCCTCTTTGCGCCCGATCCTCATTGTCAAGCTATTCGCTGTATTTGGCTGGACGTTTGCAGCCTGGGTCAAAGACGATACCCGCGACATGTCCAAAACGATGGCGGCGCTCGACAAAGCATTGCGCATGGAAGAAAAGATAATGGAAGTATTGGGGGCTAGACCCTAAACAAAACTTTTAACGCGGGCGAGAGTCAGGACATATACTTGTTTAGCGCCTGCTCCCAGCAAAACGCGCGCGCATTCGTTCACCGTCGAGCCGGTTGTCAAAACGTCATCAATCAAAACAAGCGTTTTTCCTTTGACGTTGTGCGTGTGTTTTGCAGCAACGGCAAAGGCGCCTTTCACGTTTTCCTGACGTTCTTTGCGCTTCAGGTGTCCCTGACTGACCGTCGTGCGGGTGCGCCTTAATGTGTCGTGCAAAACCGGCTTTCCGGTTAACAACCCGACCTGCTGAGCCAAAAGCGCGGACTGATTATAGCGACGGTGAAAAAGTCTCCAGCGATGCAAAGGAACAGGCAAAAGAGCGTCCGCGCGTTCCAGAAAATCGCCTCCGGCTCGAACCATCGAAGGCGCCAAAGCCTTGGCCGCATAGGTGCGGTCGGCATGCTTAAAGCCTAGAATTAGCGCGCGGCTTGCGTCGTCATAAAGCATGGCGGCTCGTGCGGCCTCGAAATGGGGGGCTTCCGTCAGGCACGCGCCGCATAATGTTCCTTCCGAGACGGGAAAATCAAAAGGCGTGCCGCAGCAGGCGCAGAACGGAGTCCCTATAAACTGGATTTTTTTCCAGCACGCAGGACATAAGGTCGTTGTATCGCTTACGGGGTCGTCGCAAATCAGGCATAAAGGGGGGAGAAGCAGGTCAAGAGCCCTAAGAGCCGTGTTTTTTGCCAAAAAAGCCATGGGCTCATTTTGGCTTAACAAATAAGCCGTAACAAGGCGTTTTTGCCCGTTATTTACCGTATTTTAGGGTATGGAGGGTTTAACTTGACTTGCCCCCGTCCAACCCCCTATAAACCGCGCTCTATTTGAAATTAATGAAGGCCGGGGCTTGTCCCCGTGGTGAAATTATGTCTCGTGTATGCTCCGTCAGCGGCAAAAAGCCGCTTTTTGGCAATAATGTCAGTCACGCGAATAACAAGACGCGTCGTCGTTGGCAGCCGAATTTGCAGATTTGCTCGTTTCCATCGGAAATTCTGGGCAAGTCGGTTTCCTTGCGCCTGACGGCAAGGGGCATCCGTACGGTTGAGCATAACGGCGGCCTTGATGCGTGGTTGCTTTCGACCCGCGACAGCCGCCTGAGCGATGCCGCGCTCAAGGTCAAAAAGCTGCTTACGCGCGCCCAAGCCCGCGCAAAGTGATACCAACCGACAAATGAAGTGACTCGTCTGGGTCACGAGTGGTTGCGAGGAGCTTGTCGCTCGCCGGACTGAAAGAGTTATTAAACCCCAATATAGTGCTCGGCAAGCGACAGGCGAGGCGCAGAGCGAGTGAAGTCAAACGCTGTGGCCGAAATCATTGGTCATTAGATATAGAAAACAGGGCGCTCCGGCGCCCTTTTTTCTTCTTTCCGAATTTTTCCATTCTGAAGTAAATTCGGCTGTATGTCCGCTTCGTCCATCTCTTTGCTTGCCCTGACCATTGACGACCACATTGACTGGATGTCAGCGTGGACGCGCATGGCCATCTATGGTCGGCAGGACAAAACCGCAAGCGCCGATGCGCTCTCTGCGCCGGAAAGTTTTCCGAAATGGCGGAACGAAACGGCCAACACGGTACATGACCGCGTCGCTTTCGAAAGGTTGATAGATCTCTACGATCAACTGCACAGGCTTGCCAAATTGGCTCTGTTAAGAACGCCCGAAGGCGCGGCCGTTGCGGCCAAGGACTACGACGCCGTCGAGTCCAAATATCGGGAATTAATCACGGGGTTGCGGAGGTTCGAAAGAGCTCTGGCGGCGGCGGAATCCGGCATTGACGCGCTGACGGGGCTTCGCTCGCGGGTCGGCATGCTGGACGATCTGACAAGAGAATTGAACCGCTATTTGCGCACGCGCAAGCCTTTTTGCATTGCCTTGATGGACATTGACCACTTTAAGAAGGTCAACGATACGTACGGGCATGAAAACGGAGACAAGGTTTTATCGTCCGTCTCGAACTTCATCAGCCGGTGTGTGAGACCTTTTGATGAGATCTGGCGCTGGGGAGGCGAAGAAATACTGATTTGCCTTAAAGACGTTGATCTCATGGGCGGAAAGAACGTGCTTGAACGCTTGCGAACGGGGCTTGAAAAATTCCCGATCAAATTGCTGAATGGCCAGGAAATCAACGTGACAGGCTCTTTCGGACTTGTCTCTGTATACGGAGATTCGACGATCGAGGGCATGTTGTCTAAAGCCGACGCGGCTCTTTATGCCGCCAAAGCGGGCGGAAGAAACACGGTGAAATTGGCGGAGTTTTAGGCGGCCAATTACCTTTTGCTTGCCGTCGCGCCGTATCTGCGGTCGCGGCGCGTGAATTCGTCAATAGCCTGCGCCAGATGTTCGCCGGAAAAGTCCGGCCACAGCACGTCCAAAAAGACGTATTCGGCATAGGCCGACTGCCAAAGCAGAAAATTCGAAATGCGCTTTTCGCCGCTTGTGCGGATGACAAGGTCGGGGTCGGGCATGCCGTCTGTAAACAAGAAGGATTGAAAAACGTGCTCGTCAATGGCGTCGGCCTGCACCTCGCCGCGTTCGACGGCCTTGGCAAGGCCGCGCGCGGCGGCTGTGATTTCCTGACGCCCGCCATAGTTAAGCGCCAGCGTCAGAACAAGTTTCTTGTTGTCCTTTGTCAACTCCTCGGCGTGCGCGATCATGCTGACGATGTCGGGGGGAAGCTGTTTCTTATCGCCGATGACGCGGATGCGAATGCCTTCTTTATGTAAAGTGGAAAGCTCGCTTTTCAGATAGGTGCGTAACAGCCCCATCAATTCGCCGACTTCGGTTGCCGGACGGCGCCAATTTTCGGATGAAAAGCTGAAGAGCGTCAGGTATCCGACGTGTTGTTGAGAACAAGCCTCGATTGTACGGCGAACGGCTTCAATGCCCGAGCGATGCCCCATAGGGCGCGGCAACCCGCGCGAGGCAGCCCAGCGGCCGTTGCCGTCCATAATGATCGCAACGTGCAAAAGCGGCCTTGAGGAGCCGGAAGTATTGTCGTCGCTTTGCATTCTGAGCCTTAGACGCGGGTGATTTCTTTTTCTTTAGCCGCAAAAAGATCGTCAATTTTTTTGACGTATTCGTCGGTCAGCTTCTGAATCTTGTCGGTCATGGTCTTGGATTCGTCTTCCGACAGTTTTTCTTTCTTGACCGCGTCCATTCCTTCGCGCCTGACGTTGCGCACCGAAACGCGGGCTTGTTCCGAGTATTTACCCGCAACCTTGACCAGTTCCGCGCGGCGCTCCTCGCTCAGTTCGGGCAGGGGGATGCGAACCAAATTGCCGTCCGGTTGCGGATTAAGGCCAAGCCCCGCGTCGCGAATGGCTTTTTCAACGCTTTTAACGAGACCCATGTCCCATACCTGAACCGTCAAAAGACGGGGTTCCGGCACGCCGACGGTTCCGACCTGATTAAGGGGCATGGCCGCTCCGTAGGCGTCAACGCGAACGCTGTCGAGCAAATTGACCGACGCGCGTCCCGTGCGCAGCCCGGAAAATTCTTTTTTCAAAGCTTCGAGAGAAGCTTCCATGTGTTGTTTTGTCTGCTCTAAATTCATCTTTTACTCCACAATCGTAAATTTGCCTCTACCCTGCATGACCTCTTTAAACGCGCCATGCGTGAAGATAGAAAACACTAAAATCGGAATCTGGCTTTGCCGCGCCAGAGAAACGGCCGAAGCGTCCATCACCTGTAAATCCTGCGTCAATACGTCGAGATAGCTAAGCTTGTCATAGCGCTTGGCGTCCTTGACCTTGGTTGGATCGGCGCTATAGACGCCGTCAACCTTTGTCGCTTTAAGAAGGGCGTTGCATTGCATTTCCGACGCGCGCAAGGCGGCGGCGCTGTCGGTGGTGAAGAACGGATTTCCCGTTCCGGCGGCAAAAATAACGACGCGGCCTTTTTCCATGTGGCGCATGGCGCGGCGGCGGATATAAGGCTCGCAAATTGAGGCCATGGGTATGGCGGACTGCACGCGGGTCGGAACGCCTGCTTTTTCAAGAGCGTTCTGCATGGCAAGGGCGTTGATGACGGTAGCCAGCATGCCCATGTAATCGGCAGCCGCGCGATCCATGCCATGCGCCGCTCCGGCGACGCCGCGAAAAATATTGCCGCCGCCGATGACGACGCAAACCTCGACGCCCAGTTCTATGACTGTTTTGATTTCCGCAGCGACGCGGTCAACGACTTCGGGTTCAAGGCCGTAATCGCGCGAGCCCATAAGAGCCTCGCCCGAAAGCTTCAACAGAACGCGTTTATAACGGGCGTCATGGGGTTTCGAGGACATATTTCTTCTCCAAATGCTTAAACGCGCGCATTATACAGACTTGCCTTTTAATGAACAGAGGGAAACCTCTTGCCGAAAGGAGAAGGGCATTTTAGGGTCTTGAAGGCGGCAAATAGAAGGCAAAAATGAAGATATTGCACGTCGAAGACAACGAATCTCTTGCCGAGTCATATAAAAGACGGGTGCAGGAGGCGTATCCTGAAATAGAGATTCTTCAGGCCGCTTCATATGACGAAGCGGCCGAGTTGTTGAGGAAGAATGAATTCGATCTGATTGTCTCGGACTTCAGTTTTCCGGGAAAAGGCTTTTTGCGTTATTCGGGAGGCATGGAGCTTTTTCGCCTGGTCATTGAAGAGTATCCCAAGACGCCGGTTCATTTTTTGTCGAATATGGCGAGCAGCATTAAAAACTATCTCGATAAGTGCCGATTATCCTTAAGGACAGAGGACAAAATTTTCTGTAAAGGATCGCAACGCGCTCTTTTCGAAGCGTTCGGCCAGAAAGTTCCCTGACGACATCAGGAGCCTTGTCGCAAGTATTGTTGTAATTTAGATTTTGAGAAACATATTAATGAGGGGCATAAAAGTGAATATTTTATACATTGAAGACAATCCCACAGTTAATTCTGTTAATCGCGCGATATTGACGCACAGATGCCCCTATGCCGACGTTGTCGTTATCCCCGCGACGACCTATCTGGAAGCTGTCGAAAAATTAAAGAAAAACAAAATTGACCTGATTATTTGCGATTTCGAATTTCCGGGAAAACCCGATAGAACAGGAAACGTTCCCCCCTTAAGCGGCGGCATAGATTTTTATCTTTATCTCAACGAAAGAAACAAACGTGTTGCGGTTAAAGAAAGAATCCCGCTTTTCTTCTTATCCGGCAAAAGCCGAAGCGAAATCAGGGAGGCTTTTTTTGAAATAGGCTTTATCGTTTCCGACGATCATATTTTTGAAAAAATCACCTTCCTTCATGAAATAATTGACGCTTATTACGATAAACTTTGCGCCATCGGGCAAATCGCAACGCGTCCTTCCAAAAGAAAAACGGCGGAAAGCACCGAAGCGCCGTCCGCCGTCTTAAAAAAACATCAATTATAGAGCGATTAGCCCGCCATCTTCGCGACTTCTTCGGCAAAATCGCATCCGGCTGCTTTTTCGATGCCTTCGCCCAGTTGATAGCGGACAAAGCCTGTCAGCTTGACGGGCGCGCCCAAAGACACGCTCGCCTTTTCGATAACGTCCGCAATGCGGCTTTCGCCGTCAACGACATAGATTTGTTCGAGAAGGACGACTTCCTCATAATACTTGCGCAAACGGCCTTCGACCATCTTGGCGATAATCGCTTCGGGCTTGCCCGAAGCGCGGGCTTGCTCGGCCAGAACATTGCGTTCGCGGTCGAGAGCCTTGGTGTCAACGTCCTTGATGCTCAGGGCTTCAGGGCGCGCGGCAGCGACATGCATCGCGATCTGTTTGCCGAGTTCCGCAAGCTTGGTTGCGTCGGCCGAGGATTCCAAAGCCACCAAAACGCCGATCGTGCCGAGGTTCGGCGCCAACGCGTTGTGGACATAGGTTGCAACGACGCCTTGCGGGACGGAAAGCACGGCGGCGCGGCGAAGCGACATATTTTCGCCGACGGTGGCGACGAGATTGGTCAAGGCTTCCTGAACTGTTCCGCCGCTTGGATGCTTGGCGTTTTTCAGCGTTTCGATATCTGCGCCCGTTTCAAGCGCAACCTTTGCGACTTGCAAAGAAAAAGCCTGAAACTTGTCGTTGCGGGCGACAAAGTCCGTTTCGGCATTGACTTCGACTACGGCGGCCTTTGTTCCTGCCGAGGCAACGACGACCAGCCCTTCGGCGGCGACGCGTCCGGCCTTTTTAGCGGCTGCCGACAGGCCTTTCTTGCGAAGCCAATCAACAGCGGCTTCCATGTCGCCTTTGGTTTCGTTCAAGGCTTTTTTGCAATCCATCATGCCTGCGCCGGTCTTTTCACGCAGGTCTTTTACCATTGTGGCTGTAACTTCGGTCATTGGAGTCTCCTTTAAAATTCCCCTCCCCTTGCGGGAGGATAGTAGGGAGGGGTCTGCGGTAAGGCTTATCCCCTTCCCCTATCGTTTACGCCTGGAACTTAGTCTTTCTTTTCTTCGACAGCGGCGGCAATCGTCGTTTCGCTGCTCGGAACGACGGCGGCTTCGCCGACATCCTTGGCGCTTGTGCCAAGTTCGGCTTCGATGCCGTCCAGAACGGCTTGCGATGTCAGGTCGCAATAAAGGTCAATCGCGCGCGAGGCATCGTCGTTGCCCGGAACGGGGAACGTGATGTTGGTCGGGTCGGAATTGCTATCGACGATGGCGACGACGGGAATGCCCAGCTTGACGGCTTCCGCAATCGCAATGTCTTCTTTCAGCGTGTCGAGAACGAACACGATATCCGGCAGACCGCCCATATCCTTGATGCCGCCCAGGGCTTTCTCCAGCTTGTCGCGCGCGCGCGTCAGCTGCAGGGTTTCCTTCTTGGTCAGCTTCTTGGCTTCCTTTTCAAGACGGTCGTTCAATTCGCGCAAACGCTTGATGGATTGCGAGATCGTCTTCCAGTTGGTGAGCATGCCGCCCAGCCAGCGATGGTTGACGTAGTATTGTCCGCAACGCTTGGCGGCTTCGGCGATCTTTTCCTGCGCCTGGCGCTTTGTGCCGACGAACAGGATGCGTCCGCCCGAGGCGGCCGTATCGCGCAACGCCTGCAAGGCGCGCTGAAACAGGGGAACGGTCTGTTCGAGATCGAGGATGTGCACGCTATTGCGCACGCCGAACAGATAGGATTGCATTTTGGGATTCCAACGGCGCGTGTTGTGGCCGAAATGGACGCCGGCTTCAAATAATTGCCGCAAAGTTACGACGGGCATCGTCATAGTTAGTACCTTTCTCCGGTTGTACCGCCATATGTTTCTGTACTGCTTTTGCAGCACCGGACGGCGCATCGCTGGATTTACAGCGCGAGCCAAACATATGTGAGTTTTTAATAGCCCTGGGGAACCTCCCCAAAGCCGAGCGTTTCTATGCGTTTAGCATTGAAAGCGCAAGGATTTTCCGTGAGTTCTCCCGATTTTATGTGATCATGAAGGCATCTGAGGCCTTTAACTATTGTTTTTCCTATGTTAATCACCCTTCCTCGCTTCGTATTATGAAAAGAGGAAGAGGCATGTCCCAAATTCCAGTAACGGTGCTCACAGGCTACCTCGGCGCGGGAAAGACCACGCTGCTCAACCGCATTTTGTCCGAAAATCACGGCAAGAAATACGCCGTCATCGTCAATGAATACGGCGAAGAAGGCATTGACGGCGCCCTGATCGTCGGCGCGGACGAAGAAGTATACGAAATGAACAATGGATGCATCTGCTGCACCGTGCGCGGCGATCTGATCCGCGTTATCTCCGGTCTCATGAAGCGCGCCTCGACGTTTGACGGCATTCTGATCGAAACGACGGGACTGGCAGACCCGGCTCCCGTGGCGCAAACATTTTTTGCCGACGAAGACGTGGCCTCCAAAACCAAACTCGACAGCGTCGTCGCGGTCGTGGATGCCAAGCATCTGCTCCTATCGCTCAAGAACGCCAAAGAAGCCGAAAATCAAATCGCTTTTGCCGACGTCATCCTGCTCAACAAGGCCGATCTTGTCGGCGCGGGCGATCTCGCACACATCGAATCTTCGATACGTAACATCAATCGCTATGCCAAAATCATCCGCACGACGCGGTGCAACGCGCCTCTCGACAAAATTCTCGGCCTTGGAAGCTTCGACCTCAACGAAATCCTGAAGCGCGATCCCGATTTTCTGAAGGGCGAAGAAGAACCCCACCATCATGAATGCGGCGAGCATTGCTGCTGCGGGCATCACCACCACGAGCATGATTGCGAAAGTCGGCACGACAGCTCGATTTCAAGCGTATCGCTTATATCGTCAAACCCGCTTGACCCGGCCAAGTTCGAACAATGGATTATGGATCTGCGCGCCAAAAAGGGGCCTGACTTGTTGCGCTACAAAGGCATCCTTGATCTTATGGGAAGTGACAACCGCCTCGTTATCCAGGGCGTTCACATGATGATGGACGGGACAAACAGGTTGCCGTGGAATGAAGGCGAACGTCGCGCGAGCCGCCTCGTTTTCATTGGCAGAAACCTTGACGAGAAGGCCTTGCGCGAAGACTTTGCCCGTTGTGCCGCTTAATTGAAACCATTCGAAATTTTCATGATCTCAGCCGCATACAACCAATGGAATTTTAATCTCCCCGTCCTGTCGCTTTGCGTCAATCGCAACGGCGACTTCGTTGCGGCAACGCTTGGCGACGGTACGGCGCGCGTGCTTCCCGCGAGCGACGAGGCCGTTACTCCCAAAGTCGTTGCGATGCACGACGGCATCTCGTTGTCCTTGCAGCCGGATGCCGACGATCATGCTTTTCTGTCGGGCGGCGATGATGGAAAAGTATTGATCCTCGATCCTGTTTTGGGCGAAACGAACGTCATTGCGGAAGTCAAAAACACGTGGATAGACCATGTCGCGGCCTCCGTTGACGGCAAGTATCGCGCCTTTAACGCAGGCAAAAACATCCATGTTTTGAATGAAGAGGGGCAAGAAGTCTTCGATCCCGGCTTATCCGTATCCGGCACTCCCGGCGCCGTTTCTTTCAGCCCCAACGGCAAGCGATTGGCCGTCAGCCACTACAATGGCGTCACATTGTGGTGGGTAGGCGCGAAAAAGCCCGAGGCGGAAACATTGGAATGGAAAGGCGCGCACCTTGGCCTTGTCTGGACTCCGGACGGGCAGACCCTTCTCAGCGGGATGCAGGAAGGCGCCCTTCATGGCTGGCAACTAGCGGATAAAAAAGAAATGCGGATGGAAGGCTATGCCTCCAAAATTCGCTCTATGGGTTTTACGGCGCGCGGCAAATATCTGGCGACATCGGGGGCAGAGCAAGTCATCTGCTGGCCGTTTTCAGGCGGCGGGCCGTGGGGCAAGCAGCCCCTGATGCTGGGAGGCGCCGAAGGGCGTCTGGTTTCGTGCGTTGCGCCGCATCCCAAAGACGAAATGGTTGCGGCTGGATACAACGACGGAATGATAATCCTCGCGCCTCTTGACGGACGCATGGAAGTCATGATTAACCCGCCGGAAGGCTCCCCGATTAACGGCCTTGTCTGGAATGCAACCGGCGATGCTTTGTTTGCATCGTCGGAATCCGGCAGAGTTCTTCTGTTTACAATAGGCAGCGTCAAATCCGCCCTTGTGCACGCCGGTTGAGAATCGCGGCAGAAAGGGAGGCCAAGCCCTGCGCCGGACGGGTTATTTAAGGCAACGCAATGAATTTATTGGAAAAAAACAGCTTTGACTTAGCAAGGCAGGTTCCCCTATCTTCCTCTGCCCGTAATACGCGGGTTTCAAAAAGGAGTTTTTCATGGCCACCGTAACCGTTCCGCCGAATTACAAGCCCACGGAAAAAGAGCCCTACATGAATCCGGTGATGCTTGAGTATTTCCGGAACAAATTATTGCACTGGAAGGCCGAGATCGTGCGCGAAGCCGATCTGACGTTGCAAGAGCTGCAGGACGACGGCGGCATGCAGGAACCGGACATAACGGACCGCGCTTCGGCCGAGACGGAAGTTGCGCTTGAACTGCGCACGCGTGACCGTCAGCGCAAGCTGATCAGCAAGATTGACGAAGCGTTGGAACGCATTGAACGCAACGAATACGGCTTCTGCGAAGAAACGGGAGAGCCGATCGGAATCAAGCGCCTTGATGCCCGTCCCATCGCGACGTTGACGGTTGATGCGCAGGAGCGTCATGAACGTAAAGAACGTACGCAGCGCGACGAGAGGGAATAACCGCATAACTGAAAAGAGGGCTGTGATGAGAAACTCTAGAGGTTTTCTTTCTTTGCTCTTTTTTTGTGCGACTTTTGCGCCTTTTGAGGTTTGCGCCCAAGGCTATGCGCCGGAGCTCTATAACGTCGGCGAAGTCATCGTCAATTATGTGCGGCTTGACGATCCTAAAGCAGCCAGCATTTGCGGGCTTTCGCGCGAGGAAATCGCTTCCGTTTTCGCTTCCTCTTTCGAAGGAACGGGCGTTCCTGCCGTTGCCGCTCTCGATGCCAAGCCGCCGATGGTGGGCAAGGCGCGCATCCAGCTGATTCCCCAGATAGCGACCTATGCCGACGAGAACATGAATTGCGTGTCGTGGATCTCTATAACGGCGGAAAGCCGCGCCAACCTTGCCATTCCGCCGGTCAATGTGCCGCGCGGCGTAACGATCCTTTATTGGCGTCAGCACGCCAAAGTTTTCAGCAGCCAAACGATTCATTCTCAGAAGGTCAAGGACGTGCTGAAAAAGATGGCTTTGGAGTTTGCTCAAAGATACAGGCTGGATCAGCCGCCCGAACCGGCGCAGCAATGACGAAGGCAAAGCTTCAGTCTCTTAATCTGACGGTTTCCGAAAAACAGGCGGGTCTTCGCATAGACAAAGCCGTGACAATGCTGGCCGCCCAAAAGAAGCCCGATCTGTCGCGCGCGCGCGTGCAGGCGCTGTTGGCGGAAGGATATTTAAGCCTTTTGGGAAAGCCGGTATCCGACGGCAGCCATAAGGTCAAGGAGGGCGAGGTCTATACGCTTTGCGTCCCCCCGCCCGAAAAAGCCGAGCCCGAAGCGCAAAAGATGGACTTGACCGTCGTTTACGAAGACAAGGACGTCATCGTTATAGATAAACCTGTAGGTCTTGTCGTTCATCCTGCGCCGGGCAACCGCGACCATACTTTGGTCAATGCGCTGCTCGCCCATTGCGGCAAAAGCCTGTCGGGCATCGGCGGCGTAGCGCGTCCCGGCATTGTTCATAGGCTCGATAAGGATACAAGCGGCCTTATGGTCGCGGCCAAAAACGACGCCACGCACCAAGCCCTATCCAGGCAGTTCGCGGACAGAAGCCTGAGCCGCACCTATCAGGCGCTCGTTTGGGGCGTTCCCGTGCCGCCCGTGGGGAGCATTGACGCGCCCATCGGCCGCAGCCCGCGCGACAGGAAAAAAATGGCCGTGACGGGCAAAGGAAAGCCTGCTTTGACGCACTACAAGGTGATCGAAGATTTTGGCGATGTGTCGCTGGTCGAATGCAGTCTTGCAACGGGGCGCACGCATCAAATCCGCGTGCACATGGCGCACATCAAGCATCCTGTCGTTGGCGATGCGACATACGGCAAAGGCCGCGCCAAAAAAGGGCTGGAATTTTTAAAGGATTTTCCGCGTCAGGCGTTGCATGCGGTTGAGATTCATTTTGTGCATCCGCGCACTGCCAAGCTTAAAAAGCTGACCTCGAAATTGCCTCAGGACATGCAGAAGCTGATCCGTAAGCTTCGCCGCGGATAAAGCGGGATTTACGGGACGAAAGACGCAAGCTTGCGGACGGAAGTGCCTTCGGGCGCCAACGCGCCAAAGGCTCTGATTTTTTCGGCAACGCCGTTCGTGAACTCCTGCAGGGAAGCGCCCCGTTTCCTCGCGATGTTTATAGAGCCGCCCGTTGCCCTGATTTCTCTCAGCGCCTTTAAAACGGTTTCGGCTTGAAGAAATTCTTCGCTCGCGCCGATGTCGTGCGAAAGGTACATAGCGCCGATGCCTTTTCTTTTAAAGACGCCGGTCATGACCTTTTTGAAATACTGTTCGATTTCTCCGAGTTCCATAATTTTTCTGGTCATCGAAAAAACTCCGCAAAAAAATTTTAAAATAAGAATTCTTAAAACAGGGGCATGTTACCAAAACAGAGTAAAGTTTCAGTGAAGCAAGTCCGCGTTTTTAAGTTAAAGAAAATTTAAGAAGCGTCTCCCGGTGCGCTGCGAAAGCGAGATTTATCGAGAGGAAACAAGCGGATTCTACGGATTCAGCAAGCCTTCTCGTTCCGCTTCGATTTTTATGTTGTGCTGAAGCTTTTCGAACGCGCGCACCTCGATTTGGCGTATGCGCTCGCGGCTTACGCTCATGCGTTGCGACAGCTCTTCCAGCGTGGACGGCGTTTCGCTCAAGCGCCGTGCCATAATAATTTCGCGCTCTCTCGGGTTAAGCCCCTCCATGGCTTGCGCCAGAAGTCTGCGGCGATGATCCAGTTCCTGTGTGGCGCTGAGTTGCGCGTCCGCCGAGGCGGCCGGCTCGACCAGCCAGTCCTGCCATTCGTCGTCGCCTTCGCCGTCCTTGCTGACGGGGGCGTTCAGCGATTGATCGCCGCCGATAAGGCGGCGGTTCATGTTGACGACTTCTTCTTCGGGCACCTCAAGACGCTCGGCTATTTCCTTGACCTGTTCGTTCGACAAATCGCCGTCGTCAATGGCTTTCATCTCGCCCTTCAAGCGGCGCAGATTGAAAAACAGTTTTTTCTGCGCGGCCGTCGTGCCTATTTTGACCAATGACCATGAGTGTAAAATGTATTCCTGTATCGCCGCTCTGATCCACCACATGGCGTATGTCGAAAGCCGAAAACCCCGATCGGGATCGAAACGCTTGACGGCTTGCATCATGCCGATGTTGCCTTCGGCGATCAGATCGGCCAAAGGCAAGCCATAGCCGCGATAGCCCATGGCGATTTTGGCGACGAGGCGCAAATGGCTCGTGACGAGTTTATGCGCGGCCTCAAGGTCGCCATGTTCCTTCCAGGATTTGGCGAGCATGAATTCTTCGTTGGCGTCGAGCACGGGAAATTTGCGTATATCGCGCAAATAAACGGCGAGGTTGCCTTCGCCGCGCAGGATCGGAAGATTTGAAAGTGGAGCGCTCATAGGAGCTTTTATACCCTATCTTTGAGGAGCAAAGGTCAAATAAGCGAAAAACGGGATTTTGATGTTCCGGAACAGCCAAAAAATCATTTAAAAACAATGGGAAAATAGAGGTGCCGCCTACATATTTTTGGCAGAAAGAAGGTGGCGTTTCTCAACCATATTGGGTAGTATGATTCGCGGATTCGCCGGAGCCGTTTTTTCTAATTCCGGTATATACTTAGTATCAAATGGCGCATGAAGAAACAACGCTGAGGTCACGAGCGGTTGCGAGAAGCGGGGCGCACGCGGGACAGGGTAAGCCGTTAGAATAAAAGGCGAAGTCCCGCATGCGACGAGCGCAGGCGCAGAGCGAGTGATGTTTAGAGGCGTTTCGGTTCGTGCGTTTAGTAAAAAAACAGGGTCGAAAAAGTATGAGCGAAGCCGTCACCGAAAATTCTGAAGAACAAGAATATGGAGCCGATTCCATCACCGTTCTGCGCGGGCTCGATGCCGTGCGCAAACGTCCCGGCATGTATATAGGCGATACCGACGACGGCTCCGGCCTTCATCACATGATTTACGAGGCCGTTGATAATTCGATAGACGAATCTTTGGCGGGATACTGCACGCGCATTGACGTGATTTTGAACGCCGACGGATCGTGCACTGTGCGCGACAACGGGCGCGGCATTCCGACCGACATCCATCCCGAAGAAGGAATCTCGGCGGCCGAAGTCGTGATGACGCAGCTGCACGCGGGCGGCAAGTTCAACCAGAATTCATACAAGGTCTCCGGCGGCTTGCACGGCGTCGGCGTTTCTGTCGTCAACGCGTTGTCCGAATTTCTCGATTTGCGCATCTGGCGTCAGGGCGGCGAATTCGCGATGCGTTTTCGCGACGGCGTTGCCGAAGCTCCCTTGAAGCAAGTCGGAAAATCCGACAAAACGGGGACAGAAGTGACCTTCTTGCCATCGCCCGCGACATTCACGAAAACGACCTTTGATTTCGGAACGGTCGAACACCGGTTGCGCGAACTGGCGTTTCTCAATTCCGGCGTCAACCTCAACCTTACTGACGCGCGCGGGGCGGAACCGAAAACGGTAACCCTCCATTACGAAGGCGGCCTCAAAGCGTTTGTCGCATGGCTCGATCAGTCGAAAGAGGCCGTACATTCGATGATCGCCGTTCGCAAGGAACAAGACGGCATTGTCGTCGAATGCGCCATGCAGTGGAACGACAGCTATCACGAAAACACGTTGTGTTTTACGAACAATATTCCGCAAAAAGACGGCGGCACGCACTTGGCGGGCTTTCGCGCGGCGTTGACGCGCACCATCAATCAGTATGCCGAAAGCTCCGGCATCGTCAAAAAAGACAAAATCGCCCTGTCGGGCGAAGACATGCGCGAAGGCTTGACTTGCGTCCTGTCGGTCAAGGTTCCCGATCCCAAATTCTCGTCGCAGGTCAAGGAAAAGCTCGTTTCCAGCGAGGTTAAACCGGCAGTCGAAGCCGTTATCGGCGAAATGCTGAACGTCTGGTTCGAAGAACATCCGGCAGACGCCAAAAAAGTCGTGTCGAAAGTTGCAGAAGCCGCTCTTGCCCGCGAAGCGGCGCGCAAGGCGCGTGAACTGACACGACGCAAAGGCGCGCTCGACCCCAACTCTCTGCCGGGAAAACTGGCAGACTGCCAGAACCGCGATCCGGCGCAATCCGAAATCTTCATCGTCGAGGGCGATTCGGCAGGCGGTTCGGCCAAGCAGGGCAGGGCGCGGCAGTTTCAGGCGATCTTGCCTCTTCGGGGCAAGATATTGAACGTCGAACGTGCGCGCTTCGATAAAATGCTGTCTTCCGAATCCGTGGGCACGCTTATCACGGCTATCGGCTGCGGCATCGGGCCCGAAGAATTCAACCCCGACAAGGCGCGTTATCACAAGATCATTATCATGACCGACGCCGACGTGGACGGCAGCCACATCCGTACCCTTTTGCTGACGTTCTTCTTCCGGCAAATGCCCCAGTTGATTGACAGAGGCTACATCTACATCGCGCAGCCGCCTCTTTTCCGCATCAAGCGCGGCAATACGAAGGAGCGGTATCTTAAGGACGAATCTGCGATGGAAAACTATCTGACCGAAACCGGCGTTGAAGACGTATCGCTTACGCTTCATGGCGGCAAGGTCTTGGTGGGCGAAGAATTGCGTAAATTGGCCGAACGTGCCCGGACGATGAAGCACGCGATCAAATCGCTCGCGCACAAGGTCGGTCACGAAGCGCTTGTCGAACAGGCTGCGATTGCAGGCGCTCTTTCCGCTTCTCTGGTGACGAGCGCGGAGCACGCCAAAGCCGCGGCGGAATATGTGGCCAAGCGCCTCGATGCCCTGCTGCCGCAAAAAGAACGCGGCTGGAAGGGCGAGGCGATGCCCAACGGCGGCATGTTGCTGAGCCGCGCGCGTTTTGGCGTGGAGCATCGCTATAAACTCGACGCCGATACGTTGCGTTCGGTCGAAGCCCGCAAACTCGACCAGATGACGGGCGATTTGCAGGACTGGTTTCAATTTCCGGCCAAGCTCGCCATTAAAGATAAGGTTACATCGTTGACGGGGCCGATTTCGCTTATTGACGCGATCTGGGATCACGGCAAGCAAGGCCTGACCATGCAGCGCTACAAAGGCTTGGGCGAAATGAACCCCGAACAGTTGTGGGAAACGACGCTCGATCCGTCGGTGCGCACATTACTGCAGGTGAAGGTCAATCAGGCGGAAGTAGCGGAACAAGTCTTCTCGACCCTTATGGGCGATGTCGTCGAACCGCGCCGCGAGTTCATTCAGGAGAACGCCCTCAACGTGACGAATATTGATACGTAAAGGTTAATGCCGGGCTAAATATTGGCTTTGTCGAAAAACCTCGACTATAGGCTGAATCCGCTTTGGCATGTTACAAAACCCACTGTACTGGACGCAGAATTGTGTTAAAGCTCAGAATATCTCGATATGTTAAATGAGAAATATATGCTCCAATATAGAGATGTCATTCTAATACTGTCTCGATATTCAGTATGCCACAAGAACATCAAAGCCAACGGATCACTAGCAAATTGCTTCTTAAACAAAAGCTATCAAAGCTAGGGTTTCCGAGATGTGTTTATTGGGTTCTTAATGGGCTTGCTCAAGTTGATAAAGTTGGAGTGGACAAAGTTCCTCAGTGGACGCCATGGTATCTACTCTTATTTCTTCGGTATTCAGCAAAATACAGCAGCAACGCGATATCAACGCGCGATGATGCTATTTATTCTGCTTATACTTATTATGATGCCTACATAAAGAGCCGCGAAGATGCCTATTTAAGTGATAAAAACAAAGATGTTACCAAGTTTCTCCTTCGCTTGTCACATCAGCAGTTTATTTATCAGATCGGACTAACAGGACTAAAGAATAGGGTTGCGAGACAGAATATTTTCTTTTCCAGTTTCGACACGCTATTGAAGGAACGGTTTGGTATAACGTCGAGAGAGTTTCTAAAGCTTTCATTCTTTCTCTTTACTCATTTTTCAAACGGACGACGAAACTTTAAAAAAGAAATTTTTAATTCTCTGAAAAACTTTTCTAATCATACTGCCATAAATAACTATCTTGAATTAATTTCAATTTCTCAAGAGGCTTTAAGGGAAGACAGTCAAAGAAGCATCAACTTTGATGATCATGAAATATTCGATGATTTGTTATTTAGAAGAAAACCCCTTTTAGTAATCAATCAAGTATACTTCATATTTTCAACAGCATTTTTTCATGATCTCTTGGGTTATGGCCTTTATGAGGCAGTAAAGGAACAAAGGGAAACGAGGGTAGCATTCGGATCAATTTTTGAGAACTATGCACAACGACGATTGTTAAGTGTTTTTCCGGATTGTTTAACTGAAGATGGAATAAGGGGGCGATTACCAAAAAATGAGGATGAACCAAGCAAGGTTGACGCAGTTCTTTCTACCGAGAATGCCCTGTTGCTTTTTGAGTACAAGGCAACAGAACTTCCAGAAAGCATTCGACTTAATCCTTCAGATGAAAATATAGCCAATCTCCAATACAACATCATAAAAGCAGTAGCACAGGGCTATAAGTGTCTTTCCTTGTTTTTGGAAAAAGGTGAGATGTTTCCAGAAATAGATATGAAAAAACAAAAATTTCTTTTTGTTGTCTCTTACAAAGACACCTATTTAGGAACGGCAGACAGATATTGGAAAGACATAGAACCCATTTTAAAAAATATACATAATGTTCAAGATACGACAGGTCTCTCTCCTAAAAACATCTTTTTTATCTCGATAGATGACCTTGATTGGCTTATGAGTTTGAAAAATAGGATTGAGGAAGTTGCTTTTAGTGCATTGGATAGATTCAATAAGAATGATGCCCATCATTTTTCACAAATCCTGGCAAAATTCGTAGACAAGAGTTTTAGCGTTCCGGAACTTGAAGAAAGCTTCGAAAATGTGTTTAGAGAATGTATTGCGGACTTAGGTCTTAATCCTGATATGTTAGATACCGCTTAATATCATACTATCTAGTCTATTGAGCTGTGGAGATAAGAACAACAAAACCTTTTGGCATTAGATAAAAGATAATGATGCAGCTTGTATTCTTGCAGAGTACAGCGCGGCCACTAAGAAAGTAACGCGGAATGGAGGGGTCATTTATAGGGGGGGGCGAATTTACTAAATTTGGATTATTGTTTTTTGCTCTAATGTAATGGCGGACTAGTTCTAAAACCTCCGCTTTTTATGAAACTATAGTTTCAGAGAACAAAGCCTTTAATACACCCTGGATTATTCCCCCTGCGCCAGCAGCGACAGTTCTTCCTGCGCGTTCTCGGTTTGCTTGTCGGTCAGGCTGACGGGGTAGTCGCCGCTGAAGCACGCGTCGCAGAACTGCGGCATGGCATTGTTTCTCTTGGTCTCGCCCATCGCGCGGTACAAGCCGTCAAGGGAAACGAAAGCAAGGCTATCCACGCCGATAAACCGGCGCATTTGCTCGACCGTATAGTTGTGCGCGAGCAATTTATCGTCATCGGGAGTATCAACGCCGTAAAAACATCCATGCGCCGTCGGCGGCGACGAGATTCGCATATGAACTTCCTTGGCGCCTGCGCCGCGCATCATTTCGACGATCTTTGTCGAGGTCGTGCCGCGCACAATGGAGTCATCAATCAAAATAATGCGCTTGCCCTCGATATAGCGGCGATTGGCGTTGTGTTTCAATTTAACGCCCAAATGGCGGATGCGGTCGGTCGGCTGAATGAACGTGCGTCCGATATAGTGATTGCGAATGATCCCGAGGTCGAAGGGAATTTTGCTTTGGTTCGCATAGCCGATGGCGGCGGGCACGCCTGAATCCGGCACGGGCACGACAACGTCGGCGTCCACGGGGGATTCCTTGGCCAGCTCGATGCCGATGTTCTTGCGCATTTCATAGACGGAACGCCCTTCAATGCAGGAATCGGGACGCGCGAAATAGATGTATTCGAAAATGCAGAATTTTCCGGGCGCTTTTTTGAAGGGGTGATACGACTGAAGACCCTTCGCATCAATGACGACCAATTCGCCGGGTTCGATGTCGCGGACGAACGAAGCGCCGATAATATCCAAAGCGCAGGATTCGCTGGCCAGAACATAGGCGTTATCGAGTTTGCCGAGAGCAAGCGGCCTGATGCCGTTCGGATCGCGAACGCCGATAAGCATATCTTTGCCGAGGCATACCAAAGAGTAGGCGCCTTCGACCTGTTTTAAAGCGCCGACAAGGCGGTCAACGGGCATTTCCGCGCGCGAGATCGCCATCAGGTGAATAATGACTTCGGTATCCGTCGTCGAACGGAACAAGCAGCCTTGTTTGACCAGTTTTTTGCGCAAGCCGTGCGCGTTTGTCAGGTTGCCGTTATGCGCGATGGAAAAACCGCCGAAATCGAAATCGGCAAAGAGAGGCTGAACGTTTCGCAAGGAAGGCTCGCCGGTCGTCGAATAGCGCGTATGGCCGATGGCGGCGTTGCCCGCCAATTTGGCGACGATGCTGTCCGAATTGAAATTCTCGCCGACGTGCCCCAGCGCATGATGCGCGTTAAAATGCCCTTTATCGAAGCAAACGATCCCCGCCGCTTCTTGCCCGCGGTGTTGCAGGGCATGCAGACCCAAAGCCGTCATCGCGGCGGCGGAATCCTTGCCGATAATGCCGAAAACGCCGCATTCTTCTTTCAGCTTATCGTCGTCAAAAGGATTTGTCGAAAAGGTCATCACTTGTTTTCCCCGTTGAAAAGCTTGTCAATGTCAATGGGGCCATTCTCTTCTCCGGAAGAAGATTCTTCGCCGGACATTTTTTCCTGAATGGTCTTTTCAAGCTCCAGCCGCCGTTCGTTGGCGTCTTTTTTCATCTTGTCTTTATCGAGAAATCCTTCGGGCAAAAGCGGCTTCAGTATATCGGCGCCGAAAGCCATGATAGGCCGCGTCTTCGCCTGAAGGAGGAATTCGGGCGGCGTGTTGCGATCGGCATCCTGTTGTTGCTCGGCAGGCGATGCGTCAATGTCGGGCCAGAAAATCATCGTGACGCCCAGATAAACAAGGCAGATGACCAAAGCGCCGCGCGCCAGGCCGTACAGAAAACCAAGCGAACGATCAATGACGGTCAGAACTTTGCCTTTGACAAATCCGCAGATGAAATGGCCGACAATCATCAGAACGATCAGCGTAATGATGAAAACGATGCCCATGGCCGTCCATTCGGCCACCTGATCGTTTTTAACGTAACGCTGGGCCCACGGAAGGGCAGGTTCGAAAAAAGTAATGGCGATAAAATAAGCGCCGACCCACGCGACGAGAGAAAAGAATTCGCGTACAAAACCGCGCATTAAAGCCAAGAACGCGGACAGAAGAACAACGCCGACAACGATGTAATCGAAGGTATTAAATACGGACACAGATTCCATGAGACAACCCTGCCAAGAGGAAGCCCTTGTCTAGCACAAATTCCGTGAAAGTTAATCTTTTTAAGCGCGTTTTAATTGCCGAGGCGCCTCAAAAAGAGGCAGTATTTCACTAAGTTGCCGGATTTCTGTACTTCTTAGCAAGGGTACGGGAGCGGATTTTCCGGCTTTGTCGTTTTCCGGCATAAGCGCCCCTGTGAATCCGAGCTTGGCGGCTTCCTTGAGTCGGATATCCGGTTGGCTGACGCGGCGTATTTCACCGGACAAACCGATTTCTCCAAAGGCGACGCATGAAGGAGGAACAGGCACCCCCGTGAGAGCAGATACCAGCGCCGCCGCGACGGCCAAATCGGCGGCGGGTTCGGAAATGCGAAAGCCTCCGGCGACATTCAGGTAAACGTCATTATTGCCGAAAATGACGCCGCAACGTGCCTCCAAAACGGCCAAAATCATCGCAAGGCGTCCGGAATCCCATCCTATGACGGCGCGGCGCGGCGTTCCAAAGGCCGCAGGCGCTACAAGAGCCTGAATCTCGACCAAAACGGGGCGCGTGCCTTCCATTCCCGCAAACACGGCGGCGCCCGACATGTCGTCGCGCCTGTCGGCCAAAAACAGCGCTGAAGGATTTTGAACTTCCGTCAATCCTTTATCTGTCATTTCAAAGACGCCGATTTCGTCCGTCGGGCCGAAGCGGTTTTTGACGCTGCGCAAGACGCGGAATTGATGGCCTCTGTCGCCTTCCAGATACAAAACGGTATCTACCATGTGTTCCAAAACGCGCGGCCCCGCGATAGCGCCGTCCTTGGTAACGTGCCCGACGAGGATGACGGAGATATTGCGTTTTTTAGCGACCCGGATCAGCTCCTGCGCGGAGGTTCTTACCTGTGCTACGGTTCCCGGCGCGCTGTCGAGCGTATCGACATACATCGTCTGGATGGAATCTATGACCAATATATCCGGAGAATCCCTGTCAACGGACGCGACGATGTCGCGCACGGAAGTTTCGCTGGCGAGCAAGCACAAAGCCTCGCTCAGTCCCAACCGCGCAGCGCGCAGGCGCACCTGATCAATAGCCTCTTCGCCGGAGATGTAGGCGACTTTGTATTGCGCGGCCAGTTTACATACGACCTGAAGAAGGATGGTTGATTTTCCGATGCCCGGATCGCCGCCGACCAAGGTCGCGGAGCCGGAAACCAGTCCGCCGCCGACAACGCGGTCAAATTCGCCGATGCCCGACAAGCGGCGAGGGACTTTTTGTTCGGAATCGCTTTTCAGAGGGACAAAATCAATGCGGCTGGATTTGGCGCGATTTTTTGCGTCGTTCAACCCCTTCGGGGGGCCGCTTGATGCTATTTCTTCGACAAGGCAATTCCATGCGCCGCAGGCCTCGCATTTTCCTCCCCATTTGGGAAAAGTAGCGCCGCAGACCTGACAGGCAAAGACGGAGGATGTTTTGGACATACGAGAACAATACACGAACGTTCTCGTTTTGTACACACTTTTTCAGCATGGGGCGGAAAAGGGAGAAACGCATTGGAAATAAAGGCAAAAGCGACAGGCGCAATGTCTTGCAAACGGGTTTCGAAAAATATCACCGAATAGTGTTGCCCGAAATTTCTGTGACAACTCTTTGGGGATTTTTTACGACATAGAATTCCGGCGTCTGTGGAGCCTGTTTGAGATAATCCTTCTTTTCCATGATGGCGCTCATCTCGTTTATTGTCCCCATAATTTCCATCGCGCTTTCCTGAACCACGATTTTTAAACTGGATACTTTTCCTTCAGGAGTCGTGCGTTCCACCGTCACTTCCACGCGTCCGTCCTTGTCTGCAACGATAGCTTTGCAGGCAATGGTATCTTGAGTGGTTTCCGGCATCGTGTTTTTCGGAGCAAGAATTTCGTCAGCGGCATACGTTCTGCTGTTTTGCGTTGTGTCGCGTCCGCCGGGGTTTTCGCAGGTAAGAAGAACCCAAGGAGTAACTTTGGCGCGAAACAACCATTGCGGCTGACCCGTTATGTCGGTTGCGATAATACCAAAAACGTTATTTTCACCGGTGATAATTTTCATAATAATTTCCTTAAAAAACAAACAGACTCTTTCCATAGACCGCCATACATATCACAAAAAGATGAAAATAAAACGTCGGCGCAACCGACGCGAAAGAACGGGATAACTAATTGATAAACAATAACTATTGTTGTTTTTTGCCGTTGCCGTCATTTATTGAAAATGAAGACAACAGGTTGACGAACAGCATAATGAAGTGAGAATAACAGGCTAATTATAGGTCGGGTCGTTTTTGAAAGGATATTTTTTATGAAGGGTCGTTATAGAAGCGTCATAGTCAGAGAAATTAAAAAAGAAATTCTCGACGAATTTATAAATGCGGCCATTGAATTCACAACGCATCCAATGGATCTTTGCGAGCCGCGTTTTTTGAATCTTCTCGAGAAAGCGCTGAGTGTGGCGGAAGAGGCAATTTCGGAAAACAATAGTATCTCAAAAAACGCGCAGGTAGTTGATGCCATGATCAGAATGGCTGAAGTTGCCGTGTGCGAACCCATAGACGGAATGCCGGAAAAACATCTAACGCCCCAAACAAGCGGCAGAATGCGGCTGGAAAAACTGCTGCTTGCATCGCTCGATACGGAAAGCTGCCTATCCGGAGTAGAAGGGCTCATCAACAGCGCTCTTTTGATCGCTCAAGAAAACGGGAATGCCGATAAATTAGCAATTTTCCGGGATGGCGATAAATTCAGGCCTCGGGAAAGA
>Ga0265297_10004235_pt1 | contig 23857 bp, 8 predicted proteins | sample Munlanlwell13791_FD_192502 | JGI IMG/M metagenome (GOLD analysis project Ga0265297, IMG submission 192502) | Leachate microbial communities from a municipal landfill in Southern Ontario, Canada - Leachate well 137-91 | ecosystem: Engineered > Solid waste > Landfill > Unclassified | place... | reverse complement strand
TGGTCCCCCAGGCTTCGCTTCCGACTTTAGCGCCGTGAAAAGTGAACGAGAGCCAGTTAAGCTGGCTGTTCCAGATCAGGACCGGCAGGAAAAGGCCAAGGCTAAGGCCAAGGGCGAGGTAAAGCTCTTTTCTTCTTAACCAGAAGCGGTTAGCCGGAGAAATCAGCAGGAAGACGGCCAGGCAGGGCCAAAAGATGAACATCGTATATTTGCTTAGGGTCCCGAGGCCGACAATCAAGCCAAGCAGATACCAGTACTTTTTCTGTTGGGTCTTGACGATCTTGAGCAGGATCAGGACGGCGAGCGACCAGCAGAGGGCGAGGGGGAGCTCAACGAACTGGGTCAGCCAGATCACAATGTAGTGCGGGACGAGCAAGAAGAGGAGCGTTGACCAGAAAGCGACCTTTTTATTAAACGCTTCCAGTGAGATAAAATAGACCAGAAAGGCGACCGCCAGGCTGATGAGCGCCGCTCCCAGCCGGAGGGTGAGGAGATTTTCCCTTCCGAAGGTCGTTAGGTAATTGATGACGGCGATCATTGGCGGGTGGTCGACGTATGATAAGGCGAGATGTTTCGACCAGAGCCAGTAATACGATTCGTCGGCGGTCAGGGGGAAAAGGATCCCCAGCACTAACCGGAAAAAGGTCGCGACGGTGATCAGGAGCAGAATGTTGGTTGGCATTAGTATTGTCCTTTCTGTTCGATCAGGATAATTCTAGAGTAATTATCTTTGGCCAGGGTTTTCCCGGCGAGCCCGGTTTTCCGCCAGCTCTTGGTGTCGCTGACGACGATCGCCTTTTCAGTCGACAAAAAATCAGTTAACTGTTTCCGGTCCCAGGCGTAAAGGTCGGCGGGGCCGGACATGAAGTCGACGTAAAAAAGGTCCGGACTGTAAAAAAGTTGGCGGTCCGGCGGGCGATAGATCACCAGGGCATAGCCTTGGCGAGTGTACTCTTTGATCATTGCCGGCCAGTTGACGTCCGGATTGAACGAATTGACTAATGGAAGCGAAACGTAAAACAAGGCGCTGTAAGCCAGAACGGTTAACGCGCTGAAAACGACCAACTTATTCCAGGCCGGCTTCAACAAGTCGAAGAAAAGCCAGCTTAGGGCGGCGACAAATAGGCCGATCGGCAGGAGGGCGTCGCCAAGGTAGATCCCGTCGCCGTTATACGGCTTGTTCAGCAGCATGATAAAGCCAGCCACAAAGATCAGCCAGAAGAAGAGGTTCCAGAGTAATTCAATACGGAAACCTGCGAATAAACTTCGCGGTTTCCGTATTTTCCATTGGATGGCTGTTAGTTTAATCGCCGCCAAGACGGCGAGCGGCGGAACAAAGACGGTGAAGGTCCGCAGGTCGCTCTGGCGATAGAAAAAAAGCAGGAAGAGAAAGTTCGACCAGAGCCAGAGGTTGCAGAACCGGTTGAGATTGAGTCCTTTGCTAAACAAGCGTCCTTTGATCGCCGTCAGGGCGAACGGGGCCCAGGGGAAGATCGAGATTAGCAAGAAGCCGACGATTGAAGTGTAAAAGCCTAACCCCAGGTAACTGGTGTTGTATTTACTTTGAATGGTAATGCTTCGGAGGTAGGGGAGCCATTGGTCGCGCAGGGGGATCGCCTGCAGTCCCAGGATACTACCGACGATAAAAACCAGCAGTAACGCGCTTAGCAGTAGGCGGTAAGAGAAAAGAAGCCGGATGAACCTGGCTCGCGCTTCCGCGTTGAAAATAAAAAGAAAGATAATGGTCAGTCCGGGGAGAAGTAAGCCAAAGCCTGATTTGACCAGAAAACCGCCGGCCAGGGCGGCAGTGAAGAGATAAAGAGCCTGGGAACGGTCTTTCTTGATAAAGTCATAGAGGGCAAAGTGGGCGAGCGTCACGAAAAGCGGCAGCAGAATGTCGAGCTTTGGCGCGCGCGAATAGACGACCAGGCCAAGGCTGGTCCCGGCGATGACCGTGGAGAGGAGGGCGAGCCGTTGGCCGTTCGTTTTCCGGATATAAAAATAGATCAGCGCGAGAAGCGCGGCGAAATAAAGAACGTTCGGGATGTGGACGGTCAGTTCGCTGACGCCGAATATTTTCATCGGCCAGGCAAGGAGCCAGATCCCAAGGGGCGGCTTGTCGACAAAAGAGGTCGGATCGCCCGGTGTAATATACTGGGCGAGCCATTGGTTGTGAACGACCGCGTTCTTGGCTTCCAGCGCGTAGAGCGACGCGTCGTCGTTCTGCAGCGGGTTGCGCGGCAGGGTCAGAAAAGAAGTGACGATAAAAAGGCCAAGGAGCAGGCCAAGGCTTAGGCGAAGGTTCATGGAATAATCCCGCCCTTGTAACCCTCGGCGTGGAAGATTTTAGTGAGATTAGGGAGATTGGCGTCTTTGTTAAAGATCCGGCGGCGCGGCTCGACCCAAACCTTCTTGAAGAGCGGTTTTAATTTGTCGCCGATCTCTTGCTCGTTGATCGCGAAGTAAATAATGTTGTCGCCGGTTTTCAAGGCCGGCTTTCCCCACATGTCGACCTGTTTCAATCGGCCGGGAGCCATGTTAACTTTAACCTGGCCATGGAAGGCGACTAAGCCGAGCAGCCCCAGATCGTTGGCAAAGTAATAAGTTTTTCCGCTCTTAGGGGTTGTCGCTTTTAAATAAGCGGGAAGTTGGGCGTTGATCGTGAATTCCTGGCCCCGCAAGTCAGCCGGAGTTGGATAGAAGAAAAGGTAATAGGCTAAGCCGCTGAGGTCAAGGACCAGCGCGAAGCCGATCAGCACGGCGATCACCCACCGTTTCATCTTCCCGCTCCCGACGATTGCCGGGAGATAGGAACAAGCTGGCCAATGGCCGCCGACATTGATGATCGGGCTGATCAGGGTAAAGGGGAGAAAAACCGCCCCCGCAAAGGTCGCCAGGAGGAGCTCGGTCCCGGCCTGCCGCTTCAGGAGCTGGCGGGCCCCTTTATATAGTAAGTAGATCGTTCCCAGGAAGATGGGGGGAGTATAAAGCAAGGTTTGGAGCCCGAAGAAATTCAGCAGGTTGTCGCCAACCCGTGGGCCGGCTCCCATTTTTCCGCCCCAATAAAAGAGGGGGGTAAACCCAAGGCCGAAGTTCCAGATCAGGACCGGGGAAAAAACAAGCAAACCGATAAGCGCGGCCAGGTACGGCTCTTTCCGCGTGAACCAGAAGCGTTTTTCCCGGTCGACCAGAAGATAAAATAACATCGCGATCACAAACAGGGCCATGACGTAATCGCTCAATAACCCAAGGCCGATCGCCAGGCCGAGCGGATACCAGTATTTGCCGTCACCGCTCTTAAAGAGTTTGACGAGGAGATAGAAGCTTAACGACCAGAAGAAAAAAACGAGCATCTGCGGGACCAGGAACATCCCCCCGCCGAAAAAAGTCGGGACCAGGTTGAAGAGAAGGGCGCTCCAGAGAGCGGTCCGCTGGTCAAAGAACTCTTTGGCGATCAGGTAGACCAGGTAGGTGACCAGGGCGACGATCGTCAGCGCGCCAAGCCGGACGACCAGTTCGCTGTTCCCGAAAAGGGTCGATAAGATCAGATTTACGTAGGCGATCATTGGCGGATGGTCAACGTAGCTGAAATCGGGGTGCTGGGCCCAGAGCCAATAATACGCTTCATCTCCAATTAACGGGAAAAACCGGATTAGACCGAGTTTTAGGAGGTTGATAGCGATGATCAAAATTAATTGAATACTCATGTTATAATTATAGCATTATGACTAACGTTCAAAACATAGGATTAATGGTGACTCGGAACGAGGAAGACGTTATTGAAGAAGTGATGGAAAGTCACAAAAAGTATTTTGATAAAATACTCGTTCTTGATGGTTCTGACGACAAGACAGAAGAGATCCTGCGCAGTTACGATTGCGTGAAATATGTCATTAAGGACGCCGATGTCCTGCACAAGATCCCCTGCCAGCGGGCTTGCGATGGCATGCGCCAGTTTTTGTTGGAAAAAGCTCAGGAAATGTACCCCATAGAGGGGTGGTTTTCCATTTTGCATGGAGATGAGATCTGGCACGACGATCCGAATTGGGTCGCCGAAGAGGCCGAGAAAGCCCGAGCGGAAAAAGTCAACTGGTACGTGATGAACTTTTTTCTGCACACTTCCGACAAGGGTCGGGATTTGGAAGCGATCAAATCGGTCCAGGAAAGAGTGCAATGGTATTGTCCTGGCTATCTGGAAATAAGATCGTTCAAAAATAAAAAAGGAATCCATTATGATTTTAATCGGTATCATCAATCTTTTCCGGAAGGAATCGGCTGGCGGATATTAAAACAGTTCCCGATCTATAAGCACTATCCGTATCGTTCCGTCAAACAGTTGATGCAGAAACACAAACAAAATCCCGATGATTTTTATACCCCAACCTACAATCGCTTTAAAACGGCGGACGATTGCTTTATGGACATCTTGCCGAATTACAAGATTGCTCGTAAATTTGATGGTTCTTTCCATGAGTTTGAGGTCAAGAATCAAGGTTCGCTCTTAAGGCGATGGTTACGGGCCCATCGTTACATTACCTGGTAATGAAAATTAATCCTGATTGCCGCTATTTTAAAGGTGACGTTCCATGTTTGCCCCATAAAAAAGATGGGGTTCATTGCGAAGCTTGCCCGCATTATGACCCGATTAAAGAAGAAATAATAATTATTAAGACCGGTGCGGCTGGTGACGTTATTAGGACGACGCCGATCCTGCGAAAAATAAAGCAAGTCTATCCGCGGGCGAGGATAACCTGGGTAACGGAATTTCCGTCGCTGGTCCCTGCTTCCTTTGTCGACAAAATCATCAAATTTAGCAGCCCAGACCTTTTGTATGTTTTGGCGGCGGATTTTGACCTGCTCTATTCCTTGGACAAGGATTACAGTACCACGTCTCTTGCTTCGCTGATCAAAGCGAAACAGAAGATCGGCTATGCCCTTAAGGCAAATCGGCCGGCTCCTCTTAACGATGCGGCCGATGCCAAATATTTGACCGGTTTATTTGACGATGTTTGCCGCGAGAATAAAAAACATTACGTTGAGGAAATATTCGAGATATGCGGGTTTAAGTTCGCGCAGGAAGAATATATTCTTGATCTCCCCAGTCATAAACCGAAATTGCCCGCTGTGGAAGGGGCGATCATCGGATTGAATACCGGTTGTGGTTTGCGCTGGGCGGCAAGATTATGGCCCGATGAAAAATGGGTTGAATTAATCGGCCTGCTTTCTCGGAGCGGCTATAAGGTTTTATTGCTGGGCGGACCGCAGGAAGACGATAAAAATAAGGCGATTAGTGCCGCGAGCGGGGCCCTTTATTGGGGGATTTTCCCGCTTGACGAGTTTATTCAGGTGATTAATGCTTGCAATCTGATCGTGACCCAAGTGACTATGGCCTTGCACTTGGCCATTGCCTTAAAGAAGAAAATTGTCCTCATGAATAACGCTTTTAACCGCCACGAGTTTTATTTGTACGGCTTAGGCGGTATTATCGAACCGGATAAGCCATGTTTAGGCTGTTACAAAGGAAATTGTCAGGAGTCGTGTATGTCATTGATCGAGCCGGAAAAAGTTATGGAAATGATTGAGAAAGAACTGCCTAATGAGAAATAAACTTATCTGTTCCATCCTGGCGTTTGCGTTGATCAGTAACTTGTCATTTTGTCTGTTCTAATAAGTCAGTTAACTGTTACTACTCTTAACAAAATCACGAAAAAATAACGATTACCTACTTTGCTAATTATTAGAGAAACTCCTATCGGCCTTGCCGACGACTTCTCGACATTGACAGCTACGTGAAAAGATGAAATTATTGCCCATGGTTATCGAGAATAATAAGGAGTGTGTTGTAATGAAATATTGGTTGTTAATTGCTTTTTTACTGGTTGGTCAAACTCTGTTTGCCGCGGAGAAATTAGATATCTCTAAAATTCCCGAACCGAAGTTGGTGGCGGAATATAAATTTAATTCCCCGATTTCCGACGCGGTATTTTACGATAATGGCAAGCCGAAGGTCGTGGCGACGGAAGCTTTTATCCGGTTTTACAATCCTGATGGGAGCGTAAGAAAGGAGATTAAGACTAAGGATATAAAGCACCGCAGAGAAGATGGGGGGATTGTTGATACCCGGGAAACCGCCGAAATATCAAAAAATGGCGAATATGTCGCGGTAAGGCATAATTTAACAATAGGATTTGGATGGACTAAATATTTGGACCGAAACGGGAAGATACTATTTGAAAAAGATTTTGGGCTCGGCAGTTTTTGGGTGGCGCCAAAGGGCGATTATCTAGCAGTTTCAGATCCCGACAATGGGATAAGTTTTATTGATTCAAAAGGGAAGTTCATCATTTCTTATCCAGGGCTGATAATTGATAAAGTAGTCTTTTCGAAAGATGGGAAACATTGTCTTGCATCGACTATGTTTTCTGGTAAACAGACAGTAATCTTATTTGCTAACATGGGAAGGCAACAGGTTATCAAACATGAAATGCCTTCTAAAATTGGATCTATTGCGATAAGTGATAATGGCGATCACTTTCTAGTATGCGGCGGATCAAAAATGTCTGGGAAAAGTGTGATTATTATGTTTTCTCAGAAAGGAATTATTTGGGAAAGAGATGACAATATTCAAAAAGCAAGATTTATGAATAACACTAAAATAGTGGTTTTAGTACGGGCCGAAAGCAAAGAAAAACGATGTGAGGTTTTATCTTTAAATGGCGATCAATTATTGGCTTTCCCCGCAATTGAATTTAAAACATATGACAAGAATAATACTTATATGGGCTTAGTGTTTAGGCCTTTAGATATTAATAATAAAAATATTTTGGTTTATTCAATATCTTCAGGCTCCGAAGCTCATTGGTATGACTATTTAATAATAAAGGATGTTTCGTCCGGTGGTTATAAAATTAAAGGATATGAATCTATCCGAGGAAAATATAAAGCGCCCGAACTACCAGATACAGACATACAAAATGAAAATATCCTTCAAGCGGGGCATTTTTTAGTAGTTAGGGGATCTAAAAAGATACAAATATTTAATATTCTAAGTAAGTTGTGATTTCTGTGTTAAAAAATATATTTATTTGGTTGGCGATTCTTATTAGTCTTGAGGGGATGTGCTATAGCTTTTATCCTACGAGTATTAAATATTGTAAACTATCAAACTTTGGAGAATATAGGTCGTCTGGATATATTCATGATGGGATTGATATTGCAACTCCAACGAATACGCCAATCTATGCAGTTAAAGTGGGGAAAGTTGTATCCGCTATAAAAGATAATAGTCGCAAGGGATATGGATGGAATATTGTTATTGATCATAATGATAATACGGTGACAAGATATTGTCATTTTATTGGTTTCAGCAAAAAAATTAATGACAGTTTCGATGATATTAATAATGGTAACTCCCTTTCAGTCGCGGCCGGCGAGCTAATTGGTTACTCCGGCAACACGGGCTCATCCCAAGGTCCCCACCTCCATTTTGGATATTATATTAACGAAGGCGGTAAATTATACGCGGTTGATCCGGTGACCCATGGGCTTGACCAGCCGAATAATGGCGACGCGTATCTCTACGACGGCCCGATGTATAAGGCTGGGGCAAATATAGGCGAATACACAAATGGCATATATTTCCTTACCAAAGATGGGGCTGGAAACTTTACCAGACGCTGGTATGGCGGGGTTCCCTATTGGACGGCGGGAGAAACGATCAGGATTATTGTCGAAGCCTATGACAAGATGAATGAAACTCCCAATTATGAGGCCGAATGTCAAATGAAAATATTTTGCCGGCTAGTCAATGATGCGACGAAAAATCGCCACCTTACAAGAAAAATCGATTGCAATATGTTTTGAATAAATAGATAATAAACAAACGCATAATTTTTCATTGGAAGTGACATTATTGTCGCGGTCAGAATGAAACGGATGTCTAAAAAATGAAAGTGGTTCAAGGAGAATAAAATGTTTCGATTATTCTTTTGGTTTTTTTGTATTGCAATTATTGCTTTAGTTTTAATCGGTTGTGGGCATGTTTCTTCCTCGGTCAAGATCACTTCTTTTGCTTATCAGGATGGGTATAGCTGGAAATATCGTTGTTTTTTCACTGGAGAAGGGGTTAGCAATGAATACTGGATGAAAAATATCTATTTTTCCGGGACAACAATACTCGCCAACGGTGTAACCGTGCTAAATCAATATGAGACAGATGAGGCATCCGTTGCTATGACGATGGCAGGCCTGGCTGGTGGAACTGAAAGAGAAGTCTCACTGCGGCGGGCCTATCCCCAATCATTATTTGGCTTAATAAGGTTTTTTTATGGAAGTGACTACCATTATTATATGACTCATGGCGAGACCGGTGTTTATTCTTATGGGTCGAGTGCTTATCCAACTACGGAAGCCCGGCTCTCGGTTCCCTTTCCGTTAGAGAGTGGGACAAAATGGCGGTCGGGAGTTGGATTATTAATGCAAGCGGTCGCGGAGGAAGATGTAACGGTCCCGGCTGGCATTTTTCGAACGATTAAGGTGAGTTTACTGGAAGACGATGGGCGGGATTCCGGATTTTACTATTGGTATGCTGATGGAGTTGGATTGGTAAAATATTATGCTGAAATAGAGGCATCAACTACTGGAACCATTGAATCAGGGAAGAATACATTTACGATGGAACTTTATTCCAAGAATTTTTAAAGGGGTAGAGGGGGCACGCCTATTTCTCATTATATGATTGCTTGAAATATTTGGCTTAATATTGCGATATATTGAAAGGAGCGAAACAAGATGAAAGAAAAGAATAATATTTTGATTGGGCTAGCAATGATCGTGCTGATGGGGCTGACTCTTTCGGGGTGTAAGTTGGATGAGGGGGAATGGCAAAAGTTAAGAGAACGTCCATCTTCTGTAGAGGCGGATCGTGTTTCCGTAGAATTAATAAAAGAAAAGGCTAATATCCCGCAGAATGCTGAAATATTAAAAATAAGTATGTATGAGGGTGCTCCCAAATTGGTTTATTATCATGAAGCAGGGGTAACAAGCTCAGAAGGATATAAAGATGAAAATATAATTAAAATATTTGACAAAAAAGGGCAAGCAGTAAAAACAGATGCAGTCAATAAGCTGCGGGCTCCTTATTTCTCCGAGGATAAAAATAATAACATAAATGCTTACATAACTAAAAATAATGTTGTGTTGATTGATGAGAGGGGGAGTGTCGAAAAGGAAATCCCATTAATTAATCGGGAAAAGGATGAGAATAAATTAACGGTATTAAAAGAACATGAAGAGGCCTACTTATCTGGGAATGGTGAATATTTTGGTAAGTTTTACGTCAAATATTGGACCGAAAAGAAATTGGATGTGAATAGCGGGTTGAATCTCGATAGGGCACTATACAAGTTTTCCTATTTTAATAGGAGTGGCAAGTTATTGTGGGGAATAAGCGGAGATATAGACAATCCAATTATGGATAGTTTAATACAAATTGCTGAAAATGGAGAACGAATATTAATTGTTGGGACGAATACTAAAAAGCAAAAAGAGGCGAGCTATCTCGATCTTTATGATCAAGATGGCAAGCAAATCTGTAGAAGTTATTTTGATGAAATCACGGAAATTAAACTAACAAAAGATGGGAAACGGGCCATATTTACTGTGAATAAATTTAGTAAAGGTAAAACTACCGAAAAATATTTTGGGCTTGATCTTAAAGATGGGCAATTGGCTGAATTAAATGTTACGAATTGGAATGAACTAAATAGTATTATAAGCGAGTAATATGCACAAAAGATTGAGTTTGATAGGGGCGGTGTTTATTTGTTTGATAGGTTTGGCTACTTCTGTTTTACCTTGGTCATTGCCGGTTGATTCTTTATATACAAATATTACCTCTGATTTTGGGCCCAGAAGTGTTTCCCCAACTTGGCATAATGGGATTGATTACGGTTATAAAGGGCTTGATGGGGTAAAAATATATTCTGTTGAAAATGGAGTTATTGATAAGATCTTGCTTGGCTATAACGGAGGCTATGGCAATAGAATATTAATAAACGGGGCGAAGGCGTTTTCTTATAACCATTTGATGGATAGATATCCCGAAAGTGGCTCCCCGCAATGGGAAATGAAACGCATTAATGTTTCAAATACAACGACAACCAAAGAAGTAAATGCAATTATTGTTTATAGCGCCGGTGCAATCATTAAGGCCTTTATTGAGGGTGATAAGCAAAATATCTCCGACCCTTTTGTTGTTAATGGCGTAATTACTTCAAGTTCAGTTGGTGAGGGCGAATATATAGCAAGAGGGGACCATTCCGGCATAAGTTATGGACCACATTTGCACTTGGGAATGCAAGCGGGAGAAGACAACCCTCTTTTATATGTCCCCCATACAGATACGCAAAATCCGATCATTTCGTTCTCATCCCCTTTAGCAAGCGAAAATATATCCGGTTCTACCTTAATCAGGGTTCTTGTTGATACTAGGACTGATAAGGATTTAGACGAAGTGAAGCTCTTTTGGGATTCAATTGCTTCGGATAAATTAATTAGAGAGTTTAATTATGGGGGGAAGGAGGGGGTCGATAAATTAAATGCGGACCCGTCCTTTGACCTGAATACTGATGGCGTTTATGAGAATGGGGATACTGGCTATGATTCTTTCATTTATAACTGGAATATTTCCTCCGATATCGTTCGATTGGGGGTAACCGACGGTGAGCACAAAATATATGTCAGGGCCAGGGACATAAAAGACAACTATACCGACAAATATATTACGGTGTTTGTTAGCAATCCCCCAATAATTACTTCTATGTCTCCCGCTGATGGGGCGATTAATATTGAATTAAATTCAAACGCGATTGTTACATTCAGTAAAACAATGAACTCTTCGACAATTACAAATAGTAACATTCAGCTATGGCGGCTGGATAAGTTAGGGAATAAGGTTGAGGTGATTCCTGTTTCTTTGAGCTATAACGACGCATCAAGGACTGTGACTATCGATCCGGTAAATGATCTGTTGGATAATTGGTCGTATAAAGTTGTGGTCTATGATGAGGTTGCCGATTCATCTGGTAATAAATTGGATGGGAATAAAGATGGAGGGGCAGGAGGGAATTTCAGCTATTCATTTAAGACAAAGTCGATTCCTCCTGCTTTGAAGAATCATACGATCAGTTATAAGGACAAAAATGGCGCGGTAAAAAGCGATATAAACATTGTTGGAGATAAGATGTGTTTTTTTTATTCTCTTTCTGAGGATTGTAGTGTCTTAATTAAAATTAAGAAGGGCGCTAGCGTAATAAGAGAGTTGTTGTCTTCAAGTCAAACCAAAGATACGCTTAATGAAATTGACTGGAATTGTACTTTCCAAAACAGCAAATTGCAGGATCAGCTTGTGGCGGATAATGGCGAGTATACTATCGATTTTTATTTAAAGAGTCTAACTGATGAAGAGGCGAGTTTGAATTACTCATTTAATGTTTCCATCCCCAGAAAAAATATCTCTATTGGCACGCAGATTCAGGCCAAGACCCCAGCTGTCGGCAAAGGGGCGATTCACATCCCAGGCACAAAGCTGGCTTTCCTTTGTCTCGAAGTTACCCCGGCTATTTATGCGGCCGATGCTGAAATTGATTCTTTGAGCGCTGGGACACTATCTCTTCCTTATGGCTCATTTTTTGTTTCTGCCAATAAAGAAGGCTATAGCTTTAATCTTCCCGCGACTTATGTGACAGTTTCAGCTGGTGGTTTGAGTTCCCCGATTATTTGCGAAGGAACCCCAAATTGGGGGCGAGATGATATCGATACCGATAGCGACGGGATTCCCGACTACTGGGAATACCGCTATTGGGCCGATGCGAGTGATCCTTATTCTTTAAGTTTCCGCGATGCCTCTGACGCGGCCAAGAATGACGATCACTTAACGATTAACCACAGCTTTGCCAAAGCTGATAATTTTTCCAATAAACGTGAATACCAGCTCTATAAAGCCGGATTTGATGTCGACCCCCGATATACCGATATCATCGTTGAACTTGATTCGATGCAAGCCCCAACTGCGGGCCGACACTATGAGCCGTCAACAGTTACTCTCAATACCTTTAAGCAGGCTTTTGTCGAAAAAGGGATCAGAGCTCAGATCAAAGAAGATAATAATATTACTCTGGCCAAGACCGACGCGGAGAAAGCAACGGTCGTGCTGGCCGATCTGAATAATTATCTGGCCGCCAATCAAAATCCTAATTACGGCGACTTTATTCACGCTATTTTTGCCCCTGGCTGGACCAAAGTTAGCGGATATCCCGTTGCCATTGCCAGTTTTGCCGGACTCTATCTTGGCAGTGCCAAAGGAGTCTACGTTTTCGATCTTGATACCCGCAACCTCGATAGCCAGGTGATGGATGCTCGGGTTGCCAGCGAGACAATTGCGAAATACGAAGGTTTTGTCCTGGCCCATGAAGTCGGACATGCCGTCGGTCTAACCGATGATGAAAGCCTGCCGCTGGCTGATATCATGTTCCATAAAAATACTGATGACACCCTCTCTTTCTTTGCCGAAAAAGTGTTCAATGATGCCGAGATTGGCAATATGAAAGTCAATTTGCCATATAATTTAAGCGGGATTCTCACCGATAAAATTATCTACAAGCCGGTAATCTCGTTTGTCCCGTTCAGGAAATTCATCCGTGCCCCTGATGCTATCCACGTTGAGGCGAATGTTATCGACCTTGATAACGACCTCAATCCGGAAGTGGGAGAGGGCTATGTTAAAGTTGTCTACAGCGTTAATGACGGAGTCTCATGGCAACGCGCTTCCCTGGCTAAAGTTGATCCTGATCACAGCAACGATAATCAGGCCGATGACTTCCGTTACGCGGGTGCCCTCCCGGCCCAGGCCGAAGGGACGACCGTTAAATACTATCTCGAAGCGAAAGATAACTATGGCAACAGGGTAACCGATCCGGAGCTTTTGCCGGAAGCGGGAGCCAGTGACCTGCCGCCGACCTTCCATCGTTTTATCATTGATAATACTCCCCCGACCTTTGAAATATCCGTGAAGCCGCCTTATTTTTCGCCTAATAATGACAATCGGGCCGATACGACCGCCGTCAATTACGGGATCGCCGATCTCTCCGACTTTGTCTACGATCTGACGGTCGAAGCGGTGACGCTTGACGGCGCGCTCCTCAAACAACTTTATTCCGCCGAACTGGTTTCCACTAATTCGACTTATCCGCCGGTTGATTGGAACGGGAAGAATCTGGCGGGAGAGACCGTGAGTGATGGCCGCAATAAAGTCCGGATTTACGGGAAAGATCAAGCCTTAAACGCGGGGACAGTTTCAAAAGAAGTGACTATCGATACTACTCCACCGGTGATAGCTAATGTTGATTTTTCTGCCAAAAATGGAGCCTATCCTAAAGTTTTTACTTCCAACGATACAACGGTTGAGGTCGGGTTCGATCTTTCTGATAAGCTTAGCCCTTCAGTGGAAGCGTCGATTTTATATCTTTCAAATAGTCAAACCGTTACTGATAACCAAGGAGTGTTGTCGCTCAATTATTCTTCCTCTGCTGATGAGTACCAGCGAACCGGCTTTATTTCCAGCTGGGATGGCAAAGACGCTAACGGTGATTTCGCGACCGACGGCAATTATACGATTACAATTATCGCGACCGATCTGGCGCAAAATACGGTTAATTATTCTCTGGCCGAACAACTTCGAATCGATCGGACCCCGGCCAAGGTGATTTCTCTCTATGTTGATAATCTGATCTTTACCCCTGACGATCATGACGGAGTCAAAGATACAGTCATGATTTCCTATCAGCTTTCCGAGCCCGGTTATGTTACGGTCGTGATTGAAGACCTGGCCGGTCGTCCGCTTTTAACTTTGAGTGACGGGGTATTCAAGACCACTGGCAGCTTTACTTGGGATGGGAAGTTGAATGGCGTCTTTGCCGCTGACGGTGGGTATGTTTTTAAAGTGAAGACGATCGATGATGTCGGCAATAGGGCGGAAGACAGCCTGGCTGTTATTAAGAATGTTATTCCGGCGCAAATTATTTCTCCAACCGATGCCGATAAAACTGACGCTGTTTATCCTAAAGTTAATGGGCAGGTAGTTATCAGGGGGACGGCGGTTGACCCGAGTGTTTTAACGCAGGGTGATTTTGCCGGTTATCGCGTCTGGTATCGGGAAGGGGCCGCTAATTTCAGCCTGCCGGAAAATAATCCGGCTAACCCCGATCAAAATATCTGGCAAAAAATTACGGTTCCCACCGCTAACCAGAGCCCGACCGATCCCAATTTCCCCAATTCCAATCTTTCGCTTCGCTCGGTGGTCAATACCACGTTGGCGATTTGGGATACAACCGGACTTACCGCCGGCAATAATTATACGGTTCTGTTGGCGGCCAAAGACAAGGCCGGACTTTACAGCTACGATTATCTGACGGTTACGGTCGATAGCGGGGCCGATAATACTGCGCCGTCAATCAATATTTCTGCTCCGGCGGCGCTGTCAACGTTTGATGTCGCGACCGAATCGTCGAATCTGGATATCAGCTATGCGCTGACGCAAAATTCCGGCAAAAAGTCCGATGTCGGCCTGGAAATATTTAAGGTTAGCGGGTCCTCGATTGAAGCCCTGGCCTACTTCCAGGAATATAAAGGGGCGACTTCCGGTCAAACGATAAAATGGAACGGCCGTAACTATGCCGATAAATATGTCGTTAGCGGGCGTTACCGGATAAAATTAATTGCTAAAGACACCGATGGGATCGGCGTTGGAGCGGCGGAAAGAGATATTTACGTCAATCAAACTGCCGGTACGCCGGTAAAGGTGACGAAATTATCACCTGATCCTTCAACGATCTCTCCGGGCGGGACCACGGTCATTGCTTATCGCTTGAATAAATCTGCCCAGGTTACTTTGCAGATTAAAAATGCCGCCGGCAACGTGGTGGCGACTCTAGTCAATAGTGAATTAAAGGCCGGCGAGACCGATTATTCTGTCAATTGGAGTTATGGGACTATTGGCCTTTATACCGCGACGATCTCCGCTGTTGCCGGTGACAATACGACCGACCAGGCGCAAGAGTCGATTGTCATTTCCGATGGTGGTGGGGGAGGGAGTGCCGGGGTCAGTCTAATTTCTCCTTCAGATGGGGCAGTAGTCGAAGGGCTTTCTAATTTCCGTTGGGAAGCAACGGCTAACGGGGAATATTATCCTACCCAGGATTACACTGCCAATGTTGAGGCGCAAGGGACAGAAATTGCCCCGATCCCCTTTAATTGGACGGTAACGGCGACGGGAATAACAGAAATTTCAAAATCGGGGCTTATTCAGGGGAGTGATTTAGGGGGAAAAGAAAGCGGCGATTTTCACCTTACTGTTATTTATAACCCCGCGATAGGATTTCCTCATGGGATTTATTCTTCCCGTAAAAAAGAATGGGTAGGTGCTCATATTAATTATGGAGTAACATATAAAAATATTCCGACGGCAACAATTACCCCGAAATACCCCTTTTCATTATCGGGCACTGACGGATTAGTTGGGCCCCTCGGAATTTATAATGAAAGTAGTACGGGTTGCGATGTTAAAATGTGGGTTTTGAAAGATATTTCTGGGCCTTCCGGTGGCATTATTGATTGGATTATTTCTCCAAGCCAAATTAATTTTGAATGGGCGGTAACTGGTCCTGTCCAGTTAGAAAAAACGCAATCAAGCCCCGCTGTTTGTTATTCCTATATTGACGGGACTCCTAATACTGGGTTGCGGGCCTACAGCCTTGATCTATCAATGGCCTCTAATTATGAGGGGGGAGCGATTGCTGGAATTGACGCGACGGCGACGTTGACCCCGGTTCTTTCAGGGAAAACCTTGGGGATCAGTTTGACTAAAAATATTAGCGGCAATGCCATTTCCGGATCGGTTGATGGAAAAGTTGGATATTTTAATTGGGAAGTCATTGCTAAAGGAACAGAAGGGGTTTCGGACCCAATTGAAGAAAGAGTTGGCGGCTTCGAGACGTTAAACACCAACAATCCTGTTAAAGAAATGCCGTTTAGCGTAACTCTTTCTCCGAAGCATGGGGGAGCGATCACCAACTTAAACCTTAAAGCTCCACTTGGTGATTATGATGACAATCCAAATATCCGAACGGAATTGACCTTTTCAACGACTGTCGGCAATAAAATAAGCGGCAAACTGCAAGCTACCAATTTATTTGACGAGAACTCCCTGCGGATCAGTTGGCCGAATAGTAATCCGACTTATCCACTAACGCCAGCCGGTGCGTATCAGGCTACGATTAGCGGGTCATGTTTCAATCATAATCCTGATTATAGCGACAAAATGACGACTATCCTGCCGACTCCGCTTCACGTGACCCTTGGTTCTCAGCCCTATAAAGTAACATTGATTTCAAATCCGAATGTTTCCGCCGCGTTTGTGAACGAAGTTGGGGCTTATCAAATGAAGGCGACGACCAGTGTTACTCCGGCGTGGACAACTTCCATGGATCCAACTTTGCCAGGTGGAAAAGTTATCGTTGAATATCAGGAATTTAATAATACGCGCAGCCCGAATTTTAGCGATTTCCGGCTTGAGTCTGCGCCGATCGTTTTTTCTTCCGCTTATCAGGCGCCGAATATGGCCGTTGCCAGGGAAATTAAGGAAAAATATTCTTTCTGGTCGAATGGGTCGGCCATAATCGATAATCCCCACGTTAAAGTGAATGGCGGCTGGAATGTCCAATTATTTTATCCGGACGGATCGGAGATCAATGATTTGATTGTCGATAGATTGATGGACAAATCATCTAATACCGATAATTCGGAGGCGAATGACGATTTCAGAGTAAAATTGGCCTCCGATTATGTCCCTAAGGTCTTCGTTCGTCTAATTGGTAGTACTGGCAACAATGGCTTGAAAGGATATTCGCTCTTTTATAAAAAGGCTAGTGATTCGGTCTGGAAGACAATTCCTACTAATGGTCCGGTCAACAATGGAACATTAGGTTACTGGGATGTTACTGGGCTAAATGGCCAATATGATTTTAAATTAGTTGTTTTTGATAATAATGGGATAACTACTGTTCAAAAGAATATTACCATCGGCAAGCTGGTTGAACCGGGGAGCGAAAGTAATGTCACCAGCCAATGGAATAAAGCCTTTATTAAGTTCGCGCCCAATACGGTTTCAGCGCCAGTTAATATGACGATCACTCCTGTTCGGCTTTCCGACTCCGGTCTGAAAGTTGATCCTAATCTTCCCCAACCAATAGGTGCGGTTTATAAGCTTCAGCCGACCGGCACGACTTTTAACTCTGATGCTCCGGCCGAATTCTCCGTTAGGTTTACATATGATGAAATGATGGGGAAGGATCCAGGCCAACTGACGATTTACCATATTAAAGCGGATGGGACCCTGGAACCGCTTGATGTTAAATTGAATTATGAACATTCGGATGGTGACGATCTCTTTGAACCCGGCGAAATTGTGGTGGTCAGCGCGCCACTAACAAGCTTCTCCGATCTCTTAGTGATCAAAGATTTGAAGCCCCCAGTATTGTTAAATTTACCTGAAATGACCAATCAACGCGAATTTAATTTGCACGGGTACTCGGAACCATACTCAAAAGTTGATATCTATTCTGGCGGCTCAATTATCGGGACAACCAGGGTTGGCGCGGAAGGATATTTTACCGTGCCGATTGGTTTACTTGAAGGAAATAACCAGATTTCAGCCGCCGCTACCCGTTATTTTGAAGATTTAGCGCATGTCAGCGACAGATCGGGAACTGTGTCGGTCGTTTTGGACACTATCGCGCCATCGGCTTTAGTCCTGCAAAGTGATTTGAGCGAGTTTTCACCCAATGGCGATGGGTTAAAAGACAAAGTTAAATATTCTTTCTCGGTTTCAGAGCCAGCTAAAACCACGCTGAAAATATACGATGGTAACGGCGAGTTATTCTGGGAAAAAGACATCAACATTAATAATCAGTCACTGGCTGGGGAATGTTTCTGGGATGGGGCAAGCACCTTTGGGCGGAAACAAGGCGGGAACTATACCTATCAATTGTTAATGGAAGATAAAGCTGGAAATATCGGAACGTCCGAGGCAAAGACGATTTATGTTGATTACCATCCTTACTTGATCAGTTCCGCTTACGCCCAGCCGCCGGTTTTTTCCGGAGCCCGCCAAACGGCCATTATATATAATTTAACGAAAAATAATTTGCGGACCACTGTCGAGATCGTTGACGGGAGAGGCCCGGTAAAGACGTTGGTTAAAGCGGAAAAGCAAGGCCGCGGCGATCACGAAGTATCTTGGACTGGCGATTTTAATGAAGGGTGGATTGGTTCAACCGCCAAGGCCGATCTGACTAAGGTCAATGACGGAGCCTATCAGTTCCGTGTTTACGTGGAAGATCCGGAGGGAGGAGGGCCGGAAGAGTCAAAAGCCACGGTAGTGGTTGACAATCAACCGCCGGCGTTGGCTCTTAAACCGGTGGATGTTGATCCGATTAGTAAGCAGGGGTCTTTACGTTACAGTCTTCCGGAAAAAGCGGCGGTCTCAATTGAATTGAGAGATAGTGAGAATAGAATCCTGCAAACTTATGATGGAGAAAAATCGGCTGGTGAATATGCTTTTATGTCTGACGCGATAGAGTTCCCTGGGGATTGCTATTTTAAAATCAAAGCGGTCGACCAGGCTCTTAATGGCGACGAAAAGGTTAGTGAAAGGTTCACCGTCTGGCCGCAGGAACTGAAGATTACTGATATTCAGGCTGACCCGGCGACCTTTACTCCAAATGCCGATGGACGATCCGATATTACTACGATTAAATATCGCTTGGCCGATGGAATTCCTGATTATAAAGTCTCGGTTGATATTCTTTCGCCTGGCGGGTCGACAATAAAACAGCTCGCTTTTAATGAAGAACAGCTGGCCGGAGGTCATTTCTTTATCTGGGACGGTCGGGACAAAAACAATAATTACGTCGCTGACGGCGAGTACCAGGTTGCCGTCGCGGCTGAAGATCAGTCGGGGACGAGAGTTGTCGCCGGGAAAACAATTTTAGTTGTTTCTACTTTGCCGACCGTTGACCTGGCTCTGGCTCGGTCAGTGTTTTCTCCGAACGGGGATGGTGCGAACGATAGCTTAATAATAGACTATTCGGTCGATTATCCAGAATTTTATGTGCCTGGTCCGCTGGCGGTAAAAATGGAAGTTATCAGTTATTCCGGCGAGACGCTGCAGGAGAAATATTTTACTAAAAGTGTCGGTAAATATACTTACGAGTATGACGGCAAAACAAAAGACGGAGGTATTCTCGGTTCCGGGCATTATTACTTAAGGATTAGCGGCCAGGACTCGTTGAACACATTCGCTGCGCCAAAAGTTGTTGTTTTTACCGTGGATTACACCCAGCCGGATACGAGTAGTTTTATAATTACCCCGAACTATGCCAATCTGGGTGCGACAGTAAAAATCAATCTAACGTATGATGAGTTATTGTCGGCCCTTCCGGTTGTGAAATTAACACTAAGCGATGGAACGGCGAGGGACGGCGCTCTCGCGCAAGCCAACGGCAACCACTATGTTTATCAATATCTGGTGGCCGAGAACGATCCTGACGGGATCGTTAATGTTTCCGCTGCCGCCAGTGATCTGGCCCAAAATTCGGTGATTAAAACCGGGACTTTTGAGATAGACAAGAAAAATCCGTCAATTATGACCATGAGTTATTCCGCCAATCCCGCGAAGGCCGGCGATTTTATTGTTAACTTCTCTGCTTCAGAGAAATTGGGGGATATGCCCAAGGTTATTATTTCCCCAACAGGGAAGGCTTCCCGGGAAGCCCTGGTTTTTCAAGCGGGGGAAAATAGCTATTGGGCGACGTGTCCAATTATTGGGGGAGATGATGGGACGGCGGAAGTCAGGCTGGAAATTGTTGATCGAGCCGACAATGTTCAGACCCAAATATATCATGACCTATTGATTGACACCGGTTCGCCTCAATTTAGTAAAATTAGCGCTAATCCTAAAAATGCCGCTATTGGACCGGTAACTATTTATCTATCCGCGTCAGAAACATTGCCCTTCAATCCGGCCGTTAATGTTAACGATAATCCCGCTGTTTTTGCCACGAAACTTAGTAATATTGATGGGGCCATCGATTATTCCTATACTTATACCGTTAAAAGCACTGATCTGCAGGGCTTGGCGACAATAAATATATCTGGGTTTGATGCGGCTGGCAATGAAGGGACGCGTGTTGTTTCTGATGCTGTCCAGGGAATAAAAATTGATACCAAACAGCCCCAAATTGGAATAACAGACGAGGCTGGGGTTGATTTGCGATACATAGCTAATCCCGGCGTCTTTACCCCCAACAATGACGGAAACCAGGATGTTGTAACTTTTCAATACGATCTCAATGAATATTTTCAGGTAACAATCAAAGTGTATGAATATAGCGTTGGCAATCAATATGATGCCTCTAATTTAGTCGCGACCTTGATTAGCGAATCGGACAATGTTTGGCAGGGAGCTGGCCTGCATACCATAACCTGGAATGGGAAGGTCGGACATAACGGGGCCTTATATGATCAAGATAATAACCTGTATGTCGATGGCGGCAGGTTCGGCCGATCGGGGAAATATGTTTATATCGTCGAGGCCAAGGATGAGGCGGGAAACCTCTTTAAAATAGGGGGAACATTCTGGGTTCAGGATAAATTGTTGAGCCTGGATGCCCCGGCAAGCTACAGCGGCGAAGATAATCCCAACCCGAAGACTTTTTCCGCTAAACATGGCCTGACTTCTTTGTTTTATAAAGTAACTTCATCTTTGTCGCCGCAACAGACCGAAGCTCCGCTGGTTATTAAGATGATGGATGCCGGAGGGCAGAAGATCGGGATCGCGACCTTTGAAATATATAATAAATTGGGGATGCCGGTTGCGTCTTTTGTTCGGGAACCGTTTGAGGGAGTGTATGATCGTTTTGACTGGGATGGAAAAGATAATGTTGGAAATCAATCGCCAGACGGGGAGTACAAGATACGTGTTGCCGTTGTTGATTATTCGGGTGTTTCCGCTTCCGGTAGCCCTTACGAAGTATCGGTAAGCCTGGATAATACCGATCCGGTTATTACTGATAACCAAAATGGTGACGATAATTGGCGGAATGGAAAAGACGTCAACGGTAATCCTGTTGTTTATAACTATGATGTTGATTTTGCCGATCCATCGGTTGAGGGTGTCAGCGCGAAGTTAAGTAAGGCCGAGTACTCAATTTGGACCGGACCGGATCAAACCGGCGCCTGCCTTAAGAACTGGACGAAAATATTCGAGAGCTTAGGCGTCTCTTCGTTTAATGTCGATTGGCCGATCGATTTTGACGCTTGTCAGCAGGGAATGAGTTATGTTTCCGTAAGGGTCTTTGATAACGCCGGTAATTATTCCGGCTTGAACGATGTTTACTATGTTAAGAAAGATATTGAGCCGCCGGTCATCCAAGACAATCAGGATGGAGATATTGTTTGGAGAACCGCTAACGATGGCAGTTACAATGTCGATCTGTTTGATACCGGCGGTTCGAATTTATCACGGTTTGATGTTAAGGTCTGCGGCGCAACCGGACAGGGCGGCGCTTTAATTAAGGATTGGACCCAAGTAATCACCAACCTGAATGTTACTGGTTACACGACTAATTGGCAGATTCCAGCTGATGTGTGGTCTACAATGATAGAAGGGAGCAATTTCTTTTCGGTCAGGGCTTATGATAATGCCGACAATACTTCAGGGGAAATGAATGATCTCTTTTATGTTAAAAAAGATATTCAGCCCCCTTATTTTTCTCTATTAAGTAACGATTCGGGACATTGCCCGATCAATCAATGGACAAGCCACAATTCTCCGCAAATCGCCTTCGCGGCCGCCGATGATGGATCGGGGGTTGCTTCGGTTCATGGTTTTGTGGATGGGGTTGATCAAGGGAGCCTTTCCTCTCCTTGGCATCCAACTCTTAGTGATGGGCCACATGAGGTTTATTTGCAGGCAGTCGATGCCGTAGGTCATATGACGGTCTCAACTGTCTTTACTTTTCAGATTGATACGATGCCGCCAAGCGTTTCTTCTTTGGCGCTTAACCCGTCGTTCTTTAATCAAATGTATTCCTCAACGGAAGTATCATTTATTGTTGATGACGCGATTGCGAATCAGGTTAAATTAAATATCGGCGTATATGAGGGGGAATACGGCAGCGGGACAAAACTGGTTAGAACACTTTGGCGGCAGGAGGATGGGTTTGTGGATAAAGGGCTTAATAAATATTACTGGGATGGCAAAAACGATTTAGGTGATTTTGTAAATGAAGGGACTTATTATGTAAAAATATATGATGTGGCAGATAAAGTCGGGAACGTTTTGCCATTAGGTGGAGCTAGTAATATATATGCGGGAGATGAAATCCGTTTGCCAGATTTGGACTCTGGAATGCATGCGGAGGCAATTAAAATTGCGGCGAATAAAAACTATATTCATGTCTTTGTTTCGGTATCGGAAGGACGGTTTTATTACTTGAGAAGTGAGGATGGAGGAAAGACTTGGTCTGCCCCATATTGGCTTGGTCAATTTATGTTCAGCCCTCATTCCTTTGATGTTGCCGCTTCTGATAATGGAGTTTATTTAGTTTACAATCAGTATGATGAAAATAATCGGGTTGAAACGTTGCGTTTATTGAAAAGCGTTGACAATGGCAACAGTTGGGCCCAGATAGGAGACTACCCCATATTTAATAGTAGCCGTAGCTCTATCCCGGCATATCAAGATCATGGATATTATTCTAGGGTTAGACAATCGGAGCCATCAATTATAGCTCATGGGTCTGATGTTCATGTTGTTTATGTGGAAAAATATTCGGACGGCTTTCCCAATCCATATGGGTGTCTTTTGCTTGATTATTTTAGTAGTGATAATGGTTTGTCTTGGAATTTCCGGCAGATGGGCTCTTCATTTGAAGGATATTCGAGTGATTATATGGACCAGCTTTCCTCCCCATATATCTGGCGAGAAACCGATTATAAATTGACATTTAAAATGACTTTGCTTCCCTATGAATCATCATTTATTTCAAGTAACTGGACAACGCCAATCATTGCGAGCGAAACCGATAATTATATTGGTTCCGGTCGTAGAAAAGTATATGGCGAAGAGAATGTTGTTCATAAGATGATAAAAGATCCACAATACGATCATACTAATGGTCTTTATCAACGAAGTTACGATAACGGTCAGACTTGGTTATCTGCGGTTCAAGTTGTGAAAGGACAATACAACGGGCAAAATTATAATGTTACTGATCCTGTAATGGGTATTAACGGAAACGATTTGTACATCTCTTGGATTAATAGTCTTGCTATCTATTTTCAAAAAATTCCTGCTAATTTTGCTCCAGCAAGTAATAATCCTGATTCCAGGATGAAAACCGCGGCAATTAATTTTAGAAAGATTGTTTATAAAGCCACTACCTTCGAATCCCCCTCTCTTATCGCGCCAGCTAGGGATCGCCAGGATGTCCAAAACATCCGCCCAGCGTTTGAATGGCAACACCATAAGGCGGATACCACCGAATATCGGGTCGAGGTTGCCAAAAACGATAGTTTTACGATCGACCATCAGACCTTTAGTAAAGCGGCCGGGACAGGGACACAAGATAAGTCTGATAGTACTCTCTATGCCTTTAACTACGCTATACATGAATTTGATCCTGGCTTGGAGAGGAACACCGACTACTTCTGGAAAGTGACCGCTCTTTCGCCGACCAAC
>Ga0265297_10004234_pt1 | contig 23859 bp, 20 predicted proteins | sample Munlanlwell13791_FD_192502 | JGI IMG/M metagenome (GOLD analysis project Ga0265297, IMG submission 192502) | Leachate microbial communities from a municipal landfill in Southern Ontario, Canada - Leachate well 137-91 | ecosystem: Engineered > Solid waste > Landfill > Unclassified | place... | reverse complement strand
CGACAGCGGTATCCCTCTGGGGAGCCAAACGGTCCTGCTTAAGGGGATCAATGATAAGCCCTATATTATGAAGAAACTTATGCAGGACCTTTTGAAAATCCGGGTCCGGCCGTATTATCTTTATCAATGCGATCCGATTATCGGTTCAAGGCATTTTCGGACCCCTATTTCTGTGGGGATCAATATTATAGAGAAGATGCGCGGGCATACTTCCGGGTATGCGGTCCCGACCTATGTTGTTGACGGCCCCGGCGGCGGCGGAAAAATCCCCATCGGGCCTAATTATATTGTGTCCCAAGACCAGGGGAAGTCTGTCTTGCGGAATTATGCGGGAAAAGATTATATCTATCACGATCCGGCCTAGATCCCATTTTCCTTTCCGTTATCAATTCTCTCTTGTCGTTTCCTTCATGAATAAGGTCAGGGTGCCTCTTTCTGAAAATTGACGCCGATCCGATTCGCTGTTATGATCCGGCGGTTTGATAAGAGGAAATCCCGGCAAGACAAGTTATCGCGCGGGCGGAAAACTTTAAAGGGGATTGAAACTCTTTGGCCCGATCCGGCAAGGCAGGAGGGCTGGCCGGCTCCCGCTAAAAAACTCATTTACAATTGTATAAACTATAATATAATACATCCATATTTGATTGTCTCGCGAGGCGGGAAAAAATTTTAAATCTAAGGCAGGTGATTTATAAATGGTAGAAGTTAAGATCAATGAAAAAATGAATTTTGAGAAGGCCATGCGCATTTTCAAGAAACAGTGCCAAAAGGACGGCTTTCTGGTTGAGCTTAAGGAACGGCGGTATTATTCCAAGCCTTCGGAACGTAAAAGACGAAAAGGCAAATAATTCCTGTCATCTGGAAGAACCTTGTTTGAGACACGAGATTGTTTTGATTAACAATCTCGTGCTCTTATTTAAGATGATATTTTGTATCTGGCGTTCGGTGTTCAGGGAGCGTTAATGTGTCTATTCAAGGCAAACGAGTAGCTATTTTGGTCGAGGACCAATATCAGGTCCTGGAAGTTTGGTATCCGCTGCTCAGACTGCAGGAGGCCGGGGTTAAGGTCCAGACGGTCGGCACCGGGACAAAGGATGTTTACCTCAGCAAAGAAGGATATCCCATCAAGGTTGACCTATCTATTCAAAATATAAACAGTAGCGAGTATGACGGTGTCGTTATCCCCGGGGGTTACGCGCCGGACATCTTAAGGCGGTATGCTTCGGTTGTTGACTTTGTCCGGCAAATGTCTCTTTCCGGGAAGATAGTCGCTTCCATCTGCCACGGCGGCTGGTTGCTTGTCTCCGCCGGTATCCTCAAAGGGAAAAAGGTCACGTGTTTCTTTGCCATAAAAGATGATCTGGTGGCCGCCGGAGGAGAATACGTCGATGCCGAGGTTGTGGTTGACCGGAATCTTATTACCTCGCGCAAACCGGAAGACCTCCCTAAATTCGTTGCGGGAATTATCCGATTGTTATCCGAAAAACAGGACAGGAAATCAAGGAATTCAAAATGATCAAAGTGAAAAGAGCTCTCATTAGCGTTTCGGACAAGACCGGCGTTTTAGAATTCGCTCGTCAGCTAAAGGCCCTGGGCGTCGAGATCGTCTCCACCGGCGGCACCGCGCGGTTGCTTAAAGACGAAGGTGTCCCGGTCCAGGAGGTCTCGGATTATACGGGATTCCCCGAGATACTGGACGGGCGGGTGAAGACCCTGCATCCGGTCATTCACGGGGGATTGCTGGCTTTACGCGATAATCCCCAGCACCTTGAACAGTTGAAGGAGCATCACATCGGTTTCATTGATATGGTCGTGGTGAACCTGTATCCTTTCGGGAAAGTTATCAAGAAGAAAAATGTCACCCTGGAAGAGGCGATAGAGAACATTGACATCGGCGGGCCTTCCATGTTACGGTCTGCCGCCAAAAATTATAAAAGTGTTGCCGTTATCTGTAACCCGGATCGCTATCCGGAAATCATCCGCGAGCTGGATGTCAATAGCGGGATTTTGTCGGATACGGTCTTGTTTCGTTTGGCGGTTGAAGTCTTTCAGCTTTGCTCCGGATATGACAGCCTGATCCATAGTTTTCTTAACACCCGGTTGCACAGCAAGGACTTTTCATCTTTCCCCCAGGATTTCACTTTGCGTTTCTCAAAGGTTCAGGACCTTCGCTACGGCGAGAATCCTCATCAGGCGGCTTCGTTTTACCGGGATTGGGACCAGCAGGCCGGGTTGGCAGCGATGCGGCAGCTTCACGGAAAAGAAATATCCTTTAATAACATTTTGGACCTGAATGCCGCCGTTAATTTTATTAAAGATTTCGCGGGGCCGTCCGCGGTCATTGTCAAACATAATAATCCTACCGGCCTGGCGGAAGGGGAAACATTATCCCAGGCTTATCAGGAAGCGTGGTCGTCGGATAAGGTCTCCGCGTTCGGGGGCATTGTGGCCCTCAACCGGAAGGTGGATCTCAAGACGGCAAAGCTTATTTCACAGAGCGGTTTTATGGAATGTGTCATCGCCCCGGGATATGAGAAGGGGGCGCTGAAGGTCCTTTCGCAGAAGAAAAATGTCCGCTTGATCGAGATCGATTTGAATAAATTCTCCGGCGAAAGTTTTGATTTCCGGAAAGTCGAAGGCGGCCTTCTCTTGCAAGAGAGCGATAGAAAGGCCACGGGCCTCCAAGACCTGAAAGTCGTTACGAAGATAAAGCCGACCCCGGAACAGATGGAATCTTTGTTGTTCGGCTGGAAGGCCATTAAGAATGTTAAATCTAACGCCATTCTTTTGGTTAAAGGAAAACGGGTCGTGGGTATTGGCTGCGGACAGACAAGCCGCGTGGAGAGCGCGGCGATCGCTATCCAAAAGGCCGGAAAAAAATCCAGAGGATCCGTGTTGATTTCGGACGCGTTCATTCCTAAAGTCGATACCGTCAAGATAGCTGCCCGAGCGGGGATCAAGGCCATTATTCAGACCGGCGGCTCTATCGAAGACGCCAATGTCATCAAGCAGGCGGACAAAGTTAAATTAGCCATGGTGATGACGGGTGTCCGGCACTTTAAACATTAACCAATTGGTTCGGTTCCGCACAATAGGTCCAATTTCTCATGATGTCACCTGCTGAGGTTAAGCACTTTCTGGATTCGTTGGTTAATTATGAATCCGTCCTGAATTCTTTTCATCCGTCATCTTCCCATCTTGAGCGCATTGAATATCTCTTGGCCTTATCCGGCCATCCTCAGAAAAAAATAAAGTTTGTTCATGTCGCCGGCACAAACGGAAAAGGTTCCGTCTGTGCGTTTACCGCGTCCGTTTTGCAGAAGGCGGGATACCGGGTCGGCCTGTATACTTCTCCGCATTTGAGCGATCATAAGGAGAGGATCCGGATCCTTGATCGGCGGGGCGGGGCGGGCGAAGAGGGTTTTTCCGGGCAGATAACCGATGATGAATTTTGCGGTATCGTTGATGATCTAAGACCGAAGATTGAAAAAGTCCATTCCCGGAAGGAATGGGGGGCATTGACCCTTTTTGAGATTTATACGGCGATAGCCTTTTGTTATTTCAAAAGCCAAGCCGTCGACATAGGCGTATTGGAGGCCGGCCTGGGAGGCCGGTTCGACGCGACCAACGCGGCCGATTCCCTTGTCTGCGGGATTACGCCCATCAGCTTGGACCATGTCCGACAATTGGGCCCGACGGTTGAAGCCATCGCCCGGGAGAAAGCCGCCATTATAAAAAATTCGAAACAGCGGGTGGTGCTCGCCCCGCAAGAGCCGCCGGTCGAGGAGATCTTAAGGCGGCGATGCCAAGAATTTCATATTGATCCGTTGGTCGGCGGCCGGGATATCCGTTTCCAGAAGGTTGATGACGGCCACGGGCAAAAATTTATTTTGCAAAGGGCCCCCGCGCACGTTCAGGCGGAAACACAGTTGCTCGGACGGCACCAGATGATCAATGCGGCCACGGCTTTTGGGATCATAGAATCTTTGCGAGAATTAAAATGGACAATTGACCAAAGGTCTTTTGTCGAAGGGGTCAGGGAAACAGTTTGGCCGGGCCGATTTGAGCGGATAGGAGAGGGCCCGCTTATTGTTTTAGATGGAGCGCACAATTCATCCGGGGCGCAAGCCTTGGCCCAGACGGTGAAGGAACATTTTCCCCGTAAAAGGATTATTCTGATTCTTGGTTTATCAAAAGATAAAGACCAGGCGGGTTTTTGCGGGGAATTAAACAAGGTGGCCCATTCGGTCATTGTGACCCGGTCCGCGCATCCGCGGGCGCTTCCTCCGGAAGATTTTTCGGGGGAACAATTTTCCGGCGGCAAACCCGTTTTCCGGACAAAGACGGTGGCGGAAGCGATCGCCCTGGCCAAACAACAGGCCTCCCCGGACGATATGATATTGATCACCGGATCATTGTTTGTTGTCGGCGAGGCCAGAAAGAAAATTTTTGCGGCGTAATTTTCTGATAAGGAGAAAGAGGGCATGAACATATTGAGGAAACAAGACGACACGATTGTTGCTATTTCGACGGCGGTGGGTCCGGGAGGGATCGGGATTGTGCGAATGAGCGGCCCGGACGCCCTGAAACTGGCGGACCAGATGTTCCTGCCGAAAGAAAAAAAACGGCCGTCGGATTTTAAAAGTTTCACGGTTCATTACGGTTGGGTGCGCCGGGAACGGGCCGGGCAGGTTGAGATTATTGACGAGGCCCTTTTAACCGTGATGCGCGCGCCGAAAAGTTATACGCGGGAAGACATGGTGGAGATCAGTTCGCACGGAGGGATTGTTGCCCTGGGCGCTATATTGAAACTGGCTGTAGGCCTGGGGGCTCGCTTGGCCGATCCCGGGGAATTTACCAAAAGGGCTTTTTTGAACGGAAGAATTGATTTGACGCAGGCCGAAGCGGTCTTGGATATTATTCAATCGAAGACTGAGGCCTTCCTGCGGATAAGCCAGAATCAGCTCAAAGGAGAACTGTCGGCGGAATTAGAATCCATCCGGGAACAGTTGATGAATGTTTACACGCAGATTGAAGCGGCTATCAATTTTCCCGAGGAAGATATTTCTCCGGCAGGCCAGGAGTCGATCCTGATCCAATTACAAACCAGCCAGGCCCGCGTGGAACAACTGCTCCAATCGAGCGAGCAGGGACGGATCTTAAAAGAAGGGATAAGGGTCGTTCTCTGCGGCAAGCCGAATGTCGGAAAGTCTTCTTTGATGAATATCCTGCTTAAACAACCGCGCGCGATTGTGACGCCCATCGCCGGGACGACACGGGATAGTATTGAGGAAACAGTTCAGATCCGGGGGATCCCTTTTCAATTGATTGACACCGCGGGGGTTTTTGAGGCGGATGATGTGATCGGGCGGGAGGCGGTTAAAAGAAGCCGGATGCATATTGACGGCGCGGACTTGGTCCTTTTTGTCGTGGACAGAGGCGGGGGCCTCTCCCAACAGGATGAAGATCTCCTTGGCGCTATCAAGTCCCCCAACATGATCGTTGTCCTTAACAAATGTGATTTGCCCGGTCAGTTGGATGAGCGGAAGCTGCGGTTGTTATTCCCTCACCAAAAAAAGGTCAATGTCTCTGCCCTGAAGAAGACGGGCATTGACGAGCTTGAAGCGGCGATCGTCGAGCAGGTCCGGCAGGGGCAGGCGGGAGACGGCCGGGGCGTTTGGGTCAGCAATGTCCGGCACATTCAGGCTTTGAAAAATTGCGAAGAGGCGCTGAGCGGCGGCGGTAAGATCTTAAGAGAGGGGATGTCTCTGGAGTTCGTATCCGAGGAGGTGAAAGAGGCGATCAAGGCCCTGGATTCTATAACCGGCCGCGAGGTTGACAACGATCTTTTAGAAAAAATATTCTCTCAGTTTTGTATAGGGAAATAACGCCGCGTGCCCCTCAAGGTGTCTGGTTTTCAGCGGATCAACGGAAGATCTTCCTTAATCCTTTTCTTTTTGTTTTTCCTCATAAATTTCTTTGATTATTTTTGAAAATTTATTCATCAGCCGGTCATCTTTCATGACCGATTGAAACTTCGGATTATTTAACAGCCGCAGAACATCTTTGTTATGCATCTGCGATAAGGTTTCTTCATCGGAGAGCAGGGACTGGATCTTTTCCTCCTGGAGGAAGGCGTTGAACTCTCCGGACATCCGTGTCTGCTCAACCTGCCGGGAGTCTTCCAGGACAGAAATGGTTGTCTTGATGTCCTGAAATAAGGGGAGTTTGTTCAGGACATAAAATTGAAAGAATTGGCAAGAGATGGATTGTTGCACATCCGTGCGGATCCGCGGTATCCCAAACAGGTCGCCGGGAAAACTGGCAAAGACAAATAATAAGAAACCCATGAGAAAGCCCTGCCACGCGCCGTTCACCAGGATGCCCGCTAAACGGCTTCCTACATAAATAAACTGCCGGTCTTGAGGGTTCATTTTCCGGCGGGACAAGTATAAAAGTAAGAACAAGAGCGAAGACAGGCCCAGGGTCGTGATGGCGATGGCGGAGAGGCTCTTAACGATGTTTTCCGAGGCGTCGTAATAAATAATCCCGATAAATAAACCCATCAAGAAAGAAGCGGGCGTGATCAATGAACGGAAAAGCCCTTTCCTCCATCCTTGAAATACGGCGATAATGACAACCACGAGAACGAGAAGATCAATATCACTAATCAATTTGCCCTCCTTTGAATAAAATATGTAGGTATTCTAGCATAAGGGCGGGATTTATTTAAGGCGGAAAATATTTTTGATTGAAGCCGGGCGCATTCCCTCCCATAGGGAAAAGTCCCCGCAGATGTCTGGCTATCAGTTCTTGTTGCTAGTGGGTGTAGAAAATGAATGGGAGGATTTCCGGGGAAAACGAGCCGCAGCGTCAGTTGTTTGGTTTTAGACACGACAAAAGAAATCCAACGAGAGCCTTTTTGCCTGGCAGGAGGTTTTGGGTTATTCCGTTTCGGCCGAACTTTTTCTCATTATTTTTTCGTAAGCCGAAAGCTCTTTCTTGCTTTCGTCAACGTCAGGAGAAGTCATAATGACATATACAGAGTAGGGGACATAGAACAACCCGAAACAGAAAATGAGGATGAGGGGGGACAATAAAACTATCCGCAAGACTGGATTCATCTTAGTGTTCTTCTTTTTCTCCTCTTTTTCCTTGAGGGCCATATATTCTTTAAGGGACATGCCCTTTTTAGCCGGGGCTGCGGGTTTGGGGGCTTGCGGGTTTTTAATTTCGTCTGCCATAATGTGGGTGATTTTTATTAAGGGTGTTTAGAATTATTCTTAACAGCTTTCACTCTAACGAATGAATGCTTTTTAGTCAATATAAAAAATGGAATGTTTGAACGGGCCCGTGGAAAGGGTTTTTGGCCCCGGCCGCAGGGGGCAGCGGATTTCTGTGTAATTTACATCTAGAGAAGAGGGCTTCTGCTGGCGGAAATCTCTTCGAATTCTTCAAAATTCTTGTTGATTATTTGAAAAGAAAGAATAAAATCAAAATAAAGGATTAAAAGCGGCTCCTGGTTTTCAGTGAAGCCGGCAACGGGCTTTCCTAAAGCCAGGAAAGAATGGTTTTAAACGGTTTGAGTCTATTTTTTGCCACGGAGAAAGGAAGCCATGGAAGACATCAAAGATGAACAGCGATTATTTCAAAGGTTCTCGGCCAGATTTCCGGTCAAGATAAAAGATTCGAGGGATGAATTCGGGACCAAGATGTTTTTGCGGGATGCTTCTGCTGAGGGGGTGAAAGTGACGTCCCGGGAACGTATGTTTATCAATGACAAGATCTCCTTGTCCGTCAAACTGCCTGATGGGAATGAGCCGCTGAACATTAACGGGCGGGTTGTCTGGATAAAGAGCAAAGAGCCGAACATCCTATGGGATGTGGGTTTAAAGTTCCACCAAGTCAGCCTCATGAGCATGCAAAGGCTTTTTCAGTTCGTAACGGAAGAACCCCAGCTCTGAATTTCTCAAAAAATAGGCAGTCAGGTTGTTTTTCCTGCCTCCAAAAGACACAAAAATCTTGACCGATATCCCGGCCTGTGTTAAACTCCCCAATATTTATTTTTATAATAACACGATCACTAACCCCACTTTAAGCAAAAAAGGATAACTTGAGATGAAATACGGTCATTTCTCTCCCGATGGTCTGGAATATATCGTCACCACCCCGCATGCGCCGCGTCCGTGGATAAATTATTTAACCAATGAAAAATATTGTTCGGTCATCTCACATTGTGCCGGCGGATACAGTTTTTATAAGGATTGCCGGACCAACCGCCTGACCCGCTGGGCGCCGGAAAACTGGCATTTTGATCGGCCGGGAAAATACATCTTTGTCCGCGAGGACAAGAAATATTGGTCGCTGACTTACCAGCCCCTGCGGGTTGAGCCGCAGTCTTATGAATGCCGTCATGGCTTGGGATATACCGTTATTGAATCAGTGAACCAGGGCGTTCATTCCGCCGTGACTTATTTTGTTCCCGAGAAAGACGATTGTGAGGTCTGGCTGGTTCGTTTGGAAAATAAAACGAACCGAGAAAGAAAATTGGAAATTTATCCCTATGTTGAATTTCTGATCGGAGATTATCAGGAAGAATTGCGTTACCGGAACATCATGAATCTTTACAATCTGATCTGGTTTGATAAAACCCAGCAGGCTGTCTTTGCGAAGAAGACGGCCATGTGGCAAGGGATGAATATCCAGCCGTTTGATACGCAGATTTTCTTTTCTTCTTCCTTGCCGGTTGCCGGTTGTTGCACCCAGAAAGACATCTTTCTGGGCCGGTATAATACGGAAGAAAAAGCCGAGGCCATCGTCGATGGGAAATTTAAAGACGCCCCTCTTTGTTCCGGTGAGGACGGGATAGGCTCATTTAAACATCGGCTGACCTTGAAGCCTAAACAAACCAAAGAATTCACCGTGGTCTTGGGGCAGACAAAAGGGGCGGAGGAGATCAGCCGGATATTGAAGAAATATCGCAACACAAAAACTGCCCAGCAAGAGCTTGACCAGACAAAGGATATTTGGAGAAAACGGATCCGGGACAATATCATTATTCATACGCCGGACAAGGATTGCAATGTCTTATTTAATATCTGGAATAAATATCAAATGTATATTTGTAATTTTTGGTCCAGGTCTCCCAGTTATTACCATGAAGGTTCCGGGGGGAGAGGTTATCGGGATTCTTGTCAAGACTCAGAAGCTATCGTAGCTATTAATGCTCAGTTGGCCCGGGCGAAAATTCTCAAGATAGCCGCGCTGATCCGTAGAGACGGGACATCCGCTCCGGGGTGGTCCGAAACGGCCGGCCCGCATAAATTCCTTCCGAATAAGGATCATCAGGTTTGGCTGACGGCCACGGTTAGCGCTTATATTAAAGAGACCGGGGACAAGCAGATCCTTTCTGAGCACGTGCCTTATCTGAAGGATAAATGGATCAAGGGATGGGAGGTTGATCCCCAGCACAAAGGCGGCGCGCAAACCGACGGAGAAGGCCCGCTGTTAGAACATTTGGAGAAAAACTTACAGTTCTGCTTTTATGATGTCGGGGACAAGGGCCTCCCGAAGATCGGGCACGCTGACTGGAATGACGCGATAGACGCGGCCGGCATTAGGCACAAAGGGGAAAGCGTCTGGCTTGCCCAAGCGTTGGTGCGTTCGCTTAAACTGCTGGCGGAACTATTTGATTTTATCGGACAAGCGGACAAGAAGAATGAATATCTGCAGATGGCGGAAACCATGACGAAGCGGATTAATTCCTGCGGCTGGGATGGTGAATGGTATGCCCGAGGGTTTGACGATGACGGGGTTGTTTATGGCAGCAAACAGGACAAGGAGGGAAAGATTTTCCTGAATACTCAGGCGTGGGCGATCCTTTCCGGAGTTGCGCAGGGCGAGCGATTGAAACAGATAGTTCAGTGTGTTGATAAATATTTAAACGGTCCGCACGGATTGGCGTTATTCCATCCCGCTTTTACCTCCTGGGTCCGCCGGTTGGGAAGAATCAGCATGTTTTCTGAAGGGACCAAAGAAAATGCGGCTGTCTTTTGTCATGCGGCGATGTTCATGATCGTTGCCTATGCCCGCAGCGGCTACGGAGACAGTGCTTATGAGGCCATTTCGAAGATCATGCCGAATAAGCAAAAGGACATGGATTTGTATAAGACCGAGCCTTATGCTTTTGCTGAATATCTGGTCGGCCCTCAGAATCCTTATCGGTACGGTGAAGGGGCTTTCACGTGGATTACGGGTTCTTCGGGCTGGGCGTTTTTGGCTTTTACGGAATGGATGTTGGGAGTCCGGCGAGAATTCGAAGGGTTGCGGATCGATCCCTGTCTTCCCCGGAAGTGGGGGAAATGTTCCGTCGTTAGGCCGTTTCGCGGCGATGTTTATGAGATAGAAATTTTGAATCCCAAAGGAAAAGAACAAGGGGTGAAAGAGGTTTTTGTTGACGGGAAGAGGCAGCAGGATAATTTAATACGGCCTTTTGGGGACGGGAAGACGCATCAGGTCAAGGTCGTTCTGGGTTAAGGCAAATTCTGTTGATGTCTTTGAAAAGTGTTTTTGTCTGTGTTAAGCGGACACCTTTGATTTTGGTTCCTGGGGCGGAGTGTTTTTCAATTCCAGTTGATAAGGATTTTCCGTTTTTGAGAGAAGGGTTTGTCCCTTGAGAGCGGAAAAGACAATTCCATGAAAAGGTTTCTCCTTTTTTTCTGCTGTCTTTTATTTCTGCTGTTCCTTTTTAGCTGCTTTTCTAAGGTGGACAAAAACAGTCATACCCTTGTTATTTGGCATTGGATGACCGACCGCCAAAAAACCTTCGAACAACTTGCTTTGAAGTATGAGCAACAGGCAGGAATTAAAGTCCGGTTTGAATTATATGCCCCTTCCGATGTTTATTCCCAAAAAATTATTGCCGCGGCCCAAGCCCGGGTCCTTCCGGATGTTTTCGGCGTTTTGGATGAAAAAGTCATATTGGCTTCCTTTATCGAAAGCGGTTTTATCGCCGATCTAACTGAGGAGTTTAAAAAAGACAACGGGGCATGGGAAAAAAGTTTTTTCCCAAAGGCTCTTGCGGTCAATTTATTTGAGGAAGGCAATTCGTATCATATTAAGCCGGGGATATACGGAGTGCCGATCGATATCACGAGTATTTTGATGTTGTATAACAAGAATCTTCTGCAAAAGGCGGGAATCAGCGAGCCTCCGCGGACGTTTGCTGAATTTTTGGCGGCGGTTAAGGCCTTAAAGAGGGTCGGGATACCGGCGCTGGTCTCGGGATGGGGCGAACATTGGATGGTGGATTGTTTCGCTTCCAACTACGCGTTCAATATTATGGGAGAAGAAAAGATAATGGCGACCTATCGGGGAGAAGTCCCTTATACGGATCCGGATTGGATTGCCGTTTTCGCCGTTTTTGATACCTTGCGAAAAGAAGGCGCCCTGGCCGAAGGGATTGTCACAAAGGCCAATAAATATGCCGAACAAGATTTCGCTCTGGAACGGGCTTCTTTCGCTTTTAATGGTTCCTGGTGCGTGAATGTCTATGCGGATATGAACCCCCGGCTTCAATATGGGGCCATTTTGCCTCCAGCCGTTAATGACAATTTGCCTTTAAAGATTTGGGGCGGGGCCGGATCTTCGTTCGTGGTCAATAATGCTTCTAAGAAGAAAACTTTGGCGATTGCTTTTTTGAAATGGTTGACGGCGAAAGAGCAGCAGGTCTTTCTTTCCGAGGAGACCCAAAATTTGCCGGCGAACCGCACCGCCGCAGCGGCGCTATCCGAGATCTTATCGGAATTTGCCAAGGCCATGGATTCGGCGACCCACCCGAAGGTCTGGCCTTATAATGAAGACCCGCTGGTCATTGAGGTTTTTGATAAAGGCATTCAGTCCATCATCATCGGGGAGAAAACCCCCCGGCAAGTTGGCGCGGACGTGCAGAGAGCCAAAATAAGGCAACTGGAAAGACTACAAAGGCGGCAAAAAAAATAATCCATTTGGCGTAAAGGCATGCATACTCTGAAAATAAAAAGATTCTCTTGGCCGGCCTTCAAAGATCATTTCGGAAATTTTATATTTATTGTCCCGGCCCTGGCTATCTTTTCCGTGTTTTACATTTATCCCTTTTTTGAGATTTTTAATCTTTCCCTCTATGAATGGAACGGAATTACCCCCTACCGGGAATTCATCGGGTTCGCCAATTTCGGCGAGCTGATGCAGGATAAGGTCTGGTGGGCGTCGATTTGGCACGCGGCCTTTATTACTCTTATTGCTTTGACTTTTCAGAATGCGTTGGCCTTCGCCTTGGCCCTGGCTTGCGACCGGCAAATCCGGATGAAGAAATTTTATCGGGTCATTTTTTTTATCCCGCCGATCCTTTCGGAGATTGTCGTCGGACTTGTCTGGCAGTGGCTTTTGTATGCCGGGATGCAGGACGGACAGCATATCGGATTGTTCAATTATTTCCTGAATAAAATTGGTTTGCCGCACCTGGTCCATAATTGGCTTTCGGATCCTCAGACGGCTTTGACTTGTATCGCCGTGGTTCATAGTTGGAAAGGTTTTGGCTGGGGGTTCCTTTTGTTGTTGGCCGGCCTGCAGACTATTGACCAGCAATTGTATGAGGCCGCGAAAGTGGACGGGGCGGGGCCGTGGAATGTTTTGGTCCACATCACGATCCCGATGCTGTTGCCGGTTATCGTGGTGGTGATGATCTTAACTATTCTGGGTTCCATGCAGGTCTTTGTCCTGATCTTATCCATGGTCGGCCAAGGATTGGTTTATCACACCGAAGTCCCGGTCACCAGGATACTCTCTTCGATGACCAGGACGAATCAGTTCGGTTATGCCTGCGCCCAGGGCGTTGTTTTTGGCATGATTTTAGTCGCGGCTTCCTATGTTTTAAGACAGATATCCAACAGGATGAAACAAGAATAAAAAGGTCTTTAGCTTATTGCCGTTAGCGGAAAGAAAAAATGTGGGACCCTTATAAAACCAAAAATTCCCTGAAGTCTATAGTCATTCATGCTTTTTTGACTGCAGTTGCGCTGACGTGTTTGTTCCCGCTTCTTTGGATGATCCGTTCGGCTTTGATGAGCAATGAGACGATTTTTGCGGATCAGTCGCTTATTCCGGCTGAATTCAAGATAAGCAATTTTTATTATGCCTGGACCGAGGGTAATTTTGGCGGGTATTTCTTGAACAGTGTGATTTATACGACTTCCGTGGTGTTGGGGATCGTTGTGGTCGCTTCTTTAGCGGCTTATGCCTTTTCGCGTTTAGAATTTCCGGGAAAGAACTTCTTTTTCTATTTGTTCTTTGGGGCTATGCTTATTCCGCTGCCGGGAAGCTTTGTCCCGCTGTATGTTCTGATGAATAAATTAGGGCTTGTCAATACGCGAATAGGATATATACTTTGTATGATAAATGTAGGATTATCTGTAAGTATTATATTGTTAAAAGTGTTTTTTGATAAAATGCCGCCAGATTTGGAGAACGTAGCCCGCATCGATGGATGTTCCAAGATAGGGGTTTGGTGGCATGTGGCGCTTCCGCTGGCCCGGCCGGCTATTGCGGTTGTTGTGATTTATAATTCGCTTAATGTCTGGAATGAATACATTTTGGCGACGTTGCTTTTGAACGATAAATCTCTAATGCCTTTGCAGCGAGGATTAATGGTCTTTCAGGGAACACATAGCGTTGATTATCCGCTGTTAATGGCCGGATTAACTATAACGGCTGCGCCCATCATTCTGGTATACCTTTTAATGCAAAAGCACATCATCAAGGGATTATCCGAAGGAGCTGTTGTTGGAGAGACAGCTTTCTTAAAATCACACTAAACAGAAGATCCGTTGAATTCCGTTGGGAGAAGAGAAGGCGTGAAGAACTTTATTTCAAAAAATAAAATATTCTGGATAGGATTGTTGGGGTGCTTTCTGAATTGTTGGCTCAACCCAACGATGGCTTGGGCACGACAGGCAAAGCAAGCGCCATCCGACGAGTTGGTCGGCAAGGCCTGGGAAGCCTCCGGGAGGAATGATTTAGAGGTCTTAGCGGCAGTTGTTGACCAGTGTGTCGCCATATATGGTGAAGAGGCCAGAGAAGAGGGCTCCCAGTTGACCGGTTTTCCATTAAGGGGAGAAGAGAAAAATTATCAGTCTTTAAATGATGTGGCCACTTGCCTTTTTATTCAGGGCGAGGCATTTATGAATAACGGAAAGAGCGAGGATGCCCTCATTGTTTTTAAAGAGATTACCGAAGAATATAAATGGGCTCAGGCCTGGGATCCCAGCCGGGGTTCGTTTTGGTCTGTAGCCGAAAAGAGTCAGTCCAGCATAGATATCCTAACGGGCCAGGAAGAGGAAGAAGAGGTCGTTGAGAAAATTAAGTCGATCCCGGTCTTAAGAAATCCCGGCAAAGAAAAAGTCGTTGACTACAGCAAGTATGGAGAATTTCTTCATGTCGGGACCCCGGAATATTCTTACCGGGTGAATGACCCTCAGGGCTTAGCGGAGGCGGTGGGTGAAGGCCTCTATCCAAATGGAGAAGCATTTTTTAAGGACCCCCGATACCGGGAATTAAGAAAGGAAGGCCGGCTTAAAGGAAATCACTGGGATTTTGTCAACACCGACGATCTCGAGGCCGCTTTTTACAAATGGTTGTCGGCGCCGGAACCTTGGGGAACGAAGCTTTTTTATTTGGGCATAATTTACGAAAAGGCCCGAATGTATTCACACGCACTTAAGGCTTATCGGGCGCTGGTGGTTCATTTCCCTAAGTCGGTGGCCTGGACGTATTGGCAGACTCCGTGGTATCCGGCTCAAGCCGCGATCGCTAAAATCAAACACATTTTACGGACTCATCCCGAGCTGGGCCTGGAAGCCAAATGGATGAAAATTATCGTGAAAAATGGTTTTGATAATGACATCAAGAATGATGTTATCATAACCTACCCCGGGGTCATCAGAGAAAAAGGCCTTATCGACCGGGCCAGAGATAAGTTGCAGTTGAATCGATGCTTGAATTTGGGAGAGGTCAAGAAACAGATCGGGAAGGGGCGGATCTATTTAGCTCAATATGAAAACGGCCATTGGCAGTTAATGGTCGACAATAGGCCTTATATTATCAAAGGGGTCACCTACTCTCCGACAAAAGTCGGGCAGAGTCCTGATAAGGGAACGCTCGCGGACTGGACGAAAGAAGATCGGGACGGCAATGGCCGCCTGGACAGCCCTTACGATTCCTGGGTGGACGCTAATTTTAATAACAAAAGAGACGATAACGAACCTGTCGTGGGTGATTTCCAGCTCTTGAAAAATATGGGCGCGAACACGATTCGGGAATATCATCAGCCGTTTCAGCGGGATAAGGCCGCCCTTAGGGAAATGTATAGACGCTTTGGTTTTCGGGTCATGATGGGAGACTATTTGGGGAAATATACTTTAGGCTCAGGCGCGAGTTGGCGGGAAGGGACGGATTATGCAAATCCGGAACATCAGAAAAATATGCTGGAGTCGGTAAAAAGAATGGTTTTAGAATTTAAGGATGAGCCGTATATCCTTTTGTGGGTTTTGGGAAATGAGAATAATTATGGTGTCGCTAGCAACGCCGACAAGAACCCGGAGGCTTATTTCAAATTTGTCAACGAAGCCGCCCGGATGATTAAATCTATCGATCCGGATCATCCGGTGGCCATTTGTAACGGTGACACTCTTTTTCTTGATATCTTTTCTAAGTTCTGTCCGGATGTTGATATTTATGCGGCCAATGTTTATCGGGGAGATTATGGTTTCGGTTCTTTTTGGGAGCAGGTCGCGGAAGCTTCCGGGAAGCCTGCGTTTATTACTGAATATGGTTGCCCGGCTTACGTAAAGTGGTTAACACTGAAAGAGGCGGAAGAGGCCCAGTCGAATTATCACTTGGGGAACTGGATGGATATCCAAGAGAATCTGGCCGGGCAAGAGGAAGGGGCCGGAAACGCCTTAGGAGGCGTTGTCTTTGAATGGCTCGACGAATGGTGGAAGAATTATGAACCATATCGGCATGATAAGAAGTCGGATGCTATCGGGCCGTTCCCCGGAGGGTATTATTATGAGGAGTGGTTCGGGATTATCGGACAGGGGAACGGGCGAAACAGCCCATTTTTACGGCAATTAAGGAAAAGTTATTTTACTTATCAAGATTTGTGGAACTGAGGATTTTCACAAGCGGGGGAATCTCGGGGAGCATTACCCGAGCAAACTTTTCGAGATGTTTGGCATAAAATAAATTCGAACTTGGTGAAACTTTCAAAAAACAGGAGGTCAAAATGAAAAGAGGGTTGTTCGTATTAACGTTGATAATCGCCGCAGTTAGCTTGTTGCCGGGCAAGACCTGGGCCTATAATTATGGGGATTATCGGTCCGCCACCATGACCACCAAGGCATGGAAGGCTTTGGATGAGGGCGACATTGAAGCGGTGCTGGCTTATACTAATAAGTGCCTGGAACTTTATAGCGATCAGGCCAAAAAGATGCAGGAAAGCCTGACGGATTATCCTGCCGGGAGCAATCAGGATGTTTTCGGTTATTGGGCGTTGAATGATGTGGCGACCAGTCTTTATATTCAGGGAGAAGCTTATCGAAAAGCCGATATGATTGAAGAGGCCAAGGAAGCTTATCAAAGAGTTGTTGATGAATTTAAATTCGGACAATGCTGGGATGTCAAAGGTTGGTTCTGGAAGCCCGCGGAAGCCGCTCAGCAAAAGCTGGATATGCTGGAGTCGGGTTCAAAAATCGATTTCGGTGATTACACCTCAGCGTATTTGACCACTCAGGCATGGAAGGCCTTACAGGATAACGATTTAGATGCCATGCTTGTTTATACTGACAAGTGTTTGGAATTGTATGGAAAAAAGGCGCAAGAAATGCAGGATTCTTTAACGGAATATCCTTGGGAGTCACCGGAAAAGATATTCTCTTTCTGGGCATTGAATGATGTGGGGACTTGCCTGTTCATTAAAGGAGAAGCCTACCAGGAGGCGGGCAATGGCGATGAAGCCAAGAAGGCTTACAAAAAATTAGTGGATGAATTCTTTTATGCTCAGTGCTGGGATTCTCAGGGATGGTTTTGGAAACCCGCGGAAGCCGCTCAACAAAAGTTAGACGAGATGGGAGAATAGTTATTGAGAAATTTTTGTTGTATTCTTTCTCAGAAGCATTATAATCACTTCCTTAGAAGTTATATTCTTCTCTAAAAAAATCTCTGTTCTTATTCATGGCTCTCTCCTGTGGCCGGGATGAATGACCGCAGGGGGGGCCTATGTTTATTTATTAAGGGATTTTGGGCCTTTGTCTTTGAGGTTGATTTGATGAATAGAAAAAGTTTGTCGTTACTGAATTTTGTTTTTATCCTTTCCTTGCTATCTGCTTGGGGGTGCGGAAATCCTTCCCGTCCCCGAGATGCCTTCCCTAAGGATTCTTCTTCAGAAAAGACAAAAGATTCTTTTGGCGAGGCCTCGGCTGAGAAGGGCGAAATATCCGAAGAGCCGTTTAAGATGTTTTATGTTTATACGGATAAGGGTTCGCGCGGAAATCATTTCAATCCATCAGGTTTCATGCCGGATGGACAATGTGTAAAGTTTGATGATAAATGGAGAGAAAATTGTCAGGCCGGAAAAACCTGCATAAGAATTATTTATGATATCGAATGCAGCGAAGAGAATCAGAGTTGGTCGGGCATTTATTGGTTGAATCCGCCCAATAATTGGGGGACGCGAAAGGGAGGGTACAATTTAGTCGGCGCAAAAAAATTGACTTTTTGGGCCAAAGGGGAAAAAGGCGGGGAGCACATCGGGGAGTTTAAGGTCGGCGGGATCGCGGGGGATTTTCCGGACTCGGATATGGCGATCATCGGCCCGGTGATTTTGACGAATGAGTGGAGAGAATATTCCATTGATTTAAGGGGAAAGGATCTTTCCTATATCAGCGGGGGATTCTCGTGGGCCACCAGCGTTGAGGCCAATTCGGAAGGCTGCACTTTTTATCTGGATGAGATAAAATACGAATAGTTCGTTAACCGTTGGGAAGATATCTAATTGGAGAGGGGCAGAGAGATCTGCTCCTTTTTTTTGTGGCGCCGATCGTGGGGATTTCCGGAGAAAATTTTTGCGGCGGATGATCGCTTGGGTCTTGGCGGCCAGCATTTTAGGGCAAAAGATTTTATTATTTTTGTTTTATCCGGAATATTTTTCGTATGCGGTTTTTTGTGGCCGGTAAATGCGTGTGCTAGGGCAGGAATAAATAAAATTGTCCATTTTTCGCTTGTATTCAAATTAATACTTTGTTATATTCATAATAAGATTAATCAGTTTATTCTGAGAAAAGGAGTTGTTATGTCGAAAGCCGCGAAACAAAGTATATTAATATTGATGGTGTTGTTGATCGGGAGCTTTGTCTTTGTCGGTCGCGTCTTATTTGAGAAACAGAAAGGTGAAGAGAAAAGGATCGCTCTGCTGAAAGACATGGAGGCCTATGAGGCCCGAGAAAGGAAATACCTCGAGGACAATAAGTCTATGTCGGAGAGGGTAACGCAGGCGGAAGAAGAGAAGGCGAAGATCGCGGAAGAGTTAAAAAATTTCGACGCAACGATACAGGGCCTGAATGATCAGATCGGCAGTCTGACCAAGGAAAGAGATGATTGGAAAGGCCAGGTTGAAACACTGCAGAAAGAGAGAACGGACCTCCTCGCTAAGCTCGAAGAGAAGCCGGAAACAAAAATTGTGTATAAATATGTTGAGCCGGAGCCCAAGGCGGAAAATGACCCGAAGCCCGAGATATCTTTAGATGGGCTAGGCGACAGTTATTGGGCGGGGGTGCTTAAAGAAAAGGCCGCGTTAGAGCTCCAGGTCGGGCGGCTTACTTCCGAGTTGTCTTCGACGGCGATGAACTTAGAAGAGTTGAAGAAAAGGAACACGGATCTAGAGTTAGAGTTAGGCAAGGCGAAGAACGACCGCGAGACTATCGAGCGCGAGATAAAACACGGCAAGGATTTAGCCGACACCCTTTCTTTGGATCTCGCTCGGGCCAAGGGCGACAAGAAATTTATGCAGGACCAGCTGGAGAAATTTAAGAAGGATAATCAGGATTTACAATCACAGCTCAGAGAGCTTGTCTCGACGAAGGTCGCGCTGGAGAAAAGCATCATTCGTTTGACGGAAGAGAAAAAGACTGTTGAAAAGAAATTAAACGAAACAGAAAGTGTCATTCAAGGCAAGATAGAGGAAATTTGGCGGGTCAAGGAAAGTCTGGATAAGGAATTTCAGCCTAAAGTCAAAACTTCTTCCCGGTCAATCGAACTGCCGCCCATTATCGTCAGCGCGAATGACCCGTGGGTTGAAGAAAATATGGGCAAGGATGAAGGCGCAGGTTTTAACGGCAATATTGTCAGCATCAATGAGCAGAATAATTTTGTGATCATTGACTTAGGCGAGAAGTCCGGGGTGAGGGTCGGGGATGTCCTGGGCGTCTACCGTGATGCTGAATATGTCGCGGAAGTTGAGGTTATTCAAATCCGGCCGGACATCTGCGCGGCTGATATTAAACAAAAAGCTTCCGACATTAAAGTTGGGGATGTTGTCAGATAGTTGTCTCGAGAACTTGAAAAAATGAAAGCTGGTATAGAAGATGTCGCCCGCCGGGCGAAAGTCTCTATTTCTACCGTTTCCCGGGTCATTAACAAATTTCCTACCGTAAGCAAAAAAAATCAAATAAGAGTCGAAGAAGCAGTCGCCTATCTTAAATATAAACCCAACGTAAGCGCACAGCGTTTGGCCAGAGGCCTGAACACGGCCATCGGCTTGGTGATGCCCGGTTATCCGGGGATTTTTCATTCATTTTATGCGATCGAGATCATTCGCGGGATAGGCCATGTTTGTGAGATATTAAAGTTGGACATGGTTTTTCATATTACCAGCGGCCCGGATCCCATTAACGTGAATGCGGTCGGAGGCATCGTTTTCGCGGATATTATTCAGAACCGCAAACAGGTTGAATCGGCCAAGGAGAGCGGCATCCCTTGTATCGTCATTAATAATATTGTCGAAGACTTGGACGTCAATTATGTCGGGATAGATAATTTATTGGGAGGGAAGACCGCAACGGAATATTTAATTAATCTGGGGCATAATAAGATTGCGACCATCACCGGAAGCTTGCAAACTCAAGCCGGGGTAAAACGCCTGGAAGGATTTAAGAAGGCCCTGGCCCAAGGGAAGGTCCCGGAAAAGACAGAATATTTTTATGAGGGGGATTTCTCCCGTCGGTGTGCCCGTATCGCCACGGAAAAATTTCTTGGCCTGAAAGAACGCCCCACGGCGATCTTTGCCGCAAGCGATGAGATGGCCCTAGAGGTCATTGCGGTTATTCTAGAAAAAAGGCTTAAGGTCCCGGACGACATCTCGGTGATAGGTTTTGACGATAATCCGGCCGCCATCTATGGGCCGGTGGCGTTAACGACGATTAAGCAGCCTCTTTTCCAAATGGCGGAAGAATCGGTTAAATTCCTCAACGCGGTTATTTTGGGTAAGAAGAAATCTTCCCTTAAGCAAATTATCGCTCCTGATTTAATTATTCGTGATTCTTGCCGCTCGCTCAAATGAGCTGATCCAGAGGCCCCCTGTCCAAAGATGAATTCATTGACAAAAAAACGGTTTAGCGTTATGTTATATCCCGCTGTCAATTTCAGGGATCGAGGGGAAAATGGGTAAAATTTCCATAGTGATTCTTTATGTGTTGTGGTTTCTCGCCATCATTTCTCTGCTAGTCACAACGTTTACCAATTTTGAGTATTCGGACTTAAATATGATAGCCTTTGCCTTGTTGGCCTTTGCTTTTGTTAATAGTTTCTTTGCAATGAAAAAGTTCTGATTTCTTCCGTTTTTTTATTTACAATATCGAATATCACGGTTAAGGGACGACCCGCAGGGTCGTCCCTTAACGGATGTGGGCAAGGATTAACGATGAGTCAAAAGTATGAGTGTATTATTATCGGCGCTGGACACGCGGGCATCGAGGCGGCTTTATCGGCCAGCCGGATGGGTTGCGCGACGCTGCTTTTGGTTTTTTCGCAAGAGACCATAGGCCAAATGAGCTGTAACCCGGCCATCGGCGGAGTGGGAAAGGGGCAGTTGGTGAAGGAAATTGACGCCCTGGGCGGAGAAATGGGTTTAGCCGCCGATTACGCCGCTATACAATATCGCCAGTTGAACGCTTCCAAAGGACAGGCCGTCCGTTCCTCGCGCTGTCAAGCAGACCGGAAACAATATCGGTTGTATATGCAGAAGGTGATTGAGCGTCAAGAAAATTTATCTGTCTTGTCGCAGGAGGCTTCCGAGATCCTGGTTGCTAACGGCCGGGTCTTAGGGATAAAAACGGTCTCGGGAGAAACATATCATGCCCCGACGGTTGTTGTCGCGACCGGGACGTTCTTGAGGGGAAGAATTCATATCGGGAAAAAGATCACTGCGGCCGGCCGTGTCGGCGAGCCGGCAGCCTCTCTCTTGGCGGATAGTCTTTCTTCTTTGGGTTTTGAGATATTATCGTTTAAAACCGGAACGCCTCCGCGTCTGGACGGGCGAACTATCGATTTTTCCAAAATGGTTGTGCAACATTCGGATGAACGCCCGGTCCCGTTCTCTTTTCGCGGCGGAGATCTCCCCGCGGATAAAGTTATGCTGCCGTGTTATATCACGCGAACCGGCGAAGAATTATATGAACTGATATCCGCCAATCTGCATCTTTCTCCGATGTATTCCGGAAGGATACATGCGACGGGTGTCCGCTATTGCCCATCGATAGAAGACAAAATAAAAAAATTTCCGGAGAAAAGGAGCCACCATGTTTTTCTGGAACCGGAGGGGTTAGACACCTTTGAATATTATCCCAACGGCATTTCCACCGGCCTGCCGGAGGAGATCCAGGAAAAAATGGTCCACTCCATTGAGGGGCTGGAACGGGCGCGCTTGATCCGCCCGGGGTATTCTATTGAACATGGTGTTATTCGCTCGACGGAATTGATGCCTTCTCTTGAGTCCAAGAGCATCCCCGGATTGTTTTTCGCGGGTCAGATCAATGGCACGACAGGGTATGAGGAAGCGGCAGCTCAGGGGTTGATGGCCGGGATCAATGCCGCTTTGAAGCTGAAAAACAAAGAACCGTTCATTTTAAAAAGAGACCAGGCCTATATCGGGGTTTTGATAGATGATCTGACGACCAAGGGCACGGAAGAGCCCTACCGGATGTTTACGTCTCGCGTCGAGTATCGCCTGGTGATCAGGGAAGACAATGCTGACCAGCGTTTGGCCAAGTACGGGTATGAGTTTGGTTTGTTGGGCCGGACGGAATTTGAGAAGGTCCAGCGAAAATATGACGAGATCGAAAAAGAGATACAGCATTTAAGGACCACCCGCATCTATCCCGGTTCGCCGGAAGAGAACGAATTGAGGAAGCTGAATACTTCTTTGATCCGGCAACCGACTTTACTGAGTGATATCTTAAAGCGCCCCGAGATCCGTTATCGGCATATCGCGCCCTATGACGGCCATTTGCGAGATTTTCCTCAGGAAATCATTGATCAGGTTGAATACGAGATCAAGTATGAAGGGTTCATCCGCAAACAATTCAAGGACGTTGAAAGATTCAATCATATCGAAAAGATCAAGATCCCTTCCCATATCGATTATGACAAGGTCGCAGGCCTTTCGGCGGAGATCCGGGAGAAATTAAAAAGGTTCGCCCCTCTCCATTTGGGGCAGGCCCACAGGATATCCGGAGTGACCCCGGCGGCGATATCGATCTTGATGATTTATTTAAAGAAGCTGAATGATCGAAGGCGAGAAAGAGAGAGGGGGGTGGAAAAATGAAAATAGCCAACAACATCACTGAATTGGTCGGACGGACGCCCTTGGTCAGGTTAAATAAGATCGCCGAGGGATGTTGCGCGCAGATAGCGGCCAAGCTGGAGTTTTTTAATCCCTTGGGATCGGTGAAAGATCGGATCGGCCTGGCCATGATCGAAGCGGCAGAAAAAGAGGGAAAGATAAAAAAGGGTCAGACCGTTATTGTGGAGCCGACATCGGGGAATACCGGGATCGCCCTGGCTTTTGTGTGCGCGATCAGGGGCTATCCGTTAATTTTGACCATGCCGGATACGATGAGCTTAGAGCGGCGGTCCCTGTTAAAGGCCTTTGGGGCAAAAGTCGTCCTCACTCCCGGGGCGCAAGGGATGAAGGGGGCGATTGCCAAAGCACAAGAGCTGGCAGAATCCGGCCAGGATTATTTTATTCCCCAGCAATTTGAAAATCCGGCAAATCCCGAGATCCATCGCCGGACAACAGCTCAGGAAATCTGGGAAGACACCGACGGCAGAGTTGATTTTCTGGTGAGCGGCGTCGGAACCGGAGGGACGATTACGGGTGTCGCCGAGATAATTAAACAGAAGAAGCCCGGCTTTAAAGCCATCGCCGTTGAACCCCAGGCCTCGCCGGTGCTTTCGGGAGGGGCCGCTGGGCCGCATAAGATACAAGGGATTGGCGCGGGATTCATTCCCCGAATCCTTAATACCAAGATTATCGATGAGGTGATAGCGGTGGATAATGAAGCGGCCATCGAGCACGCCAAACTCTTAATGAGGAGCGAGGGGATCTTGGCCGGCATCTCATCCGGCGCGGCGGTTTGCGCGGCCCGGCAAGTGGCGAAGAGGCCGGACAATAAGGGGAAACTCATCGTGGTGATCTTGCCGAGCACCGGCGAGAGATATCTCACGACCGACTTGTTCGCTGAATTTCGAAATTGAAAAGAACCGTTCAGCCAT
>Ga0265297_10004233_pt1 | contig 23864 bp, 22 predicted proteins | sample Munlanlwell13791_FD_192502 | JGI IMG/M metagenome (GOLD analysis project Ga0265297, IMG submission 192502) | Leachate microbial communities from a municipal landfill in Southern Ontario, Canada - Leachate well 137-91 | ecosystem: Engineered > Solid waste > Landfill > Unclassified | place... | reverse complement strand
AAAAATCTACCCCCTTTTACGTTGTTGATGATACTTCTGGGATTTTCAAGGATTACGAAAGAATTAACAAAGAAATTTTTGAAAGCCGGTACAATTTAAAAGAATTTATCGAAATTATATGTCAGTGCGACAATTATGAATATAGGCTAAACAATCAAGAATATCTTAAACATATTGGAATAATAGAACAGGATGAAAATAAATGAAAGAATTACCAACCACCAAAACAACACCGGAGCCAGGTTGTAAAAGTCGGCGCGGAATATGAAAACAGCACAATTAGTAAAAGTAACAACAACAACACTTTATTTTAAAGATGGTATTGTTATTAGTGAGATACTTTCACCTTCACAAAAATTACAACACTCCATTTTTGGAGAAACAAAAACAATGAGAGTTGAAGAAGTTATTGAAAGTTGGCATTTAAAAACTAAAAAAGAAGCCGATAAAAGATTTTGGGATTTTATGACAGAAAATAAAATTGAAAATACATTTGATTATTTTATAGTATTTGCAGAATGAGAATAATAGCGGAATTGATTACCGATACTGGAGAACCGCCGGAAAAATTATTCGCCAACAAGTGGGATAAATCGGATCCGCTGGCGCAAGAAACAAACAAACGGAATCTGCTGGCGTGGTTTGGATTTGAAGAAACCGCCCGGCGCTTAGCAGATCGTAACGAAATCCAAATCTAACCAAAGCGGCGGGCGACATAAAAGAAGTCGCCGAATTGAAATCGCCCACAGGGGCAAAGGAGAGTAAAGATGAAAACGATTATTGTCACAACGCGCAACAGTGGCGAAAATTTAAAAATGTTGGGCTATGAATCGGTTAAAGATGCTGGTAAGCATAACCGTCTAAGCAAAGCACAATTAACATTAGACACAACCAGCAAGACAAGGGTATCACTTTTAAAACAAGGCGATATAATAGAGAGCCGAACAATTTACACTGGTTGCCGGGTCTATCTGTTTTGGGATCCTGAACTTTGCGATTTAGAAGTCTATCCCGATCAACTTTAATTTCACTCCGGCGGGTTGGTAGTCTTAGGACTGACCGCCGGGGACAAGGCTTTTTAACATTAAACAAAGCGGAGGGCAAGTAAACCTTGCAAAACTAAAAAAAGGGATTATATTATGAACATGCTATTCGACTTTAACATGATTCTTGCGCGTAGAGCGAGACGGCGTTTGTATAAGCGTTGTGCGCTATACTTCGCCCTGGCTTGCGGTTTTGGGCTGTTTATCTGGTATTTAATCATTTACATATTGGAGGTTACAGCATGAAGAAATCCGCAAATTGTTTACTGCGTCCCGACGAAGACGGCTGGAATTGCCCCAAGCATTGCAATCCGGTGAATTGTCGTGGCTATTCGTTTTTCGATGAAACGCCGACCTTGTACCGGATACTTGGCCGGGTGTTTGTTTGGCTGATTATGCCGCTACTTGCACTGTTCGCGGCTATCTGGTGGGTAGTTATCCCGCTGTGGAAGTGGGTGATAAGGTGAACCAAACGAATAAAATTCCCAAAATTGAGAATCTCGACGATGCCGGGTTGTGGAAAGTATTGCTTACGCGGAGTCAGGCGTTTTTAATCAAGGAGATCGACGGCTCCGATGTTATATTTGGGTGTAGCGATCTAAAAACACCAGGCAATCGGACAGTATTGAACAGACAGGATCCAATTTACCACGAGTGGTATGCCGACAAATCACTGGTCAACCGATTTCTGGAAATTGTCCGGCAACATAATGAATCTTTTATCAAACCAGAACCATCAAGGATGTAAAATGCAAACTAAGGCTAATTTAAAGCCCGTAGGCGAACGAAGTCTACTATTTAGTATGATAGACTTGTCCAGTGAAGCGGAAAGCGAACAGACACTTGACAATAGCAATGAGGTTTTCGGCGATAGCGAACCAAAAAGCAAGAAATTTCAAGACATCTTCCCAGATCAGATAGTTAGACGCAAACGGGATGCGGCCACTATTGATCGATTTGAGGAGCAGGCCGAGGCTATTGTAAATTTTAAAACCAAGTCGCCTATCCAGGAATCTTTAGGCACAATGAAAGAGGGTAAGGGTCGAGGACATTATCAGATCGATATTCAGAAATTGGCAATCCTTTTTTGCGACGTATGCCGACATCCGGAGGGACCGCACCAGGACGAACCAAATTACGCCAGGGTTGGCGGTATTATGGGAATACATCCCGAGCTGATCCGCCAGTGGTGGGCTAAGCGCGAGGAAATTAACCAGATGGCCTCCAATCTCGGTAAGTTTATGGATGATTTTGTCGGCCTGAAAATGAATATCGTTATGATTAAAATGATGGATTCACTGGAGAACAGGGATTTCGACAACTTCAGCGATAAGGATTTTGTTTCTATGTTCAATGTCATGTATAATAAGTGGCGACTGCAGACCGGTAAAAGTACATCCAATGTTAGCACCCGTCATTTGGTCGGGCTGGTTCCGCCAAGTAAGGAGTAATTATGAGAAGTAATCGACAACAAGAATCTATGTTTATTTTAAGCGTTTCGGGCTTTGTTCCAAATCCTAAATTTATCAAACCGGCAGACCCGCTAATCGAGCATAAATCCCGGATCAATGCCGAAAAGCGTAAATCTCTATTGAGACACATTACATCTCAGGCAGGCAAGTCTCAAACCAGAATTGTTTTTGATATATTCAGAGCGCATCCCGAAGGACTTACTGATAAGGAAGTCTACCAGATTGTCGGTATATTCCCATCGACCGTATCGGCCCGGCGGAACGATATTGACAATGCCAAAGAGGGTGAGTTTAATATCTGGATATTTAAAACGGTACTCAATCCCGACGGTTTAGCGAAGATACGCGACGGCGGAAGGGTGCATAGGCTGGAAAGAATTATTTAAACGGGTTTGTTCACAGTCTTAGGCCACCCTCCCCCAAGACAGCAAAAAGGCGGTTTTTATGCCGCCTTTTTTGTTGTTACAACTGTACCGTTCTGTAAGTTTCGGCAATTTGGTTTTGAGTTATTCCCAGGTAAGATAAAGTAGTCTTTGGGCTACTGTGATTCAACATTATCATTACCTTTGCAATATCGTGATCGATCTCGTAGATGGCATAGGCCAGCGATTTACGCATGGAATGTGTGCCAATGTTCGCCTTCAATCCGCATTTCTTGGCCGCCCGTTTAATCACTCGCCAGGCCGATCTCCGGTCAATGGCCTCCTTGCGATGGTGCGGACTATGATAGAATAGAAATTCTTTGGGCTGAATGTTTTCCGATTCTAAATAATCCGATAGGGCTTTAACCAATCCACTATTGAAATATACAGTCTTAGCTTTGCCGGTTTTGCCTTCACGCAAAAAAATCATTTCTACTATCTTACCTTTATAGCAATGGCACGTTCATAATCAACGCCAATCAGGGGGATATATTCATCACACGCATTTTCTATATCAACACGTATTTGAAGTCCACCCGATGTCGAAATAGGTGATAGGTCATATCTGACCGTTGGTTTTTCGGCAAAAAAGAACCACGCCATAATCACCATCAGAAGTATGCAAAATACTCCCAAAATTACCATCCAAAAACTTTCCCAAAAATTACTCATTTTGTTGCTCCTTCTTTGGTTTAAAAGCCGCTTTCTAACCTATGTCTGGAGATAACGCCCAGAGCTGTGGTCAGTTTCGGGATTTGTGGTTTTTATATCGGTTTGCGTTTCATTCATGGTCGTATCTCAGACTTGTCGTTATTGGTTAAATTCGTCTACCAGCGTTTGTAACGCGGCCTTAAATTCAATCCGTTTGCTTAACGGTTCAATTTGCGCCGGTTCGGAAACCTCATATTTAGCCATCAATTTTCCATATTCCTCCGCCGGAATTCTCTTGGAAAGTTTCTGGATGGACAACTGAAAGTCAGCATCTGCCTGTTGCTCAAGCAGAGATTTCTTTGGCTCAGTCTTTTTCTTAGGCATTGCGACTGGTTCGCGCGGAAAGGCTTCATCTACGGTAATGTCATTGTCCTTAATCGCCGTTCTCAATCCGGTAAGTGTTTCCAGTTCGCCTAATCCAACGTCATCGATCCCTTTGACTTGGAGTGCCGCATATACCCGTTCAGGTTCAATCCCGAGTTTGTTGATCCAGTCCTCAAGAGTTTTCCGACGCTTACCCAATGTTGCTACCGTGCCAATGGCTGTTTGACGGGCAACATCCTCTATCGTTTTGCATAATGCAACCGGGACCACCTGGAAGATCGCATCGCGCCGTGCTTTGGATAAACAGGCTTTGGCAACCACAATCCGCATCCGTTCCGAATAGGGCATCCCTTCTTTAGTCAGGGTGCTTTCGATCACCTCGGAACTGGCCGCTAAATTACTTTCAAGATCATGTGCCATACCGCGACAACGAACAAACCGATCTGTCTGCTCGATAATCATTGCCGCTACCCTTAGATTGCCATAGCAACAACCGACGATCTCTGCCATGCGGATAGATTTACCTTCGGCATATTCGACCTTGTTATTCTTTTTACCCACCGGACGGCGGTAAATACAGGATTGCGCCGTCTCTTCGTCCATGCTCACCATTTCGAGTGCGCGTGATTTGAAGAGCGTTAAACTTCGTGGATACTGGTGCGCCGTTGCAATCTGAATATCAACAGACGCCCTCTCAATCGCCTCAATCGAATTGCCACCCGGCTCTACGATTTCAGATAAGGCACTCCTAATTTCATTATTCATAATATTTACTCCTTTGTGTTATTGATTAATTACTACCGGATGCAATGTTGGATTCTTCAAAAATACGGACTCCGGGATAGACAACTTCGCCCTTAGTAGCTGCCGCAATGCGATTTAACTTCGCCATATCGATCTCAACAAATGTCATCAGCATTGGATTGACAGCCGCGGCCTTGACAAATTCTTCCTTGCTTACAAGCTCGGCCTTCCACGTTTTCCGAAATGAGATACCCTTGACCTCCGGGACTTCGGACTGGACTTCAATGGCCGGCGCCACAAATGTTTCGGCCTCGGCCAAACGCTGTTCCTTTAACTCAGGCGTTTTGAGTTTCTCCGCTTCTTTGATTAGCCGTTCCCGTTCTTTCCGGGCTTTTTCATCGGCTATCGCCTGCAAGTGCCGTTGTTCGGCCAGACGCTTTTCTTCTTCATGGCGCTGAAATGCAAGCATTTTCGTTTTAAGGCTGGATTCGGCCGTCTTTAAGGGATTCAGAAATTCGCCTTCCCGGTCGCAAATAGACTTCCACGCCTCATGCGCCTTTTTTTTCATCGGATCGAAGAACTCGACAACCTTTTTCTGAGCGCCCTTAATCTCTTTCAGGAATTCGCTCGCATTGGTGTAATTGTCGGGATTGGTTACGATAAACTCCCCAGCCACCGATACCACAGGGCTTACTTCCTGTTTTAACTCTAATTCATTCATACTACTCCTCGCTTTCTATCATTTTGTTACTAACCTTAAAATTGTATACCGATAAACACGCTAAGAACATCCTTTGCATGTTCTTAATGTCTTTTACCCAGTAGAGATTATAATTGCCATCCGGTTTTAGCCGAATAGCACAAAATCGTTTGGGATTAATCTTAATCTCCTGATATAATAGCGAATAGCCAGCCATCTGTAAATTGACTATCGGCTCTATACTGGCTTTAATATCGGCCAAAACCATATCCACCGTGCTTTTTAATAGTAAATCAGGCGTCCCGGCAAAATTGTAACGCTTGCTGTATAAATGCTTTTCGCTCTCAATGGCATTGAATCCGGTTTCAAATAAGAACTTCTTGAAAGCCTCAATTTGCCCTAATATGCGATCATCAAGGTCGTAATCTTCCAACTCACCATTGACGTAATAACTAACTGCAGCATGAACCGCCCTACCCTTGCCAGCATAAAAATCTTCATACCAAAATCGCTTGCCAAACACTCCGCTAATAACCTGGGTAACGCTCACTACCGGGCGATTGCCAATCCGGTAGATATGCTTATCGGCGTCAAAGGTAAGATATTCCATCTTCTATTCTTTCATCTATTTTCTGTTCGTCAATCTCATCCTGAATATCTTTTCCATCATCAAAATCGGGATCGAGTAGGCGATTAGGTAGCCGCTCCCACCCATTACCGGGATATGGATTAAGACCCGCTGTCATTTTCCTGCTTGCCTTTTTTCAAATAGTCAGATACAATCTGGCGTATTTGAGTGCTAACGGGGACTCGCGTCTCTGCGTGAATTCTATCCAACTCCTCTTTTTGTTCAGGCGAGAGCAATACCTGTACTTTGACTAATTTCTTCATATCTATCCTTTACCAATAATTTTCTGGCGCGGGCTTTTTTTGGGAGGGATTTGAGTTACATTGCGAACATAACATACCCGCGCCATGTTAAGGCAACGGCGGAAATTAGCGTAAAGTCCCTTTTGATTCAGATTAGAAACAAAATAAGTTGCCATCTTTACCGTTGCCAGTTTTTCATTTCTTTTTGCGAGATTTACTTTTCGGAGGTTCAATCTTGCGGCAATAAACCGGATTATCTGGCATTTGACGCTCAGCGAACTCTATACCGAGGAATGTCGCCAGTGCGTTCACTTGCTGAGCAATAGTCAGCATTCTTTTTAGACATTCTCCAATTAATTCATGGTTATTATCGATACGGGACAAACCGCAATTTTCACCAATACCGAATACATTCCCTCTCGTTTCATCAATAAGAGACGACAGTGTCAAAATATGCCCCTCGACATAATCCAATCTTTTCTCTGTTTTGCTGCTCATATTTAACCTCCAATATTTTTATTAATTCAAAAATCACTGGTAAATATACATACTCAATATGTCATTGTCAAGTATTATGTATATATTCAATAAATATTTTTTTGTGGAAGACACCCCACCGTCGGGAGGAAGGAGTAGTGAGGAAAACCCAACGGCGGAATGTTTATTCTAATTGATCTTTGGCAAGTTTGATGTATTGATTGACAAGGGTGCTGTCTTTGCCTTCCATAAGGGGGGCAAGAACTCGCCCTGTGCCTTTTATACCTCTGCGTCTGATTGAATCAAAGATAGGATTGTTCATTTTTGCCAATAGCGCAGTCTTCCACTGCTCTTTATATTTAGTTCTGAACTCAGTCGGTGTCCCGAGAACTGTGCGCAATTCCTTTTCTGTTTTAGTGGAGTTTTTCAGGTCACCAGATTCGTATAAAGACTTATATAGTGAATCTGCATAGGTCAGAGTGAATTTCTGGTTCTTATTCATTTTTTCAATTATATCATCGCTGATTTGTTCGTTAATAATAGAAAACTGTTTTTCTACTTTATCTGCCTGGAGATTTATCATCTGGCTTACACCATAATCTCCGACTTTGATAAATCGTTTTAGGTTCTGGCCGATACCCGGGATGTCGAGTATCTTTTCTAAGTCGGTAGATATTTGATCTAAACCGTCATATTTGGAGTGATAGGGTTTGCTTAGAAGGTTTGCGCCTGCAAAATATTTTAAATATTTGACAAATTTATCTCTTTCGTTGGGATTGACTACCACCCTACCACGATTATCCGTTACAGCCGCACCGGACATCATCTTTAACAATCCGCCAGTTGCTACTATAAATGGGCTTATTGTCTGTGGTATTAGCTGTGTCTGGAATACTTGAAACACATCTGTCCATGGTATGTTTTCGTCGCTCATTGCCTCTAATTGAGTGTAGATAGTAGCGCCGATAATTTCGTCTGTAAATCCCATCGGGAATCGCAGATAGATTATTTTGCCGGATTTAGTTTCTCCAACGGGTATGCACTGGTAATGCGCCATATCGTATTGTGATATACACTGATAGGCGTGAGTTACCCAATCGACATAGTTATCGGTCTTTACCGGAACTTTCCAATAGTAATCATCACCAAGCGTTCTGCCAGCCATATCCTCTTTGGCCTTATCAATCGCTTGTTTCTGATCTTCGTCGTCGCCGGTAAGTGATTTGAACAATGTGGCTCCCAGTCCGACAGCCGCGGCTATCATACCACGTTTAAATGCCCATATCCACACTTTCGCCGCCGCTACCAGTCCCATCCTGAAGGTAAACGTTTGTGGATTTTCTACCGCTGCCTCTGCTGAAGCATCAAATCCCTGACCATAGATATTGGAAAATGGCATTATTTGATTAACCAGTCCAGTATACTCGCCCTTCATTCGGGCATTTGGTGTTCCGATCCGGCCTATTGCCCGGTGAACTTTGGCATCTAATTCAAGAATCTTACTCCGATCCAATATTGTATTACCGGCCACTTTAGTCATTATATCAGATACGGTAGTATTGAATGTTAGGACTTTAAATATTTGGTTTATTGCCTTTTTAATGACGTTATGATGTTCGACTTCTGAATCTATACCATAGGATTTAAAGGTTTTCTCCCAGCGATTTAGTGCGGTCTTTCTTTCCTTGGGGGGGAGTGTTTTAATATACTTATCTATAAAATTTCTCAGGCCAGCCAATAAACTGCCCTTTGAATAATCTTCAATGCCATAAAGACTTTTAGAACCAACGGGGATTCTCAATTCGTCAATAAATTTTTGGATTCTGGGAGAAGCCTCACCCTTAGACACATATCTTGCAACTTCCGGAAATGTTTTGGCCGTCTCGTAGATTAAACTGAACAGTCCAATCTCAGGGTTTTTCTGCCAGGTGTCTAAAATATCTTTTTGAAAGTTTGTAAAAGCAAAGAATGGGTTATGGGTAATCCATACCATTTTGAAGGGTTTATTCATTACCTGAAGGAACGATCCGATAACAGCAAATGCCATTGGATTGTTCTCAAACATTTCATGCGCTTCGGGATCAATATCGTAGGAATACAACTTACCCTTATATAAATAGGCTAAGGTGTTCTTCTTAACCATTCTTACGCCCTTGACCACTTCGGTTTCCTTGATTTTGTCTTTCGTAAGGGGATTCTCCCTAAGAAAATCGCACATTGTCCGGGCGGCCAATGATCGCATTCCCCCCTTAGTTAGCGAAATCCCTTTTAGCAATGTAGCCTGATAGGGAGCCTCAATATCTTCAAAAGTACCCATCTGGGGGAATATTTTAGTCATTATGGCATTATCGCTGAATTTGTACTTATCAAGCATCCACGAATAGACATTGAATGTTAAATAGGAATCGTTTGATAATAGTTTTTTTACCAACTCTCCGTCGGGATCAAATTGTTCATATTTCAGAATTGTAGGAATAATATTGTCTTGCCAATATTTTTGGAAATCATTGAATATTTTTTCAATCTTATTAAATTCTTCAATGCCGACCAAATCCTTTAGTTTGTCCATTGTCCAGTCGGCTTCGACGATATTATACATCTGTGGATTGGCGAGGTATTTACGATCTCCGGCAACTCTTTTAAGAAAACCGTGAAAGTTCAATAATGTCCAGCCGTCAACTTCGTGTTTATTCCCGTCAATGTCTGTTATCGTTACGGGTTTGAGTTTGGCAATATCCTTGTTAATCGGGTTGAGTTTAATAAGTTTATCGTAAACCAAGGTATCGGTCATTGTCAACTGTTCGAGTTTGTAATAGGGATTTTTACTTGGTGGCAGTTCTTTGTATAATTCTGCCAAAGCGAGATAGGCTTGCAATTCTTCATCGTTCCTTGCCAGTGCTATGTCGATCTTATCAATAGCTGCAATCTTCTGGTTTTCGGTAAGTTTGGTATTTGCCCTGATTGCCGCTTGTTTTTGAGTTAATTTCTCAAGATTGTCGGTTAATAACTTCACTTCCTTGAGATTGGTTTTAACGTATTTCTGATAATCCCTTGCGAGTACCCGGGCATAGATATATTTATTCAAAAATGATTTCCGCAGTGAATCCCATAAATTAATCCGTTCTTTCTTGTGCGCTTCTGCAATAACAACATCAGCATCTTTAATTGATTTGTCGAATCGCAACACGCGGTCGCCAACAAGACTTTCGTCCCCTTTGGCTATCATATCCATAATCTTAGAGTATTCGGTTTTAAAGCCGGGTTTGTTTTCGAGATAGTTGAAAAACGCTCTTGTGAATTCCGGCGCAATCTTTTTGGCCAGATCGGGATCGAGGAATATTACTCCAAGCGCATCGCCATACAATTCTTTTGTGCTATATCGATAGTCAGTATATCCGGCGTTGTTGCCTTCATTAAACGGAAACCATTTCTGGGTAAGCTTGCGTAGTTCAGATTCAACGGTTTCCAGTTGGAATAGGTGTCGGCGCCGCACTTCCTGTTCAATGAGTTTCTTATACTCTTTGATTATATCTTCCTTAGACGCTGGCCGGACAACCTTTTCTTTTATGCGCTCTGTTTTTACACGCTTGAATTTCATTAATTCGGATAATCTGCCTTTGAGTGCTTCTTTGATAATCGATAGTTTATCTGCCGTACTTAAACCGGCAATAAATTTGAGTAGTTCGGGATCCTTGATGCTGGCTTCGGTATCATTCCAGATTCTTAATATGTCTTCGGGCTTAACTTCGCTTTCGGTTTTGATCTCCCGGATAACGATTTCTTCATATTCCTTACCCTTCAGCCGTTTCTCGGCTATACGTCTTAGCCGCGCCCTATCCTTTTCGTTCAATTCGCCAGGCGCACCGGGCTTCTCGGGAAGGAAATGCCTTCTAAATGCTTTGTTAAAACCTATAATCCGGCCAAGCAAATTACCACGTCCCATAGTGGTTGGTCCGTAAATGCTTTCATAATAATCTTCGGCATGACCCAATTCGTGGGCAAAGACTTTGGCAATAAAGTTGGGATTGATCTTGAATACTTTAACCATGTAGTCGCCGTCTTTAGTCTTTTTAACCAAAACGTAGTAATCTTCGGGAGTAGTGCCGGCTGTCCAGCTCGCCCATTTTGCTTTTATTGCCTCTATTTGTTCTGGCGTAGGACGGGCTGCCATTCTTTCTTGGATAATCTTCTCGCCAATAGCGGTTTCGCCCAATATGCTTATCGTCCCTTCGCTATGCAATCCGAGTTCTTTTGTTCCGTGTTTGACCTTGGCCGTTCTGCCGTACATTGCCTTGAACAGACGACCGAGTTCCGGTAGTCTTATGGAATAGGCTCTGAAAAAAAGTTCGTTCTTATGCGGTTCATAAACTTCGTCGCTTAGGATTTCTTCTTCAGGGGGGTTTTTAATATCAGCTTTAATTTCTTCTTCGTTTTTAGGTTTTTCGGATTCCTCAATATTGCTTTTAATGATCCCGGGAGCACTATCTTCCATCGACTGCATGGCTTCTTTGAAATTACGCTTCCTTTTTGATACAATTTCTTTCGGTTGAGCCTCGGCTTCGGCAATAAGCGCGTTAAGGGCATCTTCGCGGGCTTGAATTGAATTGCGGCGTGAATCTAATTGCGATTTTGTAATCTTGCCCTCAACGTATGCTTTCTCATATTCAGGGAGTTTTTGCTTGGCACTCTCAAGATCGGCCTGCTCTTGTCGGATTTGCTTAGAGTAGATTCTGGGAATCTTTTGAGTTGGAGTTTCGGTTTCAGGCCTCACAGACTCCGCAAGGTCGGGATAGTCTTTGAGGACTTCGGGCGGGACGGGCTGGCCTTCGGAAAGGGCTTTTTCGACTGCGGTTTTATGTTCATATTTTACAAGTTCTGCGCCAGAGCCAGTTCTATATTGAGAACTTTTTAAATATGTGTCTTGAGTTACTTGCCATACCTCTTTCCCTTTTCTTTCCGCCCGCGCCTTTTCCGTTTCCTCTTTTCTTTGCAATCTTTTATCATACATTTCGTCGGCTCTTTTTGATGCTCTCCTGCCCTGAGCATTTATTTTCCCTTCGTCAAAAGCCAACGCTTTTGCTTCATAGTATTTTGCATTTCTCTGAGCTTGAACTGATTCTACCGCACGGTCAATGCTTGCATCAATTTGGCGGTTTGTATTCTGTGGCTTTTTTCCTGAAGCGCCAACGCCAAAAGGAAATGCGTTTGCCATTGCCGATTCTTTTTCTGTTTGGTGTGACAATTTATTTTCTTTTTCTCGGTATCGCGCAGCTTTTTCCGCAAATGGATTTCCTAAACTGTATCTATTAACAAGTTCTTGATGCGTCATTTGCCAGAGTTCTTTTCCGGCGGATGGGGATTCGGGGGGGACGGGTTCGGGCGAGGCACGCTTCGCCCCTACGGGACGGCCTTCAAAAAGTTCACCGGTAGTTTTGCCTTTTTCGACTTCGGCAAGGTCGGCTTGTTTAGCGGTAAGTTCGTTTATGCGGGCTTCGATGTCGTCGCGCTGTTTGATTATATCGGCTTGACGTTTTTCCAGTTCGGGGCGTTCATCGCCGAATAGTTTGGATTGATCGGCTTTAGTTGCGCCGAATGTTCCGCGCTGGCTAAGGGCTTTTATCTCCTCGGCGTATTTTTCTATTTGGGTATTTAGTTTGTCGCGCCGGGCGGTGAGAGTTGCGAGTTGCGAGTTGCGAGTTACGAGTTGCGGGTTGGGAGTTGCGAGTTCAGGGGTTGTTCCAGGCGCTTGAGGTTGTTCAGGGCGCGTTTCTTGACCTGCGGGTTGGAACTCATCGAGAGTTTCGTCAGCCTGCGTCTGAGATTGAATATCTCGTATTGTGGCGGGGTCAACTGCGTCGGCGATAGTTGCGGCTTGCTGGGCTTCTTCATTATATTTTTCCTTTTCAATTTCAATGACTTTTGCTAACTGCTTTTGCCAGGCAGAATTTAACTTAGGAAAATCAGGGTCTTTTTCAAAGTTTTCCTTCCCGCCATAGGCGCGACGCATCTCGGTATAGATATTATCAAGATCATCGAGCGATGTGGCTGATTCGATTTCATGGATTGAGTCGTCCAATCTCATTCTTATAACTTCTCCCCAATAGTCTTCCGGTTCCGGTTCGGCAGATTCGGCGGAGAACTTGCCCTTTTTCGTGATGTAATTATCAATTTCACTTTGAGCCAGTTCCAGCAGGTCATCAAAAGATTCGACATTATGACCGGGGTTGTATTCATTGAATTCGGCTACGCGCTCATCATAATCGAATTTATCGGATTTGGTATTAAGAATATTTTTGAATCCGACCCTGATCCCGGCTATCTGATCATAATGTTTTTCATATTCACCGCTGGGTAGTTTTTTGGCTACTCTGGCACCCATTACGGCGCTCAGAGCGGGCATATCATCCAAAGCGGAGCTGGGAATATAGGTAATATTTTTGCCATGCCCGGACATGGATTTGGATCGTTTGACAAATTTGAGGTAAGATTCTTCGGAATAGGGTCGCTTTTCGACCGGGACGCCGTTGCGCTTCTGGGCGCTCCACAGTTCATAACTACTACTGGAAAGTTTTACAACATCCCACTGTTTTGAGCCTTTTTTGATTCTGTCAATTATTTGGGGTTTTGACGGTTTGGGCTTAGTTATTGGTGGCGCGGGCGGTTCGGGCGCGACAGGTCTTGCCGCTATGGGCTGTTCCGGGGCGGGTGGTACATTATGTATACCTGAAGATTTGATTTGCGGGGCTTTTTCCGGAACTTTCATAATTGGTCTCGTAATTTCTTCCGCTGGCGGGACTGGTTTTTCCGCTTGACCGGTTATCATTTTGGGCGGAGCGGGCGGGGCTGGCTTTTGGACTAAGGGTTCCGGCAAGGACGCGGGAGGAATTTTTGTCAGGGCTGATTTAAATTTCAGAAAGTCATATTTTATTTTTTCCGCGAGATCGGTTGGGACTTTGCCTTCCCGGATTATCAGGCTGAGGGCTTTGCGGTCTTTGATGTTTTTGACATAATCCAGAATGTATTCCGGAACGTCCTTGCCGCTTTTGAAGATTTCGCGGAGGTATGACAGGTTGCGATCATCGAGATTCGCGACGGCGGGAGTGTCGCCGAGATTTCTTTTCATCCAGGCAAAGAGGGATTGGCGATTAGGATTGTAGGCTAATAAGGTTCCTATGATGGTCTGGCTGATGACATTGCTCCAATCAATATCTTTATCGGGTTTACTGGTTTCGTCAAGCAGAGACATACTACCAAAGAGGGCGCCGGTTGATGCTCCGCCGATGTACTTTGGCAAAGACGCGGTTCCATGTAAGGCGCTTGAAAAGGCTTTCCCTTTAATAAGTCCGGTAGCCACTCCGGGCAGAAAGGCGCCATGTTCCCGATAAGACTCCGCTCCACCCATTGCGCCCATATAAGCTGGCAATCCGATGGCATTAATGATTGGCAGATCAAAAGCTACTCCGCCAAGACCTTTATATAATTCGCTGGTGATTTTACTGACAATGGATTCATTGGCGGGGATGCCGAGTTTTTCGGCGTCCTTAGCGGCATTTTCGGCTAATAAGGATAATTCTTTCAGGGTTTCGGCTTTTGGCAGACCGAAGTCTTTATTCAGGGCATCGGATAACTGATAGAGGGCGTCATTAAGATTAGCCGCTTTTGAGAAAATAGTCTGGGCCATTGTAGCAACTGGCTCTACAAGGGCTACATCAAGAACGGTTCGGGGTTCGCCTAACTGGTATTGTTTAGGATATGGTCTGCCAATATCCATTCTGATCCGGTCTTTGACCGGTAGTTTATTAAGCGCCGACTCGGTAATGAGCGGAGCGTTGAAAAACGTCTGCGGCTTGCTACGGACAATTTCGGTGTGAATGCCTCTCTCCGGGGCTTCCGCCCCGGGCGCTATAGTAACGTCTGGCTTTGCAGAGGCGTATCCGTCGGCCATTTTTAAGAGTTCATCCTGAGCAGAATCTAATATCTCGTTGGGGGGCTGTGCCTGACTGGTTACGAGTTCCCCGCCTTTTCCGCTTTCACGTAAAAGTCGGGCAGGCGGGTTGGGAGTTACGAGTTGCGGGTTAAGAGTTGCAGGTTGCGGGATTTTGTTGCGGTAGATGTTGGCAGGATCGAAAGCGGCGACGGTCTGCCGGTCAGCCTGGACTTTGCGCTGGATTTCTTCAAAGCGGGCGACTTCCTGCTCGCGCAGATAGTTCCGGTAGGATTTTACGATACTCAGAATCTGGTCACGATTTTTGGATTTATTAATAGCGTCGGGATTGGTTTGCCAAGTATTATACAGGCGGGCGGATAGCTCAAGAAGACGGGCGTTTTTCTGTTCTGCAGTAAGCATTTACTGGTTGGCTCCAATCAAAGATTTTATTTCATAAAAATCTTCGTCAGGGCTAAAACTGGAGGCAGGCTGGCGGGTGTACATGTGATTGGCGTAATTCATGAGTTTATTAAGCAGGCTGGCTTTGAAGGATTCCGGGGTCTGCAAAGCCAATCTGGAACCGGTATCAACAGAAACGCCTTTGACATATTGCTGAATGGCATTAGTCAGGCTTGAGTAGCTTTCTTCGGTTAAACCGGTCGGCGAGTTGGATATGATACTGCGGATGGACTCGGCGGAGGCTTTATTATTGTTGTTGACGTGCAGGCTAATAGCAGATGACAAGGATTTGCCATAGGCGGTATAGGTACGGTCGGCGATTTGGCTTTTGGCAAGGGTGGCGCTTTCTTTTTTTCCCGCGCTTTCGAGGCGGGCGGAGAGGTCGATGAGTTTGGATTCGGTTTCGGGCGAGAGGTTATTCTCGGTCACATACTTGATAATATCATCGCCGGTGACTTGGCCCTGATTGGCCTGAATGGTAATGTCATTGACTAAGTTTTTCTCGGCGGTTTTACCCGCGATTTGTTCGGACTCTACAAGGTTGCCATAAATGGAAATGAGGGCTTTTTGCTGATCGCCGGTTTTGATTTTGTCGGGCTGGTTGAAGGTTTGTAAAAACTGGTCGGGACTCATGCCGCTGATAGCGGAGGTGTACATTTTGCTAATTACGGGATCGGCGGAATTGCGGGCATTTTCGAGATTGAGTTTCTGCTGGGTGGCGATCCACTCTCTCTGCTGAGTGCTGGTAAGGTTTTCCCATGTATCGGAGTTTATATCAATCTCCTGGGTGTAATCGAGGCCGGGCGTAGCGAGTTTATCCATCTGGACGGAGGCGAGGTAGTTGGCGACGTCGCCACTGTAACCGGCATCTATGGCGGACTGGCGGAGCTGGGCATAGGTGGTTTCGGCAGGGATGAGGTTTTCGGCTTTGGCAGTATTCAGGGTTTCTTGTCTGGCGCCTAATCCCTGGACGCCCGCCGAGACGAGATTGGCCACTCCGCCTAGGATGTCGCTTTTGATCTGGTTACGGTATTGTGTTTGGGCGGAGCTGTATCTGGATGTGTCCTGCGACTTGATAGCGCCTTCCTGGAGGGTGGCTTGGTCGATCATCTCATTGATATTGCGGTTTTCATTGATCTGGAGGCGATTGGCTTCTTCTGAGGCGGTATTGAGGGCATTGAGATATTGCTGATTGGCTTCGAGGGTCATGCCGGCTTCTATACCGGAACCGGCGACGCCCTGCTGGTGGGCAAGATAGCCGATGTCGCGCCTGGTACGGGCGGCTTGAGTACCGATGGCGCGGAGAGCGGGTTGCATAGCAAGGTCAGCGACTTCGCGGCTGGCTTTACGACCATGCAGGGAGGCAATGTAGCGTTTCAGATAGGAGGTGTCGGTAGTATAGTCTTTGCGGCGCGGGCGATTGATATAATCGGAGACGAGTTTGGCGCCGGAGGTGATGCCGGAGACTATGAGCCAGGTACTAAGGGGATCCATGGGTTATCCTGTAATTGTAGATTGTAGATTGGAGATTGGAAATTAAAGTTTTAGTTACCAAGAGGAGTTACCTCCAGATCGATAGATTCAAGGGTGGAGGCGTTTTCCACGAGGACTTCGACTTCGCGGGCGCGCTGGTTGCCATTGGTAATACCACGCCACTGGGTAGAGGTTGGCGAGGAGAATGTGGTGGTTTTATAACCGGTGGTGGGATAGGTGCGATGCCAGGCTTTGACGGTAATACTGACGGAGCCGGTGAAGGTGGCACGGATACGCTTGACGAGAGCAAATCCGAGATAGACCAGACGGCTAAGCAGGCGGGCAATGGCGGTGGTGGCGGTAGCGCCGGGATATTTATTGACGGAGATATCAACAGAGGATAAGAACAGGTTGACATTCTCGGATGCGGTTCCGCCGGAGAGGATCAGGGCTTTCGATATATCCAGACCGGAAAAGAGGTAACGGGACACTTTGCCATTATTGAAATCAAAGACATAACTGCGGGTAGCGCGGATGGTGCAGTTGGCGGGCGTTTCGGCAACGGCGCCAGTAACCGTGATGGTGTCATTATCATAGTTGGTTTTCGAGAAAGCCGAGATCAGAAAGGTTTTGTTATTATTGACCGTGTCGGTGACGAGGATAATGTCGCCGATGCGGAATCCGTTAACAGTCCAGTAATGAGCGTAAGGAAATGAGATTTTATTGGTAGCGAATGTAAAAGTATTGCCGGATACGCTTGCGAACTGATTGTCATGGAGGATGTACTGATTGCGGATTGGGCAAAAGAAGCCGAGAAGGGTGTCTTTCAGGGTAATATCGAGAATATCTTTACTGATCAGATTGACGTCGTTTTCATTCCAGAGGATGACGCCGAACTCGGACAGCCAGAGAACCATATTGCTGACTTTGACAAGCGATTCACGGGCGAGCAAGCCATAGCTGGTATGGTCTTCTATGAGGGACTCGGAGCGGGCGCGCCATTCATCCGGCGAGCCGATGAGAACAAAACGATAGACGTAATTGCGCGAGAAGACGATGACGGTATTGGCATACTGGAGTTTAAGAAAGGATGGCGCGGAAATAAGGCGCAGGATAGGTTCGCGGGTGTTTTTATTATAGAGGGCGGGGAAAGAATAGCCGTCGATATTACTCCAACGGAGCATATTCTGATATTCTTTATAAACTATGGTCTCGGTATCGCCAAATTTAATGTTGTTGTTATGGAAGGGTGAGACAAATTTACTATAGCCGATAAGATTGTCGAAGGCTGGCATAAAATTGAGAATATTATAGGCGGTGTTGACATTATTGTCGTCAGAGGCGCTAAGGTAGAGGTCTGTGATAAACTGGATCTGGTCAATAAATGATTGACCGCTGGAATCATTCCAGGCTTTTGCCTGCCATGAGATACTTTCAAAGGGATTACTATTGACGGCGTTAAAAGTAACGGTGTCTTCTTCTTCGTAAAACAAGTCGCCGGAAATTCCGGGATTAAAAACGAAAAGAGAACATTTATTGGCTAAGAAATCGACGCTTAATATAATGGAAAACACCGAAGTTGTAATATTAACAGATAACCCAAACGTATGATCGTCTCCGTTATTATCGAGATGAAATTTCCATTTGCCGGGGGGACCTGAATCATATGTCAATTCAAGGTTAACATGATAATCAGCGCTACCATCGGCGATAACATACATTATTGTACGGTCAGCGGTAGAGAAAACACTGGAGGATGAACATTTGAATCGTCCCCACATAGTAAATTTTTTTACTATGGTACTGGTAAGTTTGACCGTCCCCGACCTTAAAAAATTAATAATAGCGGCTCCATCAACAGAAGTGGGGCCGCGGATAGCATTGACTCCAATATATTGGTCTAATGCGGGTATATGGCCGATAGGAATTACATAAAAATCATTATCAGTATAGATATTTCCACCGACCGCGACATTTGATTTATTTGGTAGTTTTTCATAGCGATAGGAGGAGTCATTATATTTGTTATAAAAATTATGTTCAAAGTCGGCGCGGGCGCAAATTATGCTATTGGCGGACTTGACGCGTTCGCCGGAAAAGACTTTTTGGTTGGTGATAAAATTTTCGATTGTGACCGTTGTGATAGTGATGTTGTCAAGATAGAGGTAGTCATGGTCAGAGGCCCAGCCTGAAGAACCAAAGATAGAGATTTTTTCAAAATAGCGGCTGGAGTTCATCACTTCGCCGTGTCCGTCGAGCATGGTACGTTCGCCGAGGTAGTCGCTGTCAACCCAGGTTTTTTGGATTGAATTATAAAAGTTGTATGTGATTTTGAAATGGTACCAGGTATTAACGAGCCAGGTTTTATCATTGGGAAAGTTTTGGTATTCGGTGCCGTCATAATACTGGAAGTGGTTGGCTTCTCCTCCGTTTTTGGGACGCATTGAGAGGGCATAGTAGAGATAGCTAGTGGTGTCCGATCTACCGCCGACGGTGGCTTTCTGACAAACACCGTCTTCATGGTTGACGCGGATGTCACCCTCAATGGTGAGGTTACGCCAGGTGCCGCTGAGTTCGAGTTTGGCGTTTTCGGATTCATAAACAGTAACATCGCAGATGGCGGAATATTCGCCAGATTTGACGACGGCATCGGTAACATTCCAGTCGGAGCCGACATCGCTCCACTTGACGAGGTCGCCATCTTCAAAGTCATCTTCAAAGGTGTTTTCGGATAGGCCGGTGTAATTTAGCCACTTGCCGTATTCATAGGTTTGATAGTCGGAATTGGTAACGCCGTCGAGATCGTGGGAGACGTCATTGAAGCAAAGATAGATCAGGTGAGAGTTGCCAGCTTCCAGGACGGGGATTTTGACATAGACATCACAACATACATAAGCCGGGCTAAGTATATGTGAGAGTTTATAGACAACATTCAGAGGGGTGGCGCGATCGGCATCATAGAACCGGATTTTATTGATTTTGTCGGCATCAATGACATTAAGTTCTCCGGTATCATAATAATCCCAATCAAGGTTAGTAATCGGATTGCCGAGCGGGGCGTCTTTGTCATAGAGACGGATTCTAACGACGGCATCAACGTAATTTTTGTTATCGGTATTGGTGAGTTTAATAGGGCAGTAATAGTAGAAGCCAAAAGGAAAACTGATCTTGTCGCGAGTATTGGCAAGGAAGGTGACTCCGCCGACCTCCGCGGCGACTTTCGCAACGGGGGCGACGTTATTGGAATAGGGCGGATATTCGCCAAGAGATACGGCGACGGCGATGGCGTAGCTATTGCCAGTGGAGGTATCGTCGGCGTTGTTTTTATCAACAATTTCAAACTGTTGGGCAAACTGGAAGGTGCTGAACTCTTTGCCCTCGGAATAGCGGAAGACGCGATAATAGACGTTGAAGTATTTGAGCTGGTCTTTGACGTCTTCCGAGACGGTGGGGATGCTGAGATTGCTGACTAATATTTTCCCAATCCAGCGGGCGGTATCGCCCTTGTCGTCAAACTCGAAGAATTGCATATCGAGGGTTTCACTGACCGGGGAGGGATTGGATTCCTGACCATCTTCAGTGACGACGGTATAGACGACCTGAACAAGACCGGGTTCGCTGACGTGCGAAGAGTCGGCGTTAGTATCCCAATCGGACTCATCCCAGGCGGTGATCTGGGTAACTGCGGCTTTGGATTTGGGAGCCGGGATGCCGAGAATGCCGGAGCGGGCGGTGCCCTCCGGGTCAATGCGGAAGAATGCGGCGTGATTTTCGGAGTCTTCGTCGAGGTCGGTGATGATGACTTTGGATTCACCAATCGTAAACTCAAGCTCGGTGCCGGAATCGTAAGCGTGTCCGGTTATGGCGATCTGGGTGCCGGTCCAGGCAGAGGCGCCGGACTGATAGAAGTAATAGAGGACATAGGCGGAGCCGGTATGGCCATAAACGAGCAGGATATAGTCGCCGTACATGGCGGAGAGTTTGCGCTGAGGATAGTAGGGCTCCGATATGGAGATAATGCTTGAAAAAACGGCGTCAAGGGCGGTGTCGAGATAGGAATCAAAGGTTTCGGGGTCTTTGCGCAGGGCAAGATTGCCGTTACCGATGACTTCATAGTTTTCACATTCCTGCAATTCATCTTCCGCCAGCAGGTTTGGGCGGGCGACGTTATTCAGGGTGCGAAGGTTATTCAGGCGTATGAGTGGCAAGTTGTGAGTTCCGAGTTACGAGTTTTCATGTCAATAGATGTAGTCCAGGGAATGGCGGGTGGTAGGGTAGCGTTTGGCTTCGACGTTATTGAGGTCGGCGAGTCCCTGGAGATAGGCGTCCTGATTGACTTTGAAAAGATCGGGGTCTTTGTACTGGGGGCGGGCGAGCAGGTATGACATGGTTCCGGCGATAAGGAGTTCTTCGAGTTCATCGGGAGCGTCGATCTGCGTTCTGCTATTGGCACTGGTGAGTTTGGGGATGTATTTGAGATATTTGAGGGTGATGTAATCATCATCATTACTCATTAAGCCGGATGGGATGTAGATTGAATTGCGGTTTAGCATGGTATAGATATATTCGGAGGCATTGTCGCTGTCCCGGGTATATTCAAGCGGACGGTATTCGAGTTCGACGTCGTTGTGATAAAGCGCAATGATCTTTTTGACATTACCAGAGAGGATGAGGGTATGGTTTTCTTCGTCCCACGAGAAGCCGTCGGGATTATCAAGGAGGGTTACCTCGACATTATCCAGATAGAGATAGTCATGACCGGATTCCCAGCCGGAGGAACCCATGATAGCGATTGTCTCAAAATATCTATTATCATCGAGGAGAACACCGTGCCCGTCTGTAAGGGGACGCGGACCGAGATAGTCGTCGTCCACCCAGGTTCTTTGGATGGAGTTTAAAAAGTCGAACTCGATGCGGAAGTGGTACCAGGTATTCACCGCCCAGGTTTTATCATTGGGGAAGTTGTGATAATCACCGTCGTAATACTGGAAGTGTCCGTCGTCACCGGGGCGCATTGAGAGGGCATAGTAGATATAGCTAGTGGTGTCCGATCTACCGCCGACAGTGGCTTTTTGACAAACGCCATATTTCTGATTGACGCGGATGTCGCCCTCGATGGCGAAGTTTTTCCAGGTGCCTGTCAGTTCGAGTTTGGCATTTTCAGACTCCCAGGCGGTAACGTCACAAAGGGCTGAATAGGAGCCGGATTTTACAACTGAGCCCTGAACGCTCCAATCGGAGCCGGGCGTGTCCCATAAATCGAGGTTGCCTTCTTCAAAGTCATCTTCGAAGGTTATATTACCCAGATATTCTTTTTTAAGGGTTTCGGTGCGGAGTTGTCCGTCCCATTTGAGATTGATGTCGCCAATGACACGGTTAAGGGCGCGGAGGACTTCGTTTTTCTGGGATAGTCCGCGAATATCGGCGATAGCGCGGGAATTGATATTAGAGAATGTGAGACTCATGGGTGGACCTCATAATTGTAGATTGTAGGTTGTAGATTGTAGGTTGTAGATTTAAAATTGCAAAATTCAAATATCAAATTGCAAATATCAAATTTAAAATTATGGATTTTCATGCGGCGACGGCCTCGGCTTTGATTTCTGCAAGCAGGGTTTGAACGGCGAGATCGATAGCGCGATTGACAAAGCGAAAGGAAAAAAGATAATTTCCGGAGGTGTCCTGGAAGTCGGTGGCGTCAATCCAGGCGGAGTTGTCAATGTCTTCGATGTAAACCATATAAAGGGTATCGGAAGCCGGAGTAAAATTAGAGGAAATGGTATTGTAAAGGGCATAGAGACTGGTGCCGATTTTGTAAATAAACAGATCGGAATCCGAGGGCTGGAGATCGGCACTACCGGCAATCTTTGACAGGTCTTCGATGGTTTTTATGGTTATTATCAGGTCTTTTGCGGTTCCGGCGGGCGGGAAGATGTTGATTATGCGGAGGATTTTCAATGCTTTGGAATCATAGGGATTGGGTGCGAATGAAAGATCCGTTTTGAGTTTGAAATAATAGGGGATATCTTCCTGGTTGAAGTTATCCTGGTCAATCAGGGTGTGGATGGCGCGAATGAAGTGAGCCTGGGCGCGGACTTTGTAGGTATCGAGGTTCGGGTCGCCGACCTGGGAGCAAATGTTGGTGATGGCGGTAAGATAGGTGCTCATTTTTTAGAAGACTTGCCTTTATGATGACTTTTGCGTTTTACGGGTGATTTTTGCTTGGGCGCGGGCTTCGGCGGGATTTCCGTAGCCGGAGGTTCGGCGGGAGCAGGATTAGAAACAGGCGGTTCAACAGGCGGGATTCCGGCAGGAGATGAAGGGGTTTCCAGCGGTAGGTCGGACGGGTTGGATTCTTCGGAAACAGGATTAAGCGATTTCGCTTTTTTGGCCGCGACTTTGGCAGCATAGATGGCTTTCTGGGATTCGATTCTTCTCTGTCTATGTTCTTCTTCGGACATTGGTACGCGACCCTCGGAAATTAATCGGCGAACGCGGGCAAGGAGATCCGAACGCTCGCCGGTAAAATCCCGGCAACTAAGGAGCGAAAGGTAATGGATGAGGTGGGCATTGGTCATTTCATCGAACTGATCGGTGATATTGAGGGGTTTGAGATCGTGGGAAACGGTACGGAGGTCGGGATATTTCTGAAGGAGAAAGAGGGCAATCTCACGGCGGATTTTGAGGGGGACGTTATAGCGAAAGATAAAATTGACCTGGCGGGGAACGCGCTCGATATTCAGCCTGGCGTACTCGTGGATAGTTACGCGGCGACTGGTGCTGACGTGACGGCGGGTGGATTTATCGATCAGGTAGTAATATTCTGTGCTCATAGTTTACCTAGATTTCTTTAATTGTAGATTGTAGGTTGAAGATTGCTCCGGGGGAGTCCCTGCGGGATAGATTGGAGATTGGGTAATTATGGACATCAGGAGACCTCCTCAAAGTCGCGTTTCAGGATGTAAAGCCCTTGCATGTTTTCCTTGAAATGGGAGATAAAGTCCGGCCAGAAATAGGGATTGATGGTTTGGCAAGCAAGCGAACCTTTCCAATTAGGCTTATTGCTACAATGCAGATCGACATTTATAGCGTAAAGTTGATAGTTCTGGTTAGGATTCATGTTGATCGTTGGAATCTGACCGTTAAATATGCCGTCTTTCGTGCGCAAATTGAAGCCAACTTTGCCATTGTGTGCAGTACTCAAAAACTGGTAGATATACTCGCCTTGACAGATTGCGCCCG
>Ga0265297_10004232_pt1 | contig 23871 bp, 32 predicted proteins | sample Munlanlwell13791_FD_192502 | JGI IMG/M metagenome (GOLD analysis project Ga0265297, IMG submission 192502) | Leachate microbial communities from a municipal landfill in Southern Ontario, Canada - Leachate well 137-91 | ecosystem: Engineered > Solid waste > Landfill > Unclassified | place... | reverse complement strand
ATCTAATTATCACTCTATTGTCAAGAGTGATAATATGTTATTTTCCTACTTTGACTTTGGATGGTCTTAAAACTTTTCCGTTATAAAAATATCCTTTCTCTATTTCTTCAATTATTATTCCTGGTTTTCCTCCCTCTATTTCTTCTATGGCCTCATGAAGATTAGGGTCAAAGGTCTTATTAATGCTTTCTATTTCTTCTAATCCTAAGGCTTTCAGGGCTCCTTCTAATTGTTTTTTTATCATTAATAATCCAATAATGCTTTGATTGTTTTTGTTTTCTTCAGAGATGGCTTTTTCAGCTAATCTAAAATTATCTAAAACAGGAATAATTTCTTCGAATACACTTTCTTTAGCAATGCAAAGGGTTCCTTTCAATCTTTCAAATTCCTGTTTTTTGTAATTAAGGAAATCAGCTTTTTCCCTTTGCCAACCTAAGAAATATTCCTCTTTTTTCTGATCTACTTCCTGAAGTATCTTTTCTACTTCTTCAATTGTTTTTTCTTCTTTTGTCATATTAGTTCTTCTAGTACTTTATTTAATGAATTTATTAATTTAATATTTTTTTCATAATCCATTCTTTTTGGTCCCATAATTGTAATAAATACTTTTTGTGAGGGAAGATTGCATTCGGAGCAAATCATAGTCATGTTTTTAGATTTAGCAATGGGATTTTCTTTTCCAATGAAGATTTGCGTTTTTGGATTGTTTTGTAGTTGATTAATATTTTTTTCAAAATTGGTTAGAAAATTAACAAAGCTGTTAATGAAGTTTTCATCTTTTGATTCTGGTTCTTTAAATATTTCATCTAATCCTTCTTTTAAGTTTAATCCTTCTTTAGCGAAATAAAGATTAACAAAGCTAGAAGAATTATCAGCAATAAACTTAGCAATCTCCGAAGCCATTCTAAACTTATCCTCTATTCCCTTAATTATATATTCTAATTCTTCTTCCATTCTTTCTTCTCTTTTTTCTTTTAGGCTGTCAACAAAGAAACGATAAGCCTTGTCGGTTGGAATTCTTCCGGCTGAAGTATGGGGTTGTTCTAGATAGCCATCTCTAATCAAAGATTGCAGTTCTATTCTAATTGCGGAAGGACAAATGCCGAAATCGTGTTTTTCGGCTAGAAACTTAGAACTCACTGGCTCAGCAGTTTTAATGTACTCCCTAACCAAGCTTTTTATTATTTCTTCTTGTCTTCTGCTTAACATATGAATTTAATATATCACATGTATTTTAGCAGTCAAGATGTTGGATTGATAGTTGTGATTATTCTGACCAAACACCATCTATATATAATAATCCAGGAAGAATCAAACAGTTAACGGTTGAGAGAAGCTGGACTCTTAAATATCTGTATGATCCGGAAATGCTATCTTCATAGGTTGAAGTCGTGCTTGAGTTTGTTAGTGTGATGGTGTGCATCGTTGTCCAGTTTGAATTATCGGGAGATGCTTGAATGAGGTATGCTGTATCAATACAATAAGATCCATACTGAGTTACAGTTCCATACCATTTTATATTTAAAACTCTTTGTTTGTTAGAACCAAAATCCCAAGTCCATCTTCCTCCACAGGATGCTCCTGACCAGGCATCGACGGTTCTTACAAATCCCCAATCATTATTAGGATAGGAAATAGTTTTTTCTGGATTTGTTTGTGTTGTTTGACTATCATCGGTGCCAATTAATCCAAATGTTGGATTGCCTATAGGATATTCTCCTGAAGAAAATCCAGTGATAGAATTGTATATGTATGGTTGAGAATTAGAAAGAATACCAGAGACGCTAAAACTAGTTCCATTGGAAATATATGAATAATTGCCGGAAATTGGATCAGTAGGAATAATAGGAATTAATTCTAAAAAAGAATTAGGAAAAGAACAAGTTCCGCCAATTGTACAGCGAGATAAGGCAGGGTATGTTCCTCCATTCAAAGCTCCATAATATGTTAGAGCTTTTCTGATTGTATCAATACCAGCTTTTCTTTTTGCATCGTTGGCCGAATTAACTGAATTTTTCATTGAAACAGCAATGAAACCAGAAAGAATTCCAATTATGGCTATGACAACTAACAATTCAATCAAAGTAAATGCTATTTGTTTCTTACTCATCTAAATAGTATTTGTTAATTACTTTTAAATTGTCATCTAATTCATAAACTAAAGGAATTCCAATTGGTATTTCCAGTTTTGCTATTTTTTCTTCAGAAATGTTTTCTAGGTTTTTAATTATAGCTCTAATGCTGTTTCCATGAGCAGAAATAATTACTTTCTTTCTTTTTTTAATCATAGGAATAATTCTTTCTTGCCAGTAAGGCAGGAGTCTATCTTCTGTGTCTTTTAAGCTTTCAGTTAAAGGAATTTCTCCTTCTTTAATTTCTTCGTATTTGAACTTTCTTTCCTTTTTAATCGGGGGCTTAATATTATAACTTCTTCTCCATAATTCTACCTGATCTTTACCGAACTTTTCTCTCATTTCGTCTTTATTCATTCCTTGCAGTTCTCCATAGTGTCTTTCATTTAGTCTCCAGGATTTTTCTACTGGAATTGAAAGTTTCATTTTTTCTAATAGCAAATCAAGAGTATTGTAGGCTCTTTGCAAGATCGAAGTGAATCCTAAGTCAAAAACAAATCCTTTTTCTTTAAGAATTGTTCCAGCTTTTTTAGCTTGATTGATTCCTTTTTTTGATAAAGGGACATCAATCCAGCCAGTAAAGATATTTTCCTTATTCCAAACGCTTTCTCCGTGTCGTATAATTACTAATCTGTTCATACTATTTTTCAGCTAATATTTGATTAATTCGACTTAAATATTCTTTTTCCGATATTCCTCTAATGTAAAAGCTTGCTTAATTAATTTATTCATTAGTTAATTCTATCATTATTTTCTAATAATCTCAATTTTGTTATTCACTAAAGAAACTATTTTTGATGGTTTTGCTTTTAGTGTTCCGCAATCAACATAGAAATCAATTTTATCTTGAAAATAATTATAAGCTTCTTTGATTGTTTGAGCCGGTTCACGTTCTTCAATGTTTGCACTGGGAGCAACAATCGGCCCAGATATTTTGAGAAGTTTAATTAAATCTTTATTATCTGGTAACCTAAAAGCTAAGCTATTTTTACCTCGATGCAAATATTCAAATTTAGCAATAGGAACAATAATGCTTACTTTTCCTGGCCAATACTTATCAGTAATTTTTTTATCAATTTTAATAGCAAATAAATTTAAATCTTTAATAGAAGAGATTAAAACAATCATCGGTTTTTTTAAATCCCTTTTTCTAATTTTATATAATTTCTTGACACTTTTTTTGTTCATCGCTGAACAAACTATTCCATAAATAGTGTCAGTTGGAATTATTCCAATTAGGCCTTTTTTAATATCTTCTCCTATTTCTTTAATGATTTCGTTATTTGTCATCCAATTCTTTAATAACTACTTTGTTATACAATCTTGATAAGTTGTAAATTCATTTTCTTCAATAAATGCACCATTTCCTTTATTCCAAAAAATAAAGGTTTCGCTAGGGTTAGCATATCGAGCTCCTGAAGCAGAAATTGTTTGTGGAAGAGTTAACTCTCTGCCATCACTTAATTTAAGTTTTACCATGTTTTTTGTAAAAACAGCATAAATTGCTTTATTCTCTGGACAAGCAAAAACAGCTGTATTGATAATTTCTGATTGTTTTTCCGCTTCTTTTATAATGCAGTTAAGACCTTCATTTTTCTGTCCTAGCCAAAATCCTAAAAAGAACGTACCAATAAAAATAATAATAGCTAAAACCTTAGAATACCAAGTTACTTTATTAAAAAGTATTTTCATATTTTTCTTTTTTATGTTTATTACATTTATTTTACCACTCCTGTGTTTTTATACAAGTGTTTTACAAAGATAAGTTTTTAAAGTATCCTGAAGTTATGAATAATCAAATCGGTGGTAATGCTTGGCCTAAGCATTACGTAAATCAATTAATTATTAACAAAAGCTCTTTTTCTAGGGTGGCTTTGATTACGGGTTGGACTAAAAGAGAAGATGTTTGGAATAATCTTTCACAAGAAGCTAAGGAAAAGGTTTTAATTGTTGGTCAATTGTATTCGAAAGAAGGAATTAATTTTGTAATTCGTAATATTTTTCTTAATCCAAAAATAGGATTTATTATTGTTTGTGGAAGGGATTTGTCGGGAAGCTTGAAAGAATTTAAAGGTTTTCTTTCGAAAGAAGAAAAGGATTTTATTCATCAAGAAATACCAAAGGAAAATATCGATCAATTTATTGAGTATTTTTCAAAACATTGTTTATTTCTTGAAATTTCTGAAGTTGATCTAGTTTTGCAAAAATTAGATATTACGAAAATTCCAGAAAAATGGACGGAAAAACCAATTGAATTTGCAACTCATTCAGGCAAAGAAGTAAATACTTTTCCTTCTGAAAAAGTGGGTATAAGAATCGAAGGTAGAAAAGTAGCTGATGTTTGGCTTAAGGTTTTGGATAGAATTATTAAATTTGGATATGAAAAAATGAGTTCTTATGATGAAAAACAAAGAGAATTAGTTGATTTGGTTACTGTTGTGAATGATGAGAATCCAGACAAACCATATCTCCCCTCTTTTATGGGTTTTACTGACCAAGAATTAATTAAATATTATCCTCAACTGATGACAAAAGGAGTTTTTGAAGGAGTCGAATATACTTATGGTAGTCGATTGAGAAATAGAGGTGGAATAAACCAAGTTGCAGAAATGATCGAAGAATTAAGAGTTCAGCATTATTCCCGAAGAGCTATTGCCTTTACTTGGAACATTGAAAAAGATTGTCGAAATGTAAAAGCTCCTTGTCTCAATATGGTTCAAGCTTTAATTGAAGATGATATTCTTTATCTTACCGCTTATTTTCGTAGCAATGATATGTTTAAAGCTTGGCCTCAAAATGCTTTTGGACTTTTAAAAATACAAAAAGAAATAGCAGTAGAACTTAATTTAAAAATTGGTAAAATGATTATTATTTCTTGTTCAGCTCATATTTACGAAAGAGACTTTGCTGATGTTCAAAAGATTGTAGAAAAAAGCAAGCCCAAGATTGAATGTGAAATGGATCCACGAGGAAACTTTGTTATAGAGCTATCGAATGAAGAAATACTAGTTAAGCATATTGATGATCAGGGATTATTCCTTCAGGAGTTTAAGGGTAAGACTGCTCGAGAATTAAGAGATCAGATCAATAGATTTGTTTCTGATCCAACCCATGCTATTTATTTAGGTTCAGAACTATATCGTGCTGAGCAAGCCTTAAAAAACAAAACAGAATTTGTTCAAGATTCAGAAGCTTAAATTATCCCGCTGTTAAATATCTTTTGTTTGTTTTTGATTTCAAATCTATTAGCTAAAGTTATTGCTAACTGAGCAATACCAAAGAATGCAAAGGTGTAAGTTAGGTCGCCCAGAAAGGCGTTTCTTAAAAATGGAATTCCTTCAGCGTAGCAAAGCATTAGCCCAGCAATTGTGTGCGGGTACCAATTAGCGAATGCCCAAACTGCTCCATTAGTTATTAAAAAGAAAGAAATTGTTCCAATTAAACTCATTGGTAGCGCCCAGAACCATTTCTTGTTTTTAATAATGATTCCTAATAAGACAGCTAAAGCAAAAGCAAAATAAACACTAGCTAATAATTGCCAGTCGTAGAAGCCTAGTTTCCAATCGCTTAAAAGCATAATAGTCATAGGAACAATAAAGGCAATTTTCTTGTCTTTAAAGTAGTAACCGCTGAAAAGAGCGATGGCTCCAATCGCAGTAAAATTCATGGGATGAGGCATGAATCTAGTTAAGAAACCAATAATAATTAAAAGGTAGTAAATCATAGAAGCTTTTTCTGAGGATTTTTATCTTGAATAAATTTACATACTTCTTCAAAGAATTTCTTAGCATTTTCAAGTGCTTGTCTTGTTTCTGTTTCAGATATTAATAATTCTGGTTCGTCATAAGTGAAGCGATTTCTCTTTTTCCTCATCCTATCAAAATGTTTTACTATTTTTAAATATTCTGGTCCCAAGACATATTCCGAAAATGCGACGACAGTTTTGTGTTGCTCGCCATCAATAGGGCGATATTTAAAAGAAAACATTAAAGCTCTCCCCGACCTCAACATTGCTTTATATGCACAATCATATGAAACTTCAATATCTATTTTAAAGGTAGCATTAGCAGCTTGTAAATCTTTTTTTGCTCTTTCTAGATGTTTAATTACTTGGTTGATGCCAATATTTTCTTCTCTTATTAATCCCTTATTCTTATATTTTTTAATAAAGTCTTTCATATTAATTCTATTGTTTTTTGACTTAAGACATTCTTAACAAAAGAATCTTTTTTGCTTTTTTCTTTAAATTCTTTTTCGTCCATTAATGTGTAATTGAACTCTCGGCCAAATTTATTTTCTAAAAGGGAGAGTTTGTCGATTAAGTCGTTCTCATCGATTGTGCCGACAACGAAAACATCAACATCGCTTGTGGGTCTTTCTTTCCCCTGAGCAAAAGAACCATAAATAAAAGATTTTTTTATCCCTTTTATTTTTTCAATATCGTTTTTTAGTTTTCCCTCAATACCAGTAGTTTTAAAAAAAATACTTTTTATTTCTTTATATAAAGGATACGCATTGTTTAATTTGAAGAATCGACGATTTCCTTTTTCGTATGTTTCTATGATTCCATCTTCAATAAGATTTTTTATATCTTTTTGAAAGACACCTGGTTCTTTGCCAAGTATTTTAGCTATTTCGCGGAAATAAAAGTCCTTATCAGGATAATTAAACATTGTTTCTAAAACAAGCGTTTGGTTTTTAGTAAGATTAAAAATCATAATTGTATGTTGTATACATACAATTGTATGCTATGTACATACAATTGTCAATCCTTTCTTCTTCGTGACTCAGCTTCTCTTACCTCTTTCTCGTCCATGCCAAAATGATGAGCAATCTCATGCCAAACAGTTTCTTTAACTAACTTCTTAATTTCTTCTTCTGATTGGGCAGATTGCTCGATATGATTTTTAAATATTGTTATTTTGTCGGGTAAAACATCAGAGTATCCCCACCTTTTCGTTTTAGGGATTCCTTCATACAAACCAAAAAGGAAATAGTTTTTTCTAATTTTCAATTTCTTTAATTGTTCGCTGGTAGGATTTTCTTCAACAACAATTCCGACATTATCTAATTTGTCTAAGAATTTTTGAGGAATATCTTTAATTCCCTCCTCTACTAGTTTTTCGAATCTTTCAATGTTCATAAAATTATTATATCAAAAAATCGCTGGAATAGCGATTTGTTTTTATGGTTCCCAATATTCTTTACTTCTTAATATTTTCCCCACTCCTATCTTCCCATCATAAATTATTATTTCTACTCCAGCTTCCCGAAGCATCGCAAAAGAAAAGTCTACATTCTCTTGCCAGTGTCCGTTTCTGTCCAAAGCTTGTTTATGGGTTACTAGTTTTTTAATGCCAGCTTGAATTATGGCTTGAGCACAATCACTACAGGTTGCCCAAGGACAAATCATAGTTAGTCCTTCGGTTTTAATTCCTTGTCTTGAAGCAGAATAAATAACATTCCTTTTAGCGTGAACGCTAGTCAATTAAAATAGCTGAATTCTGAGTAGAGATATTAGTACTTTCTTTAGCTTTTTCGTATGCTATTTTAAATAGTGGTTGCCACATATAATTAAATCTTTATTTTTATAAGGTGGAAAAATCTATATTTATTTTTTGGTAGACCTTTTTTTGTTCTATTGTGTTGAGTTTTTCAAATCCTTTTCTTTGTTGTATTGTCAAATCATTCCATTTTTTTGTAATTACTCGTAAGACATTATTTGCTTCTTCGATTGAATCAAAAGCTTTTTTATTCTTTAATTTAAAATAGTCTTCAAATTTAAGTTCTCTAAATAGACTGCTTGTTTGAAATAGTTTTTTTCTATTTTTCTCTGCCTCTTTTATTGATATATTATTTTTTTTAGCTAGTAATTTTAAATTACAATTATAGCAGATGATACTTGGCTTTCCTTCTTTGGTTGTACCGAGACCTCCAATTTTTCCTTTTTTACCACAAATATCGCAAATGCAATTTCCTTCATCTAGGATTTTATCCTTCAGATCGTTTTCGTCTATTTCACTACAAGACTCCAAGAAGTCTTTAACTTTTTTAGGAGTAATATTTGGGTCGGCAATTAATGATCCGGTTTGTGGATTTTTAAATTCTTTAGCGAAGCAATAGGGATCACTACCGATCAATTCAAGACAGTCGCCAACTTTTCCAATTCTTCCTGCTAATATGATTCCTTCTTCTGCGTCAAATGTTCCTGAATATTCTTTAATCCAGTATTTATTTTCATTTCTTAGATTTTTCAATTCTAGGCCCTCCCCTCTTTTGACCTCTAGGATTTCAAAAAAACCATATTCATTATCTAAAAGATCGATATACATTTGTAAGCGATACATAGGTAGCTTGTATGGGTTTTTTTCGCAAAAGTGTTCAAGTGGAGTTTTGTTATTTGTCATTTTGAAGTCAAAGACAAACCATTCGTTAAATTTTGCTTCATCGTCCTTGTTTTTAATTTCTAATTTTCCTCCTTTCCCTAAATCCATTCTGTTGAAAAATATTCTAATAGCATTTAACATTTCTTCCTTAAATTTGAGATTATTTGTGTAATAATCAAAAATTTTTATTAAAAGTCCTTTTTCCATATTTTGGCAGTTTATTAATTATTTGCTTTATATACCAATTATACGCTAAAATGTAAAATAATAGCAATGTCTGTATGCAGAAAAGGTAAATTTTCTTATAGGTTTTGAATAATAAAAAATAAAGATATTGTCTTTATTTGATTTTTTTATAATATTTTAATATATCCGAGGCAGTGATCTTTTCCGAAACACGATAAGCTTCGAGATTGAGAGGTTCTTTTGTCAGGCTTTCTGTTCCCATAAATACGGAAAAATTAAGAACATCTTCCTTGTTTACGAAGTAGAGCGTATTTCCGCCGAATGCGTGAAAAGAATAAGAATCATTGCTGAGCGAGAAGTTTCCTTTTATTTCTCGAGAAACAGTTCCTATTGCCTGAAGGAGGTCCGTCAAATCATAATAGATACTCCATACTTCATCATTATTCCCCTTTAAGGTGCTTTCAAAGAGAGGAGAATTGAAGTATTTCTTCCAATCGATTTTTATTTTTTCCCCTTCAATCTTTAAGAAATAACTAAAAAGTACTCCATGTTTTTTTAGAATTTTCGAAACATTTTTTTGGTTGCAATCATTGCAATACTTAATGTTTCCAAATCTAGGAGTAAGTTCAATATCCTTACCTTGGAAAAAAAGTGAATACTTTTCTTCTTTTGCTATTGTAGTGCCACAGTCAAAGCATTTCTGCATAATAGTAACTCCGTTTAAAGGTTCTTAGGAACCAATACGATAATAGCTCTTTGATTTAAAAAGTCAATTAAAAAAATATTAATTTATTTATACGATTTATATTACTTTTTACAACAATTACATACTAAGATGTATAATAATATTAATGTCTATAAATTATTGGTTTTTTAAGTCTTGTTTGAGTGATGCATTATTCCATTTCAAGAACTACTAATCTCCTTTTTTCTATAGAAACGTAAAATATCTTTATTCCAATTTTTGCTATCAAAATCAGTGGCTATAAAATATGAATGGTTGTCTTCAAGTAATGGATATATGCCATATATTTTGTGTCCTCGTAAATGTGAATCTATATAATAATTATTTAATCCAGCATAATTAGCATGGGGGCAATCTTTGCATTTTTGTCTTTGCAGTTTATAGCACAATCCAGTTTTACATTCATTCAAACAGGCTGGTGTGTAACCACTTACAGATTTATCTGCTTTTTCCCAATGAACAGCAAAAACGTCTTCGCGACCGCGGAAAAGATTTTTGAAAAGTTCTATTTTTTCTTGAGAAGATAAATCCATTTATTGCTATTAATATTATCTAAAATATCTATGCATTATCATTTTAAATTATCTATAGGTTCAAATTTAAGCTTATCTATTCCTTTTTTTATCTCCTCATCTTCTATTTCTTCAGTGTAGTAAATATTCTGCAAATCTTCCTGCTTGTCTAGCTTTGCTAGCTCCCAGTTATTTAAAATATTATCTTTGCTAATAGTTTTTCTAATTTCTTTTTTCCTTGCAAGGTTTATCACTTCGTTTATTTCTATCTTTAATTTTTTTATTATCATGACAAAATCATAATAATCTTGATACCTTGCACGATCATTCATTGCTCTGATTTTTTCGGCTGTAATTTCTCTTATATCCATTACCTTGACCTTGGTTTTGACCCCATAAATGTTTTGATAGTCCATCTCAAGCGGTGGTAAAATTACGTTCTGTAAATAATCAATTTCTATTTTTAATGAATTGGGTTGGCCAAGAGGACCTGAATACTGCAACTTCTCAAGTTTTATAGTTGCCCAAGAAACATAGTCTTTTTTAATTTCTAAAAAATCATAGCCATTGAAAATACTTTTTATTTCGTCTAATTCAATCTTGTTTACGCCACTCGAAAAGTCTAAATTCTCAGAAAATCTTAATTGCGGAAGATAAGCATGATAAAGGGCGGTTCCGCCTTTGAAGATTAGCTTGTCTTTTATGTTTGAATCAAAAATTATCTTTGAAACAATTGCTAAAAAATAATCCTTTTCGGCGATAGCCAATGGATATTTTAAATTCTGCCTATTGAGTATAGTTAATTGTTCTTTTGTTATTAGTTGTATATTGTTGTTTTTCATGAAAATAATTTGCTATTTATCAAAATGTTTGTCTATGTAAATTCTCCATTTTGCATTAAAAATGTCGCTCTTAGAGGTCATAAAACTATGATTTTTATTATTTTTAACTATCTCATGTAGACTATCGGAATTAATGTCAGCTAAATCTAAAATAATTCCTAAAGCTCTTATTGTTGCTATTGAACACTTTTTACTTATTTCTATTAATAATTTTACGTCAAAATCATTTTTGTAGGTTTTTAGTTTTTCGACAATTAAATCAATATTGCTCGTAGTTCTTCGGTAAGTCAAAAAATCTAGAATAATTTTTTCTTTAAGGGCAATTTTGACTAATCGTCCGTCCATGTTAAATTTCTTGTAGTCATCAAATAACCCATTTTTTGTTTTTACATATTTAAATATCCAATCAGAGAATTTTTTATTATATGTTTTTTTCTTGCCAATCGAGGTAATTATTCTTAAATATTGATCGAATAAGCCGTAATGTTGTAAAGCAGCTTCAAACGATATGTATGAATTGTCATCAATGATTTGAGCAATTGTTAGTTGACTAAGTCCGATGGTGCCTCGTCCAGAAATATCAGATATTACGAAGGTACCACGCTTAATTCTGACTAGCCAGCCTTTTTTTACAAGCCCAGAAACAATGTTTTTAACTTCTTGCTTGCTCTTATTATCCATTATTTTATAAACCATATCTAAATTAACTATATTGCCATGTTTGGCAATAAGCTTTTCAACTATTTCTAGTTCTTTGCCCGATAAAGTTGTAGTGTTTGTTTTGTCCATAAAGTAATGCAATTTGTATTATTTTCTATACCAATCATACACTAAAGTATAAAATAATGTCAATATCTGCATGAAGGATCGATATCTAAAAAGTTTACAAACTAAAAATCACTGGATAAAACCAGTGATTTCAAGTATGCATCTCAGTCACCTGACTTAGCATAAGACGGCTGACCGACTCGAGCTGGAACCCCAGGTGGTCAATCCCCATAAGGAGATTTTAAGTAGTTTTATCTTATTATTTCGACGCGACTTGAGTTACTTAAAAAGTGACAAAAGTGACATAAAGCTAAGCATAAAAGTGACAGATAAATATAACTCTAGCTTAAATAAAGCGGATTATTTATTTATTATTGTAAGCTTACTTTTAGCACATTTTTTGACTCTTTTTAGATATCCAGGAATATTTGAATTGTTCAATTTTTGACAAACTTCCATTAGTAATTTAGGTTTTTTTATCGCCTTGCCCTTTTCTGTGAGTAGGTATAACGTATTTTGGTTATTTTCCGTAATTTTAAATTTTTGGTAAAGCGTACTTTGAACTAGTTTTGGAACAATCAAATCCATTTCTAGAGTATATCTTGCGCATATAAAATCATATTTTTCAAGTAAGTTGAGAGCTTTGGAATGATTACTTTTAAAAAATTTTAAAAGATTTTTTCTTTCGCTTTCGGATTTAATGATTCTTTTAATTAACTTTTCATTTTCCGCCTTAAACTCATTTTTATACTTAAAAAAACCTCTCGCATCCCTACTATCATCCTTTTTATCATTAGAGTATGAGGTAAAAAAATCTTTATCTACAACAAAAATTTTTGGAATTTTAAAACTTTCTAATAGGTCGTAACAATAACGCAAGGATCCATCTCCATTTAATGGAATAATACTTATATCTTGGATATTACAATCTATTTTATCCTTTTTTAAGAGTAAATTAATAACCTCTTTGTCGGCATCTCCGTCAACAATAATCAGTAAATTCGAAAATAAAAATTCACTATTCAATATTTTTTTAAATGATTTTTCCTCTAATTCATAATTATTTTTAAAATAATAAGCATTGGTGATAAAATTTCTCTTATCGTCTTTTTCTTTTCTCAATAAGATTATTTCGTCGTTTTCTAATTGATCAATAATATATGGTGAGTGAGTTGTAAATATAATTTGAACCTCTTTCTCTATTTTGCCCTGTTTTATTAAATTTACTATTTTTTTTTGAAGCTGTGGGTGTAAATTATTTTCTGGTTCTTCCATTCCGACAATGAAATTACTGTGCTTCAGACTCGCGAGATACCGATATAGTGCTATATTAACCATACTTTGAATACCGCTACCACAATCATACAAATCAAACCCTTGTTTTTTTTCTTCAACCTGCAACTTAAGATCCTTTAAAATAATCAAATAGTCTATTTCTTCTTTCGGGATAATTTTTAAGGTCGTATGTTTGTCATCAAAATAAAACTTTGCCACTTCATCTGTTATTTTGGAAAAAACTTTTTTAAAACCGTCTTCTAGTTGTTTTACTTTTGGAGTCAGAACATCTCTTTTATCTGTATGATTTTTAAGAAAAATTTCGACTATCTGCTTTAGCAGAGTTTCATGATCTTCAATTAGGGCTTCTTTGTAATCTCTAACCGCAGGTATATAAATAAATTGAATTTTTTCGAGTATTTTATTCAAATTAGTTTCATTTAAATCAATAAATTTTCCGGCTTTTTGATAAGAATACTTGCTCTTAGAGTTCTTATAAGTAAATTGTATCTTTAATTGATCTTCTAATGAGAAAATTTCTTTTAAATCTTCGGGTATATCGGTAAAGGTAAGTGTAATTTTTGGCTGACTTTTACTTGAAAAATCATGACTTCCATTCTCAAAAAAATGTTTTTCTTTTTCGAAATTAAAAAATGCGTTTAATGCCCGAAAGATGGATGATTTTCCGACGTTATTTCTTCCAACCAAAGCTATAGTATCTTTTACGGGAAAAGATCCTTGTTTTATCGATCTAAAATATTTTATTTCTATATTTGATAGTTTCACTTGTTATTTCTTTACTTTTTAAATTTCGTCGTTAAAAATTAATCTAATCCTCTATAAAAGCTAAATAAAAATTCGCTAAATTTTCTAAATATTCATCTGCTTTTTCTTCGCTTAAATTTAAGCCGTATTTTTGTTTAAAATAATTTTGACACCTAATTATTAACTTTTTTGAAAATCTCATATCTTATAAATATTTACCTATTTCTTTACTAGTATATATGCGACCATAATTCTCAAATAATCTTTTTTCATTAAGCATTGATCGTGATGCAATCGGATGGCTATTTGTTAAAAACTTATCCTTAATGGCTCGCTTAAATCTATCCTTACTTAAATATCCTATTCTAATTACACTGGCATCATTTCCCAATTCAATGAGAATTAATTCATCCCATGGATCTTTTATGGGCGTTGTTCTGCCATATTTATTCTCATGCGTAATGATTTTTACAGAAACCTTTTTATCGTCAGCTATTATATCATAACCAGCTTCGGTCATCTTTGCATTTCTAAAAATTTGTTTCCTTTTTAATTTATGCTCTAAAAATTGCAAAGCAATAAACTCGCCTATTCTTCCAATAATATTATCGTTACCAAATAATTCTGGAATTTTGTCTGCTACATCCCTGAATTTTTTTCTAGCAAAAAGATAATCTCTTGCTATTTTTTTTAGTTTTTTCTCGTCTTTCATTAGCTTATATTTTTTCTATATTGCTTTAAATTCTTTTAATGCTTTTTCTGAAATCATTTAATATAATTTATTTATTCTTCTCCCATGTAATCTTTAAAGTCTCTATCTGCCTCATAGTCTAACAATTCTTGTTCTTCAGATTTTCTTCTACGCTCATCTAATGTTTCTCCCTCATACATCCAATAATCTGTGCCAGCAACTCCGTACTTATAGCCGAGTATTTCTCTAGCTGAAGCCGAAAGACTAGTTATTTTACCATTAAATTCAATAGCACGATCGTCAACGACTTTTGCTTTTTTATTTTCATCGCGACTAAAAACTAGTTCTGCACCATTTGGAATATTTACCATGCTAAATCTAAAAATTGACCTCATTGCTCTCGCTTTATGAAGTGCTTGTTGATCCTCTTTATTATCGACAAACTCTTTTTGTGGAGTTATATTTTCTATCTCTGCTAGTTTTAGAGCAGATACAACTCTTTCCGGAGCGATTTGAAAAAATTCTCTTTTTGGATTTATGCGATTATTATCGAAAGCATCATGCAATTGATGTTCTGCAAAATTAGCATCTTTCACTGTGCACGCATAAAAACACGTAAAAGGAAGCGGAACGCTTGTTGAGGAACTTAATTCTCTGATTCTTTGTTCCATATTTGTAGAAGTTTTACCAATTTTTACATATCCAGGCATTGCTTCATTTGTAAGAATATAAATTATTTCCATATTGGTTTTAAATTTTAATTGCTTCTAGTATTTCTGTCACTATTTCACTTTCTTTTTTTCGACCGTTATCGTTCATTGTTTCAATGATTACATAATCATTGAAAATATTTAAATCTAATTTTTTAATTCTATTCATTTGAGTATTAAAGTCATCGATATTGCCCCAATTTTCTTCTTCTTTGCGTTTTAAAAAAGCAATTCGTGCCAAAGATTCTTCTGCGAAAAACCATATAAACTTAAATCCATTTTCTTGCAACTTTTTAATAATACTTAGCGAACGCTGATCGTCGCATACAAATCCCCAAGTTATGACTATATCGCTATCGCTTCCTATCTCTTTAATAAATTGATCAATATTTACTTCACAGAATAAATTTCTTATATTTATTTCTCTTGCATCTTCTTCCTTCATATTTTCAACATCAAAATGCTTAAAGCCTAGGTTGTTTTCCATGTAATCACCCATAAATGTTTTACCTGTAGCTGGTACGCCAGCGATAATGATACGTTTCATAATTTTAAGTAATTTAAAGCTATTTATAAATGCGTAAATTTTTAATACTTTTTACGCCAACCAGATGAAAAACTTGCCAATCCAATTTAAAACAAGTCCAAGAAAGGCCAAGCCTATTCCAGTAAAAATATATGGATTATAGATTCCTCCGTTAAAAGAATTAATAGTAAACAAAGCACCTCCAATAATTAGTATCCAACCTAAAATAACTACTATTTTCCATTTTTTAGAACTAGAAACCGTCTCTTTTTCAATTTGTTTACCGCTAAAAAATCCGGCAATAAGCAAAATAACTATACCGGCAAAAATTTGTTGAAATAAATTTTTATCAAAAAAATTATCGACCATTTTATTTAAGAATTGAATTTAAATTATCGTAAATTTTCCAACCTATAGCCTCTCTACTTACTAAATATTTCATAGATAATAACTCTATGTTTGGCTTGCCTTTAAAATCTGGCTTTATAAAATCTGTCGGCATAAGTAATTCGGCAGCGAATGCATTAGCTTCTTTCTCTTGTGGATCTTTGTCGTAAAGATTTATTTCATGCTCTTTTATTAAATGCTTCAATAAAAAATGCCCCAATTCATGAGCAATTGTAAATCTCTTTCTAAAATAATTGACATTTTGGTTATAACCTATCACAACAACATTCTCATCTAAAAGATGAATGCCGTCTATGGATTTAGGAAAATCCCAAGCCTTTAAAGTTAAGTTAGATTCTTTTTTTAAAAAATTAATAATCGGTCCGAGTAATACCGGGGGTTTTTCTATTCCAGCGTCTGCTATTAATTTCCTGGCAATCATTCTAGCAACGCCAATTCTTGGATTATTTTTTATCCTCTCTTCTTCCATCTTTTTGTTTAATACAATTTATAAAGTGAGCAATACTGTCTTTGTCTTGCTTGCTCAGGTCTTTATCGGCTCTTAGCGCATAAAAGACATCTAGTTTTTCGTCTTTTTTGCCTAAGAAAAATTTTATATCTTTTTGAAAGACTTTGCTTATTTTTTCTAAATCCTCTACGGAAACTTTTCTTTGTCCAGCCTCAATTAACGATATAGCCGTTGAAGAATCAAATCCGACCAATTCGGCTAAGTCTTTTTGAGACATGTCTGCTTCTTGTCTGGCTTCTTTTATTTTGGAACCAATTAAAATGTAAGTTGTTTCTTCGTTTTTCATATTGTTATATTTTTATTATCATTTTGATTTGACGTATTGTTATCAATTTGATATAATCATATTATCACAAAGTTAATTTATTGTAAAGGGACGCCTTCGATAATCAACATTGCGATTAAAGGTCGGATTAGAACGTTTAATAATATACCTATGCAACCGTATAAAGGACACCATAACTACAATAAAACATCGGTGATGCTGTTTGCTCCAGACACTATCGGTGTCTATTATTGTGGCATAGTGAATTCTAGTAATTCCCTTAGTCCATTATATATTGGCAGAGCTATTGGTGAAAATGTTACTATTAGAAGCAGGCTTTTCGATCATCTCAATAATGATTCTTGGTCTGGAGTAACACATTTTGGTTATATAATTTGCCAAACACCAAGAGAAGCTGAAATTTTTGAAGCTTCTGAGATTAAAAGATTTCAGCCGAGATATAATGTTCAAGGGAAAAAAATAGGAGGGCCTGTCTAGGCCCTCCCCCTCTAATATAAAATAACATACAAATAATGAGATGGCAATTAAAATAATATATTTCCATGAAATATAAAGAAGCTACCATCAAGGTAATTTAATTCAAAATACCACTCCTTATTCTTATAAAATTTAAGTCTTATGATATACTATTATCATGGAATACAAATTAGAAATAAAACCTTTTGAGAGAAAAGACGGCTGGAAATATAAGATTATTACAGTTACCGATTTTGCGCTACATACGGCCGATAAACAGCCGACGGTTTCTTTCGGTAAAAAAATAAGGCAATTACTTGAAACAAAAAAACCGAGAAGAATTTACGGGCTAATTCAAGAATCCCCTTCTACTCACGAAGAAAATACATCTATTTTAGATATGCTTCAAAAAGATGAAGAGTTTATGAAAATGATTCAAGAAGAAGAGAAGAAGGGTTATAAAATTTTAATTAGCATACCAAAAAAAGGAATTCCTATAGTTCCAGGAAAAGATACGATCGATTTTATTAATAGCAAAAATGGCCAAAGAGTTATTAGAGGGCTTGCAAAAAATAAAAATAAGGATATATAATATAGTCACAATTAAATAAGTTAGTAATGCGTAGCAAAAAGTAGAATAGCGTATCGCTTAAAACCCATGCCTATTCCGCGCAAGAAATAGTTTGATGTTTTCGAACTCATCTATTTCGTGTGTGGAATAGGCATTTTTCTATATCCATACATTTTATTATAAATTAGTAATAAAATTGTATGAAAAAACTACAATGGCACACAGTGCAAAAACGCGTTAGTGATCTTGTTCCTCAAGAGGTTAACCCTCGAGTTATTACCGACAAACAAATGTCGGACCTCAAAAAGAGTCTCAAAAAGTATAATTTAGTCGAGATTCCAGCCATAGATTTTAATAATAAAATTTTGGCTGGACACCAAAGAATTAAAGCACTCCAAATTCTTAATCGTGGTGAGGAAATTATAGACGTTCGTATTCCTAATCGTCAGCTTACTGAAAAAGAAGCAAAACAATATCTTATTGCAAGCAATGCTCTTGGCGGAGATTGGGATTTTGAATCCTTAAAATCTTTTGACCTCGACATTCTTATGGAAGCAGGATTTGACCAAATACAATTGGCCAAATTTTGGGACGAAGAAAAGGAAGTATTTGACGATTCTTTTGAAGTCGAGAAAGAAATTAAGAAAATTAAAAATCCCAAGACAAAACTTGGCGACATTATACATTTAGGATGCCATAAAATTATTTGTGGCGACTCAACTAATCCAAAAATTATAAAGAGATTATTTGGAAAAGAAAAAACATCAATGATATATTCTGACCCAGTTTATAATCTTAAAATAGATTACAATGGCGGAATTGGTGGCAATAAGGATTATGGCGGGAATGTTAACGATTCCAGGAGCTTTGAAGAATACAAGACGTTTATTAAAGATAGTCTTAGTACTGCCCTATCCGTATCGAATCCAGATACTCATGTATTTTATTGGTGCGATCAAACATACATTGGTTTAATTCAGGATATATATAGAAATTTAGGAATTGATAATAAGCGAGTGTGTTTGTGGTTGAAGAATAATCAAAATCCTGTTCCCGGTGTTGCCTTTAATAAAGTATATGAACCAGCAGTTTATGGGATTCGCGGTAAACCATATCTTGCTCAATCAATTACTAATCTTAATGAGGTATTAAATAAAGAATTTGGAACAGGTAATGACTTATTGATTCAAGTCGACAATTTTATTGATGTATGGACTGCGAAAAGGCTCTCATCAAAGAATTACGAACACGCAACGTCTAAGCCTCCACAACTTCATGAAAAAGCCATAAAAAGATGCACACAGCCCGGGGATATTATTTTGGATAGTTTTTTAGGCTCGGGCAGTACCCTACTCGCAGGACAACAACTCGGTCGACGTGTTTATGGTTGCGATCTGGAACCACGATTTTGCGACCTTATTGTAAAAAGATACGAAGCATTTACTGGTAATAAAGCGACCTATGAAAAAGAATAAATTTCAAAAATTATTTCTGGCTGAACTTGAAAAAGTTCCCATTGTGCAAGTTGGATGTGAAAAAACAAATCTTTCGCGCAACACTATTTATCGTTGGAGAAAGGAAGATCCAGATTTTGCAAAAAGGATGGATGATTCTTTGGCACAAGGAGAATCATTAATAAATGATATGGGCGAAACCCAACTACTTAATTTGATAAAAGAAAAAAGTTGGCCAGCTCTTTCTTTCTGGCTCCGCCATCGAAACCCAAAGTTTAAAGACAAACTTGAAGTTACCGCCAAAATTGAAAAGAGCGATGCTTTATCACCGGAACAAGAAATACTGGTTCGTGAAGCGCTTCGCTTATCGACAGTTCAAGTTGCAGATAATAATCAAAATGATAATAAAGAAAATGAACAACAACCAAACTCAACCAATATCACAACAGACAATGGATGCGATGATCAAAGATCGCAAAGTCAGAACAGCGATAACTAAAGAAAGTCATTGGTACTTCTTTCATCTCTATTTCGCTCATTATGTAAAGTTTCGTACTGCTGATTTTCAGAGGCAAATTATCAGCCTTACGGAAAATGAAGATGTTAAGAATCTTTTCATTGTTGCTTTTAGGGGTTCAGGAAAATCAACTATTATTACTACCTCTTATCCTTTGTGGGCGATTCTTGGTAAACAGCAAAAGAAATTCATTCTCATTCTAGGCCAAACCCGTAATCAAGCAAAACAACACATGATGAACTTAAAGCGAGAGCTTGAAACTAATGAATTACTTAAAAATGACTTGGGTCCATTTCAAGAAGAAAGTGATGAGTGGGGTTCGACTTCCCTAGTCTTCTCAAATCATAATGCGAGAATTACTGCAGCCTCAACCGAACAAGGTATTCGCGGGCTTCGTCATAATCAACACAGACCAGATTTGATAATCGGAGATGATATTGAAGATTTGAATTCGACTAAAACTCGCGAGAGTAGGAATAAAACATATGACTGGTTAATGGGTGAAGTTATCCCTGCGGGAGATAGAAATACTCGTTTAATTATCGTTGGTAACCTTCTGCACGAAGATTCTCTTCTTATGCGTATTCGTGAATCGATTCGTGAAAATCGCATGGATGGAGTATTTAAATTTATTCCACTTTTGGACGAAAAAGATAATATCATGTGGCCAGGTAAATATCCGACCATGGAAGATATTGGAGCAGAGAAAAAACGAACAGGAGACAATCACGCATGGCAACGAGAATATATGCTTCGAATTTTACCAACAGAAGATCAGGTTATTCATCGCGAATGGATTCATTATTACGACGAATTACCTCTGAGAACGGAAGAGCGATATGAATACACTTGGGCGGGTGTGGATCTTGCGATATCTGAAAAGTCGACTGCGGACTACACTGCTATTGTGGGCGCTCAAGTGCATGGACGAAAAAGAAAAAGGAAAATATATATTCTTCCCAATCCGGTGAATAAGCGGATATTATTCCCCGATCTCGTTGTGCTTTGCAGGGACTATATAAAAAATGTTTTGCATGGCGGCAAGCTTCTTATCGAAGACGTAGCGTTTCAGGCATCGCTTGCACAACTACTTCATCGCGACGGATGTTATGTGAAAGGAGTCCGTATCCACGGCGACAAACGTTCAAGATTATCAATGACCTCAGCCTTAATTCAAAACGGTACTATTCTTTTTCCACGAAAAGGAGCGGAAGAATTAATTCAACAACTGGTGGGTTTTGGAGTTGAAAAACATGATGATCTGATGGACGCATTCACTCTATTAATTAACGAGCTTGTAGAAAAAGATAATGAGGCAAGGCCAAATTTGTGGTTTTTGCATGATGACGGTTGGGTGCCTGCTATAAATTACGACGATGAATGGGAAGAAGACGAAGATAATGGAGACCATGTTTTTTATATCAATGATATTGCCAATGATGATGACGATTAAGATCTCGCCTGTTGACAAGCCTCGTTTACTTTTCCAACCAGTCTGTCATCATCGGGGCATGGAAAATCAATTAACAGCCCTTATTGGAAGCCCTGGGGTCATTCCAATAGCAAAAATGAGATATTGTCTGTATGCTCGTAAATCAACCGAATCAGACGAATTACAGGCTTTATCCATTGAATCTCAGGTTAAGGAAATGCAGGCCATTGCCGAACGAGAAAATCTTGAGATTATCGATATTCGTCGAGAATCACACTCAGCCAAGGACTCGGGACAAAGACCAGTTTTTAAAGAAATTCTAGAGAACATACGAAAAGAAAGATTTAATGGAATTCTGACCTGGGCCCCGGATAGACTAAGTAGAAATGCAGGCGACCTTGGGTCGCTTGTTGATTTAATGGATCAAAAACTATTATTAGGCATCCGAACTTATGGACAAACTTTTACTAATTCCCCTAATGAAAAGTTTTTATTAATGATTCTCTGTTCTCAAGCCAAGCTGGAAAATGATAATAAGAGCATTAATGTCAAACGAGGATTAAGAACAAGATGTGAAATGGGTTTAAGGCCAGGTCAACCACCCGTAGGCTATCTTAACGAAAGGCATATGGATCGGAAGTGCCAAGCCATAATAGACCCTGAGCGTTCCCCTATTATCAAAAAGATGTTTGAAAAAGTGGCTTATGAAAAATGGAGTGGACGGAAAATATATAATTGGTTAAAGTTTGAAATCAATTTTAAAAGTGTAAATGGCAATAAGGGATTAACACTTGGTAATATTTATTTGATATTACAAAATCCATTCTATTACGGAGTCTTTGAATATCCCGTTAAGAGTGGCAATTGGTATACTGGAAAACACGAAGCAATTATCACCAAAGAATTATTTGATTTAGTTCAGCAACAAGTCAAAAGTCAGGTTATAAAATCAGAAGGCAAAGAATTTGCTTTTACCAGATTGATGACTTGCGGCTTATGCGGATCTGGGATAAGTGCGGATGAAAAGTTTAAAAAGCTTAAAAACGATACCGTTAACCGACACGTATATTATGGTTGTACTAAGTCCAAAGATAGAAACTGTAAATGCGGGTATATAAGCGAAGAAGAACTGTTGAAACAATTCGAACAATTATTAGATAAAATTGACTTAGATGAAATAGGAATTAAGGAAAAAATAAAAATTGAAGTTGAAAGATTTAAAAAGTTTCAAAGATTTGTATTAGGAAATAAAAACAAAATAGAGATTGCTGATATTGATATACGCAACTATGCAAAATATATCCTAAAAGAAGGAAAAGATATTGAAAAAAGAGAGCTACTAGGATGCTTAAAAGGTAAAATTATTCTTAAAAATAAAGAAATTTCTATTGAAAAATAATATTACTATGCAGATTATTTTTTAGTTGAATTTTCTACAATTTCAATTTCTTCTAGAGTGAGGTCGTAGATTTTATAAACCAACTCATCAATTTGCTTTTCTAATTCTTTTTGTTTAACTGGTGGATTTTTAGGGTCGTAGTCGGAGGCAGAGGTAATTTCAAGGATTTGATCTACAAAATTGATGAATAACCTTTGTTTGTCGGGAGGAATTTTTTTTATCGGGATGTTTTTAACTGGATTCGGATCAAGCATAAGCCTATTACCTGATCTCTTACCCTTATTATAAAGATAATAATAAAATAATTTTGAATTCAATAAACTAAGAAAATATTTTAGATCATCTGTATTGTTTGATTTAGAGTTAATAAAAGTAACATTCACACTTGCAAACCATGGTTGATCTGTATAAGAAAATGAATTTATATTGCTCCACTTGCAGCAAATAATCTTTGGTGAACTAAAAATACTTATATCTCTGGGCCACCATAATTCAAACCATCTTTTACTCCCGTTTTTCATCTCTCTTCGCTCTAATAAAATATCTTTGTATTTTATTAGATGGTTAATCAAATTTGGGTTATCAAGCTCATTATCGTTTTTATCTAAGTAAATTAATTTAAAATTTGAACACAAACTTGGCGACCACGTTCTAATATCTGAATTGGAATACCATGGTTTAATCTTAGATAGTTCTCCCTTATTGACTGATAACTTATTCAATTCCTCATCGCTTAAAATATAAATACCTCCGCTAGAAACTTCTAAATCAAATTTATTAGTATGATTTTTTGTAATTCTGTCTGCGCCAGTTTGTATCCCTGCGTTAATATCACAGTACTTTGTTAATATTTCAGACTCTTTTTCTATTTTTTCTAAAATTTTATTGTCATCAAAGTAACCAATCGTTGTATTTATTAAATAATTTTTACCATTAAAGAGTTTATCTTTAGAAACATTAAAAATATCCGACTCTGTATCAAATGACATCATGATAAGAGTTAACTCTTCCTTGGAAGCAACCCCAAATCGTCGTGTATCTACAATATGTGTTTTTAATTGTGCCTTTTGTGTCTTCGTAAGAATAGTAATGGCGGTGAAATTATCCGCCGTATCAAAAATTTTAAGTTGATTGAAATTTATTAGTTGTAAAATATTACTTCTTTCAAACATATCTCTACGCAGGATTTTTCCGCCTAACGCTTTCAGAAAAGAATTTGTTGTTATGTATGAACAAACACCTTCTTCGTGTAATAAATCTAATGCTAAATGAAAAAAGAAATAATATAAATCCATTTTTCCT
>Ga0265297_10004231_pt1 | contig 23873 bp, 21 predicted proteins | sample Munlanlwell13791_FD_192502 | JGI IMG/M metagenome (GOLD analysis project Ga0265297, IMG submission 192502) | Leachate microbial communities from a municipal landfill in Southern Ontario, Canada - Leachate well 137-91 | ecosystem: Engineered > Solid waste > Landfill > Unclassified | place... | reverse complement strand
AAGGAGGAATTACAAATGGTTAAGTTTTTGAGCATGATGTTGGTAGTGGCCATGGTTTTTAGTTTTGCTTGCGGTACGGCTATGGCAAAAGATCAAACTGCAAAAGAAGCCGGCGAGAAATTCGTTGATGCTTCAAAACAGGTCGGTAAAGGCATTGGAAAAGGAACGGTAGCCACAGGTAAAGCTGTTGGTCAAACGGTCCTCAATACTGGAACCGCCGTGGTTGACATCGGTAAAACAGTGGTTGAACAAACAGGCAGTATTGTGAAGCCTGTTGCAACCTTCGGCAAAGATACCTCTACTGAGCTTGAGGAAGGTGCCAAGGAATTAGACGAAAAAAAATAGGCTTACAAGTCTATCAGAGGTCTGTTTTAAAGGGTGGCGCTTTGAAAGGCGCCACCCTTTTTTTGTGACATTGTGACATAATTCATTCCATGCCGGAATTCTGCTGATTCTGCCACTCGCCTGGCCGGGCTATCCCAGGTGGAGGTATAACTGTCCGGTCTTTGAACCGCGCCTAAAGGGGTCTGGCGGCAACAGTTCAGCAGGCAATATTTCCTCCAAAAATCAGTCCCATTCAAAACAACAAAGCCACTGATCTGAAATATCCCTGAGAGAGGAAGATGTTTTTGTTATAATACGCTTCCTTATGAAAACCACGTTAACCCTGGAAGACATCTACGCTCCCGTTCACGCCGGCCTTAGCCGGGTCCCATCGCTTATCCGGGAGACGCTCGACACGTCTGTCCCCAAGATGCTTGAGATGGTCGACCATTTTTTTTCGAAGAACGGGAAACTCCTGCGGCCGGCCCTGATCCTCATGGGAGCCGGCCTGTCGAGGTCCCTGCGGTCCGGACACGGGATCCCGTCGGAACGCAACGAAACCTCGGAACTTTATCTTGCCGCGGCCATCGAGATTTTCCACGCCGCAACACTCATCCATGACGACATCATCGATTCTGCTCCCCTGAGACGGGGCGTTTCGGCCCTTCACGTCAAATCAGGACCCCAGGCGGCGGTCCTCGCGGGGGATTACTTTCATGATCGTGCCATTGTGACGATCTTTCGCCACGGCAATGACCAGATCATCCCGCTTTTCCTCCGGACTGCCGGTGATATCTGCGAAGGAGAGATCCGGGAGATCAGCGAGAAAAAGAACATCAACATGACCGAAGAGACCCATCTCGAGATCATTGGCAGGAAAACGGCGTCGCTTCTCGCATGCGCCCTTCAGACCGGGGCACTCATCTGGGGGATCGAGCCCGGCAAATCCGAAGCGCTCGGCCGGTTCGGGAAATTTTTCGGAATGGCATTCCAGATTACGGATGACTGTCTGGATTTCTCCGGAAAAGAGAACGAATTCGGCAAAACTCTTGGTTCCGATCTGGAAGAAGGAGTCTACACGCTTCCCGTGATTCATTGCCTTACATCGGGGGAGCGGGACAAAGTCGTCCGTATCCTTTATTCCCGCAGTCATCGCAGGCGTTTTTCCATGCTCAAGGATCTTCTCGAAAAAAGCGGTGCCCTGGATTACGCACTGGCCAAGGCAAAAACATTCATGGCCATAGCCAAACGTGAACTTGAGGTTTTCCCGCCGTCGGCATTCCGGACAAGTCTCGAACAGCTCGCTGATTATGTGCTGGAACGCAACCGATAAAGGGGTCAGGCGCCTTTTTCGAAGATTTGATCGCAAAAAAACTTGGACCGGCAAAAGGAGAATCAGGATGATGACGTTAACGAATAGCGCAACAAAAAAGCTGCCTGACCCCTTATGCTGACCATTGTCCCGACGCCGATCGGTAATCTCTCAGACATAACACTCAGGGCGCTCGAGACATTAAAGCAGGCGGACATTATTGTTTGTGAGGACACGCGCCGGACGCAGAAGCTCCTTCGGTATTACGGGATCGTGAAACCGCTCTTGAGCTATCACGATCACAGCTCCGCCGGGAAAACCGCGGAGCTCATAACGCTTTTGAAGGAAGGAAAACACCTCGCGCTTGTCTCGGACGGCGGCATGCCGCTTGTGTCGGACCCGGGGTTTCAGGTCGTACACGCCGCGCTTGCGGAGCAGTTACCGCTGGAAGTGTTGCCGGGGCCGTCGGCAGTTACTACCGCGCTTGTCCTAAGCGGCCTCCCGACGGACAGTTTCAGTTTTTTCGGTTTTCTTTCCAACAAGGGCGAGCGGCGCCGGCATGAACTTCAAGCGCTCGCGGAGCGGGAAGAAACGCTCATTTTTTTTGAATCGCCGTTTCGGATCGTGAAGGCCCTTCAGGATATGCTGGAGGTTTTCGGGGACCGCGAGGCCGCGGTGGCACGCGAACTCACAAAAAAATTCGAAGAAGTCCTGCGCGGGAACCTGTCCGGGCTTATCCGGGACATGACCCAAAAAACCCGCAAAGGCGAGATGGTGGTATTGGTTTCTGGAAAAAACAGAAAGAAGATGTTTGACCAGTAAGGAGTACGAGGTAAGGTGTACGGCGTTTTGCTCCAGTCTCCGTACATAAAAGCGGTTTCATAAGTACACGTAACTCTTTTAGACGCATGTCATTCCCGAATGCTTCAATCGGGAATCCATACACCCGGCAGGGCTCCCCGGGCTTGCCCGGGGGGCAACCACTTTTGGATTCCCGCTTTTCCGCCAGAGGACGGATCCGGCCAGCGCCTTGTGGCGGACGCGGGGATGACAAACTTTATTTTGTTAGAGTTTCTTAATCTGAGGAGAACATGAAACGTATCGCATTTTTAGTTTCAGGCAGCGGCACCAACATGCAGAATTTGATCCAGAAGATCAAGGCGGGGGAGATCCATGCCGAAGCCACAATCGTGATCTCCAATAAGCCCGGCGTGAAAGCGTTGGAAAAAGCGGCCGCGCTTGGCGTGAAAACCGTCGTGATCGATCATAAGGTTTATGCAGACCGTGTGGCATTTGACAAGGCCCTTGGCGAATGCCTCGAAAAGCACAAGGCCGACATTATCGTCCTTGCCGGATTCATGCGTGTCCTGACTGAAGGATTCGTGAAAAAATACTACGGACGTCTCATTAATATCCACCCGGCTCTCCTGCCAAAATTTCCAGGTGCTCATGCGATCAAGGACGCCTGGGACGCGAAAGTAAAAGAGACCGGCGTGACAGTCCATTTTGTCGATACCGGCGTGGACACCGGCCCGGTTATTTTGCAGCGCAAGGTCCCCGTGCTTCCGAACGACACGCTTGAAACCCTCGAAGCGCGCATCCACCAGGCCGAATACGAAATTTATCCCGAGGCCCTGAACCTTGTCTTGTCGGGAAAATCAAAGACCTGAACCAGTTCGATCTTGCAGAGCAGAACGATTTTCCGATATTTTCCGCGCGGGAAAATATTGTATATATAATCTGTTTATACAAGATTTCCCAGCCGGCTGGGAAATCGGACTTGCCACACAGACTCTTCGGCTGAGAGGCGTCGATATTTCTGAGATGACCACGGTATTATTGTGGATTAAAAAGAATACCCCCCGGGGCCGTACTCGTGCAAAAGCAAAGATGCCGTTTGTGCAAGTGAAAATCGGGGAATAACGGGAGTGAACAACATGGACCCTATAAAAAGAATGAAGATGTACCGTCATCCCGAACGTATCTACCGTGAAATTGACGCGGCCGGATATAAAAGAGACGCTCCGCTAAAAGCGAAGGATCTTGCGTCCTTTGATCAGTATCACTACTTCAGCACCGATGCGGTTGATGATGCCATCGACAGACTAAAAATTGAGCCGGGGGAAAACATTATCGATATAGGTTCCGGCATCGGGGGGCCTGCAAGGTATCTGGCCGAAAAAACCGGTTGTCACGTAACCGCGCTCGAACTCCAATCCGATCTGCATCACATTGCGTGTTCCCTGACAAAGCGTTGCGGGTTGTCCGGACTGGTGCATCATTTATGCGGAGATATTCTGGCTTTTCCGGAATGGGGCCGTCCTTTTGACGCCGCGGTAAGCTGGCTTTCGTTTCTGCATATTCCGGACCGTTCCTCTCTCCTGGAAAAATGCGATGCAATCGTGAAGCCTGGCGGAAAAATATTTATCGAGGATTTTTGCAAGCGCGGCGAATTCAATCCCGAAGAAACAAAAATATTGTCCGAGGACGTCCAGTGTCCTTATCTTCCCACAGGGGAGGAGTATAAAGATCAGCTTATTGAAAACGGTTTTGCGGAGGTCGAGCTGATTGATAAAACAGATTGCTGGAACAGCTTTGTAAAAGAGCGTCTGGAGAAATTTATCAAAAATCGCGGCCACTATGTTGATATACACGGTATTGAAATTGCGGCGGATATGGAGGATTTTTATAAAAAGATAACGGAGCTTTTTAACGGCGGTAATCTGGGAGGGCTAAGGATCATCGCCGGCAAAAACACGTGAAATTCTCCTTAGCGAAGCAAAATAGCTAACGGTCAAGACCCTCAAGTCCGGCAGCTTCGGACGAGATGTCAAAACCTCGCCGAGCAGCCCCAATTCCCATCAATTGGAACAAGGCGGAAATTGGGGCAGCTCTCGTCAACCATTTAAGAAATAAATTTAAGACAAAGGAAGTTTGCATTCGGTTAAAATCCGGGACGTAAGTCTGTAGAAGATTATCACGAGATTTCCTATAGTTGTGTATGTCAGTGTCCCAGTAGCAACCTCTATTTCTATATTGTTAATCCGGAAAAACATTGTGGGGATTTACAGAAGAGGCAAGAAAATCTTTTAAGCCCCCAAGGTCTGCATGTCGTCTCAATACAGAATCTTTTTCAAGAATTTGAATCAGCAGACGCAGATAGGCTTTTTCCGAAGCATGAAAGCCGTCCAGATTCTCCTGATCGGCGGCGCCAAGATCGGCAAGATCCGAAAAGTCACTGAATGAATAACCCTGATTGGCAAACAAAGGTTTGAGTGTTGCAGCCAATTGGAACAGATAACGGTGTTTTTTTGTCGATTTGAGTTTTTCCCAAACGGCATGCGGGTAGGGATTTAAAAATCCTACAACATAAATGTTCCTTATTTTGCATTCAGATAAAAAACGGTCAAGTTCGCGAAGTACGTCTACGGCGGGTTCATCTCCGAATTCGAACCGATTAATTCCTTTGGAAATATGATCAAAGGTTTCGCGAAACTGATAATCCGGGTTTTTCGGGTCTTCGGCTCCCTCAATGAATTTATCGTTGCGTTGGGAACCATCGTTGCGATACCCAAGGTCGTTGATGATTGCATTGAGCCCGATTCTTTTGACATGCGCGTCCTTTTTCAATATATTCCTGATTGAAAACTTTCTTTTTTTATAATCCTTAAATATCCGGAACCAGTTTTCCCCGATTATCCTAAACCTGCTGTCGACGCAGATGTAGCGCTGCTCAATATCGTACAAACCGACAGAACGATCCCAGGCAGCATTAAAGAAGTTTTGATCCAATCCGAGCAGAATTACCCGGGGTTCTTTTTCTTTTGGAATCTGGGCCAAAAAATGCCGCAGATGACCGACTTTTGCAATAGCCCGTCCGGCATTGTAAAAACGGCTGTTTAAAAAGAATCCCGATCGGATCTGCAAGACACGGGATGTTCCGAGGACAAGGACTTCGGGATTGCGAATCAAAACAGATTTCATTTTGTAATACAAATCAGGATCGCTGTAGCCAAAGCCAAAGAGAACGGGCGTGGCGTTTTCTTTTTGCATTTGGATGACCCGATCGACTGATAGAAGCTCACCGGACACGAACAGCATGACCAGGGCAAAAGTAAAAATCACTGAAAAAGGCAAGGTTGCTAGGAAAAATTTCAGACAGAGACGGTTGCTATCGCGGGGCATCTTGGGGTGAGAATTAAAACTGGAAGTAGATAAATGGTTGTGCATTGTCAAATATTCCAAAAATTAATATAAAAAACATTATTGCATAATAAACATTCCACCTAAACCAGACAGGTTTCATTGAGAGGTGCTTTCCAAAGTCACCGGCAGTTATTTGGAAACCCCCATTCAATAAGTAATGAGCAACCAGCAAAAAGACAATGCTCCCCAGGGTTACAATAAACCCTTTTAGGGATTGGCCTGCAAGGAGTGAATCTATCAGTCGCATGTTGGAATTTGTGAAGAGATGCGTTGTGATATACCAGGCATCTTCCAAGGAGTTCCCTCTAAAAACTATCCACGCTAAGCATACAAGATTGAACGTCACAAAAATCTGCCAAACTTCAAGAGGCCGGGTCTTCTCTATTCCCAAAGCTTGATGTAATTTCTTCTGATAGGGTCTGCAAAAGACCGAGCAGGCCAGATAAAGACCATGCAAAAGTCCCCAAATCACAAATCCCCACCCTGCGCCGTGCCAGATTCCTGAAACCAGAAAAGTCACGATCAACGCTGCGGCTGTCCCCCAATTCCTCCCATTGCGCCACTGCATCTGCAGCGGTTTGAAGATATAGTCAAGTATCCAACTGGAAAAGCTGATATGCCAACGCCTCCAGAAATCAGCGACCGATGTGGCGGTGTAAGGACTGTTGAAGTTCTGGGTCAGGTTTATGTTGAAGAGGCGCGCACTGCCCAACGCCATGTCCGTATAGCCGGAGAAATCCAGGTAGATCTGAAAAGCATAGGCGTAGGTGGCTAGAAGCAACGGTAATCCGGTGTAGCTATGGACATTGTTATAAACAGCATCCACATAAAGGCCGAGACGATCTGCGATCACAACCTTCTTGAATAGTCCCCAGGCAAACAGCAGCATACCGGATCGCATGTTGTCATAGTTGAATTCGTATTTGGCCTTCAGCTGTGGCAGCAAATTCTCGGCTCGTTCAATGGGCCCCTGTAACAGCTTAGGAAAGAATGCCATGTACAGCGTAAAGTAACCAAAATGTCGCTCCGGTTTTACAATTTCCAGATAGACATTAATCAGATAGGAGATGGCCGAAAAAACATAATAAGAAACCCCGATCGCAACGAATGCCTTGACGGGTTGGATCTGAGCATTGACCGAAAGAAGTGTTGTCAGTGCTTTTAGATTTGTTGAAAGAAACGGCAGATATTTCATGACAACCAGAATGAGTATGTTGGCCGCAATGCCGCTCCATAACAACGCACGCTTTGTCTTCGGGGCGCTTGCCTGATTTAGCCATATTCCAAAGCCGTAGCTTGTTACCACGACCAGCATGAGAACAACCAGCAGGTAAGGCACATTCAGGGCCGCATAGAACAAGAAACTTGCCGCCAGCAGCACAAACCAGCGTGCCCGGTCTCCCACAAAATAAAATACCAGGTAGACGAGCGGCAAAAACAGGAAGTATTGAAGCGAAGTGAATGGCATGATGTTCTTTGGGTCAGGGGGTTATTTTGCCGCGAATACTGTCAAGCAAATCGCCGACATTTTTGAAGGTGAGCAGTTCTTTTTGAGAGAACCTTATCCCGAATTTCGTCTCGATAGCGACAATCAGATTCACATGCGACAAAGAGTCCCAACCCTCCACATCATTGGCCGTCATTCCGGGACTAATGTTGATGTCGTCATTGTCAAATACTTCACGGAAAATTCGGTTCAATCTGTCCTGGAATTCCATCATTCAATCCTCCAGCGTAGAAAGATCTCCGGCGTCCTGCCCCAAATAGCGGGCTTTGAGAACCCGCCTCAGGATCTTGCCGCTTTTGTTTTTCGGAAGGCTGTCAACAAGGATGATCTCTTGCGGCGTCGCTATGGAGGATACTTTGTTGCTGATATAGAGTCTGATCTTGACTTCCAGCTCCTTGGACCAAACGTACTGTTTGTGAAGACAGATAAACGCAACAACTTTTTCGAACAAAATGTCATCCGGTGCGCCGATCACCCCGGATTCGGCCACCTCTTCAATCTCAAGCAATGCGCTCTCGATCTCGAATGGACTGATCAAGTGACCGGCCGTGTTGATCACATCATCGCTTCTCCCTTTAAACCAGTAATAGCCGTCGTTATCCCGGACCGCCGTGTCTCCCGTGTAATAATATCCATTACAGAATTTCTGATGGTAGGCTGTGCCATTATGGAGGTAGGAGGCGAACATGGAGGGCCATCCCTGTTTAAGACAAAGGATGCCCAATTGATCGTTGCCGAGGCATTTGCCATTATCAGCCATGATCGCAGCTTCGAGCCCGTCCACAGGCATTCCCATGGAACCGGGTTTGATCTCAACCCCAGGGCGGTTCGCGATCATGATTCCCCCTGTCTCCGTTTGAAACCAAGTGTCGTAAATATCTTTCCCGAGCGTGGCGCGTGCCCAACTGATGATTTCGGGATTAAGCGGCTCGCCGATGCTGAAGATGTGCCGAAGCGCTTTCAGGTTGTAGCTCTTGTATAGTTTCGAATCTTCCCTCATCAGCATGCGCAGAGCCGTCGGAGCGGTGTACCAAACGGTGACACCTTCTTTCTCAAGAAGATCGAACCAGAGTCTGGCGTCATAGCCACCCCCATAGTGAATTTGTGTGACACCGAGACTCCAGGGGCCGATGATGCCGTAAGAAGTGCCGGTGATCCATCCCTGATCAGCCGTACACCAGAAGATGTCGGAATTCGTTAGATTCAGCACCTCGCGTGCAGTTTTGCGCTGGTGGAGAACGCTTCGATGAAGATGCAGAACGCCTTTGGGCTTACCCGTGGAGCCCGAGGTATAATGCAGCGTCGAGGGTGTATCGGGTGTAGTGACTGGGGCTAAGAAATCACCGGATGCCTGACGCATCAATTCCGAATAGCTGAGAATGTCCGCTGACAGGTGTTTTTTGATGTCGACGACGATGATGCTTTTCAGGTGCGGAAGTTTGTCCCGGACTCGTAAAATCTTTTTAAGCAGGCTCTTTTTTGTCACCAGGCCTTTGGCCTTGGCATCCCCTAGCCGGTCGACAATGGCTTCATCGCCAAAACTTGAAAAGAGGGTCCCGCAAATGATCCGAAGTTTTAACGCTCCGAGAAAACAGAAGAACTGTTCGGGCATTTTGGGAAGAAAAGTGAACAGAATGTCCCCCGTAGAAAAACCAAGAGAGTGTAAAACGTTGGAAAACTTGCTGGATTCTCGATCAAGATCACTGAAGCTATAGTCAACTTTTTTCTGATCCGCGGATATCCACCGAAACGCCAGTTTGTTCCTAAGACCTCGTTCGCACTGCTGGCGGGTACAGATATGACCGATGTTGTACTGGTCGTGTTCGATAATATTCATTCCGTGCCGCCGTCATTGATAAAGACCCACTCCGTGGCGAAGAGGAGCGGATCCGCGACAATCCGTGTCCTGCGGTAGAACTCGAACAAGCATTCTTCTTCATTGAAAACAGGTACGACGATGTTGAGTTTCATAGGGCGTTATGGCGCAGCAGGTTATGTTGTTTTGCCATCCAAAAAGTATTTCGAAGCGCATTTCAATAATGCACCGGAAGCCTATCACGGTATTTGTGATAAATCAATATTATATTGATTTTTATGAATTTGTTCATACCGTGAATCTGCGTTTTTGATGACAATACAGAAACTATTTGTAACTCGATGATTAGGTAAGTCACTGATTTGACCCGTGAGGCTTGATAAAGTTTAACCTTGCAGTATTGCGGAGGGTGAGGAAAATTCCTCCCCGGCGAGAATCTTTGAGCACGGGATTATGCCATGTCGACGGGGGGATTCGAACTGGCCAAGGTGAAAGAATACACCGCCCAGCAGGAAAAGACTGACAAAGAAACAAAAGCCGGTAGATTTTTTAATCCAGCTTCAAACAAGGGCCGTCTTTGAGACGGCTCCCAACCGTCAAGACACCCCTGCGTTATGACTATTAATGCTTTAAAGCCCGGCAAACACGGTCGGTGTCAGGTAGATGTGTTTTACAGCACGACGCCTCAGAGCTTTGTGATGAAGGTGCCAGAGCCACCGAGCCCGAATATTTTACTGACAAAGACGGGAAAGAGATCTACCTTAATGGTCTGTTACTGAAGAAAAGGATGACTGTAAGGGTGAGGGAATGAATAGGCATGATCCCTTTTTGCTCGGAGCGAAAGGTTTTGTGTTAAACAAACCCGATGAATTAGGGAGCTATAAATAAATGGAATCAAATAAAGCGCTTGTTGCGTTTCTTGACATTCTTGGCTATGAAGATTTTATTAAAAAATACACAGCAGAAGAATATGCTGAGATTATAAATAAATCTCTGTCGATTTGTGATGTGTTTAAAAAAACCAAGGAAGCTCTCCTTTGCTCTTTGGCGCCATACATATCGGTGCATGTATTAAGTGACTCGTGGATAATAGTATTGGATCTGAACGCCATCCCTGAAGTAGAAAAAATTCTAGCAAAAGTCAAAAAGGCCACAAAAACTGACCAAAACGAAAGGGCTCAATCAATAATTACATCAATATACTTTTCAATGCTGAGTACTGTAGTGGTCGAATTTATTAGTCGGACAGGTTTTTTGTTGCGAGGCGCAATCGAATATGGTGATTATGCGATTATGCCTATTCGAAATGGGCAAGACAAACTTATACATAGCAAAGCACTTGCTCGCGCTCATAACTTAGAAAAAATTATAGACTTACCAAGAATTGCTATTGCAAAGTCCGTTCTTATCCAATTGGGAAAACTTTCTAAGACAAGAAACGCCCATTCATACATTATTAAAGATTGTGATGGCATTAATGTACTAGATTTGTACAAGGGTTTGAGGGCATCCCATTGGAAAAGAACGCAAAGAATTTTAAATAAAATTAAAAGAACCATTAGTTTACATGCTCCCCCTGAAGATGATCAGAAAAAATATAGGAAGTATGCTTGGTTCCAAAATTTTCATAATAATAAGATTGCAGAGTTTTGTAGGCTTGATCCACGGCTTAATGCGAACAGCCTAACAATCCCCGCGGTGGCAGGAATTGGACGACGTTTGACGAGAAGCATAAAAAGGGTCGCGCCTGTTTTTCTGCAAAAAAATGGAGGACATCATGGAAGACATTAGAAAGATTTTGGGAAATGAGGCGGAAGATCTTTTAACGCACGAGTGCCGAACAATCCCCAAGGGAAATCTTCACCTTCCGGGGCCGGATTTTGTCGAGAGGATTTTTAGTCTGTCCGACAGGCCGAAACCCGTGCTAAAAAATCTGAAACGCATCTTCGGCCACGGCCGGCTGGCTGGCACGGGATATCTTTCGATCCTGCCTGTTGACCAGGGCATCGAACATTCTGCTGGGGCGTCTTTTGCGCCGAACCCGGTCTACTTCGATCCAGAAAATATTGTGAAGCTTGCCGTTCACGGGGGATGCAATGCGGTCGCGTCAACCCTGGGTGTCCTGGGGATCGTGGCGCGCAAATACGCGGACAAGATCCCTTTCATCGTCAAATTAAATCACAATGAGCTCCTCAGTCATCCGAATACTTATGACCAGCAGATGTTTGCGTCGTCTGAGCAGGCGTTCAAAATGGGCGCTGCGGCCGTCGGCGCGACGATCTATTTCGGCTCTCCGGAGTCGCGCCGTCAAATCGTCGAAGTCAGCCGCGCGTTTGAACGGGCGCACGAGCTTGGCATGGGCACGATATTGTGGTGTTATCTGCGTAACGAGGCCTTCAAGAAGGACGGCGTTGATTATGAAACTTCGGCGGACCTTACAGGGCAGGCCAATCATCTCGGCGTGACGATCGAAGCGGACATCATCAAACAAAAACTGCCGACCTGTAACGGAGGCTACACCGCCATTAAATTCGGCAAGACAAGCCCGCTTGTTTATGAGAAGCTGGCCACAGCCCACCCGATCGACCTCGCACGCTATCAGGTGGCCAATTGTTACATGGGACGAATAGGCTTGATCAACTCCGGAGGGGCCTCCGGTAAAGATGATCTTGCCCAAGCCGTAAAGACGGCCGTAATTAATAAACGGGCCGGAGGCATGGGCCTTATTTCGGGGAGAAAGGCGTTCCAGAAGTCCATGGCGGAAGGCATCCGCCTGCTTCACGCGATCCAGGGTGTCTACCTTGCAGAAGAAATCACCGTTGCATAAAAACGTATAGGGGAGGGCGGTATGGGAAAAAACAAAGTGATCGGACTATTGTTGTTGATCCTGGCGATTTCCACAGTCGTGGGCATGGTTTTTGGCAATGATGTTTACTGGAGTGTCTATAATTTTTTAACGATCCTGTTTTCTGTCATAAGCGGCATTGTCCTGTTAAAGCAAAAATAGCCGATACAGGAAGCTCTAAATCGTAAACTGGTGAATGCCCCTCCCAAAAAATCCAAGGGTGTTGCAAAAAGCCGGGAATAAGGTATTGGGATCGTTGTTTAAAAGAAAATAAAAACCAGGGCCGCGGTGCTGGTCCCAATACTTATCAATTTCTGCGAAGCAGAAATTGGGGTCATCCTTGTCACCATTTGAGGACCAAATGCCAGTCCTGATTCTCATTTATTTAAAATATACGGGTAATCAGGGCAGTCCCAATTAACCCTTAAATTCTTGTATAGAGAATTGGGGCAGACAAGGATGGACACCCTCCGGGGATTTGCTATAATCACGGCCTGAATTCGCTGGTTTTCTTCCCTGTCATCCCCAATTATGGGAACAGTCCCTTTGAAGGACTTGATGAGGGGTTTTCTCTCTGATAACAACCGCAAAGGAGTTTTAAAATGACCCGAGCCATTATCGAAAAAATCTTAGCGCGTGAGATCCTGGATTCCCGCGGGAATCCGACCGTCGAGGTAGATGTAAAACTCCGGGACGGTATTGTCGGCCGCGCGGCGGTGCCGAGCGGGGCGTCGACGGGTGAGCATGAAGCTGTTGAACTCCGGGACGGGGACAAGGCCCGCTACCTCGGCAAGGGCGTGCTCAAGGCCGTTGAGAACGTAAATGGCGAGATACAGAAAGCGCTTAAGGGAAAAGACGCGGCCAAGCAGGAAGAAATCGACAGCTACCTGATCGTCCTCGACGGCACGCCGAATAAATCCCGCCTCGGTGCGAATGCCATCCTGGGCGTTTCGCTTGCCTGTGCCCGCGCAGTCTCAAGTTCCCGCGGCATTCCACTTTATCAATATCTTGGCGGCGAATCCGCGAACCTTCTTCCGGTTCCCATGATGAATATCATCAACGGTGGCGTGCACGCGGACAACAATGTCGATCTCCAGGAATTCATGATCATGCCGTTCGGCGCGGACACGTTCGCAAACGCACTTCGCATGGGCGCTGAGGTTTTTCACAATCTCAAGAAGATCCTGCACGACAAAAAACTTTCCACGTCGGTGGGCGACGAGGGCGGATTTGCGCCGGACCTCACTTCCAACAACGAAGCCCTGGACGTGATCATGGAAGCGATCGCGAAGGCCGGATATCAGGCAGGCAAAGATGTGAAGATCGCACTCGATCCGGCAAGCTCCAGTTTTTACGGCAAGGACAAGTCGGGCGGCAACCCGAACCCCGGCAAGTATGTCCTTCGCGCGGAGCAACAGCCCGTGAAGACAGCCGATGAAATGATAGAGTTCTATGCCGCACTTTGCGAAAAATATCCGATCTTCTCCATTGAAGACGGTCTTGCGGAGGATGATTGGGATGGTTGGAAGAGGCTCAATGAAAGGCTCGGCCAAAAGATCCAGATCGTGGGGGACGACCTTTTTGTGACAAACACAAAGCGTCTCGAGCGCGGTATCCAGGAAAAGAGCGCCAACTCGATCCTGATCAAAGTCAACCAGATCGGCACCCTGACCGAGACCATCGCCGCGGTTCGCCTGGCCCACAAAAATAACTACACAGCAGTCATGAGTCACCGGAGCGGCGAGACCGAGGACACGACGATCGCGGACCTTGCGGTCGCCTTGAGCACCGGACAAATCAAAACCGGCTCGACTTCGCGCACGGACCGCATTTGCAAATACAACCGTTTACTCAGAATCGAAGAGGCCTTGGGGTCAAAGGCGGTGTATGCGGGACCGAAGCTCGGCAGCACTCGATGCTGAAGAAGTTCTTTATTGCTCTGGCGATCGCGTTGGCGGTCATTTTGGTCCTGTGCTGGATCTATCTGCCGTCGATCACACGCTACCGGGAATTAAAATCTGAAGAAGAGCGTCTTGACCAAAAGATCCAGGAGATCGACGCGCAGATCAAGACCCTTACGGACGAACGCCATCTTCTCCAGACTGATGTGGCCTATCTCGAGAAAGTGATCCGGGAGGAGCTCGGGTTCGTAAAACCGGGTGAAATCGTCTACGAGCTTGTCACAAAGAAAAACCCTTCAAATCCTCCCCCGGCGTTTTCAGAGACTTCCTCGGCCTCTGATAAAAAAGGCACTTCTGTCGCCGGGTCGTCTGCCTCTGAAAAAGCCAGGATGTCTCCCGTGGCGGTGGTGGCTTCCCTGGCCAATGCAACGCCCAAAGTTTCCAAGAAAAAAACTTCTCGGTCCGTCGCCTGACTTGATTTTCCCGCGAATTCCGCGATTTTTTTTAAAAAGGCGTGTTTTTTAGCTGCGTTGACAAGCCGGGGGTTATCCATATAATAATAACCTCTTTTATTTCAGCGGGTTACGTCAATACAAGTCCCCACGGGATTGAGGGTCCAATGAAAAACTGTCGCAAGAGTGTTTCGTTCTTTTTTTTAAGTGTTTTTTTCATCGCGTTCAGTGTTTCCGCACGCGCCCAAACAGTTGAAGAAAGAAAAGCTGCAGCAAATTATGACGAGACTTTTCCGGCCTCTGAAAAAGCCCAGGTTGTCGAAGAGACTCCTTCAGCGCCGCAGGTCCCCGCAGGAGCGCGGCCCGCGCAAACAATTGTTCCGCCGGTTCAAGTAGCCCCGGGGACAACACCTGAAGTGCAACCGGTCCCGGCGGTATCAAAAGCTGTTCCCAGGGATATGCCGGAAGACCAGGTCTTCGCAGCCTCGAATCCTTCCGGGCTCGTGGAGCTCAGCGGTTTCAAATATCCTGTTTTTCTCTTCGCTCCGAAGGACTACAAGACCGACATGACTTATGCAATGATCATGATCGCACCGGCAGAATCCGCAAAAGCGGAAAAACAGGTCGAGTATTTGAAGGAGCTTGCTCAAAGAGAGGGTATCTTTATTCTGGCCCCTTATGTTCTTTGGCCAAAATCGGGGGACACGCCTTACACCCTGGATGCATGGCTTCTCACCGTGAAGAAAGATGTGATGGAGCGTTTTCCCATCAGCAAAAAGCGTGTCTATCTTGTCGGCAAGGATTCAGGGGCCAATTATGCGGCCTATATGGCGGTCAAATACCCCAAAGAATTCGCAGCCGCTGCTTTGCTGGGCGAAGCGTGGGCCGGACCTTTTTCCCAGTTGATCCAGCCCCGGGCGGATGCGGCAGACCAGGTCCCCTTTTATATCGCATTTAAGGCTGACGGGAATGCCAGGGAACGTAACGATGACTGGCTCGGCAAGTTCCAGCAAAAAGGTTACCCGCTTCGTTTGGTGGATTACAAAAACGATGAAGATCTTAACGATCTGAAATTTAAAAAAGCTGTTTTTGATTGGATGGAAACAACAGGAGAGAGTTGGAAAGCTTCGGTGGCCCGGGGCCAACAGACCTGGAAGGGGAAATTTAAAAAAGGCGTAAAAGACTTTTTCGCCGTTTGATTACTTGTAGATCTCCGAAACAATCAAAGGCCGGCTGGCCATCCCTCACACAAGCCTGACGGTGTTTTTGAAAAAAAGAATAAAAGGAATTATGAAACTTACAGGCGCTCAGATCCTGATCAAATGTCTTGAAAAAGAAGGTGTGAAACACATTTTTGGGCTTCCGGGCGGCGTCATTCTTCCCACCTACGACGCGCTCTACGATTCCAAGATCAAACTGATCCTGACCAAACATGAACAAGGCGCAACGCATATGGCGGACGGATATGCCCGCGCGTCGGGACGTCCGGGTGTCTGCCTGGTAACCTCAGGGCCCGCGGCGACGAACACTGTGACCGGTCTCGCAACCGCCTACATGGATTCCGTGCCTCTGGTCTGCATCACCGGGCAAGTGACGACGAACGCGATCGGGAGCGATGCGTTTCAGGAGGTGGACATCGTCGGGATCACGCGACCCGTTACAAAACATAATTTTCTTGTCAAAGACGTCCGGGACCTTGCGCGAATCGTGCGTGAAGCTTTCTATATCGCCACGACCGGAAAGCCCGGTCCCGTGCTGATCGATTTTCCGGTGGATATCAGCCGCGCCAAGACGGATTTTATGTGGCCGAAGGATGTTTTTATCCGGAGCTATCAGCCCCAGGTTGAATGTCAGGGGGTGGACGAGCAGATCCGGAAAGCTGCCGAACTTATCCGTGCGAGCAAGCGGCCTGTGTTGTATGTGGGCGGCGGGGCGATCATTTCCGGAGCTGAAAAAGAGATCCGCGAGCTTGTAGAAAAGACGGGGATCCCCATCACAACGACGATCCTGGGGCTTGGGATTTTTCCGGAAACACACGAGTCGTCGCTCAGGATGCTCGGGATGCACGGAACCCACTTTGCGAATTATGCGGTACAGAATTCCGATGTTCTGATCGGGGTTGGCGCGCGTTTTGACGATCGCGTGACCGGCAACGTGGCGAAGTTCGCGCCGCATGCCAAGGTCATTCACATTGATATCGATCCGGCGTCGATCTCCAAAACGGTGCAGGTGCACGTGCCCGTGGTGAGTGACGTAAAACGGGCGGTCGAGAAACTGAACAGGCTCATTCCGGACGAACGTCTGGATGTGGAGGAATGGCTCGCGCAGATTGCGGCCTGGAAACAGAAGCATCCGATGAAATATGAAAATGCAGGCCAAAAAATCCATCCTGCCTACGTCATCGAAAAAATCGGGGAGCTGACGAAACACCAGGCCGTCGTCGTCACCGGCGTAGGGCAGCATCAGATGTGGACAGCACAGTGGTATCAATTCGACCGGCCGCGTACGATGCTCACTTCCGGCGGGCTGGGGACTATGGGTTACGGTTTTCCAGCCGCGATCGGCGCGCAGCTCGGAAAACCTGAGGAAACGGTGGTCTGCATCGAAGGGGACGGCTCCTTTCAGATGACGATGACCGAACTCGCGACCGCGGCCTACAACAAGGTTCCGGTCAAAACGTTCATTCTGGATAATGGTTACTATGGCATGGTTCGTCAGTGGCAGGAGCTTTTCTACAGAAGGCGTTATTCTGGCTCTGTGATCGGCCCGACCAATCCTGATTTCGTGAAATTGGTGGGTTCTTACGGAATTCTTGCTCTCCGGGTCCGGCAAAAGAAAGAAGTGGCTCCGGCGATTAAAAAAGCGCTGGCTCACAAAGGGCCTGTGGTTGTGCAATGTCTCGTTTCCAAAGAAGCGAATGTGTATCCGATGGTCCCGGCCGGGAATGCCCTGGACCAGATCATGGATATGGCGTGAATAAGGCCCGAATTTGCAGAACAAAGTGAGCGCAAACTTGTCGGCCGAATTCATCCCGCCGGAAACTGGCGGGGAGGCATTGAATGTTCATTCGGGAATTTAAAACCGGGAATTTCATGATAAAGCTAACATTGAAACATGAAAGCGCCGACGGCGCTTTCTGTCTCTAACGGGGGAACTATGCAACATACGGTTTCAGTACTGGTAGAAAACCATTTTGGTGTTTTGGCGCGTGTGGCGGGACTTTTTTCGGCGCGCGGGTTCAATATCGACAGCCTCGCAGTCGGGGAGACGCAGGACCCGGAGGTGTCGCGCATGACTGTGGTCGCGAACGGAGATGACCGCGTGGTCGAGCAGATCATGAAGCAGTTGAATAAATTGGTGGACGTGATCTGCGTGGAAGATCTCACGGCAAAGGACATGATCGCGCGGGAGCTTGTGCTGATCAAGATCGCGGCAAATGCGTCCAATCGTAACGACATCATGCATGTCGTCAACACGTTCCGCGCAAAGATTGTGGATGTAAGCCCGGAATCCCTGACGATCGAGGTTACGGGAAGCGAAGGCAAGATCGACGCCATGCTCGAGCTCTTAAGGCCGTTCGATCTCAAGGAAGTCGTTCGTACGGGGCAGATCGCCATGGCGCGCCGGTGTGAACTGAAAGCCCCCGCCAAGTGCGGCGGGAAGACAGCCTCCTGCAAGACAGCAAAAAAAATAAAAAAGAAATAATTTCAACAACATCAACATCGTAATTAACGAAAGGAAAATAAAATGGCAGTCAAAATTTATTACGATAAGGACGCGGATTTGAACCTTCTTAAGGGCAAGAAAGTCGCCATTATCGGCTACGGGATCCAGGGCCGAGGCCAGGGACTGAACCTCCGTGATTCGGGTGTGAATGTGATCGTTTCCGAGATCCCCGGGACGCCGAACCATGAACAGGCGGTGAAAGACGGTTTCAAGCCCATGGCCGCAAGCGAGGCGGCTCAGCAGGCGGACATTATCCAGATCCTGACGCAGGACCATCTTCAGGCCGATATCTATGAAAAACATATCGCACCGCACATGAAGGCCGGCAAATCGCTTTGCTTTTCCCACGGATTCAACATTCACTTTGGCTACATCCAGCCTGCGAAGGAGATCGACGTATTCATGGTCGCTCCGAAAGGACCGGGATCGCTCGTGCGTTCCCAGTTCGTGGAAGGCGGCGGCGTGCCGTGCCTCGTGGCCGTACAGCAGAATCCCAGCGGCAAGGCGCTCCAGATCGGCCTCGCATATGCGAAGGCAATCGGCGGTACCCGCGCGGGCGTGATCGAGACGACTTTCAAGGAAGAAACCGAGACCGATCTTTTCGGCGAACAGGCGGTCCTCTGCGGCGGCTTGAGCGAACTGATCACGGCCGGTTTTGATACCTTGGTCGAGGCAGGGTATCAGCCGGAGATGGCGTATTTCGAATGTCTCCATGAAGTCAAACTCATTGTGGACGCGATGTTTGTGCACGGGATCAGCGGCATGTATCGCCGCGTTTCCGATACCGCAGAGTACGGCGGTTACAGCCGCGGGCCGCGCGTGATCACGAAAGCTACCCGCAAAGAAATGAAGAAGATGCTGGAAGAAATCGTGTCCGGGAAATTCGCGAAGGAATGGATGGATGAAAACAAGAAGGGCCGTCCGAATTTCAAAAAAATGCGCGAAACCTGCGACAAGCACCTGATCGAAAAAGTCGGAGCTCAGTTGCGCGGAATGATGGAATTCATCCATAAAAAATAAAGAACGGGACTCATTCCTCGGGACTCGGGATTCGTAAAAACAGAAACGAGTCCCTAGCGACGAGTCCCGAGTTTCTCTTTTGTAGGTAGCACACATAGCTTAGGGGTATCCGGGCATGAAATCTGATAGAAAAATTTATATTTTCGACACCACACTCCGGGACGGCGAACAATCGCCCGGGGCGTCGCTTACGCCGGACGAGAAGCTGAAGATTGCGCGCCAACTTGAGCGCCTGAACGTGGATGTCATCGAAGCGGGGTTCCCTGCGTCTTCGCCGGGAGAGATGAAGGCCGTTTCGATGATCGCGGAAAGTGTGCGTAAACCCGTGATCTGCGGACTTTCACGCATGATGCCAAGGGATGTCGATGCCTGCCGGAGGGCGCTTGAGAAGGCGGCCAGGAAACGACTGCATTTTTTTCTAGCCACCTCCCAGATCCATCGTGAGTTTAAACTCAAGAAGAACAAAAAAGAGATCCTTGCGATGGTGGTGCAAAACATCGAGTCGGCGGCCAGGGATTTCAAGCAGATCGAATTCTCGCCCGAAGATGCTTCTCGGACCGAGCGGGATTTTCTGGCGCAGGTCGTTCGCACTGCGATCGATGCGGGAGCGACTTCGATCAATATCCCGGACACCGTAGGGTATGCGATCCCTGAAGAATTCAGCGATCTGATCTGTCTGTTGATCAAGAAGAATCCCGAACTCGGGAAAAAAGTAGTGCTTTCAGTCCATTGTCATAATGACCTCGGGCTCGCGACGGCGAATTCTCTTGCCGCCGTTATGGCCGGAGCCAATCAGGTGGAGTGTACCGTGAACGGGATCGGCGAGCGTGGCGGAAATGCTTCGCTTGAAGAGGTCGCCATGACGATCGATACGCGTGCGGATTTCATGGATTGCTACACGGATATCAAGCTTTCTGAGATCACCAAGGCTTCGCGCCTGGTATCTAATTTGACAGGGATGGTCGTTCAGCCTAACAAGGCGATCGTGGGACGCAATGCTTTCTGGCATGCTTCCGGCATCCATCAGGACGGAGTGCTCAAGAAGCGCCAGACCTACGAGATCATGGACCCCAAAAAGATCGGGCTTTCCGGCAGCCAGCTGATGCTTGGGAAACTCTCGGGCAAGCACGCTTTTGAGGTCCGCGTGAAGAAACTCGGGTTCCGGTTGGCGCCCAGGGAACTGGACCAGGCCTTCGTTCAATTTAAAGCCCTCGCAGACAAGAAAAAATACATTTTTGACGAAGACCTCGAGGCCATTTTACAAAATGAAATCGCCAAAATCCCGGAGACCTGGAAGCTGGTGTCCATGAAGGTGGTGTCTGAAACCGGCGCGAAGCCTCACGCGGAGATCAGGCTTTCCTATGAAGGCAAGATTAAACAAGCCGCCTCGACCGGGGATGGTCCCGTGGATGCCTGCTACAAGGCCATCGAAAAGATCGTGGATTCCAGGGCAAAGCTTATTCATTACGGTCTGCAGTCAGTCACAAGCGGCAAAGACGCTTTGGGCGAGGTGTTGGTCAAGCTTGAGATCGGCGGCAGGGAAGTGACCGGCCGCGGCACAAGCACCGATATCATTGAAGCCAGCGTACGCGCCTATCTTTTCGCGATCAATAAAGTTTCGGCCAACCCTCAACGGGCCGCGAGCCAGCCTTCTCCAGTGTGAAAAAGGACAAGGCTTTCAAGCTTTACGGGATCTTCGGTCATCCTCTTTCACACACTCTTTCTCCGGCCATGCATGAAGCCGCGTTCCGCAAGCTCGGGATCGACGCCAGCTACATTGTCCTGGAATTGATCCCCGCTGCTTTCAAAAAACTCATGGGTCAATCCTCCAGGATTTCTCTTTCGGGTTTTAACGTCACGGTCCCGTACAAAGAAACAGTGATGAAGTATCTCGATAGCGTCCGGCCGGAAGCGCGGGCCATCGGCGCGGTGAACACGGTTTTTAAACAGGGGAAACGCTGGATCGGCACGAATACGGATATGGAAGGTTTTCTTATGACGCTCATAAAGGACGGCAAGTTCCGGCCGTCCGGGAAAAAAGCCGTGATCCTCGGGGCCGGAGGCGCGGCCCGCGCGGTAATTTATGGTCTTTCGCAGGAGGGCGTCCGCGAGGTCCTGATCGCAGATTGTTTTCCGGAAAAGGCCCGGAAGATCGCCAGCGACATGCGTAAACTTTTCAAGCGGACGAAATATCATGCCGTGGCGGCCGGAACTCCGGAGGTCAAGGTGGCCCTTCAAAAGGCCGATATTGTCATTAATGCGACTCCGGTCGGGTTGAAGTCTCAAGACCCGGAGGTGGTTCCGGAAGGCTGGGTTCCCCGGGCGGGAAGGGCTAATGTAATTCCACGGGGGCGGGCCTCGCAAAAAGCAAACTGTGGCCCGATATTTTTTATGGATCTTATTTATAATCCGGCCGTGACGCCTTTTTTGAAGGTTGCGAAAAAGAAAGGGCACAGGACCTTGAACGGGCTCGGGATGCTGCTTTATCAGGGCGCTCGGGCCCTGGAACATTGGACGGGACGGAAGGCGCCGGTGGACGTAATGCGCCGGGCGCTTCTTCAGGCGCTTAAAGAAAAAAAGAAATTGCCCCGTTAAAGACGGTCGTGGCGGCATTTTATCGGACGATGTGTGATTGGAGCGATTAAGATCGTGGGTGCTATTTTGAAAACATACGGAAGTGCTTCGTGCGCTTCCTGTCTCTGACAGGGTGAATATGGATTCGATGACATCGTGGTTCATTTTGGCTGCCGGGGCAATCGTGGGAAGTTTTCTGAACGTTTGTATCTACCGGATGCCACGCGATCTTTCGATCGTGCTTCCCCGGTCTTTTTGCCCGCATTGCAAGGCGATGATACCCTGGTATGAGAATATACCGCTCGTGAGCTATCTCTTGCTCCGGGGGAAATGTTTCCGTTGCCGGAAGCCGATTGCCTTCCGCTATTTTCTCGTGGAACTGACAACAGCCTGGATCGCATGGTTTTTATGGCAACGGTACGGTTTGTCGGCCGAATTTGTGGTGAGCGCGATCTTTTTTTCGATGATCATTGTAGCTGCCGTGACGGACCTTGAAACCGGGCTGATCCCGGATCATATCACGATCACGGGGATGATCGCGGGTCTCGCGCTCAGTGTGACCGGTCACGGGCATTTTGCGCAAACGCTCTGGTATCAAAAGGTTATTGCTTCCGGGGCCGGACTTTTGGCGGGAGGCGGGCTTCTCTTTCTGATCGGATGGCTCGGGAAGCTGGTTTTTCGCAAGGACAGTATGGGAGAGGGGGACGTGAAACTTCTGGCCATGGTCGGCGCTTTTGTGGGAGTGACGAAAGTCGGTCTTGTTTTTCTTCTCGCGCCTTTTCCGGCCCTGCCGTTCGCGATTTGGCAGCGTTTTGTGAAAAAAGAAGAAACCGTCCCTTTTGGACCGTTTCTGGCGCTCGCGGGTGCGTTTATTTTCATGGAAGGGGACGCAGTCCTGAATTTCTTATCAAGAACCTACGGAGTTTAATACCGCATGACATTTAAATGCATTATTCCGGTTTCCTGAGAGATATTCGCTCTATTCTCTCTTCCGTAGGGCACATTTAAATGTGCCCTACAGGAGGGAATAACTGGAGCAACGCATATTTAAATTTTAGGGGTATGCGGTATAGCACTGCCCAAGTCTTTATTTCTTTTTGTAGAAGGTGACTTGGACTGCACTTGTTATCCTTCAAATATTCATTTGAGAACAAGTGCTGTTAACCCTTAAAATCAATAATGGAGAACAGTACTAATATGCTCAAATATATCACGGCAGGAGAGTCTCACGGCCATTACATGGCCGCTATTCTGGAAGGCTTCCCGAGCGGCCTCACGCTCGACCTTGATTTTATCAATGGGGAGATGCGCCGCCGTCAGGGAGGTTATGGACGCGGAGGCAGACAAAAGATCGAAACGGATGGTGTTGAAATCATGGGGGGTGTGATCAAGAAGGTCACGACCGGCGCGCCGTTGGGGTTCCTTCTCACGAACAAGGATTTCAAGATCGAGGAAATGCCGGAGCTTTTTCGTCCCCGGCCCGGCCATGCGGATCTTGCGGGATCTCTCAAATACAATCAGGGGATCCGCGCGGTCCTGGAACGTTCGAGCGCGCGCGAGACCTCCATGCGTGTTGCGGTGGGCGCGGCTTGCAAGCTTTTGCTCAAGGCATTTGGCATCGAGATTGCTGCTCATGTGGTCCAGATCGGGAGCGCCTCGCTTCCTGAACAGGACATCACGGTTGAGGAAATTCGAAAAGGTGCCAAGGACTCGCCCGTCCGGTGCGTTTGCAGAAAGACCGAAAAGGCCATGATGCAGGCGATCGCAAAAGCCATAAAGGACGGAGATTCGCTCGGCGGGAAATATGAGGTCCGTGCGACGGGCCTGCCGATCGGATTGGGCTCCTACGTTCATTTTGAAAGAAAGCTTGATGCCCGGGTTGCCATGATCCTTATGAGCCAGCAATCCGCAAAAGCGGTTGAGATCGGGGATGGGGTGAAACTGGCCGGAATGCCGGGTTCTGAGGCGCATGACGAGATCTTTTTTGGGAAGGTCCGCGGCTATTTTCACAAGACAAATCATGCCGGGGGATTTGAGGGAGGGATGACGAACGGGGCGGATCTCGTGGTCCGTCTCACGATGAAGCCGATCTCGACACTTGCAAGACCTCTCGCGTCGGTGAACATGAAAACGAAGAAAGTAGAGAAGGCGGATTTCGAGCGCAGTGATGCCTGGGTGCCGGCCGGAAGT
>Ga0265297_10004230_pt1 | contig 23883 bp, 19 predicted proteins | sample Munlanlwell13791_FD_192502 | JGI IMG/M metagenome (GOLD analysis project Ga0265297, IMG submission 192502) | Leachate microbial communities from a municipal landfill in Southern Ontario, Canada - Leachate well 137-91 | ecosystem: Engineered > Solid waste > Landfill > Unclassified | place... | reverse complement strand
CTTCGGCTGCTGATACTCCTGAGAAGGTTAAGGTTCTTATTGCAGAACTGACGGCTGAGCGTAAACGAGTAGTGTCCTTAGAACGAAAGCTGTCAAAAAATTTGGTTGATGATTTATTGGATGGTGCTGAAAATGTTAACGGAGTAACGGTTATAGCTGCTAATGTACCATCATCTTCAATGCTTGTGTTGAGGGAACTGGGAGATTCGTTGCGTGCCAGGCTTAAAAGCGCTGTGATAGTTTTGGGGACGGTTCATGATGGGAAACCGGGCTTTGTTGCAATGGTTTCGCCGGACTTAATAGCTAAGGGGTTGCATGCCGGTGAAATAGTAAAGCAGGTGTCTGGCGTAACCGGAGGTGGTGGCGGAGGTAAACCGGAAATGGCTCAGGCCGGCGGTAAAGATAAAACTAAAATTGACGAAGCTCTGGGTTTAGTAAAAGACCTGGTCAAAAAGGCTTATTAAAAGATATGCGTAACCTGGGATTAGATGTTGGTGACAGAAGAATAGGTGTTGCTATTAGCGATCCTGAGCAGATTCTGGCTAGCCCTTTAACCACTATTTTAAGGGAAGATGATGATAGTGCAATTGGTGCCATTGTTGAAATTGTTAACAAATATGACATTCAGCGCATTGTTATCGGTTTTCCTTATTCTTTGGATGGCAGTGTAGGAAGTCAGGCAGGTAAAGTAAAGAATTTTGTGGAAAAGCTTTCAAAGTGTACCGGGGTTGATATTGAGCTTAGAGATGAGAGGTTGTCCACTGTAGCCGTGGACCATTTGTTCACCGAGGCCGGTGTTAGAAATCGGGATAGAAGAGACAAACGCGATGCTGCGGCCGCTGCCTTTATCTTGCAAGGATATCTGGATAGCCTGAAAGCTTGTGGTTAATGACAAGATATATTGGACTAATTGGTTATCCTTTAAAACATTCAATTTCTCCTTATTTTCAACAGGCCGCTCTGGATTATTATAATCTGGATGTCCGCTATGAAATCTGGGAAACCAGGGCTGAGGAGTTATCTTCTAAAGTAAGTCAGCTAAGGCATTCTCAAAACCTGGGAGCAAATGTTACCGTACCTTATAAGGAAAAAGTTCTGGATTTCCTGGATCAAGTCGATGAGCAAGCGAGCCTTATTGGTGCTGTAAATACAATAGTTAATCGAGATGGAAAATTGATAGGTTTTAATACTGATGCATATGGTTTTATCCGGGCTTTACGAAAGGATGCTCAATTTGACCTTGAAGGTAAACGGGTAATTCTTTTTGGTGCTGGTGGAGTTGCCAGGGCTGCCGGCTTTGCTCTAGTCCAGGAAAGTATAAGTTCACTGCTAATAACTAATCGTACTCTAAAGCGGGCTGAGGTGCTGGTAGAGTCTTTGTTAAGCCGCTTTGATGTTGCCAAATCGCATGTAAAAGTTAGTGCTTTGCCGTGGGATTCAATGGAGCTTAAAGAGGCAATTAAAAATTGTCAGTTAATAGTGAATTGTACTACGGTGGGGATGAGATATTCTGCACATGAACAGGAAGCGATTTTAGTAGCAGATTTGATTCCTTCGAGTGCTTTGGTTTATGACTTGGTGTATAATCCTTCAGAAACACCTTTACTTAAAATGGCGGGAAAGGCAGGCGTACGTATTCTTGGAGGCTTGCCTATGCTGGTTTATCAAGGTGCCGCTGCTTTTGAGCTGTGGATGGACAGGGAAGCTCCGCTAGATATAATGTTTTCTGAGGCAAAAGCTGCGATAAGCAGATTGTAAATAGGGATAAATACAATGAGTAGATTTAAATTTGTTACCGCCGGCGAATCTCACGGCAAAGGCTTAATAGCCGTTGTTGAGGGAATGGTGGCCGGCTTAAAACTCAGTGAGGAATATATAGCTATTGACCTTAAGCGTCGACAGGCTGGTTATGGACGCGGCGCTCGTATGGATATAGAGCGTGACAGGGCAGAAATAATATCAGGAGTTCGTCATGGTCTTACCATAGGTAGCCCGATAAGCTTGTTAATATTAAATCGTGATTGGCAGAAGTGGCAAGAGATTATGAATGTTGATGTCCCTGGTAAAGAAGTAGAACCGATAACATCGCCTCGACCGGGGCATGCCGATTTGGCCGGAGCTATTAAATACGGAGTTAAAGATATTCGTACAATTTTGGAAAGAGCAAGCGCGCGGGAAACGGCAGCTAGAGTTGCTGTAGGGGCTATAGCGCGGAGATTTCTTGAGGAGTTTGGTATCACTATTCATAGTCATACGCTAATTATAGGTGATCACCATGTGACTGAAACCAGTGCCGTGGATTGGCAGAAAATAGAAAATTCTCCGCTAAGATGTGCTGATGCTAAAGTGGAGAAAGCAATGATGGCTGCTATAGATAAGGCAAAAAAAGATGGTGATACATTGGGTGGAGTGTTTGAAGTAATTGCCAGTGGTGTACCGGTTGGGTTGGGGAGTCATGTACAGTGGTGTGGGCGTCTTGATGGAGAAATCGCTCGGGCAATAATGAGCATTAATGCTGTTAAAGGAGTGGAAATTGGTGCAGGGTTTACTCTGGCTAGTCTGACAGGCTCCGATGCCCATGATGAAATTATTCCTAATTTGAAAGGTAGTAATTCTTTTTGGATTCGACCTACGAATCGAGCTGGCGGCATCGAAGGTGGAATCAGTAATGGTGAGCCAATAGTCGTCAGAGCAGCGATGAAACCGATTGCTACTTTGGGAAAGCCATTATCTTCTGTTGATTTGCAGAGTAAAGAAGCCACAACTGCACATTATGAACGTAGTGATGTTTGTGTTGTGCCCGCTGGGGGAGTAATCGGAGAGGCTATGCTAGCCATAGTTCTGGCGGATGCTATGTTAGTGAAGTTTGGCGGCGACCATTTGAAGGAAACTTTAGTTAACTATCGTAATTATATTCGTTTTATTCCCTCCTGAGATGTTTGCGCATCATGGCAAAGATATTAAACAATATAGCTCTGATAGGCTTTTCTGCTACCGGCAAATCAGCCGTGGCAAAGAAAGTAGCCGAGCAGCTTGGATGGAATTCGGTAGATACCGATGACGAAATTGTTAAGCTCAGCGGCAGGACTATCCCCGATATCTTTAAGGAAAGCGAAGATAAATTCCGGCAGTATGAACATGAAGTATTAAAGCAAATTTGCCGAAGGGAAAATGTAGTTATTTCTACTGGTGGAGGAATTGTCCTTGATCCTAAAAATGTAAAGCTACTTCGTGAGAATTGTATAATCATTTGCCTGGAAGCCAGGGCTGAGACGATTTATCGTCGTTTGCGGCAAGATGCACTCTATTCTTCAAATCCTGTGGTGCGTCCACTCCTTGTCGGTGAAAATCCTATCGAACGTATAAAGCAGCTAAAGACTTCTCGCCAGTCTTATTATGCTATTGCTGATTGGACTATTCATACTGATAGTTTAACTATTGAAGAGGTTAGTAAAGAGGTGTTAAATGGCTGGCAATATGTAAGTCGTTCTCGTAAAGATGAAAAAGTTCTGGATTCTGATATTGCTTGTATAGTAAAAACATCGAGCAAGCATTATCCGTTTTTTGTTGGCTGGGGATTATTGAGTTATCTTGGGGAGAAAATGACACGGGTTGGCTTATCGGGTAGAGCCATAATTATAAGTGATGAATCAGTATTTTCTTTTTATGGCGACCAATGTATAAAATCGATACAAGACTCCGGGTTTTCGGTTGATTATTGTTTGATACCTCCGGGCGAAGCCTCAAAGAATATTGATGAGGCTGTTAAAATCTATAATTTTCTTATCAACCATAAGGTGGAGAGAAACGATGTAATAGTTGCTTTGGGTGGAGGGGTTGTTGGTGACCTCGCAGGCTTTGTAGCAGCTACCTATTTGCGTGGTATTCCCTGGATACAGGTGCCTACCAGCCTTGTGGGTATGGTAGATGCCAGCATTGGCGGTAAGGTTGCAGTTGACCATCCGCAAGGGAAGAATCTAATTGGCGCTTTTTATCAGCCATATTTTGTTCTAGCTGATGTTCAGGTATTAACCAGTTTGCCTAAACGTGAGTTTATTTCCGGATGGGCTGAAGTTATTAAACATGGATCGATTTCTGACGCAGAGTTTTTTAAGGTTCTTGAGGATAATGTTGAGGAATTGATTAATCTGGCGCCTGATATTACCACGAATGTGATTGCTCGTAGTGCTTGTATCAAGGCAACTGTTGTGGCCGAAGATGAGAGGGATACAGGAAAAAGGATTATTTTGAATTATGGACATACCGTGGCACACGGGCTTGAGGCGGCCAGTCATTATGAAAAGTTTCTTCATGGTGAGGCTGTGTCTATAGGTATGATGGCAGCAGCCAAGCTCAGTAAACGGCTGGGAATTTTACCGCAAAGCGTGGTTGAGCGGCAACAAAAGCTTTTGGAGAAATTCAGTTTGCCGGTGAACTGCTTCGGGCTGAGTTTAAATGAAGTGTTGATTGCCATGGAGTTGGATAAAAAAGTCCGAAATAAAGCTATCCGATGGGTTTTGCTCGAAGACATAGGCAAAGCGATAATACGTACCGATGTTTCAACTAGTGATGTTTTGAATAATCTTAAAGAGGTAATGCAAGGTTGAGCGTTACTACTTTCGATAAACGTAATGCCGTTCTTAACTACATTGAAGTATTAAAGCCACGTGAAACCAGCCTATTACTCTTCATCGGGGCCTGCTCGGCAATTATTGCTTTTGGTGGATATTCAAACTTTCCGGTTAATGTTTTTGTTTTGACTGTAATTACTATTGCTTTAGGTAGTGCTGGTTGCAACGGGCTTACCAATTATTTGGACCGGGAGGTTGATGCTAGAGCAAGGAGGACATGGAATAGGGTTTTACCTTCAAAGCGCATTTATCCTCCTCAAAAAGTTTTACCTCTGATTATCGGTCTTATAATTGTAGCACTGGCGTTAGCATACATATTAAATCCATTTTGTTTCCTTTTTGGTTTAATAGGGACTATAGCCTCAGCAATATGGCGTAAAACGGTATCTTGCACTTTTTTTGGCATTGTCGCTGGTTGTAGTCCTGTACTCATTGGCTGGTTTGCCTTGAGGCCGCAATTTGATGTTAGTATATTGCTTATTTGTTTACTGGTAGCTTTCTGGATTCCTATACATATCTGGAGTGTAATGATTGCTAACCGGGAGGACTATCTCAATGCTGGCTTGAATTATTTTCCTCTAAACTTGAAAGTGAAGGATACAGTTAAAATTCTCTTTGTACTATCTTTGTTTCTTTGCGTCGTATCTATTTTTCTATATATATTTGCAGGTTTTGGCTTGCTTTATTTAATAGTTGCCGCTGTTCTCGACATACTGATGATTTGTGCTAGTGTCCGTCTTCTTTTTTTTGCAACATCATTAGCCGCATGGCAGCTATATAAATTGTCCAGTTTCCCTTATCTGGGAATTGTTTTCTTGATCATGTGCTTGGATACTTTGTTGATGTAGAACTCTTTTCAATTCAGGTTTATACAAATATAATCTTCTAACGATCTCATTCAGGAGCGGTGAAATAAAAGAAGCTTTTAAGGTTATTAGAGTCTGTTCTGGAGTGGAGGCGCGTCTTGGAGAACTTTCCACAAATCATGGTTCAGTATCGACGCCAGTTTTTTTGCCTGTTGGCAGCCAGGGCTCAGTAAAAACCTTGACTCCGGAGGACCTTGATAATATTGGGGTAACCATGATTTTAGGTAATACCTATCATCTTTATTTGAGGCCGGGAGTCGATATTCTCGAGCGTATGGGAGGGCTGCATAAATATATGGCCTGGCAAGGGCCTATATTGACTGACAGCGGTGGTTATCAGGTATTTAGCCTGTCGCCATTATGCAAGATAAATGATGATGGGGTTATTTTTCGTTCGCATATTGATGGTAGCGAACATAAATTTTCTCCTGAATCAGTTATCGAGTTTCAGGAGAAAATTGGGGCCGATGTGATTATGACTCTTGATGAATGTGCTTCTATTAGTGAAGATATTTCCAAGGTTCAAGAGGCAATGTTGAGAACTCATCGTTGGGCTGAGAGATGTTTGAAAGTTCATAATAGCAAGGAACAACTCTTGTTTGCTATAGTGCAGGGAGGGGTATTCCCTGAGTTGCGTCGGCAATCTGCTGGAGTACTTAGCGATATGGATTTTCCTGGATATGCTATCGGTGGTTTGAGTTTGGGTGAACCTAAGGAACTGACCTGGGAAATTGTGGAAACTACAATAGAATGCTTACCAAAAGATAAGCCGCGGTATCTTATGGGCGTAGGTTCACCTGAGGATATTCTGGAAGGGATTAGCAGGGGTATAGATATCTTTGATTGTGCTTTACCAACCAGAGTAGCTCGTAATGGAGCGCTTTTCACCAGACATGGAAGACAGAATATAGATAAGGCGATATTCAGGTCAAAAGATGAGCCTGTCGATGGTAGCTGTGATTGCTATACTTGTCGTACTTTCTCTGCGGCTTATTTACATCACCTGTTTAGATGTGGGGAGTTGCTGGCTTATAGATTGGCTACAATTCATAATCTGAGATTTATTGTTAGGCTAATGCAGGAAGCAAGAACAGCGATACAAACCAATAATTTCCTTGATTTTAAAGCGGATTTTTTATCTCGGTATCGAACTACTGACGAATCGGTAAGGATTACTCAAAAACAAAAGTGGCTTAACGCCCAGCGAAATAATTTTGGCAGCGAATCTTAATCTCTGATCGATATTCTCACTTATACAGATATCTAAGTAAGGTGCAGGATTACTAATTTACTTTTCTGCTATAGCATAGCCGATGAGTTTGTAAGCTAATTTGGCTGCTAAGAAAGCGCAGGAAGCAGGACCTTCTTTGGGGCAGAGTTCTGTTAAATCGAATCCCACAATTTTTTTATTACGGGCAACTGCTCTAAGTAGTTTTGTTACTTCAGGCCATTGCATACCGTCTGGTTCAGGAGTACCTACGGCTGACATAATTGAAGGATCGAAGACATCCAGGTCAATAGATATATAAACATTGCTGCTTAAATTATCTATTATTTGGGGTAGCTCTGTTAGCTCAGGCGTTAGTGTTGAACTATAGAATGGGTGCATACTATTTTGGTTTAAGAATTGGTGCTCTTCCTGGCTCAAGCTGCGTATTCCAACCTGGGTAATCTTGCAGAATTCAGCAATACGGCGCATCACACAGGCATTATTGTACTTAGTTCCCAGATACTCATCACGAAGGTCAGCGTGAGCATCTAGTTGTAAAACGGAGAGATTATTATATCGTTCTTTAAAAGCTTTAACTGATCCCAGGCTGATTAGGTGTTCACCTCCCAGCATTATTATAAACTTACCCTGTTTGATTAATTCTTTGGCTGTCTGGTAGATACGCTGTATCATCTCTTGTGGGCTATTGAGCACAGGTTGTAGTGGGAGCATGGTATGAATTCCCACTTTGTGTGTTTCCTTATTAAGTTCCAGATCATAAAGCTCCAGATATTGTGAGGCGTCGATGATAGCTTTTGGGCCTTCTCTAGCACCGCTGTGCCATTCAGTGGTACTATCGTAGGGGACCGAGAGAAGCACTACTTTGGCCGTTTCAAAGTCAGCATATGGAGATGATAAGCCTGCGAAATTTTGAGGTGGTAACAATAGATTCTCTATATTTTTCATAGTGAGCGGAGTAGAGTTATTTTATTAGTTTCTGTAGTATCATCAGTATTCCAATCCCTGTTTACCAGATAACTTTTGTACTTAGTTAGATAGAGTTTTTCTTTAAAGTGCTTAACAGCCTGCTCGATGTCAAAATCCCTGCATGAGAACACATCTATATTAATGTATGATTTCTCTACAAAAGTATGGAAGCTAATATGACTTTCAGCGATAAAGACGAAGCCAGATATTCCCCATTCATTTGGTTCCTTGCCGACGTATCTGAACACAAATGGTTCTGAGATTTTGGTCATACCTATCAATGCTGGTATAGAATCTAACATCTGACGAAGGAAGGCTTCGTCCTGTAAAATTTGTTTGTTGTTATTGTGGCCATCAATAATCAGGTGCATGGATTCCTCCCTAAATTAAGATTTTCCTCAACTCAAAGAGGGCTGATGAAATCGCTCTCTGTTTGATCTGGTGCTTTTGCCCGGGATAATTTCTGGCGAATTTATGCTTGACATTGCCGTCATCGATGCATATAAATATACTACCTGTAGCTTTATTCGTGCAGGCTGTTGACTCCATTATTCCGGCAATACCTATTCCTATATTTGAGTTGAGTTTTTCTCTGGCTTTTGTTGCCATTGCTTCTGCTAATTCAAGACTTGAAGATTCGTCTTGTGAAGTAAGCATGGGATCGATTCCGAAAGCTATTTTAAATTCATCGGAATAGCTAATTAATCCCCCTTTAAAAAAAGTGGAACTTTCCGGGATGTTAGTAATAGTGTTTGTCAGAAGACCTCCGGTGTCGGATTCCATAATAGACAAGCTTAATCCTTTTTGTATAAGGAGTTTACCAATGATACTCTCGATTGTGTCAGAATCTGCGCCCCAGATGTAATCATTTAAGATCATCCTGATTTCAGTTTCAAGCTGATTTATCAAATTTTGTGCAGTCTCTTCATTTTTTGCTTTTGCTGTGATGCGTAAATAAATGCCATCATGCTTGGCATAAATTCCAAGAGTTGGATTGTTGGAAGAAAGGAATGGACTTACTAATTCGTCCACTTTAGCTTCTCCCAGGCCGAAGGTTTTTAGTGTTCTGGATATTATTATGCTGGAGTCGGTTTTTTGTTTTAGTTTAGGCATTACTTCATTTGCCCACATAAATTGCATTTCGTAGGGCGGTCCGGGCATGGATATAATTGTATGCTCGTCTCGTTCTACCCACCATCCGGGTGCTGTGCCTCTGGGATTGACAAGCGCTTGTGCTGATGGAATTAAGCTGGCCTGCTTAATATTGTTTTTAGGCATGTCAAGTTTGCGATGACAGAAGAACTCTCTTAACCATTGTAATAACTGAGGATCTGTTTTTAGCTCTTCGTTAAGCAATTCTGCGATGGATTCGCGAGTGATATCGTCCTGAGTTGGTCCAAGACCACCGGTTGTAATAATAAGGTCTGATCTTTGCCAGGCTTGTTTTAGAGTTTTAACAAGTCTTTGTTGGTTATCACCGACTATGGATATAAAATAGAGATCGATTCCTAGTAAAGGAAGTTGACTGGCAAGAAAACTGGCATTTGTATCAGTTATCTCACCAAGCAGTAGTTCAGTACCTATGGAAATTATCTCCGCTTTCATTATCGGCATCAACCATAATACTTAACACCTGATTGTTGAAATACCCAGGTATTTTTCTACTAGTGCCATAGCACAGTAATCGCCACACATGCTACAGGCAGGCCCGCGAGTGGCATATTTATTGTGTAGCTGTTGTACTTTTTCCGGATCAAGTGATAGATCAGTCTGAGTTTTCCAATCCAGTTTTTTCCTGGCTAACGACATTTTCCTGTCCCAATCGCTGGCATGTTTTATGTTTCTTGCCACGTCAGCGGCGTGTGCGGCAATACGTGAAGCTATTACTCCTTGTTTTACATCGTCAACATCGGGAAGGGATAGGTGCTCTGTTGGAGTAACATAACATAGAAAATCGGCTCCTGCGAAACCAGCCAAAGCTCCACCGATAGCTCCAGTAATATGGTCATACCCGGCTCCTATATCAGTTACCAGTGGTCCAAGGACATAGAACGGAGCTTCACGGCAGAGACTTTTTTCTAACTGTACATTAGTTGCGATTTGATTCAACGGCACATGTCCTGGCCCCTCTACCATTACTTGGACTCCAGCTTCTCTGGCTTGGTCTACTAATTCGCCCAGGATAATCAATTCCTCCACCTGTGTTCGGTCAGTAGCATCGGCTAAACTTCCCGGTCGCATTCCGTCGCCCAAACTTAGTGTTATATCGAACTTTCGGGCTAGTTCTAGAAGACGGTCATAATTTTCATAAAGAGGGTTTTCTTTATCATGATACAGCATCCAGGCAATGAGAAAAGCGCCGCCACGGGATACTACGTCTGTCAGTCTGCGCTGGCGTTTTAGTCTGGCTATGGCTGTTTGTGTTATGCCACAGTGCAGAGTCATGAAATCAACACCGTCTTTGGCTTGCTGTTCAATCGTAGTAAAGATGTCATCGATATTCATGTGGATTATAGCGCTGTGCTGTTCAATAGCCTCAATCCCGGCTTGGTATATAGGTACGGTTCCTACGGTGATGGAACTTGCAGAGATAATAGCTTGGCGGATGGCTGAAATATTACCTCCGGTACTCAAATCCATTATTGCATTGGCACCGAATTGAATAGCTATTCGCATTTTCTCTAGCTCGGTTTCTATAGTGCCATAGTCTGATGATGCTCCGATATTAGCATTTACTTTTATACTTAAATCTTTACCGATACCGCAGGGAACCAGTTTGGTGTGATTTAGATTTGCAGGAATTACAATTTTACCATCGGCTATATGTTGCCTGATGACCTCTTCGGAAATATGTTCCTGTTGGGCAACATATTGCATTTGAGAGGATATAATACCCTTTTTTGCCAGTTCTATTTGTGTCATTTTTCTTCCAAAATAAAAACCAAGAGCCAAACTAGGTAGTGGCAGACTCTTGGTTCGATGCCGCTTCCCTACGCTCGAATTACCAAGATCAGGTTCCCAGGGTTCTCCGCGGTAGCGGAGTCTCAGCCTCAGGCACTTTTATCTGAGCACCCCTAGCGGCTTTATTTTTAAATTATTCTATTGACTCAATAAATATAACATAAGAATATCTTAAATACAAGAAAGTAAGAACTGTACCATAGATTTAGCAAGTTTTATAACAGATTTCTAATATAGTGCTAATTTGTATCTGTTACTATGTTCTAAAAGGCCTGAAAGGAGGAATATGGCGAATTTTTGACTTAGCCATTTTTATGACCTCCATTTCTCGATTTCGATCAGGCAGGAGCCTGGAGCCATACCACAGGCATTCTTGGATATGAAGCGGTGTGATGTCAGCAAATTAATGCAGCCACCTCTGTCCGGAGATTCTCCGGGTTCCCCGATAGGCTCGTAGATAGCGCAGGATTCCCAGGCGTGAGCTATGCCAGGTGGCACCCTGTTGGTAACCTGGGCGCTCAGGAGCACAGCTCCTCTGTCATTGAAAGCTTTGACTATGTCGCCTTCTTTAATGCCTCTTTTTTCCGCATCCTTGGGATTGATGCGGAGTACCCAGTAATAATGACCATCGGCAGCTTTCACTCTATGCTCAGGAACCTCATTCATCCAGCTTTCCTTGCCATCGTACATTGTATGGAAGCTATATCTGGGGTGAGGAGTTATTATCTGTATAGGATACTTGGAATATAGCTCTGTAGTGTGATGACCTTCCCACGAAGGAATGTATTTAGCTGTAGGTGGCCGTTCGGGGTCATTGGGATCGAAGCGAATGAGACTGGTGGACTCAAACTCGATCTTGCCGGTCTGAGTAGCCAGCCCTGTGCCATCGGGCAGTCCCATTATACCGCCACCGGACGGACCCCAGTCAGGTGTATCCTTTCGTCTGCCTTCGGCAAACCATCTCAGAGCTGGTGTAGATTTGTAGTCTTTTGGTAACGGGACTACAAAATAGCCCTTCTTTTCGAACTCTTCCCAGGAGATGTATTTGGGCAGGTCTGTGCATTTGAAGTATTGCTGGCACCAGTCGTAGAGAGTTTTGCCGCCGTCGGTGAACTTCTCATAGAAGCCGAGCCTTTTTGCAACTGTGGCGAAGATGTCATAATCTGCCATTGATTCACCTAGAGGTTTAATGCATGGTTTCATTAGGACTATAGTACGGCGGTTGGTTCCCGAAGAGGAATGGGGTATATAGCCTGAGCAATTACTCCATTCGCCGATATCCCATCTTTCGAAGTTTGAGCAGGCAGGTAGTATGATGTCGGCGAATTTGGCTTCGCCCTCCATATATACAGATTGATTGACAACGAAGTCAAGACTGGGTGTCTGGTACATCTTGACCCAGCGGTTGGTATTGGTCATGGTGCCGATATAGGCACCTCCGTATCTCCAGAACATCTTTCCCGTAGAGAATCCATCTTCGGGGTACTTGTATTTCTTGAATTGCATTTCGGTAGAGTTGCCGCAGAAGCCCTTGCCTCGCCATTCTATTGGTGGGCTCATGATAGCTTCGGGGAGGAGTAATCGTGGTATATGCTGACCTATGGCGTTGTTTACCATAGAGGATACGGTATGCAAGGTTACGCCTCTGGTAATCCATTGATAACCAGCCGCACTATTAGCAGTATCACAACCTATGCCACCCTCTGCATAGCCGGGGAAGAAGAAATCTGCATTATAAGGGGCACCCTGGTTGGTGGTCCATAAACCGCGGCCCGGTTTACCCATACCCTGCATTGCTACCAGATATACCATCATCCTGGCCCATTCTGTGGCATAGGCAGCTCTACAAGCAGCGCCACCAAGTCCTCCACAAGCTAGCATGGTCTTTTTCTTAGCCCATTCTCTGGCTAGAGCTTTTATCTCGCGGGCAGGTATGCCGCTTTCCGTCTCGGCCCACTCCGGTGTTTTTGGGGTGCCGTCTTCTTTGCCTAGGACATAGTTCTGCCATTTTTCAAAGCCGTATGCCTTGTTTTTAATATATTCTTTGTCGTAAGTATTTTCTGTAATCCAGACATAGGCGATTGCGGCGGCAAGGGCAGCGTCCGTTCCCGGTCTTGGCGCCAGCCATTTGTCTGAGTGATTGACTGCAGTGAAATTATAGTGAGGATCGATGAAAACCATCTTTACTCCCAGCTCTTTTAGCCAGAAACGCCAGGGGGTTGTTTCCTGGCCATTATAAATCAGGGGCTCTCCGTCGGGGTCGCTGGACCAGAAGACTATCATTTCAGTGTTTTTCAGACCGTCTTCCAGCAGGTCGTATTGTCCTGCTAGACCTAACCTCCATGCAAACCCGAAGGTATGCATGGCACCCCAGTGCCAGCCTTCCCAGCTATCAGGGTTATGGTCTATATAGGTGCAGTTAAGAATGCCTGCAAATCTTAAAAGAGCACTATGCCTGTAGTTGATGTTACCCCAGTTATGGTGTGACGAAGGGGTAGTTAGTATTGCGCCGGGGCCGTAGTTGGTCTGGACACGGATTGTCTCTTCGCAGATGATATCCAAAGCTTTGTCCCAGCTGATGCGTTCATAGCCTGATTTTCCTCTGTTTTGAGGGTTTCTGTTTTTAGTATCGAAGTCGACTCTTTTAAGTGGGTAAAGCAGTCTCTCTTTGCAATATGTCCTGGCTCTTTCACTAAGGATATAGGGTGCAAGAAGAGCTGTATTGCCGGGAGAGAACTTTTTACCACGGGCTTCGATAGTCCAGCGGCCGGCGTCATCCGGGCTGTATTGCAGTGGTTCGATGCGGGTTATCTTGTCGTCTTTGACATAGACAAAGACAGGGCCGCCTGTAGTGCAGTTGGTGAAAACCTGTTCGCCTTTTGCCATATTTTGCCTCCTATAAATTGTTCTTAAGGGGTGAATATATATTTAAAGACATCAAGCTATAACAATTTGGCAGAGGGCCATTCCCGATTTTTTATAAACGCTAGGCTTATTATATTATCACGCTGACGGACAGCCAGCAAGGCAGTTATATTAGTCTTTTAGTAGCAAATCGCTCCAGATAGCTATAAAACCTGGTCTTACGGACGATTCCCACGATACCTTGTGGTGAGATTAGCATAATGACGACCAGTATTATACCTTGAATAAGAAGACTAAATCCAGCGTATCTTGCCAGCAGGAAGTACAGTATGACCACAATGATGGTACCGATAATGGGTCCACCTTCAGTGCGTAGACCTCCTATAACAGTCGCCAGCAATATTATCATCGTCCATTTTACATTAAAGGTAGCTGCTGGTTCTATGTAACCCTGGTAAATATAGAAGATAGCACCGGCTAATCCAGTTATGAAGGCACCGATTACGAAAGGATAAACTTTGATTCGGAATGTGTTAACGCCGCAACTTGCTGCGGCTTTCTCATTATCGCGGATTGAGGCTAATCCCAATCCTAGTTTTGATTTAAGAATGACATGTAATACTATTGCGGATATTAGGGCAACGGCAAGAGCCATCCAATAGATATGCGCCATACTGAGATCGCCTATTTCTTTTATCATATAACCTGCACCTGCGCCGTGCAGCTCTCCGCCGACGGGTTTCCAGAGATAGAATATAATACGTAATGCTTCTGGAACAACCAGCGTACCGATAGCGAAATAAACTCCGCTAAGTCTGAAGACAGGGAATGATATCAGGATAGCAAAAATTCCGGCTATGGCAGCTCCGCCAATAAGCCCTGCCCACCAGGGCACACCAACCCAGGTACCTATTGCAACCATGTAACCTGCTATTCCGAGAAAAGCCGGCTGACAGAGTGATATTAGACCAGTATATCCTGCCAGCAAATTCCACATGTTGGACATAGCTAGATAAATGAGGAAAAGAAAGCAGTATAATGTCCACTCTCTGGGAAGATTGAGTATAGGTAGTATAACTAGTATGACTACTACTACTATTATTAGTAGCCATCCTGTTGTTAGCTTCTGAGTTAAAGCTTTCATTTTTTTATCTACCGAACAAACCTTGAGGCCTAATGGCCAGTATTACTAACACTATTACATAGACGATGAGCATTTGTGTGGCTGGGCCCAAAAAAGTTCCAGCTAATGTCTGACATATTCCTAAGATTAAACCGCCGACCAATGTACCAAACATGCTACCCAGACCTCCTATGATCACTACTCCGAATGCGATTATAAGGAATTGAGTTCCTGATGTTGGAGTAAATGGGAAGGTCATGCCCAGAAAGACGCCGGCAATAGCAGCTGAGACCATAGCAATAGCAAAGGCGAAACCATAGACAAGGTTATTATTTATACCCATCAAAAGAGCTGCTCTTTTATTCTGAGATGCAGCGGTGATAGCCTTTCCCAAATATGTTCTGACAAGGAACTCACGTAGGGCTAACATTACTATAACGGCAGCAATGAAATCTAATAAATAGGAGACGGGAAATTGAAGCTGTCCGAGACTGAAACTTGCAAGCGAATAAGAAGTGGTTAAACCTCGGGAGAGTGGTGTCCATAGGATCTGGTTAGAATTCTGAATTATTAGAGCGATACCGAAGGCAATTATGAGCGGTGCTTCTCCTGATATTCCAAATGCGCGTCCCATTAGGTATTTTTGAATTGCGAAACCTATGCCGAACATTACAGGTATGCATATAACCAGGCTTACAATAGGATCCAATCCCAAAAATGTAACTACTGCATAGGCTAAATAACTACCCAATATTACAAGGTCCCCATGAGCCAGGTTTATCAACCTCATGACTCCGAAGACCATAGAGAGCCCCATGGCAATTAGGGCATATAAGCCACCTAGAAGCACTCCCATTACTAAAGGGGTAAATATATCACCTGTCATCTATAGCATATCCTTAATTTTATATGCCGAAATAAGCCTTTTTGACTCCTTCTTCCTCTTTGAGTTGTGCTGCAGTGCCGCTTAGGGTTACACGCCCTGTTTCTAATATATATGCCCGATCTGCTTCCTGTAGAGTACGCCTTACATTTTGTTCTACGAACATTATGGTAATGCCAGTTTCCCTGATTTCTTTCATGGCTTTGAATAACTCATTTATTACTATAGGAGCCAGACCGAGCGACATTTCATCGAGAAGCATCAGTTTGGGGTCTGCCATTAAGCCGCGTGCGATTACCAGCATTTGTTGTTCGCCACCGCTGAGCGTTTTAGCTGTCTGTTTCTTTCTTTTTTCCAATATGGGGAAGTGCTGAAAAACTCTTTTAAGGTTTTCAGCTTTCTTTTGTCTTGCTCTACGACCATATGAGCCTATTATAATATTATCTATCACGCTCATCTCAGGGAAAATGCCTCTCCCTTCGGGAATCTGAGTGATGCCAAGTTCGACTATCTCATAAGCTTCTAAATGAGTGATGTCTTTTCCTTCGAATTCCATTTTACCTTTGGTAGGATGTAATAAGCCTGATATGGTGTCCAACAGGGTAGATTTACCTGCTGTATTGGCACCAATGAGAGCCAGCATTTCATCTTTTCTTACTTCCAGCGATATATCCCAGAGAGCTTGAAAAGTGCCATGGAATACGTCTATGTTGCTAATTTTTAATAATATTTCTTGAGACATTTTTAATAGCCAGCGTATTGGTTTTTATTTATGCACCGAAGTAGGCTTCGATTACCTTGCTGTCCTCCATAACATCTTTTGGCTTGCCTTCGGCGATTTTTATTCCTTTATCTATAACTATAATCCTGTCCACCGCATTAACCATTACTTTCATAACGTGCTCAATTAAAACGACAGTTTTGCCCATTTCCCGTATTGCTTCTATAGTAGCCAATATTCTGGGGATTTCTGATTCGGTGGAACCTGCGGCGACTTCATCAAGCAATATCAATTCAGGGTCACGAGCTAAGGCTCTGGCCAGCTCAAGCTTTTTAAGTGACAGTATAGGTAGATCTCCCGCTAAAGTGTCCTTCTTCTCAGCCAGATTTACCAGATTAAAAATCTTCTCATCTTGAAGTTCAGCTTCATTTTTTTTAAGTTGTTTACCATATAATGCTGGAACAAGAAGGTTATCACGGACTGACAGAGTAACAAAAGGTTGGGGTATCTGATAAGTTCTGGCAATGCCTAGATAGCATGTTTTGTATGAGGGACAGCCAGTGATATCGCGACCTTTAAAAATGATTTTCCCTTCATCAGGAGAATACTCACCGGCTATTATGTTTAATAGAGTCGTTTTTCCAGCGCCGTTGGGTCCCATAAGCCCAACAACTTCGCCGTTATATACATCGAAACTGACATCCTTTAGCGCAACTAGCCCACCGAAGCGTTTGGTTATTCCTTTAATTGATAGTAGTGGTTCAGTCATACTTGTTATGAAGTTCCGTTCTTGATATGCATTAAATTGAACTGTCCATAGGCATAAATGATAGTCGATTATAGTCGTTTATCATAACCGTGTCAATGGGACTGAACAAATATTTTACGTAAATTTAAATTGTGATCTGGTTAAGTCAGGCCACGGCCTCTTGAGTAACTCAAGAGGCCGTGGCGTCATTTCCCGCGAGGTTTAGGTTACTATTTGTACTGGATTGGAAACTCCCACTTGGCGGTAGTTGCCAGGTCCTCGTTAACGGATAGCACTACTGGGTTTTCATACTTGTATGGCTTGTCTACTTTTATCCATTGACCGAATGCCACTGGTACTCGGCTGTAATGGTCCTTGTCAAATGCTACGCGGCTGTACATTGTTACCATGTCAGTTTCTGCAAGAGCGGCATTTACTTTCTCAGGATCAACCGAGCCGGCCCTATGTATGGCATCTGCCAGTACCTGGACAACAGCATAGCCGAAACCAAGGTTCTGGCTATAACCCAGGTTGGTATCTTTTACATATCTGTCGGCCAGTGACTGTGGAGTGACGCCACCGATACCTTTAGAGTTCTTTATACCGGGATTCCAGAACATCTCATTACTGACGCCGTGAGCCAGGTCACCTCCCCAGGATATAATATCCTGATAAAACACTGCTGCCCTGGTGGCGAAGACATCTTTTGGTCTATATCCCATTGCCAGAGCCTGTTTCCATAGAGCGGCAAAGACAGGGCCACCGCAGTTAGACCAGAGTGATTCACAGCCGGCATCCTTCCATTCTTTAATCACAGTTGAAAAGTCAGTGGTTTCTTCCGGCACAAGTCCAAACTCTTTATCTACTTTGTAGACATCCATACCCTGCTCCTTCATAAGCGGGGTGATTGACATATACCAGCCCCTGCCGTCTGGTTCATCGGTAGCAAAGGCGGCTACTTTCTTGTTGGTGGTCGCCAGGCTGCCAAGGGCTTCTAGATAGGCTTCTCCCATAGTGAAACCCGGTTTACCGTGTCGATAGTCGCCCTCGGGAGCCGGTGTAGCTATAGCAAAGCTTACGGACCAGGTATGGTCCCAAGGCTTTGGTGCTTCTCCCTTTAGTGTCATCCAGGCTTCATATGGGCCATTACCAGTAATATGCGGAATACCATGCTGTTCGCATTTTATGGCTGCTTGGGACCTGATGTGGGGTGGATCGATACCGTTGACTATGAATTGCGCTTTATCGGTTAAAATCAAAGCTTCGGTTAAAGTAGCTGTTTTATTAGGGTCGCTCTCGTTATCAACTACAATGAGCTTTATAGGCATTTTGGTTCCGCCTACATCTATTCCGCCCTGTTTGTTGATGTCATCGACAGCATATTGCACACCATATGCGCCGCCTTGCCCAAAGCCAGCGAACATGCCGGTTTTGGTGGCACACATACCAACTATAATCTGTTGTCCACTCGGTGCGGCTGTAGTACAGCCACTTAGGATCAAACCTGCTACCATTGCAATCGCTAATAAAATAAAGAATGATTTTTTAAGCACCTTATCCTCCTTGTCGAGATTTTAAAATAACCGACTGGATACCTATTCGTTTTGGCCTATGTCATCTGCACCTCCTTTGTGCCTAGTTTAATCATTGATTATCATTCTAGCCGTGCCGCCTGTAAAGAAGATATCTCGTATAGAATTAAAATCACTCGGGGTTAATTATGGGGGTAAAGTAACACATCTTGGTAAAGCTTGTTATGTCTTAAGGCATGGTTATTATACATACATTTGATTATGTGATGACTTTGGTTATTTGGTAATCTTCGCTATTATTGTTATGTTATTTAATTAGATTGGCAATGTATATGATTGCCGTCAATCAGGTATTGCAGGAAGAGTGGCATCTCATAAGGAATAGGCGGCTGGTATGGCAACTAAATGACTTTAAAGATTCAAGGTATTCAGTGCTGCTAATGGTTCTCTAGATAAATTAGCAACTGTTCAGGTTTTTTTATGATTATCCTGCTGCGTCCTACCGTAATGATGTCGGCGTTCTTCAACTTTTTGATTACTCTGGTTACAGTTTCCATAGTAGTCCAGCTCATTGTGGCAATATCCTGATGAGTTAATTGTAAGATAGTGCCATGTATGGAAGTTAGTTTAGAAAGCGTCTTAATTACTCGCTGTGTAGTATTATTTGATGACATTTCTATAAGAGTTTCGAATAGCTGGCATATTCTCTCCATAGCTAAATACATAAGCCTTGATGAAACAGTATTATTCTGAGCTAGAAACTTTAACATTTCTTCTCGGTCGATAGACAAAATATCGGATTCCTCCAAAGCAATTGTTGAGGCGATATGAGGCTTTCCCAAGATTACTGATGGCTGTCCGATTGATTCACCTGTCCGGCGAATAAATATAGTGAATTCTTTGCCGCTCAAGGATATTTTGGAGACTCTAGCCGACCCATTAATGATGATATGATACAAGTTTGGTATGTCTCCTTCTCTAATGATTGATTCACCCTTGCTGAAGTGCTGTATAATCGATGCATTTGCCAGCTTTATAAGGTCGCTTTGAGTGGCACCGGAAAATAACGGGGAACACTGTAATAGCTCTAGAGCATATGACTTGTTATATCCCAGTGTCTCCTCCTCTACTTGGTTCTTATGTGAATCCTTGGTTAAATTCACCTTGACAAGGTTAGACAAATAGTCCTGCATAGAAATTAGCTCGGAGGCACATTTGATCTTGAGCTCCCGATAAACATCTGTTGTTAACCTCACATGTAGTTGTTTTTCAGTCTTTACCATGTTTTCTCCAAAATTAATCTTGGTATAAATATACCAAGGTACCAGTTAAATTTCAAAATATGCGATGCGTTTTAAAAATATGAAATTCTTCAGGCGCAATATTGCTTACTATGTGGGGTTATATCCCATCCGGGGCTTATTTTGTTTTTGTTGAGCGTTAAATACTACGAACTCTAATACTTATTTATTATGTAATACTTATTACAAACGATTAATAATCTCTTCTTTAAAAGTCTTTATATCCTTTAGAGTAGAAGATAGCATCAAAGTGATGTGATTAATCCCTGCTTCTTCCAGGTTGTGAATGCGACTAATTATTTTTTCAGGAGAACCAACCAATCCTGTTCTTAACGCCCAACCAACTGTAGCTGGATTATCCGGGCATAGTTTCTTGACTAATTTCTCTGCTTCTCTGTCAGTCCGAGCTACGAGGGCGAAGGCATATGTGGCATATTCCAGTTTTCTTTTTCCTATGCGGTTTTTCATGTCGGCTATTTTTTGTGTTGTTTCTTCTAGCGAACCAGCGCTTATGAACCAGCAATTAACGTCTTTTAGATTTGCTACAAGCTGCCTTGATTTTTCCGAGTTTCCTCCATACCATATGGGTGGGTGGGGTTTTTGTACTGGTTTGGGCACTAATATTCCATCAACCAGATGATAATATTTTCCGTTGAATGCTACCTTATCTTTGGTCCATAATTCCTTGATTAATCTAATTTGCTCTTCGGTTTGCTCTATCAATTCATCGTGCTTAACCCAGGGAATGCCATAAGCTTGGAATTCGCGTTCAAACCAACCTGCTCCAATAGAGAAAATAAATCTGCCCTGAGAAATCTCATCGAGAGTGGATGCCATTTTGGCTAATACTGCTGGATAACGAAAAGCCTGACACAAAACAGCATGGCCCAGTTTTATCTTACTGGTACATGCGGCAACTGCGGTAATCGTAGTCCATGACTCAAGGGCGCCGAATTGCTCACCTTTTCTGGGATTAATCAGATGATCAGCTATCCAAAGTGAGTCATAGCCAATTTTCTCTGCTTCTCTGGCAACCTTTTCCACATATCTGTAACTTATTTCAGGTTCCTCAATCGGCGCACCGATCAACCATCCTCCATATATAGGCAGCCAAATGCCAAATTTTATTTTGCAAACCATTTTATTTGCTCCTCAGGTTTGATATAGAAGATAGTGTACTCTTTCCATCTATAATGTCAATGATATTGGGATATAGTAACCTGTTGGTGATATAATTAATTCTCACCAAAATATAGCGGGGGTTACTTATGGACGAACTGAAAGTCTTCAGTGGTAATGCAAATCCGGCGCTGGCACAGGCAATGTGTGATTATTTAAAAATACCATTGGGACGAGCTGAAATCTTTGAATTCAAAAACGAGAATATATTTGTTCGTATTTTGGAAAATGTCCGTGAAAGAGATGTCTTTGTTGTTCAGCCATTTTCGTCGCCGGTCAACAAAAATCTAGTAGAGCTATTGATAATGATTGATGCCTTTAAGCGTGCTTCAGCCGGCAGGATTACGGCAGTTGTTCCTTACTATGGTTACGGACGTACTGATAAGAAAGATCAGCCTCGTGTACCTATCACTGCTCGATTGGTAGCTGACCTTCTCACTACCGCTGGTGCTAACCGATTGTTGACTGTAGACCTTCATGCCGCTCAAATTCAGGGATTTTTCAGTATACCTGTTGATGAGCTCACCGCGCTTACTATTCTTGCCAATTACTGGAAGAGCAAAAACCTGGATAATCTGGTGGTGGTAGCTACTGATATCGGTATAACTAAGCGTGCTCGGGACATGGCAGCTAAGCTGAATGCTCCACTGGCTATTATTGAAAAGAGACGATTAGGCAATGCTGATGTTTCCGAGACACTTAATATCATTGGTGAAGTTAAAGGAATGCGTGCTTTAACTGTAGATGATGAGATTGACACTGCTGGCTCTTTGGTCAATGCTGCTGACGCATTGCTTAAAAGTGGAGCTGCTGAGGTTTATTCCTGTTGCACTCACCCTGTTTTCTCAGGTCCTGCAATCGAACGTATTGCCGGCTCACCAGTTAAAGAAGTGGTGGTTACTGACACAATCCCAGTTCGCGATGGTAAGAAGCTGGATAAAATCACTGTGTTGTCTATGGCGCCACTGTTGGGTGAAGCTGTAAACCGCATCCATACAGGTTTATCGGTGGGTGCCCTGTTTTAAGTAAGATAAGTTATGTTTAAATGGCTGGGAAACCTCGTTGATTCCAACGAGAAGGAAATAAGGCGTCTTGCGCCACAGGTAGAAAGAATTAATTCGCTGGAGCCTGATTTTCAGAAGCTAAGCGATGTTGAACTCAGAGCTAAAACTGACGAATTTAGAGTACGGCTTAAGAATGGCGAAACTTTAGATGATTTGTTGCCGGAGGCTTTTGCCGCTGTCAGGGAAGCTGCTAAGAGAACTATAGGCCAACGCCATTACGATGTTCAGCTTATTGGTGGTATGGTTCTGCACCAGGGCAAAATCGCTGAAATGAAAACTGGCGAGGGCAAGACACTGGTAGCTACCCTGCCGCTTTATTTAAACGCTTTAGAAGGCAAGGGTTGTCATCTGGTTACGGTGAATGATTACCTGGCCAGGCGTGATGCCCACTGGATGGGGCCTATATATAACTCCCTTGGTATCAGTGTTGCCAGCATTTTTCCTCAGCAAAGTCCTACTGAATATCTGCCCGCTTATCTTTATGATCCCGACTCGAATCGTGAGCCTGCAGATAAACGTTGGCCTTGTTATCGTCCTATATCTCGCCGTCATGCTTATGAAGCCGATATTACTTATGGCACCAATAATGAGTTTGGCTTCGATTACCTCAGGGATAATATGGTACTGGATCTGTCTCAGTGTGTTCAGCGTGAACTCAGTTATGCTATTGTCGATGAGGTGGATAATATACTGATTGATGAAGCCCGTACTCCGCTGATTATCAGCGGAGCTGCTGAAGAAGCAACAGATAAATATCTCGTTTTTGCGCGCTCGGTACCTGCTCTTAAAAAGGATGAAGATTATACCGTAGAAGAGAAAACACGGACGGTCAGCCTGACTGATGAGGGGATAACTAAAATGGAAAGGATTCTTCGAGGCGAGGGAGTGCTTAAATCTCCCAGCCTGTATGATATGGCTAACTATGGGCTGATGCAATACCTGGAAAATGCTTTGAAAGCTCAAGTGATATTTAAAAAAGACCGTGACTATGTGATTAAAGATGGGCAAGTCATCATTGTTGATGAATTTACTGGCAGGTTGATGTTCGGCAGGAGATATTCTGAAGGATTACATCAGGCTATTGAGGCTAAAGAAAAGGTCAAAATTCAACGCGAGAGTGTGACATTAGCTACTATAACTTTTCAAAATTACTTCCGCCTTTATCAGAAATTGGCTGGTATGACCGGTACAGCGGCTACTGAGGCGGAGGAATTTTATAAAATTTACAAATTGGATGTTGTTACTATTCCTACTAATAAGCCTATGATTCGTACTGACCAGCCTGACCAGATTTATAAAGACGAGGAATCGAAGTTTAAAGCGGTGGCTAATGAGATTGAAGCTCTCTATAAGCAGGGTAGCCCGGTGCTTGTGGGGACGGTTTCTATTGAGAAATCGGAGTATCTCAGCGAGTTTCTAAAAAGAAAAGGCATTCCCCATCAATTACTTAATGCCAAGAATCATACCAAGGAAGCTGAATTTATTGCCCAGGCGGGGAAGAGTGGTGCGGTGACGGTAGCTACTAATATGGCGGGGCGTGGTGTTGACATAATATTGGGTGGCAATCCCTTCAGAGGCGACGACGCAGAACCAGGTGAAAAAGAATTGTCTGAATGGCGTATGGAACATGATAAAGTATTGGCTATGGGCGGACTCCATGTTATTGGCACTGAGCGCCATGAGGCCAGACGTATTGATAATCAGCTTCGAGGCCGTTCGGGCAGGCAGGGGGATCCCGGTAGTTCACGTTTTTATGTTTCTCTGGAAGATGATATCGTGCGCCGTTTCGGTGGTGACCGGATTAAAGGTTTT